>Ga0105091_10000632_pt1 | contig 14833 bp, 15 predicted proteins | sample PPLLak1March2015_FD_87022 | JGI IMG/M metagenome (GOLD analysis project Ga0105091, IMG submission 87022) | Freshwater sediment microbial communities from Prairie Pothole Lake near Jamestown, North Dakota, USA - PPLs Lake P7 Core (1) Depth... | ecosystem: Environmental > Aquatic > Freshwater >... | reverse complement strand
CAGGCATTACTATTTCTCTTTGGTCGACGTCATAAATTAATTCTCAGAGTTTATTTATTTTCACTTCCCTCTCTACATGCCCATCCCCAATGCCTTGGTCCTATGACATGTTTGTGATCCCCTTATCCATGAATTTCAGTTCAGCGAGCCGCATACCATAAGCCTCTGAAGTATTCTACAGCACGATCGTCCTTTGAATTGTGGTGAGTAGTCTCGAACCACCCTTTCAGAGTTTGAAGTCTGAGCTGGACTCATCATTCTCCAATTTTCGGTATGCATATTGATTCGAGTATTTGTATCAACAAGTACACTTGGCAAATTAACCGGTCCCATAGATTATCTCACTTTCTCTCCCTTCAGTCTATAAATCGAACATCAAAGTAACACTGATCTAATGGGTGATTTGCGACCGACTTGTATGTTAACAAATTTAGCTATTAGCGAATCTCTACTAGTCTAGTTTGTCAGTCGTCAGCTATGAGGTGAGGGTTTTTGATTTCGTGATCTCAACATTAAATTTTAGCTTTTACTCGTGAATAAGCTCGAGGCAAATGAATGAATATATATTCTAAAATTAGATTCCTTAAAAGGTTCGACCGGTCAGTTTGGAGACTTGTTGGAGGTATCGTGGTCGCTGTGCTCTTTTTTGTTGCATTTGTATTCTCTTACGCACTGCCAGCTTCTGCGCCTACAGTGCCATGGCAATTTTACACAATTGCAGGAATATTCGCTGTTACAGCGTTGATTCTTGCGATTTTGTCCTTTGACAAGGAATTATACGGGCGGGAGTAATGCGCTCAAAGGTATGAAAGCACAGGTAACTTTCCTCTGAAAGATATGCAGAGATAGTACATCTCGTTCAATAGGATGGACGCAAATACATCTTGTTCAATAATAATGCGAGAAACCAAACAGAATACTTTTGGTTCAGACTTTCATATCCTCTTCGATCTCGGCGAAGGCGTAATTAGTAGTGTTGAAAAAGGACTTTCAGATCTAGTGATAGAAAAATATCGCTCAGAGAGAAATCACGGTCAGCCGAGCTTACATTCTAGTCCAGCGATAGGTTCCCCCCCATTGCTACTCTCTTCGCGCAGCTCTCAAATGCAGGATCCAGCTCTACGAAAAGAAGACGCTCGTCTTTTTGACGCTTTACTAATTTCTCATCCACATGAGGATCATATAAGTGACCTTCCCAAACTTATTCAACGGCAGTCCTCAATCGCAGGTAATGTAGTGAGGAGCAAAATTAGAGTCTATTGCACGCGTGCATGCGAGAAACATATAGTTGATGATTTATTGTCGCGAACCCCTTTGACAAAGAATAATATTGAAAAGTACATAGACTTTCAAGTTGTAACTCCCAACGAATATTTCAATGTGGGACCATTTTCGATAATCGCTTTTCAAGCATACCACGGGAATGAGTCTTCGGATGACTCTGTTATCTATGCTGTAAACATTCTGAATATGAAGATAATTATAGGATGGGATTTTTTGTCCCTCCCAGAAGCTAAAGAAAGTGTATTTTGGAATCCAGATCTACTAATTCTTGGGGCTGAAACTTATAACCCGCACCCTGAAACAGGCATGATCTCGGTCACCGAAGCATATGATCTCGTCAGAAGGTGGAACGCCAAGGAATGTTACATAGTACATTACAGTGGTCTTGAAGATTTTGATGAAGGTTCGAATCAGTGGTTCAGAGGACCCACTAAACCAATGACTTCAGCAGGACTTCAGAGCACAATTGATTCACATCTTAAGATATCTGGGGCGCAAGGCAAGTTTAGAATAGTTGTAGCAGAGGAAGGGATGATATGGACTCGAAAGGCGGATGGAAATTCCCATCATACCGCTAGTGATAATGCGGAAGCACAGATTGGGAGTAGTATCGGGATAGAAAGTCTTGATAGATATGTTTTGAAAGCGGAAATTGATGACAAGATTGGAAAATTGAGGCTGGTTATTGAAGATAGAATAAACAGATATGACTTGGTGTTTGAGAATCCAAAGCTGGAAAAAGGCAATGATAATAATTATACCTTGTATGCTCTAGGTGAGAGGGGGATGTTAGCAAAGGGACCTGACTTGGTTGCGGAATTGCTAAAGGATTCGTCCATTCTCAAGATTTATGTATCTAAAGGGAAAAAGGCAATCTTTCATGACGACATTTTGTTAGGAAAAAATGAAACGATCAAATTTGAACAATATCTAATTGCAAATTTCGATTAGAATGACTATGTGCATAATACCAGTAGTCATTCAGGTATTTGAGCCGCTATATTATATTAGGGTAGTACCAATATGTTATGCGTTATTTCTGGTTGGAAATGTGTCTTATTATCACCACCAACAATTTCTCAATCTTGAGAAGACAATTATCTTATAACTGAAATTTAAATCAGAGAATTTTATTTAATCACCTTTAGCCGCATTCTATTTGGTGGAAGCTAAGGAATCCATCACTAATCAAAGGGGGCTTAATCATGAGTGCCCCTTATTGAGGTGATATGACTTTCTGCTCCCTCAATATCGAATACAACATGGGCTCCCTTATGTCTCTAAGGTTCAAGAGTTACTTCGCCGTCTCAAATATTTCAAGATATTTAAATAAATTAAAAGCTCCCAAGATAATAACACATTACAAATGGTTTACAAATATATACACCTGTGATTACAAAGTTATGGCTTTTCCGTAGTAAGAGTTCATGCTAGAACATATTACTGTCTATAATAGAATTCTGCTCATACTATGGATCATAGCGGCACGTTAATGTCATTATTATTCATTTCACTATTAATCTCTTTTTTGGTAGTATCTTGATCCAAAAATCTTTAGTACAGGTTAATCTAGGTGGCTCAACCGGCTTTAGTGTTAGTAACGCTTTTTGACGACCAGAATGTGCCGTTATACTGTTTCCAAACTTTATAGTCAAAAAGAATCTTCTTGTGATCAAAAGCTATATTACTGTTGTCGAGAGCGTCTAAATAGATCCAATATATCTCTTCTGCATCGTCCTGAGCTGATGCCTGCACAGGTTCGGTATCGTTACCAACGGGAAGTATTGCAACAAATACAGTTGACATCAAATGTCCTCTTGGATCCCTTTTTGGATCAGAGTAAACTCCAAGAATCTCTCTTAGGCCAATGTTAAGGGACGTTTCTTCATTTGCCTCTCGCCTCGCGGCATCTTCAATTCTTTCTCCTTCGTTTACGAACCCTCCTGGAAGCGCTAAGCACCCCTTGTAGGGTTCGTTCTTCCTTCTTACCATTAGAATTCTTGAATTCTGTTCAATTATGATGTCAACAGTCGGTATAGGATTCTTGTGTCGGTTTGAAGTCATTCAGACCCCATTGTGATACGCACTTTAAATAATCTAACTACTTATCATGGATACGAGTCAACTCCGTTAGGAATTTGTTTTAGGTTCATTGAAAGAGTTACTATGATTGGCCAAATATTGATCACCAAATCCGACCAGAAGCTTCCCTGAATTGGAGAAGCTGTTCATCTGTCCAAGTCTACGAAGCTATCCTGATTTTAGTGCCGTCCTTACCATTAAATCACAAGCTGCTTCAGGATTTTACGATACCCTCACGGCCCTGAATTATAATTATGGACAAGAGCTTGAGGTCATAAGGATATTAAATCGCTTAGTCAGACAAAAATAATTGTAGGGTTGATTAATCTTTTTTCAAAATGGGTTCTCCAAAAATATGATTCGGAAGAGTATCAATAGGTGTAATAATTTTGTGAACCGGCAATATTTTAATTGAGGGAATTTTAGACGTTTAATAACCAAACGTTCTTCTAAGATTGAGAACACTTTAAGACACGCATAGATCGCAAGATGTGCACTGAGCATCAACACTTCATACAACAATAATGCAAACAGGTAAGAACAAGGTATTATATGGTTGCGACTGTGGCTGAGAATATGAAGAAGACATCACTTTAGCAAATAAGTCCACGATCTGAATAAGTGGATAAAAGGAAAACTAGAATGAGTCAACTCGTAACTGGCATAACACTACAATTAAAGTCTAATGAACCTGGTTACAGAGCTGTGGCAAAAAGAGTTGGAAAAAGAATGACAAACCACCAGCTTGTATGATTTGCAATTATCCCTTACTAGTTAACAATGGTAAAGAGACAGAGAATAAATGGAAGAACTTCCAATACACCAATCTTGTAGGCAAGATATAACCAAGAAAAAGACCTGTCATAGACAAAAGTTCAGAACTCTGAATAAAATGGGATAATCATTAATAGACATGCTTTTTACTATACTTATGGAATTAATTATCATGAGCCAGATGCCCGAACCCGTAATTCAGTTGCTTAAAGGAAAGAATTTTGCTTATCTATCGACACTCATGGATGATGGCTCGCCCCAAGTTACTCCTACATGGATCGATCTTGACGAAGATAGTAGCAGTATTTTGATAAGTACCGTTGAAGGGAGGATAAAACACAAGAATGTGTCAAGAGATCCAAGAGTAGCTATTTCTATATCTGATGAAAATAATCCATACAATATGGTTTTAGTTAGAGGAAGAGTTATTGAGCAGATCAAGGAAGGAGCTGTGGAGTATACTGACAGACTTGCAAAGAAGTACCTAGGTGTGGACAAGTATCCCTTTCCTACACCAATCGAAAAGAGAGTCATTCTAAAGATAAAACCAGAGCGAGTGTTCCACCAACAGCCGTTTCAATAATAATTGAATGACTGACATTTGGAGTATCGACATTGTTTTAACAAACCTACCACTTAGTGTCCAACATGTACAAACAGTTACTGCAACGAGCATTACAAAGCGCATTTTCACCTAATAAAAGAGACTCTGACACAGAATCCTATAATCTGACAGATGAACGCTTAATGTAGTGCTGCGATATATACAAACTTATTTTTAATAAGGATAACCAGGTGCCGGAATGTCTTTTATACTAAAGCGCAAAGCTAACAATGACTATAAAGTCTGGCAAAATTAAACCTGCACAGGGTTGAGGGACAGGCGACCAATGCGCTCATGAGATTATACAAATTCTCTGGTCGCCTGCCTTCTTAGAGGTACGATGCTTGCTCTAGGTCCACCAGCATTGCTTTTTATAGATTGTAAATGTGTCGAGAGTGATCACTTATCTTGGGTCGTCGTTTCTTCTTGTATTATTAGTGATAACTTTTGTGCCCCCTCTATTTGGTGTCGGAAACTAACGGACGCAATATCGCTTTCTCCATCTGCTAATTGGGTTTGGTAACAATACAAGAGATTATATCTTTGATTTAAGGGATGGTATTATGGACAATCCGGTATACGATCATAGATATTTGATTATCGATCAATTCACTAAGCAAGCTGTGCCATTCGCTAAAAAATCTAGTCAATATATTGGGGAAGTATTTAAGAGAATCCAAACTCTCGTCCAACCAACTGAAAATGATATCGTACTAGACGTGGCTCACTAGCTATTGAATTCGCAAAGATATGTAGACAAGTAACTGGAATTGACATAACCCCCGCAATGATTGAGCAAGCCAAAAACCTGCAGATAACGAACAAGTTAGACAACATAAGATGGAATATGGGGGATATAACAAAAACATTCCCGTACGCATCAAATTCATTTTCTATCGTCATTACCAAGTTTAGTTTTCATCATTTGTTAAATCCTCTTTCAGCCCTCATCGAAATGAACAGAGTTTGTACTATTGGAGGAAAAATTGTAGTAATCGATCCAACCCCGCCTCCTGAGAAAGCAATTCAATATAATCAACTAGAACATCTCCGAGATCCGTCACATGTAAGATCTCTAACTATATCCGAATTTGAAGAACTATTCCACAGAGTGGGAATACCAATTCTAAAACGAGGGTTTTATAGGATGAAAATTGGACTTGAAGATCATCTTCAGACATCATTTCCCGATCCTACTAATGTTGACAAAATTCGCCAATTATTTATTGAAGATACAAAGAATAACATACTTGGGCTAGATAGTCGCTTTGAAGGAAACGAAATCTATTTTTCATATCCTAATTCTATTTTTGTAGGCCAAAAGGCTTAAAGTCTGATGTGTACTTTCAGCCACTTCTAGTATCGCCATAGGATTCAAATTCCTCCTATGGGAATGCTTCGTCTTTAGGTTCAACTGACTTAATGTGGTCCCAAGTTTGCGCTTCATAGGCTTTCCAACTAGATTTTCAATACTTTACTTGCGATGCATAACAAGATTTAGCACAATGATATCACGCCCACATCGATATGAAATAACATCGACCATTCTACGCTTATTCACCAGGTGCAAGCAATTGTGTTAACACAGTACTTGAACTTGTATCTCTAAATGTGCACATTGATGCACATTAATGCACTTCCTAAAAAATTAGCTGCATTTACATCGCATCATTCTTTCTGTTCAAGGAGATCGGGGTTATAGGATTTTGGCAATAGAGACATTAATTGAAAACTCCTATTGTCATCATTTTTATTATTGTGTGGAGCGGATCGAATCGTTTAATCGCTCTTAAGGTACTGAGTATATCTTGGTGGTAGATACGAAATCTTTTCAGGTCTAATTTTTAAGATTATCCTAGTTACTTTGGGAGAGTGAGCCGGATATTTGTCGGTATTCAGGTATTTTCTCGCAAGCTTATCAATATGTTCGTTTGCTCCACTCTTTGATTGTTCTATCACTTTCCCTTTGATGGTAACCATACTGTAAGGGTTGTCCCTTCCATCAATCATCGATATTGATATCCGAGGATCCCTTGACACATTTTTTTGCTTCAGTCTTCCAACTGCCGTATTAATTAGGATGAGCCCATGCTCTACATCCATATCTATCCAAGTCGGGGTCACCTGAGGTGAGCCATCTTTATTAATAGTAGATAAGAATGCAAAATTTCTGTCTCCAAAGAACTTGCGAATTGGCTCGCTGGATAAATCGTGTGAGTTTATAGCTGTCAATGCCAATCCTTGTTGAGTAACCTCGAAATATATTTCTTGCAAATGTTCTCATTCGCCAGCAATATCGGTCTTAGAGAGTTGTGATCTAAGGCTAAGGGCACAACTCTCATAGAATATTTAAATATAACTAATCACGGGAATAATGTGATAAAAAAGTATACTGGAGGTTATGTGACCGCAACTGCTCTAGTTCCCGTTATTGTTTAGTCCAATTGTGTCAACGAACCAGCTCCTTCTGCCACGCTTACTCAAAGTAAAAATGTGGAAAGTATCGGAGCATTGCATACTCAGAATTTGTGTGACGGATATCATTTGGGAAAAATAGACTGTCAGACGGAGCATGATTACTGCGGGGGACACACGTCTCACACAAAGAATTGGAGAGACGGTTACAAGGCTGGCTGGTATGGGGATGGATGTCGAATATCATGATAATGATAATGATGATGATTACGTATGAATGTGAATAAGACAATCGGATCCCTTGCGGCGCTAATGAGCTGCTTTGTGTTTGCCGCAGTAGCTATCCAATTCGATCCAATAAGTGGACAAGGCGGGTTGGAAATTCAGGCACAAAACTCCGCAGGTGGTAATCGCACAATAGATCTTATGGTGGATGAGTTGTTAGCCAACTATTCAGTATTGAGCGAGTTGGCTCAGTAAAACTCCACGGGACAAATCGAATATTTGAATTCATTAGAAACTGCCGAATCAGTTCAAACCTTACTTGTGTTGAATGCTCTAGAAAGTCTAGTTGAGCTAAGAGGTTCACAAATGCTATATTCCCAATCAATCCAATCATCGATGGGAAAAGATAGTGAGTATGCACACTTGACAACCATTGCCATTCATCGAGTCAATTGACTGATTCGAATCTAAATATGGATACATTTTGCTGTTGGAAGGGACACGAATGTGAGATAAAAGAGGATCGGATCAATGCTAGGCCACAGAATTTTAATCAGAAGTGAATGGCTGGCAGCGCTAGTTAACACGGAATCCAAAGAGGGATTACGTAGTTCGATACAACTAACTACTTTAGCAAGGATAGAGGACCAATAAAGAGATCTCTTAAAACAGAATGCAAAACAAACTAATCCGTTAGACAATTCTGGATTCTTTGTTAGCTACGTAGCATTGCTCTATCGCTTTCACGATATTTTTGAACCTGATCAGTTATATCAAATGATCAAGAAGATGCGAACTTGTCTTTACTAACAATTAGTTCTATTAGTAAGTTTCTAATTACGGAAAGCAAAGTGATTTGATGTCTGCTATTTCTCACTAATGGTTTGGAGACCAATTTTCATTTGATTGTTAGCAGGGCTAGAGCTCAAATACCCAAAAAATATCTACAGATATTAGACTTCTAAAATCGCTCCCTAAAAACTGAGCATTATCTTCAACTCAGCATATTAACTTTGCGAAAGTTCCGTTTCATTAACTAAGTTAAGCATGGCATAAATAATCTGGTACTTAAAATAATGTCAGACGGTACATAGGAGGAAGTAATGTTTAAGAATGAAAATATCAAATTTTTTAAGTAGAAAACAGAACTCGAACGGCGAGAGTGGAGCTAATTTGTCTTTTCCTTGCAAGGAGTGTGGAATGAAATTTATTGAGCAAGAAAGACTAAAGAAACATAGAAAAATTGCTCATTCTGGCAGAGGGGAAAGGAAAAAACCTTCGTCTCCATAATAGCGACTTTTTCTTTCATATTTTTATAAACCATTTCCTCTTAGGTAAAACCAAACATTATATCTTTATATTACTTGATCTAAAGGATTAATAATACGTTAATGTGGAAAACAATATATCTTTTTTCTAAATTTGACATTTTCTGAACATAGGTAGAGCATTGATCTTTTTCATTACCAGATCTCTACAGCTCGACAGGCGTAATATCTCCCCAAAGCTCATTTATTACTATTGTTTTACTCTAGAGTTCGATAATACATTGAATGGCGTTCTACGCAGTTACCTGGAAGGTTTCTCCAGCTCATACTTAAAATGGGTGAAGGAGGTTCTGACTAGAGGTAGATTTTCATCTCAAGTCTGGATTTTTCTAATGGTGATTAGATAGGTACTACTAATTTACCAATTTAGCGATATTATTTAGTGTACTTCCGTAGACAAGATATTATACGATTAATTCTAATTTCGCACATAGCAAGAGTAGTAATGAATACTACCTGCACCCTGCTTCCAATGTCAAATAATTCTCTCCCTTATGGGAGTTCTATTTTCGCCTTTCTCTTCTAAAATTACATTCCGATGGCCATCGACTAGTTGTTATTTTCTAATTTCCAGCTCTTTTTATAATGTGATAACCGAATTGGGTTCGCACTGGCTCATTAGTCATTTCTCCTTTCTTTAGTTTGAATGCTGCCTCTTCAAACGGTTTTACCAACTGTCCCCTGCCAAAAAGTCCTAAATCTCCGCCACGCTTTCCGCTCCCCCTATCTATAGACAGTTCCCTTGCCAGATCGGCAAAGCTTTCTCCTTTTTTTATCCTTTCAAGGATTTGAAGTGCTTCACTATGCTTATTTACAAGTATATGCGCACATTTGATTTTGTCGACCATCTTCAGTTCTTAATGTATCACGTTATCACTACACAGAATAGCTGAATGTATGCATCACTTAGCACAGAGCCTTTTATCCAGCTGTGCGAATTAGTCCTCTGAGCTTTTCTTTGAATTCTGGAGTAATATCTTCTTCTTTCATTCCATGATCCTTCGTAGCGTGTTCCCCTCCCTTCCGAAATATTTCTTCTTCTGTTTCGCCAGTAACGATGTAGTCACAATCAAAACCTGCCTCTCGACATGCTAAAGTTTTCATAAACTAACAGCAGCTAAGCTAGTATAATTAATTTGCTAAACAAGAAACCGTGGGGCTCTCCAATCTTAGTTTCGACTTGACTATTGGAATGACTGCAATTTTTAGAGGAATACTCAGATTCGTGTATGACTCCGATCGCCAGATAAATATTTAATGAATCGAAATAAAAAAAAAGTAATCACTAATCTGGCAAATTGGTATTCGCGCATTCTCAATATTTTCTCTGCGACTTGTCAGGATCATGAGACAAATGTTTAATTTGCCAAGTGATATGATGTGTAGCAATAAAATAAATGCTAATTCCAAATCATGAACCTTGTGCGACAAGTGATTATTATTATGGATAAGTATTCACTACAATGCAGAGCCAAAAACAGATGCTTCTAAGTTATGTGTTGTCTCTTTAAGGGTTAAGGTAAGTGACACTGATGAAGAGGACATCTTCATTGACGCACGGATTCTTCTAAGGCGATCAAATTCGCAACACTATGAAATTGAATCATGTAAATTGAAAGAAATAAAGAACTCCTTTTGGTTATGGATTAGATGAATGAAATTAACTACCAGGGCTAATGTGATAAGTGTGGACGAACCAGCCCCGAGCTTACAGTACAATTCTGAAGGCCACTGGAGACGAGAAACAAATAATCCAATTATGGTGCATTCATTGTCTTTGAGGGGAACTCCATAAAAACATGTGAAGTCTGAATGTGAGAGTAATACTAACCATTTACACTAATTCTTATAGGTAACAATACGATCGTATTGTCGAGAGTCAACCTTTAATAAATATCTGTTATCAGAAGGACAGCAATGAAAGGGGGCGTTTCCAAGGTACTTGTCGGCATAGACGGTTCAAACCATTCATTGAGGGCAGCTGAATACGCAATGGAAATTTCGATTAAATATATGGCCAAGTTGATTGCGGTTACTGTCGCCTACTTGCCAGCAAAATCCCGTGTTTCTCAACTAGAAGCGATCGAAGTAGGGGCCGGACTTTCTGAAATGGAAAAAGCAAAGACATGGTTCGAATCATTTACTCAAAGAGCAAGGCAGAACAAAATTGAACTAAGAACTGAGCTCGTCAATAGTCAAAGGCCTGTTGATTATGTAATACTAGAATATGCAGAAAAAGAAGGTATCGATCTAATCGTCATCGGGACAAGAGGGAGGACCGGACTCAGTAAAATAGTGCTAGGGAGTGTAGCATCGGGTATCATCTCTTATTCACATTCCCCAGTGCTGGTGGTAAAGTAGTATTCTTTGGAGATGTTCGATAGAATACATTTGTCATCCACATGCAAATGTTTTTGTATTCTAATTACGATGCACCAAATATTTTCTATCAGTTGACTAATTTTAAATAGTATTTGAGAGCAGTTGCGATGAGATTCGAGCTGGCCTACATGAGTTTTGTAACAAAATGTGAAATGAATGTTATTTAGGTGAGCTGAATGTTTATGATCCCTCATGAACTTGGCTGACATTCATTCATGAACTAATGGGACTACATCCACCAATCCTTAAATGGCTGAGTACGCTAATGATCTAAGAAGCACTTATCGACAAAGTTAGTAATCAATCAAAAATACATTCAGCATAGGTGCCGCAAGCTCTTTATTTTGCTCTGAGTTCAATGACTTAGTGTGACCTCGAAGGATCCACGTGTTGTAACTTTTTCCTTGGCAATGTTATTTGGTACAATTCTCATTTTCTCTATCAATTCTGTTAAACTATCTTTTGGTTACGATGACTATTACGCTGGTGGTCAGTTACAGTACATTGGTACAAACGAGAACAATGAAAGTCCCCAAAGTTTAGATATATTAGAAATATGCTGCTCTTGGTCAAACGCGATAGCTGACAGAATCCTTACATATGCATTGGTAGAAACTGTTAAGGTAGATGAATCAACAAAACTTGCAGTAGAAGACGCGGTAGCAGAGTGGGATTCTATTATCGACGGGATGGAACTGAGAAAAGTAGAGAAATCCTCTCGTGCTCCAGATATTCAAATAACATTCGACAGTCTGAGAAGTATCAAAAATGGAAACCGAGAATACAATTTCAAAAGTGATATAGATGATGACCTAAAGGTAATACCAACTGCGGGTTGGACCCAATTTAGATTTACAAATCAAGGACTCGTAGACAATGTCAAAATAACAATTTCTGACGATGTATTAGACTATGGATTTAATAATGAAATTATAGAGCAGATAGCAAAGCATGAGATAGGACATGCTCTTGGTCTTGGGCATTCTGATGACGAGGAACGACTGATGGCTGATATTGTTATTGAAGACAGGACGGAGAATATATCAGAATGTGAGATCGATGGTGTTCTCCAGGCTAATCAATGGAAATTAGTGAATACTAATAATATCCCTGGGCCGCCGTTGAGAGAGTATATCTTTTGTTGAGCGTCAATTAGCGTGAAGTAGAATTGAGAAATGTAATGACAATTGATTTAGACGAAGATAATTTTTCTAAAGTCTGGGGTGGTCTTTTAGTATTGGATTTTAATGCTTTTGTTTATGTATTGTTTTGATTCTGGGCATGATGCATTATCAACAAAATGAATAGTACCGCGTAGTTGTTACCTCGTATTGTCAACAATAATTAGTTTCTTTTCTACACCTATATAAATAGAAGCAGTGTGGAAGCAACGTTTGTCAATTTGTTAAGGACCTATCCTCTTCATTAATGTTATTGCATAGGATCGAACGAGCGCGCACTGAAAGGTTAAGATAAAAGATAAATGGAAGGCAGCTCAACATATTTAGAGCCTATACTTGTCATTTACCTTGGAAATTATCGTAATTATTTTATTGTATGAACACTAATTTAGATATATGACGAAACAAGATTCTCATACAGATTCACAGCTGAAGAAAATTTACGAATTGAAAAATATTGCAGTAGTGGGTATGTCAATAAATGAACAGAAAGCAGGGCATTTTGTACCAAAATATCTTATTCAGCATGGATATAAAGTGATTCCAGTGAATCCAACAGTTCCCGAAGTTTTAGGGCAAAAATCATATTCTACAGTATCTGAAATTCCGGACAGAGTGGACATTGTAGACATTTTTAGAAAATCAGAAGATGTGCCTCCTGTAGTTGACGATGCAATCCACAAAAAGGATCAAATTAAGGTAATATGGATGCAGGAAGGGATCTATAATGATGATGCAGAGAAAAAAGCTAAGGAGAACGGCTTAGACGTTGTTTTTAATAGGTGTATGATGGCAGAGCATAGACGACTCTTTTAAATCGCGGGCACAACGTGATTTGGAAAATATCTCGTCCGAATAAGAGGGGGGTAAATGTCACTTAGGTTGTATGCAACTATAATCGATTTAGCTATAAATACTTGAGTTTAATTGGACGAAGTAAATCTAGGGTCAGTAATGTATACCGTATCGACCATCCTTTGGCACAATGGCTAATAATTCCAACGGCTAGCGGGACTGCAAAAACTCATGATGACACGGAAAATATTGATTGTGTATCAGTCAAACTGACTTGGTTTTTGGAAAAATGACAAAATCTGTGCCTTGGTCATTCGCTCCATTGGACATTTCTATCAATTCTTTGCATGAACAAAGGCCCTATTCACTTCCATCATTTCACTTGAGCTTGAAGGCAATTCGTCATATTTCAGAGTTGACAAATGACCTAATACGCATTCCAATGTATTTTTCTCGTTTCTGAGACTATTAGCTTTCTTCCGGTTATGATTAAAATCTGGAGTCAAGATCAAACTATGAATTCTATCTCTTAAAAGCTGTTCGAATTGAACGGTATCTTCTAACTCCTGTTGATTATTTGTTTCTTTATGTACTACTTTTTGAATATCATTATGGGTTGTAATTAATTGGATATGTTATGAAGACCATTCTAAAAAGTGGACTTCCTCTCTAAGATTTTCTATCTCTAACATATTTAGACTTGAATTCGTGGCAATTTCTATCTCCTCTTTAAGCGAGGTGATTCTTTCTCTGATAATTATTTCGAGTCGATCTAGCTTATGCATTTGAAAGAGTCAGCATGCATATAATATAATTAATGTATTACACGAAGAGGAGGGAGGGTGTAAACAAGGATCAATTGTTCGTTAACAATTAGTTTGTTATTTTGGTAGAGACAATCTGACCATAATCACACAAAGTTTCTTTTTACATATTTTAAGCCCATTCTGTCAACCTGAACCTAAATTACAGACCCTCTCGGATTCGCTTGATTGAGGCAATTTTACAAAATTACCTTTACGAAATATCGTAAGCCGGTTTAAATACTTTGTATCACCTATGCCGATTGTCTAATTTAGAACGAAGCGTGAAAATTGCTACAGTAACTCTACTAACAGCCACGGCATTATTCTTAGCCGCTCCCTGATGAACCAATCACGATATTGCCCAGGACTGAAATTAGATTTTCAGCAAAATAAAAATTCAATTCATCAGTTTGATTAGTTACGATTTTGTCTGCAATAAGAACAACACCGATGATACTCCTTGAATTTAAAATAAATGTCATTCAATTTGTAACTTGGTTCATTTCCCACACGGTATTTTAGTGGTCAAATGGTATAACATTGTTACAGTAGAAGAAGTAATTTTACTAGTAAAGCCTTATCGTCAATAACTTGAATGAATATTTATAATCAAATGCAATCAATAATAGATTTAGTACTGTGCATGCATCCATATATATAATACAGATTCTTTGATTCTGGTTGATTAAGAAATGGAACTAGAAGGCAAGCGTAGTAGTATATCATCCATGATAGCGGCATCAGTATTGGTCACGCTAATCACATTGAGCACACTGACAATAGGTATAGCAACACCTGCGGCTGCACAACAACAAGGTGGTGGGACTCCAGGAGCATCAACTAACGCAGCATGTGGACAAGTCGTAAGCGGAGTAGTAAATCTAACTGCAAATCTTAACTGCAGTGGAGATGGTATCATAGTAGGTGGTCCAAACACAGTAATTAACATGAATGGAT
>Ga0105091_10000630_pt1 | contig 14862 bp, 10 predicted proteins | sample PPLLak1March2015_FD_87022 | JGI IMG/M metagenome (GOLD analysis project Ga0105091, IMG submission 87022) | Freshwater sediment microbial communities from Prairie Pothole Lake near Jamestown, North Dakota, USA - PPLs Lake P7 Core (1) Depth... | ecosystem: Environmental > Aquatic > Freshwater >... | reverse complement strand
TCACGGATGTCGCGCACGCTCAGCCGGCCTTGCAGGTGGCTGCGATCCCAGACCATGATCTGCGGCGGCACGAAGCCGATCACGCCGATCTTCAGCTTGTGCTTCGCCCCGGCCTCGTCGGTCAGGGTGCGCTCCAGGATGACATAGGGCGTGAAGGCGAACGCGTCGTTGTCGGGGTTGCCGTCGCCATCTTCGACGTGCACGTTGGCGCTGACATAGGGAAAGGCAGCCCCGGCGATGGCCTGGCGCAGGAAGGGCAGGCCGAAGTTGAATTCGTGGTTGCCGATATTTGCTGCGTCCACGCCCAGGGCATTGAGCACCTTGTAGGCCGGGTGCACCTGGCCGGCAGCCAGCGGGCGCACCCGTGCCACGAAGTCGCCCAGCGGGCTGCCCTGCAGCAGGTCGCCGTTGTCGAACAGCAGGCTGTTCGGGGCCTCGGCGCGTGCGGCCTTGATCAGCGTCGCGGTCCTGGCCAGGCCGTAGTCGTCGGTGGCCTTGTCCTGGTAGTAGTCCCAGGCCAGCAGGTTCATGTGCACATCCGTGGTCTCCAGGATGCGCAGCTTGATCTGCTGCGCCCAGGCCGCGGGCAGCAGCAGGGCCAGGGCGAGGAGGGTGAAGAGGGGCTTCATGGTGGCGGCGGCGGTCAGGGGAACCAGGCCCGGTGCAATTCGGCGGGCAACTGCGGCCCCCCGTGGAACGAGGTGCGATGCGCGCGTTCGATGACCTGCCAGAAGTAGCGGTAGCTGGCCCGGTCGTGCAGTGCGTCGCGGTGACGGATCGGCGCCCAATCGGCGGCCTGCGCGGCGGTGATGATCTCGATCGCCTGGTCGACCTCGGCGGTGGTCGGCGCGAAGGCGTCGACGATGGGCGCCTGCGCCAGCACCGCGCCGATCGGCTGGTAGCCGCCGCCCAGGCCCTTGGCGATGATCAGCAGGTCAGGTACCACGCCTTCGGCTTCGCAGGCGTGCAGCGTGCCGGTGCGGCCCATGCCGCACATCACCTCGTCGAGGATCAGCAGGATCCCGTGGCGGTCACAGATCTCGCGGATGCGCGTGAAGTAGCCGGGCGGCGGCGTCAGCGCGCCGCTGGTGGCACCGCCGACCGTCTCGGCCACGAACGCGATGACATTCGCGCCGCCGATGCGCTCCACCGTGTCCTCGAACTCCTGCGCCAGGCGCGCGCCGTACTGCTCGCCCGTCTCGTCCGCGCGCTGGTCCCGGTACGCGTACGTCGGCGCCACGTGTTCGACGTCGATCAGCAGCGGCGCGAACTGGCGGCGCCGCCAGGCGTTGCCGCCGACGGCGAGCGCGCCGAGCGTGTTGCCGTGATAGCTGTTGCGGCGCGCGATGAAGCGCGAACGCTGCGGCTCGCCCTTCTCGACGAAGTACTGGCGCGCGAGCTTCAGCGCGGCCTCGACCGCCTCGGAACCGCCGGAGACGAGGTACGCGTGCGAGATGCCGGCCGGCGCCGTGGCGATCAGCGCGTCGGCCAGCTGCTCCGCGACCTCGGTCGAGAAGAAGCTCGTGTGCGCATAGGCGATCCGGTCGATCTGCGCGTGCATGGCGGCGAGCACGTCCGGATGCCCGTGCCCCAGGCACGAGACGGCGGCCCCGCCGGAGGCGTCGAGGTACTTCCTGCCGGCGACGTCGGTGATCCAGCAACCGGAGGCGCTGGCGGCGAGCGGGTAGTTACCGCGCAGCTGGCGGTGCAGAAGATGGGAGTCGTTGTGCATGGAGGATCTCCTGGACGCCCAGCTGGTACGGCGCCAGGGCGATTGTAGAAGCGCGCTTCGCGACGAGGTCGCACACGAGGCGCGCGCTGCCCGCCGCCAGGGTCCAGCCGAGTGCCCCATGCCCGACGTTGAGGAACAGGTTCTGCAGCGCGAATCGCCCGATGATCGGCCGGCCGCTGGGGGTCGCGGGACGCAGGCCCGCCCAGGGCTGGATGTCGCCGTCGATCACCGCGTAGCCGAGGATGTCGCGCGTCGCCTCCATCAGCGCGCTGATCCGCGCCGGCGGAATCGAGCGGTCGTCGTTCCCGATCTCGACGAAACCCGCCACGCGAACGCGATCGCCCAGCGGCGCGAACACGATCTTGCGGCGGATGTCGGTAATCGAGGCCCGCGGCAGCACGGTGCCACGCTCGGGCTTCACCGTGATCGAGTAGCCCTTGAGCGGCAGGATCGGCAGGTCGAGGCCGGCGCTCTTCCCGAGTTCCGCGGCGCCGTCGCCGGCCGCCAGCACGTAGGCGTCGGCCCGCAGCGGCCCCTCGTCGGTGATCAGCGCGCGCACGCGGCCGTCTTCACGATCGATGCGCGTGACCGCGCGCCCATAGACGAGCCGCGCGCCCCGGCGCGCGAGCAGTTCCGCGACCTGCGTGCAGAAGGCGCCGCAATCGGCGGCGGACTCGTTGCGCGTCCACACACCGCCGCCGATCCGGTCGGCGTAGCCCGCGATCGCCGGCTCGCGCTCGACACACTGCGCCGCCGTCAGCACCTGCTGTCCGCGCGCGCCGAGCGCCGCCTGGTAGGTCACCTGCGCGCGCGCCGCGTCGAGCGACGCGGCGTCCGGGTACACGACCAGCTTGCCGCCGCGCGAGAAGTCGCACTCGATGCGCTCGCCCTCGATCAGCGGTTCGATGAACTCGCGCGACAGCGCCGACAGCTTCAACAGCGCCTCGGTCGTGTCGCGGGCCGCCTTCGTGTTGGCGTGCTTCAGGAACTGCAGTGCCCACCGCAATTGAACCCGGTCCAGCCGTGGGTGGATCTTCAGCGGCGCGTGGCGCGACAGCAGCAGGCCCGGCAGCTTCGCCGGGATCGAGGCGTCGGCCAGCGGCGCGACGAACGCGTACGAGAGCTGCGCGCCGTTGCCGCCGCTGGCGCCGAGGCCGGGGCCCGGCGCGCGGTCCACCACGGTGACCTCGTGCCGCTCGCTCTGGAGGAAGTAGGCGGTCGTCAGTCCGACGACGCCGGCGCCGATGACGCAGATGTGCATCGGGCGAGTCTAGGGCCTGTTAACGCTTGGCTCGCGAGGAAGCCGTTTACCGCCGCGTCAGCGGCCGGAAGAAGCTCGCGATCGAGGCCAGCGACAGCACGGTGAACCACAGCAGCGACCAGTCGGCGATGCCGAGGCCCAGCAGTGTCCAGCCGGCCTGCGCGCAGTCGCCGCTGCCCTTGAACACGCGCGGCAGGACCTGCGTCAGCGGGAAGTTCTCCAGCATGATCTCGAGCCCCGGCCCGCACGACAGGCTTTCCGGATTCATCTGCAGCCAGACGTGCCAGCCGGCGATCCCCGTGCCGGCGAGCGCCGCGAGCAGCATCAGCAGCCCGGCGCCACGCGCCGCGCCGCGCGGCGCCAGCGCCGCGGCGAGCAGGCCGAACGCACCGACGAAGAAGTAGGCGATGCGCTGCAGGATGCACAGCGGGCACGGATCGAGGCCGACGACATGCTGCAGGAACATGCCGACGCCGATCAGCCCGAACGGGACCAGGCCGATGACGAGGTACGCGCGCCGTGCGTCGCCCCAGAAGATCGAGGGATCGAGGAACCGGTTCACGGGGCGGATGCTACAGGCCCGTGCGGCACGGGCGCGGTGCCCGCCTCGCGCGACCGCACGAGCATGTAGATGGCCGGGATCACGATCAGCGTCAGAAGCGTCGAGGAGATCATGCCGCCGACCATCGGCGCTGCGATCCGCCGCATCACCTCGCTGCCGGTGCCGGTGCTCCACATGATGGGCACCAGCGCGGCGATCGTCGTCACCACGGTCATGACCTTCGGTCGCACGCGTGCCACGGCGCCCTCCACCACCGCGTCGGAAAGGTCGCGCATCGTTGGCCTGCGTCCCTCGGCCGCGCAGCGCGCCTTCGTCTCCTCCCAGGCGTTGTTCAGGTACACCAGCATCACGACTCCGGTTTCGGCCGCCACGCCGGCCAGCGCGATGAAGCCGACCGCGACTGCGACGCTCATGTCGTAATCGAGCGCCCACAGGTACCAGACACCGCCGACCAGCGAGAAAGGCACGGACAGCATCACGATCAGCGAGTCCGTCATGCTCTTCATCGACAGGTAGAGCAGCACGAAGATGATCAGCAGCGTCAGCGGCACCACCAGCTTCAGCTTGTCGACCGCGCGCTCGAGGTACTCGAACTGGCCGCTCCACGTGACGTACATGCCCGGCAGGAAATTGACGTTCTCGCGCACGGCCTGCTGCGCCTCGCGGACATAGCCGCCGATGTCGCGGTCGCGGATGTCGACGTAGATGTAGGCGGACAGCAGCGCATTCTCGGTGCGGATCACCGGCGCGCCCTGCTTCACCGACACGCGCGCCACCTGCCCGAGCGGAACCATGCGCGCTGGCTTGCCCATCTCGCCCTCGATCCGCACCAGCACTTCGCGCTCGATCGCCTCGGGGCTGCTGCGCGCATCGCGCGGATAGCGGACGATGACGCCGAAGCGCGCCCGGCCCTCGATGGTCGTCGTGATCACCTCGCCGCCGAGCGCGGTGGCGATCACGTCCTGCAGTTGCCCGACCGAAACGCCGTAGCGCGCGAGCGCCGCGCGGTCGGGCTCGATGTCGAGGTAGTAGCCGCCGGTCAGCCGCTCGGCGTAGGCGCTGGTGGTCCCGGGCACCTTCTTGACCACGGCCTCGATCTCGCGCGATACCCGCTCCATGTCGTCCAGGTTGGAGCCGAACACCTTGATGCCGATCGGCGTCCGGATGCCGGTCGAGAGCATGTCGATGCGGGCCCGGATCGGCATCGTCCAGCTGTTCGACACGCCGGGGAACTGCAGCGCCTTGTCCAGTTCGGCGATCAGCTTGTCGGTCGTCATGCCGGGTCGCCACTCGGACTCGGGCTTCAGGTTGATCACCGTCTCGAACATCTCCAGCGGCGCCGGGTCCGTCGCGCTGCCGGCGCGCCCGGCCTTGCCGATGACCGACTCGACCTCCGGAAAGCTCTTGATGATGCGGTCCTGCAGCTGCACGAGCTCAGCCGCCTTGGTCACCGACATGCCGGGCAGCGAGGTGGGCATGTAGAACAGCGTGCCTTCGTTCAGTGTCGGCATGAACTCGCTGCCCAGCTTCGAGGCGGGCCACACCGACGCGGCCGCGATGGCGGCGGCAGCAAAAACCGTCAGCCAGCGGAAGCGCAGGACGCCCGCGATGACGGGCCGGTACGACGCGATCAGGAACCGGCTCAGCGGGTTCTTCCCCTCGGGCAGGATGCGCCCGCGGATCAGGTACACCATCAGCAACGGCAGCAGCGTCACCGAGACGATCGCGCCGCCGAGCATCGCGAAGGTCTTGGTGTAGGCGAGGGGCGCGAACAGCCGCCCTTCCTGCGCCTCGAGCGTGAACACCGGCAGGAAGCTCACCGCGATGATCAGCAGCGAGAAGAACAGCGCCGGGCCGACCTCGCGGCAGGCGTCGAGGATCGCGGTCACGCGGTCGCGCGCGCCGCGTCGTTCGAGATGCTTGTGCGCGTTCTCGACCATCACCACGCCGGCGTCGACCATCTCGCCGAGCGCGATGGCGATCCCGCCCAGGCTCATGATGTTGGAGTTGATCCCGAGCGCCTTCATGCAGATGAACGAGAACAGCACGCCGAGCGGCAGGATGATGATCACGACCAGCGCGCTGCGCACGTGGAGCAGGAACAGCGTGCAGACGAGCGCGACCATGATCGACTCCTGGATCAGCGTCTCGGTCAGCGTGTCGATCGCGCGGTGGATCAGTTCCGAGCGGTCGTACACGGCCTTGATCTCCACGCCCTCCGGCAGGCCCGGCTTCAGCTCCTCGATCCGGGCCTTGACGCCGTCGATCACCTCCAGCGCGTTCTCGCCGAAGCGCGCGACGACGATGCCGGACACGACCTCGCCCTCGCCGTTGAGCTCGGCGATGCCGCGCCGCTCGTCCGGCCCGAGTTCGACGGTGGCGATGTCGCGGATGCGCACCGGTGTGCCGTTGGCCGCGCGCAGCGGCAGGTCAGCGATGTCGTCGGCGCCGCGCAGGTAGCCGCGCCCGCGCACCATGTATTCGGTCTCCGCCATCTCGACCACGCGTCCGCCGACGTCGCGGTTCGAGCTGCGGATCACCTCGGTCACCTGGTCCAGCGAGATGCCCTGCCCGCGCATGCGCGCGGGATCGACGACCACCTGGTACTGCTGCACGAAGCCGCCGATGGAGGCGACCTCGGCCACGCCCTTCACCTTGGTCAGCTGGTAGCGCAGGTACCAGTCCTGCAGCGTGCGCAGTTCCGCGAGCGAGCGGTTCTTGGCAAGCACGACGTACTGGTACACCCAGCCGACTCCCGTTGCGTCGGGACCGAGCTGCGGCGTGATGCCCGGCGGCAGGCGCTGGCTGGCGACGTTCAGGTACTCGAGCACGCGGGAGCGCGCCCAGTAGATGTCGGTGCCGTCCTCGAAGATGATGTAGACGAACGACGCGCCGAAGAAGGAGAACCCGCGCACGACCTTGGAGTGCGGGACCGACAGCATGGCGGTCGTCAGCGGATAGGTGACCTGGTCCTCCACGACCTGCGGCGCCTGCCCGGGCACCTCGGTGTAAACGATCACCTGCACGTCGGACAGGTCGGGCAGCGCATCGAGCGGCGTGCGCAGGACCGCCACGATGCCGCCGGCGACCAGCAGCAGAGTGGCGAGCCCGATCAGGAACGGGTTCTTGGCGGACCAGGTAATGAGCCGTTCGATCATGTGGGCTCAGTGCCTGTGCGCGTCGGGCTTGGCGGGCGCCGCGGGGGAGACGGCGGCCGGCTCGATCTTCGTGACGACCCACTCGCCGGGCTTGCGCTCGACGAACTCGAAGCGGATCGGCGCGCCCGGCTTGGCGCTCTTCGCGATGGCGTCGTTCGCGGCGACGAACTCCATCGTCATCTTCGGCCAGTTGAGCGTGGCCACCGGGTCGTGCGTGATGGTGAGCACTCCGCTCTTCGCATCCACCTCGTCGACGCGCCCGACCGCGCTGTGCGCGACCACCTTGGCGCCGCCGGCGTTGGTGTCCGATGCCGCCGTGAAGCTGCCCAGCGCCGCCTTCAGGTTGCTCTCCGCGTCGATCAGGAAGTTCGCGCGCGTGACGACCTGTTCACCCTCCTCGACCCCTGACAGCGCCTCGACGAATCCGTCGCCGCGGGCACCCGTCTTCAGCTCGCGCGGCTCGAAGCGGCCTTCGCCGAGCGCGACGAGCACCACCTGCCGGCTGCCGCTGTTGATCACCGCCGAATCCGGCACCACCAGCACTTCGCGCTTCGCTCCGGCGTCGATCTGCACGGTACCGTACATCCCAGGCTTCAACTGTCCCTGGGGGTTGGCCAGTTCGAAGCGCACGCGCGCGGTGCGCGTCTCGGCGTTCAGGGTCGGGTAGATGAACGTGAGCTCGCCCGGGAAAGTCCGGTCCGGATAGGCGCTGACGGCCAGCGTCCCGCGCGAGCCGATGCGGACCAGAGCGAGGTCCTGCTCGAACACGTCGCCGATCATCCACACCCGCGACAGGTCGGCGATCCGGAACAGCGCCTCGCCGGGCATGAACCGCATCCCGGCCACCGGCGGGTCCTTGATGATGACGCCCGCCGCCGGCGCGACGATCGTCAGCGTGCGCCGCGGCTCGCCGCCCGCGCGCAGCCGTGCCAGTTGCTCTTCGCTGATGTCCCAGTTGCGAAGCCGCTCGAGCGCCGCGCTGGCGAGCTGCTGCACCCCGGCCTGCGCATCGCTGCCGGCGCCGCCCATGCCTTTCATCGCGTTGAAGGCGATCAGGTATTCGCGCTGCGCCGACACCAGCTCGGGGCTGTAGACCTCGGCGAGCGGCTGGCCGCGCGCGACGGCCTGGCCGGTCGTGTTCACGTGCAGCTTCTCGATCCAGCCCTCGAACTTGGGCGCCACCGTGTGCTGCCCGCGCTCGTTGATCTCGATCGTGCCGACCGCGCGGACAACGCGCGCCAGCGACCGCTTCGACACCGGTTCGATGCGCACGCCCAGCGTCTGGATGCGGTCGGCGGAAACCTTCACCGTCCCGGCCGCGCCCTCGTCCTCGCCGTCGTAGACCGGGATGTAGTCCATCCCCATCGGGTCCTTCTTTGGCACCGGCGAGGTGTCCGGCAGGCCCATCGGGTTGCGGTAGTAGAGGAGCTTGCGCGGGCCGTCCTTCGCGCCTGCCGCGGGCGCCGCAGCCGCGCTCGAGGCGGTCGCAGCGGCCTGGTCGTTCGATGCCGTCGGCACGCCGAGGCGCCCGACGAAATAGCCGACCACGAGGGCCGCGCCGACGGTTGCGGCGACCGCGGCAATGGTCTTGCCTTTCATAGGTCCTCCCCGACGATGCGCTCGATCTCGGCGAGCCGCATCTGCTGTTCCAGTTGCACTTTCAGCAGGTCGAGCCGCGTCCTGCGGATCTGGCGCTGCGCGTCGAGCAGCGTGCCGAAGTCGACGCGGCCGGCCTGGTAGGCCGACAGCGCCGAGTCGAACGTGAGCTGCGCCTGCGGCAGCAGCGTGTCGCGCAGGATCGCGGCCTGCTCGCGCAGCGCGTCGAGCGCCGCCCAGTTCTCGCCGAGCTCGCCCTGCAACTGCGCCGCGACGGCGTCGCGCCGCGCCTCGACCGCGCTCTTCATCGCAATCGCCTCGCTCTCGTTCGCGCGGATCACGTCGCGCTGCCACGGAATGTTCATCTCCAACATGAGTTCGTACTCGGTCAGGCGGGTGCCGCGCTGGATGCCGGCGACCCCGAACGTCAGGTCGGGCCAGCGGCTGGCGCGGACGAGATCGGCGTTGCGGGTTGCACTCGCCAGCTGCGCGGCCTGCACGGCGAGCTGCGGGCTGCGCTCGCCCGCGGACTTGGTCAGGGCGGCGAAGTCGAGCGCTCGCGCCGGGATGTCGCGCGGCGCTTCGGCGTCGGCCAGCGGCGCGTCCGCCGGCCGCGCGAGCACGGCGTTGAGCCGCGCGGCCGCCTGGCGCCGCTCCGACGCCTGCATCACCAGTTCGGTGCGCATCGCCGTGACTTCCGTCTGGGCCTTGATGACGTCCTGCTGCGGAACGAGGCCGGTGCCGTAGCGCGCGCGCGCGATCTGTTCGAGGTCGACCATCAGGCCCCGCACGCCATCGGTGACGCGGTGCGCCTGGGTCGCGTACCAGTACTGGCTGTACGCGGTCTTCGCCTTCATCCGCAGTTCAACCAGTGTCGCGCTGCGGCGCGCCTCGGCCGCCGACACCTCGGCTTCGGCGACGCCGCGGCGCAGCCCGCGCTTGTCGCCGAGCGGGAACATCTGTTTCACCGCGTAGCGCGTGCTTCCGGCGACGGCGGGCGACAGCGTCGGATCGCGCACCGGGACATCGCGCAGTTCCATCGACACCATCGGATCGGGCAGGGCGTCCGCCACCCCGGAGCGCTGCCGGGCCGCGTCGGCCTCGAGCGCCATCGAGCGCAGCTCGGGGTTGCGTGCTTCGAGATACTCGAGGACCCCGCGCAGGTCGCGCCCCAGCGCGCTGCTGTCCGGCACGGCCTGTGCCCACGCGGGACCGGCCGCCGCGAGCAGCGCCAGCGCCACCCACGGACCCGCGCGATCACGGATACAGACTCGAAACGAACGACTGATGACTCTCACGACGGCCTCCTGATGACGACGGGCGCGCAGGCGCACCCGGACACGCGCGCGCCGAGCGGCGCGGCATCAGCGAGGGGCTAGAGTCGGAGTCGTTGCAGCCGCGCGTACAGCGGCCGCGGTTCGGAACGCTCGTCGGCAGCGAGCAACGCGCTCGGCTGCCGCGCGGCGTTCGACCAGTCGAGAACGACGGCGGCGAGCGCCACCATCCACTGCGCGCCCGGCAGGTCGACGGTGCGCGGCTGCGCCGACGGATCTTCGGTGGGACAGTGGTGGGTGGACCCGGCCGGTCGCGCGAGGCCTTCGTCGATCAGGTGATGCGTGCAGTCTAGCGACTCGGCCTCGTCGGCCGCCGCGACCGGCGCAACGGCAACGCCGGCCTCCGCGGGCGCCTTAACCACGCACATGCCTGCCGCCGCGAGCACGCTGCCGCTCAGCAGGAAGGCGGCGACGAAACCGGCCACCGCGCGCACGGCGCGTTGATGGTTCCGGCGGGAGAGTCCGAGGCACATGGATCGAAGTGTGGGCGCCGCGAGTATGTTGAGCAAGGGCCCGGGGCCGTTGACTGGCGTCAACGCTGCCGGCTACTTGACGGTCTCGATGCTGGTAATCACGAGGTCTTCGCCGGCCTTTTCCAGCGCGAAGCGCACCTTGTCGCCGGCCTTGACCCTGGCGAGCAGCGCCGGGTCCTTGACGGCGAAGGCCATCGTCATCGGCGGCATGTCGTACGCCTTCAGCGGGCCGTGCGCGATGGTGATCTTCTTCGCATCGGCGTTCACGCGGCGCACCTCGCCGGTGTTGTCGGACTGGCCGGCGGCCGCCTTCGTCGCCGCGGGCATCGCGTGGTGGTCGTGTCCGGCCTGGGCCCAGGCGGTCGCGGCGACGAGCGACGCGGCGGCGACGAAAAGGAAGTGCTTCATGCGGTTCTCCGTTTCCCGAAAGTCGGCGGATTGTGCCAAAGCCTCAGGCAACAGGAGACGCAATCGGTTCAACCGCGCCGTTTTCCGCTTGCCACGCATCAACTCCCGCCCGTGCTGAGCGGCAATGCCCTTTACGACGACAATGTCTTGGCCTGGCGGCCGGCGGCGTCGAGCGTCGAACCCGACGTTCACGCGCCAGCGCGGCGCGCGAGCGATCGCCAGCGAACGTGGCAAGGCAAAACGCCGCCCGGGGGGCGGCGCCTTGTGGAGGCCCCGCGCTTACAGCAGCCCGATGAACCAGCCCGGGAAGAGCGCAACGAGCACCGCCGGCACGAGGCACAGCACGCTCGCCGACAGCGCGAGCGTGCGCTCGTTGGACGGCTGCGAAACGGCATCGGCGCTCATGAAGGCGTACTGGATCACGCGCAGGTAGAAGTAGATGCCGAGGTAGCTTCCGATCAGGCCCAGCACCGCGTAGACCGTGTAGCCGGCCGCGATGACGTTCTTGAAGATCAGGAACTTCGCGATGAATCCGGGCAGTGGCGGAATCCCGGCCAGCGACAGCATGGCCAGGCCGAGCATCAGTGCCGCGAACGGGCGGCGCTGGTACAGGCCCTTCAGGCTGTCCAGCCGGTCGCTGGCCGCGTCGTCGCTGCCGCGCGGCAGCGACGCGAACGCCAGCAGGTTCATCAGCGCGTAGGTGACGATGTAGAACATCACCGCCTGGAAGCGGCCCGGTCCGGCGCCGAGGAACGCGAAGAACAGGTAGCCCGCGTGCGCGATCGACGAGTACGCGATCATCCGGCGGAAGCTCGTCTGCCGGATCGCGGCAAGGTTGCCCCACACCATCGAGATCAGCGGCAGCAGCGTCAGCAGGTCCGCCATCGGGCGGCCGACCGGCGTCGTGCCGAACAGGCGCAGGGCGGCGAGCAGCACGCCCGCCTTGACGATGGTCGCCATGTACGCGGTGACCGGCACGCTCGCGCCTTCGTACGCATCCGGCGCCCAGGCGTGGAAGGGCACGATCGCCGCCTTCAGGAAGAACGCGACCACGACCAGCACCACCGCCGCCTGCGCCATCGTGTTCGGCGACCCGAGCGCCTGGCTGAACGCCGAGAGCGCCAGCGTCCCGGTGCCCCCGTAGAGCAGCGACACGCCCATCAGGAACGTCGCGGTGGCGGCGCTGCTGATCACCAGGTACTTCAGCGCCGCCTCGGGGCCTTCGGGCCGCTGGAACGCGAGCAGCACCAGCACGTAGACGGGCAGCGACATGATCTCGAGCCCGAGGAACATCGTGAGGAAGCTGTCGGCCGACAGCAGCAGGCACACACCGTAGACCGACGACAGCAGCAGGATGTGGAAGCGGGTGTCGGTGAAGTCGTCGCGCGACAGCAGCAGGGTCGGCAGCACGAGCGCGAGCAGGAGCGCCTTGGCGGTCAGCGTCGCCGGGTCCACCGAGAAGTGACCGGCGAACGGCGCCGAAGCGTAGCCCTTGCTTGCCAGCAGCGCCGCCGCGGCGGTGGCGGCGACGACGGCCACCACGGTCAGCGCGAGCGCACCGCGCGGGCGATCCACCAGTTCGAGGAAGATCACCAGCACGATGCCGACCAGGAGCAGGTGCTCCGGCAGCATGGCCAGCCCGACGTCTTGCCAGTTCATCGCGCGCTCCCCAGGGTGGCGGCGACCGGCGCCGCGACAGCGGGAGCGGCCCCCTCAGCCGCCCGCTGCGGCGCCGGCGCGCCGACCACCATCTGCTGATACTGGCGCGCCGCGATCTCGGTCTTCCGCATCGCCTCCTGCGGGAACAGGCCGAGCCAGAACACCGCGACGACGAGCGCCGCCATGATCGCCTTCTCGCGCAGGTTGATGTCCGCGAGCGGCAGGTGCGGCGCCTTCACGGCGCCGAACAGCATCCGCTGCGCCAGCCACAGCATGTACATCGCGCCGAGCACGACGCCGGACACGGCCGTCACGGCCATGACGAGCGAGAAGCTCGACCCGGCGACGTGCAGAGGCCACGCGGCGTTGAACGCGCCGAGCAGCACCAGGAACTCGCCGGTGAAGCCGCTGGTCGTCGGCAGGCCGACGGCCGCGAGCGTCATGATCGCGAAGAACACCGAGTACACCGGCATGATCTTCGCCAGTCCGCCGTAGGCGGCGATGTCGCGCGTGTGGCAGCGCTCGTAGATCATCCCGACCAGGAAGAACAGGCCGGCCGCGGTCAGTCCGTGGCTGACCATCTGGATCACCGCGCCCTGGATGCCGAGGATGTCGAGGCTGACGAGGCCCAGCATCACGTAGCCGAGGTGGCTGATCGACGAGTAGGCGATGACCTTCTTGATGTCGGTCTGCACCAGCGCAAGACAGGCGCCGACGACGATGCTGATCACCGCGAGCGCCATGATCAGCGGCGTGTAGAGCTGGGTCGCGTCCGGGAACAGCGGGAAGCCGAGCTTCATGAAGCCGTACGTTCCCATCTTCAACAGCACGCCGGCCAGGATCACGGAGCCGGCCGTCGGCGCCTCGACGTGCGCGTCGGGCAGCCAGGTGTGCAGCGGGAACATCGGCACCTTGATCGCGAACGACAGCGCGAAGGCGCCGAGCAGCAGCGTCTGCGCCTGCACCGGGAGCCTGACCTTGTAGAGGTCGGCGAACGCGAAGGACAGCTGCCCGGTCGCGTTCTGCAGCGACCACACCAGGTAGATCAGCGCGGCCAGCATCAGGATCGAGCCGAAGGCCGTGTACAGGAAGAACTTGAGCGTCGCGTAGATGCGCCGCTCGCCGCCCCAGATGCCGATGATCAGGAACATCGGGATCAGCATCGCTTCCCAGAACACGTAGAACAGGAACAGGTCCTGGGCGACGAAGGTGCCCATCATCGCGAACTGGATGAAGAACACCATCGCGTAGAAGAGCTTCACTTCCTTCGTGATCGCGCTGAACGCGCCGGCGACCACCAGGGGGCCGAGGAACGCGGTCAGCATCACCAGCAGGATGTTGATGCCGTCGAGCCCGATGTGGTAGCTGACGCCCCAGCTCTCGATCCACGGCACCCGCGTCTCGAACTGCAGCCCGGCCACGGACGAGTCGAAGTTCACGTACAGGACCGCGGTCGCGACGAACTGCACGATCATCAGCCAGAGCGTCAGCTGGCGGACCGTGTTTTCCTGCGAGGCGGGAATCAGGGCGATGGCCAGCATGCCGGCGACCGGCAGCCAGACGACGAAGTTCAGCAGCTCAGCCATGTGCCCAGCTCCAGACGAGGGCGAGGAAACTGCCGATCATCACCAGCAGGATGTAGAGGTGCAGGCTGCCCGTCTGCACGCGCGCGAGCACGCCGCCGCTCGCATTGGCCAGGCGCGCCATTCCGTTCAGCGTCCCGTCGAACAGGCGGCGGTCGCCGAAGTTCAGGAAGACCTTCTCCGAGATCCAGTGCAGCGGCCGCTGGATCAGGTTCTCGTACAGCTCGTCGATGAAGTACTTGCCCGACAGCAGCGCGTGCAGGCCGGAGAAGCTCTCGCGCAGCCGCTTCGGCAGGGCGAGGTCGCCGCGGTACACGAACGCCGCCGCGACCAGGCCGGCGACGCCCAGCGCGATCGCCAGGCCGATCAGCGGCACGTGGTACGCCTGCATCGACTCCAGCGTCTTCGGCAGCGGAGCGATCGGCTCGAGGAAGTGCGGGATCGGGATGAAGCCGCCGACTGCCGCGAGCGCCGCCAGCACCATCAGCACGCCGGTCATCGAGAACGGCGACTCGTGCACGTGATGCTCGACTTCGTGGTCCATGCGCGATGCGCCCATGAACGTGAGCCACAGCAGGCGGAACATGTAGAAGGCGGTCATCAGCGCTGTCACGGCCATCACGGCCATCAGCGCCACCGATCCGCCGCGCTCGCTCGCGAGCGCGAACCACAGGATCTCGTCCTTCGAGAAGAATCCCGAAAGCGGCGGCAGGCCGGCGATGGCGCCGGTGGCGATCGCGAAGGTCCAGAACGTGACCGGGATCCGCTTCGCCAGGCCGCCCATCTTGCGGATGTCCTGCTCGCCCGACAGCGCGTGGATCACGCTGCCGGCGCCGAGGAACAGGCACGCCTTGAAGAACGCGTGGGTCAGCAGGTGGAACACCGCCACGCCGTAGGCGCCGACGCCGAGCGCGACGAACATGAAGCCGAGCTGCGACACCGTCGAGTAGGCGAGCACCTTCTTGATGTCGGTCTGCACGATCGCGACCGTCGCCGCGAAGAACGCGGTCGCGGCGCCGACCCAGGCCACCAGCGTCGACGCCTCGGGGGCGTGCAGGTACAGGCCGTTCAGGCGCGCGATCATGTAGACGCCCGC
>Ga0105091_10000629_pt1 | contig 14862 bp, 14 predicted proteins | sample PPLLak1March2015_FD_87022 | JGI IMG/M metagenome (GOLD analysis project Ga0105091, IMG submission 87022) | Freshwater sediment microbial communities from Prairie Pothole Lake near Jamestown, North Dakota, USA - PPLs Lake P7 Core (1) Depth... | ecosystem: Environmental > Aquatic > Freshwater >... | reverse complement strand
GTTCGTCCTTTCTCCCGCTTGCGGGGGAAAGTTAGATAGGTGGTCAAAGGTTTAAGGCATTCCTCAGTTTGTCCCCTCTTCCGCGGGGGGAGGATTAGGGAGTGAAAATTTAATTTGAAATGTGGCTACGGGCCATTAGGAGAAGCAGCGTGATTATAGTAATGGGAAGAGATGTAACCGATGCAGAAATTGGCACGGTTGTTAAGAAGCTTGAAGCCAATGGACTGAAGGCCAATATTTCTCGTGGTATCGAGCGCACCGTGATTGGCGCAATCGGTGACGAGCGCAAGCTGACCGAGGAGATGTTTAACGCGCTGCCTGGTGTTGAATCGGCCATGCATATCGCCAAGCAGTACAAAATTGTGTCGCGCGAATCGCACAAAGAAAATACCGTAATCGACATTGGTGGAATTAAACTGGGTGGCAAGCAGATTCAGGTTATTGCCGGTCCCTGTTCGGTGGAAACTCAATCGCAAATGGATTTGTCTGCACAGTATGTGCATGAAGCAGATTGTCGCCTGATGCGCGGTGGTGCATTCAAGCCGCGTACCAGTCCTTACGCTTTCCAAGGCAAAGGAGTAGAAGGGCTGGACATGTTCCGCAAGGCAGCCAGCAAATACAAATTGCCGATTGTGACCGAGCTGATGGATATCCGCATGCTGGATACTTTTATGGAACACGACGTGGACGTGATCCAGATCGGCACGCGCAATATGCAGAACTTTGACCTGCTCAAGGAAGTCGGGCGCATCAACAAGCCGGTTATTTTGAAGCGCGGCATGTCGGCCACTATTTCTGAATGGCTGATGGCGGCGGAGTATATTGCAGCGGGCGGTAATCACAATATTATTTTCTGTGAACGCGGTATCCGCACTTTTGAAACCTATTACAGAAATGTATTGGATGTAACCGCCATTCCGGTGCTGAAAAAAGAAACACATCTGCCGGTGATCGTCGATCCATCGCATGCTGGCGGCAAGGCATGGATGGTGGCGGCGCTGTCGCAAGCAGCAATTGCCGCCGGTGCCGATGGCCTGCTGGTGGAGATGCACCCAAATCCTTGCGAAGCATGGTGCGATGCGGATCAAGCACTGACCCCTGAGGAGCTGAAGAAGCTTATGGTGACACTGGGTGCAATCGCCGGTGCAATCGGCCGCACGATCTAACTGGAATCACACCCCCTCTCCCCTTGCGGGAGAGGGTTGGGGAGAGGGGTGAGATGGCTCAACCACAATTCAATAAAGTTGTCATCTTCGGTGTTGGTCTGATCGGAGGCTCGTTTGCGCTGGCGTTGCGCAAGGCCAATGCATTGCAGGAGGTGGTGGGTTTCGGGCGCAGTGCGGTGACGTTGCAGCAGGCGCGGGAATTCGGGCTCATCGACCGCATCGGTGAAGATGTGGTGCGCGAAGTGCATGATGCAGACTTGATTCTGCTCGCCACGCCGGTGGCGCAGATGGCGGATATTTTTTCCCGCATTGCCCCGCACCTGGGTGCCCAAACACTCATTACCGATGGCGGTAGCACCAAGGGTGATGTAGTGGCTGCTGCGCGGCAGCAACTGGGTATGAAGATTGGGCAATTTATTCCCGCCCATCCGATTGCAGGTGCCGAGCAGAGTGGCCCAGCTGCAGCGCTTGCCGATTTGTACCAGGGTAAAAAAGTGGTGCTGACGCCACTGGCGGAAAATTCAGCCGCCGCCGTCGCGCGCGTACGCAAGGCATGGGAGCTCTGCGGCGCAGTGGTGAGCGAGCTTACACCCGGGCAGCACGATGAAGTGTTTGCCGCCGTGAGCCACCTGCCGCATTTGCTTGCGTTTACCCTGGTGCATGATCTGGCGCAACGCGACAACAGAGATCTGCTGCTGTCTTTTGCGGCCAGCGGCTTTCGCGATTTCACCCGCATCGCCGCCAGCTCGCCCGAGATGTGGCGCGACATCAGTCTGGCAAACCGTGATGCGCTGCTGCGCGAAATCGAGCAATATGCAGCTGAGCTTTACAATCTGCACCAGGCGCTGGAGCAGCGCGATGCGGGCAAGCTGGAAGAGATTTTCAGTCTGGCGCGCAAGGTGCGCAGTAACTGGACACCCCAATAGTTATGTAGGTTGGGTTGAGGCACGAAGCCCAACTATACATAGCGACATAAGTCTACTGCGCGAATGAATGGCTGCGTTGCGCGGTGCTCGGAGTCCTCATGTATTTTGATATACATTCAGGCTCTTGCGCGCCGTGCGCCTTGCCCTTCATCCGCTCGCTACGACTTATGTCGCTATGTATAAAACGCTCGGTGAAATAATGCAGTTTGATGTTGGGTTTCGCTACGCTCAACCCAACTTACGATTGTGTGTGCCTCCACTGTTTAATGTTATGCCTGCATGAATGACGTATTTTTAAAGTGAATCTGAAAGTATTTTGTGAGCCATCCTGAATTTATCGATCTCCCTCCTCTGCTTTCCGCGCGCGGCACGGTGCGCCTGCCCGGTTCCAAGAGTATTTCCAATCGCGTGCTGCTGCTGGCTGCATTGGCAGACGGCAGCACCGAGGTGCGCGACTTGCTGCATTCCGACGATACCGAGCGCATGCTCGATGCTCTGCGTACTTTGGGTGTGAGGATTGATGCGCTGGGTGAAAATGCCTATCGCGTCACGGGCTGTGGCGGGAATTTCCCGGTGAAAGAAGCAAATCTGTTTCTGGGCAATGCGGGTACGGCATTCCGCCCATTGACGGCGGCTCTGGCATTGGCAGGTGGACATTATCTGCTGTCCGGTGGAACGGTTGAATTGCCGGGGGGGCGCATGCACGAGCGCCCAATCGGCGATCTGGTCGATGCGCTGCGCCAGCTCGGGGCGGATATTCGCTATCAGGGCAATGAGGGATTTCCACCGCTGGAAATAAGCACAGCCATGCTGGCAGGCGATATGCTGCAGGTGCGTGGTGATGTTTCCAGCCAGTTTTTGACTGGGTTGTTAATGGCGTTGCCGTTGATGGGGCGCACGGTGAATATCGTGGTGGTGGGGGATCTGATCTCCAAGCCCTATATTGAGATCACGCTGGCGATGATGGCGCGTTTTGGCGTCAAGGTTGAGCGCCAGGAATGGCAGCGCTTCGTGGTGTTTGGCGGACAGCGCTATCAGAGCCCGGGCACGATTTATGTCGAGGGTGATGCGTCATCGGCATCGTACTTCCTCGCCGCAGGTGCCATCGGCGGCGGACCGGTGCGGGTGGAAGGAGTCGGCAAGAACAGTGTGCAGGGCGATGTGCGTTTTGTCGAAGCGCTGCAACTAATGGGCGCGCGCATCACCATGGGTGACAACTGGATGGAAGCCTCCGCGCCCGCCAGTGACAAGCTGAAAGCAATCGAGCTCGATTGCAATCATATTCCCGATGCCGCAATGACGCTGGGCGTTGCGGCGCTGTTCGCCGAGGGCAGTACCACGCTGCGCAATATCGCCAGCTGGCGCGTGAAGGAAACCGACCGCATCGCGGCGATGGCAATCGAACTGCGCAAAATTGGCGCGACAGTAGAAGAGGGCGCGGATTATATTCGCATCACGCCGCCGACAAGGACCAGATACGCGGCGATCGACACCTATGACGATCACCGTATGGCGATGTGTTTTTCGCTGGCTGCATTCGGTAACGCGGGGGTACGCATCAACGATCCGCAGTGTGTGGCAAAAACTTTTCCGGGGTATTTCAATATGTATGAACAAGTAACAAAATCGGTTCCCGTTATCGCCATTGATGGCCCATCGGCTTCGGGCAAGGGCACGGTGGCGCAGCGCGTAGCCCAGGCGCTGGGTTACCATTATCTTGACAGCGGTGCGCTGTACCGCCTGTTGGCTCTGGCGGCCACCCGGCGCGGAGTGGTGCTTGAGGACGAGGCAGCACTTGCATCGCTGGCGCTGGTAATAGACATCCGTTTTGAAGGGGCTGACATCTGGCTGGATGGCGCGCTGGTGGGTGACGAGTTGCGCACGGAACAAAGTGGGGCGGCGGCCTCCAGGGTGGCAGCGTTACCGGCGGTGCGGGCGGCGCTGCTGGACAAGCAAAAGGCGTTTCGGCAGACGCCAGGGCTTGTGGCTGACGGGCGCGACATGGCTTCAGTGGTGTTTCCGGATGCGCAACTGAAAATATTCCTGACTGCCAGCGCTGAGGCGAGAACGGATAGGCGCTATAAACAGTTGATGGAAAAAGGAATGAGTGTTAATATCGCCGATCTTCTGCAAGAGATACGTCTGCGTGATGAACGCGACAGCCAGCGTAGTGTTGCTCCTTTGCAACAGGCGTCGGGTGCAAGTTTGCTGGATACGACTGCTCTAAACATCGAACAGGCGGTCTCTGAAGTATTGGCCAGGTACCGGACAGTATAAGAAGAATTGCGTTTAATGTGTGGAACCTGAATTTTACCCATATCGGGGAATTTTACCCATATCGGGTTTTATAAGTCCCAATCGAAGCTCTTTGCTTGGGTTTTTTTAACTAACCCCGCCGTTCAATTATTTGGCGGGTTGTTCTAAGGTGTATTCAATAAAATGACTGATCTAAATTCAATGGAAAGTTTTGCCTCGATGTTCGAAGAAAGCCTGACGCGCAAAGAAATGCGTGCAGGTGAGCTGATTACTGCGCAAGTTGTGCGCATTGAGCAGAGCATGGTGGTAGTCAATGCAGGTTTGAAATCCGAGAGTTTCATTCCTGTTGAAGAGTTTAAAGACAATAACGGCGCTCTTGAAGTTGCAGTTGGTGATTTCATTACCGTGGCGATTGAGTCACTGGAAAACGGTTATGGCGAAACGCGTTTGTCGCGTGAAAAAGCCAAGCGTCTGGCTGCCTGGATCGATCTGGAGCAGGCGATGGAAGAAGGCCGTATCGTTGAAGGTTATGTCAGCGGTAAAGTTAAAGGTGGTTTGACCGCCATGGTGAATGGTATCCGTGCCTTCCTGCCAGGTTCTCTGGTAGATATTCGTCCGGTTAAAGACACTACACCTTATGAAAATAAGACGATGGAACTCAAGGTTATCAAGCTGGATCGCAAGCGCAACAACGTGGTGGTTTCGCGTCGCGCAGTGCTGGAAGTTAGCCAGGGAGCTGACCGTGAAGCACTGATGCAGAATCTGCAAGAAGGCGCGATTGTTAAAGGTGTGGTCAAGAACATCACCGACTACGGCGCGTTCGTTGACCTGGGCGGTATTGACGGCCTGTTGCACATCACTGACCTGGCATGGCGTCGCGTGAAGCACCCATCCGAAGTGTTGACAGTGGGCGATGAAGTTGAAGCCAAAATTCTGAAGTTTGACCAGGAGAAGAATCGTGTTTCTCTGGGTATCAAGCAAATGGGCGACGACCCCTGGCATGGTCTGGCACGTCGTTACCCGCAAAATACCCGTCTGTTCGGCAAGGTAACCAACCTGACTGACTACGGCGCATTTGTTGAAATCGAGCAGGGTATCGAAGGCTTGGTTCACGTTTCTGAAATGGACTGGACTAACAAAAACGTACACCCATCAAAAGTTGTTCAGCTGGGCGACGAAGTAGAAGTCATGATTCTGGAAATCGACGAACAGCGCCGTCGTATCTCTCTGGGTATGAAGCAGTGCAAAACCAATCCTTGGGATGATTTTGAACTGAATCACAAGAAGGGCGATAAAGTTAAGGGCCAAATCAAGTCTATCACTGACTTCGGCGTGTTTATCGGTCTGGATGGCGGTATCGACGGTCTGGTGCATTTGTCTGATCTTTCCTGGAGTCTGCCTGGCGAAGAAGCGGTACGCAACTTCAAGAAGGGTGATGATCTGGAAGCCGTTGTTCTGGCGATCGATGTTGAGCGCGAACGCATCTCTCTCGGTATCAAACAGATGGATGGTGATCCATTCAGCGGTTTTGTAGTGGGTCATGACAAAGGCGCAATCGTAACCGGCGTGGTTAAGTCACTTGACGCCAAAGGTGCTACAATTACCCTGGATGGTGATGTAGAAGCTTATCTGAAGGCATCTGAAGTTTCTGCTGATCGCGTTGAAGATATCCGCAATCACCTTAAAGAGGGCGATACCGTGAAGGCGGTGATCATTAACGTTGATCGCAAGAACCGCGGTATCAATCTGTCTATCAAGGCAATGGATAAGGCAGACGAAACGGCAGCTATGAAGAAACTTTCTGCTGAAGATACTGGTACAGCCGGCACCACTAATCTGGGCGCATTACTCAAGGCAAAAATGGCCAGCAGCAAGGCAGATGCATCGTAAGGAGAGGCAATATGACACGTTCTGATCTCATTGTTAAACTGGCTGAGCGTTATCCGCAACTGCTGGGCAAAGATGCCGAGCAGGCAGTCAAGGTCATACTTGATAGCTTGGCTACAACTTTAACCAGCGGTGACCGCATTGAAATACGCGGTTTTGGCAGCTTTGCACTGAACTATCGTCCACCACGCATGGGACGCAATCCCAAGTCTGGCGACAAGGTGAAAGTACCGGCCAAGTACGTTCCACATTTCAAGGCAGGTAAAGAGTTACGTGAACGAGTCGATTACCCTGTGGTTTAAAACCTGACTCACCTGTGAGAAGGTGAGCACGTTGAAGGGTGTAATTGCTGAAAAATAAATTGGCGGCCTGTCGCAAGATGGGGCCGCCAATTTTTTTGTGCGCGATATCGTGGTAGAGGTTTTTCGTAACAGGTAAAATGTCGGTGGTTCAAATGATCTTTCACCTGGATAGCGAATATTAATAGGTAACCATATGAAATATTTAATTTGGCTCATGCGCGCCTTTGTATTTGTGATCCTGCTGAGTTTCGCGGTGAAAAATGATCAGCCTGTTGTGATCAGTTATTTCCTGGGCTACGAATGGCATGCTTCGCTGGTGTTGGTTTTATTGTTATTCTTTGCGGCAGGCATCGCTGTGGGTATGCTGGCTGTGTTGGGAAATCTGCTGCGCCAGCGTAAAGAGATTTCCGCGCTAAAGAATGAGTTGCGATTGAAAAATAATAATGAGCATGGGTGAGATTTCAAGACTTGCCGGAATAATGGAAGGCAGACTTATGTTATTACTCATCACTTACCTTATTTAATCCGGGCTGTTATTTATGGAATTTGAACTTTGGATGTTGCTGGTCTTCCCGCTCTTCTTTGCGATGGGATGGCTGACCGCTCGTATGGATATCAAGGAGCTTTTGAGTGAGTCCAGCCTTTTGCCACGCTCATATTTTCAGGGCTTGAATTTTCTGCTCAATGAACAGCAGGATAAAGCAATCGAGGCTTTTATCGAGGTGGTCAAAGTTGACCCGCAGACCATAGAACTGCACTTTGCCTTGGGTAGTCTGTTTCGTCGCCGTGGTGAGGTGGACCGCGCGTTGCGCATGCATCTCAATCTGGTTGAGCGTGCGGATCTTGATGAAGACAAAAAGCAGCATGCTCTGTTTGAGCTGGCACAGGATTATCTCAAAGCAGGCATTCTGGACCGGGCAGAGCTTGCTTTCCAGCAACTGCTGAATTCACCCTACGCAAAAGAATCACTGGATTTTTTATTGGAAATATTCCAGAAGGAAAAAGACTGGCTTAAAGCCATCGATATTTGCCATCGCTTGACTGATCTTACCGGTCAGCCACATGGTATGGAGGCCGCAGCTTTCTATTGTGAACTTGCAACATACGAATTAACCCGTAAACAATTTGATGCTGCGACAGTGCATCTGGAGCAAGCACTGGAAGTTTATCCCCGTGCGGTACGCGCCACTATCATGCTTGGAGACATGGAGAGTGGTGCCGGCAATTATGAACATGCTATAGAAATCTGGAAGCGTATTGAAGAGCAGGATCCCCAGTACCTGCCACTGGCGGCAGAGCGCATGCTGCAAGCACACCGCCAGATTGATCGCGAAGATGCGGGTATAAGCCTGTTGCAGGCTTACCAGGCGAAATATCCATCCCATGATCTGGTGAATGTCCTGTTTCAGGCTGTGTTGCACAGAAATGGAAATGAGGCTGCTTATCAGCTGGTGCGCAATGAATTGCAGCGTAATCCAACACTGCTTGGATTGGACAAGTTTCTGGAAGCGAGCCTGCTGGAAGTAACAGAAAAAAATCGTGCCGATGTTGAGCTGGTGAAAAATCTGGTGCACCAGCGCACCCGTTCCCTTTCTATGTATCACTGTTCCAGTTGTGGTTTCAAGGCTCGCCAGTTTTATTGGCATTGTCCTGCCTGTCATGGCTGGGAAACCTATTCGCCAAGGCGTAGCGAAGAAACGGGGGGGAAAGTATGAGTGATCCCAAGATTATTGTGGCCCTGGATTATGCCGAGGCACAAGCGGCGCTCGATCTGGTATCGCGGCTGGAGCCGTCGCTGTGCCGCCTGAAAATTGGCAAGGAATTATTTACCACTGCGGGGCCAAAAATGGTCGAGCAATGCATGCAGCGCGGTTTTGAAGTCTTTCTTGATCTGAAGTTTCACGATATTCCGAATACGACAGCGCAGGCCTGCAAGGCAGCGGCCAGCCTGGGGGTATGGATGGTGAACGTGCATGCCCTGGGCGGGCGCAAAATGATGGAGGCTGCGCGAGAAGCGGTGGCCTCCAGTGCACGCCCGCCTAAACTGATAGCCGTAACCGTGTTGACCAGCATGGCGCAGGAGGATCTGGCGGGGATAGGCATTACGGCGACGCCTGCCGAGATGGTGTTGCGTCTGGCCACTCTGGCGCGGGACAGCGGTCTCGACGGCGTGGTTTGCTCAGCGCAGGAAGCCTCTCAGTTACGCCAGCATTGCGGAGCTGCATTCTGTCTGGTCACGCCTGGCATCCGTCCGGCGGATGCGGCGGCTGACGACCAGTCACGCATCATGACACCAGCTGCGGCATTGAAAAATGGTTCCAGTTATCTGGTGATAGGCCGTCCCATTACCAAGGCGGCAGATCCTTTGTTGGCATTGCAAAATATTTCTAAAGAGATAGGAGGATTGGCATGAGCGTTTTGCCATCATTTGAACCATTACCCAATTTTAACCGGGCCAAAATACTGGTTGTCGGAGATGTGATGCTGGATCGTTACTGGTTTGGCGACGTCAATCGTATATCCCCCGAGGCACCGGTGCCGGTGCTGAAAGTGGAGCGTGTGGAAGAGCGTCCGGGTGGGGCGGCCAACGTGGCGCGAAATATCGCGTCACTGGGTGCGCATTCAACGCTGCTCTCGGTAGTCGGTGCTGACGAAGCCGGCGACTGTCTGGAAAAATTGCTGACGCAACACGGCAATGTAAATGCCTTGCTGCATCGCGATAGCACGATATCCACTACGATCAAACTGCGCGCCGTTGCGCGCCATCAGCAGCTGCTGCGCATCGATTTTGAAACCCAGCCCAGCCACGAAGTATTGAACGCCAAGCTGGCTGACTTTCGCGCCAAGCTGCCGGATGCCGATGTGGTGATTCTGTCTGACTATGGCAAGGGCGGGCTCACGCATATTTCCGAGATGATCAAGCTTGCGCGTGAAGCAGGCAAGCCGGTTCTGGTTGATCCAAAGGGTGATGATTACACGCGTTATGCGGGAGCTACTTTACTGACCCCAAACCGCAGCGAGTTTCGGGAAGTGGCGGGAGGCTGGAAAAATGAAGCCGAGCTAAATGAAAAAGCCGAGCGCTTGCGCAAGGAATTGAAGCTGGAAGCTTTGCTGGTGACGCGCAGTGAAGAGGGTATGAGTCTGTATCGCGCCAATGAAATTTTGCATGAACCCACGCAGTCACGCGAGGTGTTCGATGTCAGTGGTGCCGGTGATACCGTGATTGCCACCCTGGCGGTGATGCTTGCGTGTGGCGCTGAATGGTCACATGCCGTGCGCATTGCCAACCGGGCAGCAGGTATTGTGGTTGGCAAACTGGGCACTGCGATGGTCAGCAGAGATGAAATTATTCAGGATATGACCGGGGTCAAGTAAGGAAGAGCAGCGTTTTATTTTCTCTGGCATTAAATTAAGGGGGCAAAAAATGTATTACATAGTCACAGGTGCAGCAGGATTCATCGGTTCAAATCTGGTCAAGGCGCTGAATGACCGCGGTATCAGCAATATCATCGCGGTGGACAATATGAAGCAGGCCGACAAGTTCAAAAATCTGGTGGATTGCGATATTGCCGATTACCTTAGCAAGGAAGATTTTATCGAGCAGCTTAATGCGGGCTTGTTCGACGGTGATGTGGCTGCCGTGCTGCACCAGGGTGCCTGTTCCGACACCATGGAAACTGATGGCCGCTACATGATGCAGAACAATTACCAGTACTCGCTCGACATCCTGAATTTTTGCCAGGATGAAGAAATTCCGTTTCTGTATGCTTCTTCCGCTTCGGTTTATGGCATGGGGCCGAATTTCACCGAAAGCCGTGAATTTGAATCGCCGCTCAATGTGTATGCCTATTCAAAATTCCTGTTCGACCAGATCGTTCGCCGGCGCTGGGATGAGCGTACTGCACAGATAGTCGGCCTGCGTTATTTCAACGTTTACGGCAGCCGTGAGCAGCACAAGGGTCGCATGGCGTCGGTGGCCTATCACTTCTTCAACCAGTACCGTGCGGAAGGCTATGTGAAGTTATTTGAAGGCTGTGAGGGGTATGCGAACGGCACGCAGTTGCGCGACTTCGTGTCGATTGAAGACGTGGCCAAGGTCAATATGCACTTTCTTGACCACCCCGAGCAGTCCGGTATCTTCAATCTGGGCACGGGCAAGGCGCAGAGTTTCAATGATGTCGCGGTGGCCACCATTAACGCCTTGCGCAATGCAAAAGGAGAAAGTGCCATGTCGTTGGAGCAGATGCACCAGCAGCAGCTGATACGCTATATCACTTTCCCCGAGCAGCTCAAAGGAAAATACCAGAGTTACACGCAGGCGGATATTTCTGCATTGCGGGCAATCGGCTATAAAGAGCCGTTCCTGAATGTGGAGCAGGGAACCGGGCGCTATGTGAAATATTTGCTGGGCAAGGCTACTTAGTCAGTGAGTGTTTGCGATAGGCCGGGGTTCAAGGAACGAATGATCATATAAAAAATTATTCAATATAATCAATGAGTTACATGTAGTATTTATTGATTTTTTTCTGCCCATCCGGCATCGCCAGGATGGGTTTTTCATTGCTGTATGTGGAAATCAGGCCCAGGCTTCGAACGTGATTGAAATTAAATTGTAGCGATTCAGTCAGTTGAAATGAGCGATTATTATGGCTTTATTTCCCCAATACAAAGCAGGTATACAGATTAAAGTGCGATATCCGAAAAAGTAATTTTGAACCCATCAGGAAAAATTAAAGTATGAACAAGTGGTGGGGCAGGCTTTCGCTGAGATACAAGTTACAGATTCCCATACAGCTGATTTTGCTGGTGGTGCTGCTGCTTGCGCAACGTGTGGCCCTGCAAAAATTTGAGGAGCACGTTATCGATGGTGCAGTGCACCGGGCGGAAAATGCGGCAGACGGTGTGTTAAATGGCCTGAATATGCTGATGCTGAACGGCCTTATCAGTGATGCAGAACAACGCACTTTATTTGTACAGAAAATGAGCATGTCCGATCATGTGCAGGAATTGCGCGTCATTCGTAACAAATCGCTGCAGCAGCAATATGGCATGGGTTTGCCATCAGAGCAGCCGGTAGATGAATTGGATCACCGCGTCATGGAGAGTGCGCAGGTACAGAGTACTTTGCTGAAACAAAATGGCAATCGTGCCGTGCGTGTCGTTATCCCCTATATTGCAAAATCAAATTTCCGTGGAACCAATTGCCTGACCTGCCACACAGTGCCCGAAGGGACTGTGAACGGTGCTGTCAGCATTACTCTGGAGCTGAACGAAGACTATGCGATCATCAACAAGGCCAATTATGTGCTGTGGATTTCCCAGTTTGTGATTCAGGTGTTCCTGTATTTTGTGATTGGTTGGGTGATCAGTTTGATTGTCAGACCTGCGTATAAATTACAGGGCGACCTTAAAAAATTGAGTACCGGTGACTTTACCGGGAAGATTGATGTGCATGGCGATGATGAAATCGGTTCCATTGCAAAATCAGCCTTGCTGGTAAAAGATGAGCTGGGGAAACTGATCGGCAATGTGAATGCTGCTGCAACGCATCTTGCGGAAACGGCAAAGCAGGTTTCCATGGTTTCCAGCATGACCAGCGAGGGTATTAAAGCACAGAAAGATGAAACGACCCATGCCAGTGAATCGGTTCAGCAGATGGCTTCCTCACTGCACGAGTCCGTGGTTGGCTCCAAGAATGCCGTCGCTGTGGCATTGTCCATTCGCGAGCAGGCCAGTAGTGCGAGGGAAATCGTGACCGAGGCAATCAACACTATCCATAGCCTAGCCACCGAAGTGAAGGAAGCCACCGAGGCGATCAGGAAACTGGAGAACGATAGCAATGACATCAGCGGCGTCACGCAAATTATTGCAAAAATTGCCAACCAGACCAATCTGCTCGCGCTCAATGCCGCGATTGAGGCTGCACGCGCAGGTGAGCAGGGCAGGGGATTTGCAGTGGTGGCGGATGAGGTGCGCAAGCTTGCGCAACGTACCCGGGATGCCACGCAGGAGATCCAGAGCAAGGTTGAGGCGCTGCAATCAGGCGTCAGGGATGCGACGGCGGTGATGACCAAAGGTCGCGTGCAGGCTGATGCAAGCGTGGCGCAAATCAACAGAACAAATGATTCTCTGCAGCACATTGTCCAGTCCATCACCTCGATACACGAGGTCAATGAGAGGATTGCCGGTTCAGTTGAGGAGCAGAGTACGATAGCGACAAAAATCAACGAGACGATACTCAATATCAGCCATGTGGCCGAACAGACCGCATACAGCTCAAAAAATACATCACTGGAAATCGAGAAGGTCAGCCAGGCTGCCCACGACTTGAATATGCTGGTGACTAGATTTATCGTGCCGCCGGATGCAAGCGCCAAGCCTGCTACCCCGGGATCAGGAAAGACGGCTGCAGATGATTATCTGTTTTGACAGTGATTCAAATAGTGCTGATATATTAATCCGGATTACCACTTTATTATGAGGCTGTTATGAATTTAGACGAACAAGCGATCAACGCGGTCAAAGAATATTTTGAATCAATTGCGCAGAATGCAATTGATATCAGTTTCGAAGCAGTCGCGCATGACACAACTTTTGCAGAGTTTATGGAGGCGGTGACGATAAAGATTAACCAGTTCTCCTCCGAACTGGTTGCCTCGGAAATTTTGCATATGTCGGCCAGATCCATCGAGAACTTCAATGCCGGAGAGGGCATCAATGTAGAAGACGTTCAGGAGTTGCTGGAATCAAATGAGGGCGCAGGATTTGAAGGGGATGAGGATGAGTAAAGGACGCCTTCAGGAAGCTATTGCTTCTGTGGCAACGCTGACAAGGTCAAACCTGTCTTTGTATCTTGATATTATTCAATATAATCAATATGTTGCATCCAAATCCTGTTTGATTGAAAAGCACAGTCAGCACATCCCGGGATGACCTCGCAGTTTTCAGCAAGCCCAGTTATCATGCTGTTCTTCTGTTCAAGATAACAAGACCATGTACCACTCACTCGAAGACTTTGTCGGCAATACTCCTCTAGTCAGACTCAAGCGTATTCCAGGTGCAAGCACCAATACCATACTGGCCAAGCTGGAGGGCAATAACCCCGCCGGCTCGGTAAAAGACCGTCCTGCACTATCCATGATCAGCAAAGCTGAGGCACGCGGCGAGATCAAGCCCGGTGATACCCTGATAGAAGCGACCAGCGGCAACACCGGCATTGCGCTGGCGATGGCAGCGGCGATGCGCGGTTACAAAATGATACTGGTGATGCCTGAAAACCAGAGCTTAGAGCGCTGCCAGACCATGCGCGCCTTTGGTGCCGAGCTCATCCTTACCAGCCGGGAAGGCAGCATGGAGCTGGCGCGCGACACCGCAGACAAGCTGCGCGAGCAGGGACGTGGCATCATACTCGACCAGTTTGCCAACCCAGACAATCCGCTGGCGCATTACGAAGGCACCGCACCGGAAATCTGGCGCGACACGCAGGGCAAGATCACCCATTTCATCAGCAGCATGGGCACCACCGGCACCATCATGGGCTGCTCGCGCTACTTCAAGGAGGTCAACCCGGCGATCCAGATCATCGGCGTGCAGCCCGAGGAAGGCGCGCAGATACCCGGCATCCGCAAATGGCCGGAAGCCTATCTGCCGAAAATCTATCACTCCAAAAATGTGGACAGTCTGGAATATGTTGATCAGCCAGCCGCCGAAGAAATGACGAGGCGACTGGCGCGCGAAGAAGGCATCTTTTGCGGCATCTCCTCCGGCGGTGCGCTGGAAGTAGCCATGCGCATCTCGCAGCGCGTCGAAAACGCCACCATTGTGTTTATCGTGTGCGACCGTGGCGATCGTTATCTGTCCACTGGAGTTTTCCCTGTCTGAATCCGCTCCATGTTCTGTTGCTATCATCGGCGCTGGCCCGGCTGGGTTAATGGCGGCTGAGGTATTGAGCCAGAGTGGCGTGCAAGTGGATGTTTACGATGCCATGCCTTCTGCAGGGCGCAAGTTTTTGATGGCGGGCAAGGGGGGAATGAACATCACCCATGCCGAGCCGCTCACCTCTTTCCTTGATCGTTATGGCTCCCGCCGTGAGCATATCAAACCCCTGTTGGAAGCATTTCCACCTGATGTTCTGCGCGAGTGGATACATGGTCTCGGCGTAGAAACTTTTGTTGGCACTTCAGGAAGAGTATTCCCGGTTGATATGAAAGCGGCCCCCTTGCTGCGTGCCTGGCTGCATCGCTTGCGTGGGAATGGAGTGAGATTTCATATGCGCTACCGCTGGAGCGGGTGGAATGCTGCGGGGGAATTTTGTTTTGATACGGC
>Ga0105091_10000628_pt1 | contig 14872 bp, 15 predicted proteins | sample PPLLak1March2015_FD_87022 | JGI IMG/M metagenome (GOLD analysis project Ga0105091, IMG submission 87022) | Freshwater sediment microbial communities from Prairie Pothole Lake near Jamestown, North Dakota, USA - PPLs Lake P7 Core (1) Depth... | ecosystem: Environmental > Aquatic > Freshwater >... | reverse complement strand
ATGCAGGCCTGAAGCGCTGCTGCTGCCGGCTCAAGCCTTAAATATCCCTGTTTGGAGTCTGTCATGAAAGACAAATTGATCATATTCGATACCACCTTGCGCGATGGCGAGCAAAGCCCCGGCGCTTCCATGACGCGGGAAGAAAAGGTGCGCATTGCCAGGCAACTGGAGCGCATGCGCGTGGACATCATCGAGGCCGGCTTTCCCGCTGCTTCGAACGGCGATTTCGAATCGGTGAAAGCGGTCGCCGATGCTGTCAAGGACAGCACGGTGTGCGGCCTTGCCCGCGCGCTGGAGCGCGATATCGACCGTGCCGGCGAAGCCTTGAAAGGCGCCAAATCCGGTCGCATTCACACCTTCATCGCCACTTCGCCGATCCACATGGAAAAGAAGCTGCGCATGAGCCCAGATCAGGTTGTCGAGCAGGCGGTCAAGGCGGTGAAATGGGCGCGTAAGTGGACCGACAACGTCGAGTTTTCACCTGAAGACGCCGGCCGTTCCGATCCCGATTTTCTCTGCCGCATCCTGGAGGCGGTGATCGACGCCGGTGCCGGTACGCTCAACATCCCCGATACCGTGGGCTACAACCTGCCGCAACAGTTCGGCCATTTGATCGCCACCTTGCGCGAGCGTATTCCGAATAGCGACAAGGCCGTTTTCTCAGTGCATTGCCATAACGATCTAGGTCTGGCGGTGGCCAATTCCCTTGCCGCAGTACTCAACGGCGCGCGCCAGGTGGAGTGTACCATCAATGGCCTGGGCGAGCGGGCGGGTAATGCAGCGCTCGAAGAAATCGTGATGGCGGTGCGCACGCGTCAGGACGTGTTCACCTGCGATACCCAGATCGATGCCACCCAGATCGTGCCGGCCAGCCGCCTGGTGGCCAGCATCACCGGCTTTGCCGTGCAGCCCAACAAGGCCATCGTCGGCGCCAATGCCTTTGCGCATGAATCCGGCATTCATCAGGACGGCGTGCTCAAGCACCGCGAAACCTACGAAATCATGCGTGCCGAGGATGTTGGCTGGAGCGCCAACAAGATGGTGATGGGCAAGCATTCCGGCCGCAACGCCTTCAAGACGCGCCTGGCCGAACTGGGTATCGAGCTGGGTTCGGAAGACGCGCTCAACGGTGCCTTCGCCCGCTTCAAGGAACTGGCAGACAAGAAGCACGAGATTTTCGACGAAGACCTGCAGGCGCTGGTGAGCGACGAAGCCGCCGCGCTGGAGCAGGAACATTTCAAGCTGGTATCGTTGAAAGTGTGCTCGGAAACCGGCGAGATACCTCACGCCACGGTGGTGGTGGCGGTGAACGGCGTGGAACAGCAGGCCGAGTCGGATGGCGGAGGGCCGGTGGATGCAGCGTTCAAGGCGATCGATTCGGTCGTTAAAAGCGGCGCCGAGTTGCAACTGTATTCGGTGAACAACATCACCAGCGGTACCGACGCGCAGGGCGAAGTGACCGTGCGCCTGTCCAAGGGCGGGCGCATCGTCAACGGCCAGGGTTCGGACACCGACATCGTGATCGCCTCGGCCAAGTCCTACCTGCATGCGCTCAACAAGCTGCACAGCAAGTTGGAGCGCGCGCACCCGCAGGTTTGAGCGGGAACGGTTCTTTCACCACGGAGGACACGGAGTTCACGGAGAAAAACGGGCTTGGCTCAGGGCTGTCGTCAGTGCCCGCATTGACGTTTCTCCGTGAACTCCGTGGTTAATCGTTTTTTTGGATGATGGTATCTTGATCTACCAGCTCGACCTGATCGGCACCGCCGTGTTCGCCATGGCCGGCGTGCTGAGCGCCGGCGGCAAGCGCATGGACCTGTTCGGCGTGGTGGTGGTGGCGATGGTCTCGGCGCTCGGTGGCGGTACGCTGCGTGACTTGATCCTCGACGCCAATCCGGTGTTCTGGGTGGGTGACCCGCTTTATCTCTACGTGGCCGGGCTGGCGGCGCTGGCGACCTTTTATGCGGCGAGCCACGTCAGCCGCATCCCGCCGGCGATTTTCCTGGTGGCGGACGCCATGGGACTGGCGGTGTTCACCATTATCGGCGCCAGCAAGGCGTTTGATTTCGGTGCGCCCTATATCGTGGTGGTCATCATGGGCATCATGACAGGCGTGGCTGGCGGGATCGTGCGCGACATGCTGTGCGCGGAAATTCCGCTGGTGCTGCGGCGCGAAATCTATGCCACCGCCTGCTTGGTCGGCGGCGTGATGTTCGTCGTCCTGGCCCATTTCCACGCCCCGCAAAGCCTGCTCATTCCGCTGCCCGCCGCGACCGTACTGGCGGTGCGCCTAGCTGCGATCTACTGGCATATGTCGCTACCGGTGTTCGGCGATGATGATAATCGTACCCGCTAGGCTGTAACCCGCCGCTCGAATTTCGCGTAGCAGCCGCTGCCTTCTTCGACTGTCATGTCTGTGACCTGCGCCATTTCTGGCCCCCTTCGCGCCCATGCCAGCATGCGCAGGACGCTTTCCTCATCGCCCTGCACCATAGCTTCCACGCTGCCGTCACGGCGGTTGCGCACCCAGCCTGTGACGCCGAGTTCCGCCGCCTTATGACACATGGATTCGCGGAAATAGACGCCCTGCACAAGGCCGTGGAGCCTGAGCAGTTTGGTGATAAGCGTGGGGCTGGGCATAAAAGTATTGTGAAATTTAAACGTTTCTGGCTGGCTCAAGCAATTTGTCGAGCAGTGCGAGAAATTTCTGGATATCCAGCGGTTTGCTCAGATAGTCGGTGAAACCGGCCTCCATGCCTTTTTTTACATCGCGTTCCATGGCGTTGGCAGTGATGGCAACGACGGGAATATGGCGTGTGGCGGGATCGTTCTGCAAATGGCGCAGTGCTGTAAAGCCATCCAGACCGGGCAAGTTGATGTCAAGCAGGATGAGGTCGGGCAGGCGCGACCGGGCGATTTCCAGCCCCAGTTCGGCAGTGTGGGCGTCGAGCAGTTCCAGCCCTTTGTGTGTGGCAAGGATTTTTTTTACCAGGCGCAGGTTGGCGGGATTGTCTTCAACGTAGAGCAGTGTTCGTGCCGTGGGACAGGCACCCGGCGCCAGCACCTTGCTGGCTGTGGCAGGAACGGCTGCTTCGTTTGCGGCAAGAGGAAGTTCGATCCAGAAGGTGCTGCCTTCGCCGACTATGCTTTCCACGCCAATTGCGCCGTCCATGGCATCCATCAGTTTCTTGCACAGCGCCAGCCCGATGCCGGTGCCCTCGATGGCGTCGTAAGAAGTTTCGATGCGTTCGAAAGGCTTGAAGAGACGCGGCAGGGCGTCAGCAGGAATGCCGCGCCCAGTATCGCGCACGGCGATTCTGATGCGTTCCTGAGGCGCGGGTTGGCAATCGATTGCGACGTTGCCGCCCTCGCGGTTGTATTTGATGGCATTGGAGAGCAGGTTGAGCAGTACCTGGCGCAGGCGCAGATGATCGGCCTGGACGGCCAGGGAGGCGCATCCTCCCCGGTCGTCGCTGAGCAACTCGATATTGCGCTGTGCGGCCAAAGATTGGAGCAGGGCAGTGCATTCATCGAATAGCGGTCTGATGGGTACGGCTTCGGTGACAAGTTCGAGGCGGCCACTTTCGATGCGTGCCAGGTCGAGCACTTCGTTGATCAATTCGAGCAGGTGGCCACCGGCGCGCAGGATTTCGTTGATGTTTTCCTGCTGGTCCTGGGAGAGCGGGTTTTGTTTGCCGGATTCGAGCAGTTGCCCGAAACCCAGGATGGCATTCATCGGCGTGCGCAGTTCGTGGCTCATGCGCGAGAGAAATTCCGATTTTGCGTTATTGGCCTGTTCGGCTTCTTCCTTGGCGCGCAGCAGTTCGCTGGTGCGCTCGGTCACACGTGCCTCGAGTGTTTCGTTCATCTGGCGCAGGTTTTCTTCGGCAAGCCATTGCCGGGTGATGTCCTGTATCGTGCCCACCGAGCGGAGCGGCTTGCCGTCGGCAGTGAAATCCGACGAGCAGCGCTCATGCACCCATTTGATGCGCCCGTCGGGCATCAAGAGCCGGTGCGTTATTTCGTAAGGGGTGCGGGTCTCGAGCGAATGGCTGTAGGCGAGGTTGACCGAATTGCGGTCGTCGGGGTGAATGGCATCGAGAAAAGCCTCATAAGTGGCGCCGAACTGGTTCTTGTCGATCTCGAACAGGCGGAAAATTTCATCGCTCCAGAGCAGTTCGCCACTCTTCAGGTCCAGTTCCCAACTGCCTACCTGGGCGATGCGCTGTGCTTCGTTCAGCCGCTCCTGGTTGGTGCGCAGCGACAGTTCCATGGCTATGCGTGCGGTGACGTCCAGGCCGATGGCGAGTACCGATATAGCCTTGCCCTGGTCGTCGTGCACGGTCTGGGCATTCCATTCGATTTCGCGTTCCTCGCCACTGCGTGTGACGATGGGGTTGATGTTGCCTCGTGTCGGCACGTCGTGGGCGGCACTCTGGAACAGTGTGCGTATCCGCTCCTGGTCGCGTGCGGGCAGGAAGGTGGCAAACCACTCCTTGCCCTTGATTTCGTCCAGTCGGTAGCCGCTGAGTTGTTCAAAAAAAGGATTGACGTGCTGGATCATGCCCTGGGTGTCCAGCAGCAGGATGATCACCGGTGCGGTGTTGATCAGACTGGTGGCAAAGTCGTGTTCGCGCTGCAATGCATTTTCGGCGTTTTTTTGATCGGTAATGTCGATCGAAACACCGAGCAAATGCGCCGGCTCGCCTGCGGGATCATAAATGCCAATTTTTCGCGTATGCAAAACTCTTGTTTCACCGTTGTTGGTGCTGATGAGTTCTTCAGGAATGTCCCTCAATACATGGCTTGCCAATACCTCCCGGTCATTGGCGGTGAAAAAGTCGGCTTGATCCTGTGGGAAAAAATCGTAATCGCTTTTGCCTGCCATATCCTGCTGCGAGAAGCCTAGTAGTTCCTCGCCCGCGCGGTTGAACATTTCATAGCGCAGGTCGCCGGCCTGTTTCAGGAACAGCATCACCGGGATATTGTCCACGATGGAGGCCAGTAGTGCTTCGGATTGTTGCAGTTTCTGCTCGGCCTGTTTATATGGGCTGATATCGCGATAGATGCAGAGGAAATAGGGTTTTTCACTGGCGTTCATCAGCAGGACGCTGACGCTGACATCTATTAGCGATCCATCTTTTTTGCGGTGCCGGGTATCGAAATCGTCACGCCCGCTGCGGAGCAGGTTTTCGATGTGTGAACGGGTTTGTTCCGGGGTTTCGTTGGCTTCATAATCAGGGATTCGCAGTGTGGCAAATTCTTCCGCACTGTAGCCCAGTTGCTGGTGAGCAGCGGGATTGAACTGTACCGGCAGGGCAGTTTCCGGGTCAATCATCACCACCCCGTCCGGGATGAGTGCGAAGAGCGCCGTGAGGAGTTCTGCGCCTGAGGTGTTTGGTTCCGGATCAGTCATCCGCTAACTCCACATTAATTTTTTGCCACCTTGAACAAACGGGCATAGAAAACCGCGCTGAGGTAAAACACCACGCTGAGTGTCGCCTCGACAGCCGCCAACGCGGCACTCAATCCCTGGTCTGACCAGGCGCGCACTGCACCTTCGCTGAGGTAAAGCAGGATCAGCATCGAGGCCCACTGGTAAGTGTAAACCTTGCCGTGCAAGATGCCGAATAGCGGCAGCAACAAGGGCACGGCCTTGACCACCAGCAGCGATCCGCCTGGGCGCGCCGGTGCGAGCCAGCCTTCCCAGGCCAGGCAGAGGAAGATCAGTGCGATCAGGCTAATGATGGCGCTGTAGTGCAGCAGGTTTTTCATGGGGTATTTTCGATCATGGCAGCAAGGGCACTGGCCACTTGCTCCGGGGCGAGTGGGGCGGCGAAGTCGTGGCGCTCAAGCCGGTTGCCGATGCGCAGCTCGAAACCGTCGCAATCCAGCCCGGCCAAGGAAGGGTAGTGTCCAGTCGCTGCTCTTTCCGTTGCTGCCCAAGTGCTTTCCGCAACCAGGAAATCTCCCGGCGCAATCCAGCGCGCAATGCCGAAGCCGCCTACATAGCGCAACTGTGCGGGTTCGAGGCGGCAGAAGAAAAAATCCAGCGCGAAGTATTGCTCGGCCTCGGGGAAGTAGCGCAGGTAGCGTGTTTTCAGCCCGGCAGTTTCTGCGTCGCTTACGCTCGATGCCGTGCCTACCACGGTGAGGCGCGGGCTGGCCTGCACATCGTTCGCTGCGCCCTGCACCAGCAAGCTGACGCGTGGGTCGGCGGCGATGTTCTTGCTGTGTTCAGCCAGGCCGCTGATCAGGAAAACGGGCCGACCGGCGTGATCAGTGAAGTAATCCACGCCAGTGGCAAAGGGGTGGCCCGCCAGCTTGAGCGACAGGGTGGCAAGGGCGGCGCTGTGCTGGGCGCGCAACAGGCGGCGTGCAGCCAGGATTTCCGGATGGCTGGTCATGGGCGAATCGCTTAACGTGCCAGTTTCAGCGCGGTTTCCGCCACGCGCTTGCCGAGTGCGATGCACAGCTTGCGTTCTTCCTCGGTGAAGGGTTTGTTGCCGTCCGTCCCGGCAACGTGGCTTGCGCCATAAGGCGTGCCGCCTGCGCTGGTGGCGGCGAGTTCCGGATTGGAATAGGGCAGGCCGACAATGACCATGCCGTGGTGCAGCAGTGGCAGCATCATGGAAACCAGCGTGGTCTCCTGTCCGCCGTGCATGCTGGCAGTGGAGGTGAACAGCGCGGCCGGCTTGCCGATCAGCGCGCCTTTCAGCCACAGCGGCGTGGTGCCGTCCCAGAAATACTTCATCGGCGCGGCCATGTTGCCGAAGCGGGTCGGACTGCCCAGCGCCAAACCGGCGCAATCCTCCAGATCCTTCAGCTCAACATACGGCGCGCCGGAATCGGGGATGCCATCCTCCACTGCTTCGCATACCGTGGATACTTTCGGCACGGTGCGGATGCGTGCCGTTGCGCCGGGAACCTGTTCCACGCCGCGCGCGATCAGTTGCGCCATTTCCTTCACCGCACCGTGCAAGCTGTAATAAAGCACCAGAATTTCGCTCATTGTCATTCTCAGAGGAGTTGGATTTGGCCTATTATAGCCTGACCTCATTTCTTTGATTCCCATGCCTGCCAAACTCTCCGAACTGATCAGCTTCCTGCGTTTCCTGGTGCGGCGTTTCGACGAAGACCGCTGCGTCCAGATTGCCGCCAGCCTGACCTATACCACGTTGCTGTCACTGGTGCCATTGATGGTCATTGCCTTGACTGTGATTGCCGCATTCCCGGTGTTTTCCGGGTTGATGGCGCAACTCAAGATTTTTTTGCTCACCAACATGATGCCTGAAGCTGCGGGCAAGATCATCACCGTGTACATGCACGATTTTACTGAAAAGGCCGCGCGTCTTACCGCCGCCGGCATTGCCGCGCTGGCGGTGACGGCCCTGATGCTGATGCTGACTATCGAGCACGCCTTTAACCTGATCTGGCGGGTGCGCACGCGGCGTCCCCTGCTGCAGCGCTTTCTCACCTACTGGGCGGTGCTGACGCTGGGGCCGCTGTCGATTGGTGCGAGTTTGTCGCTAACCTCCTATCTGGTCAGCTATTCCCTCGGCTATGTGGCGTTTATCCCGGCGCTCGGCATGGTGGTGTTGAAAATCGTGCCGATAGTGATTACCACTGCGGCGTTTTCCCTGCTCTATCTGGCCGTGCCCAATCGCTATGTGCCGCTTGGCCATGCGCTGGCAGGAGGACTGGTGGCAGGCCTTGGACTTGAGTTGATGAGCAAGGGTTTCGCCGCTTACATCATGCATTTTTCCAGCTATACCCTGGTGTATGGCGCCTTCGCCAGCTTGCCGGTCTTTCTCATCTGGATTTATCTGTCCTGGCTGGTGGTTGTAATCGGTGCTGTTGTAGCGGCTTCCCTTTCCTACTGGAGCGGAGGTGCCTGGCATGTCGAACGCACTGCAGGGCAGAATTATTTCGATGCGTTGCGCGTGTTGCGTGCGTTGCGGCACGGTCAGCAGCTTGGGTTGGGCCTGAGCCTGCAGATGCTGCGGCAGGAAACCCATCTGGCACTGGAGGCGCTGGAGGATATTTTGCGTCAGTTGGGTGAGGAAAAACTGGTGGAGCGGACTGCGCGGCAAGGCTGGATGCTGGCACGCAACGCCACGGATATAGCGGTGGCGGATGTCTTTCGCTTGTTCGTGTTCCGGCCTGAAAACGCAGGTCCTGCGGGAGACGACCTGGCGTTACAGGAACTGGCACAAAGGGTTTTCGGCCGTTTCGAGGAGGCGCTGCCTGGCTCGCTGGAGGATTTGTGTGCTAGGCCTGAAGCTGCGTGAACTCGAATAAATCGAACGTGGCGGTTTGCTCCAGCAGTTTGGTGGCGCGCACGTTTTGTGGCTGCCCCAGTCCTTCGAGCATGAATTCGCGCTGCGGCTGGTAGCTGCCGCGCAGGGCCAATAGGGTCGAGGGCTGTTTCAGCGCGGGGATTTCCGGCAGCACCAGCGCCGGCTGGAAAAGGGTGCCGGCACTGGCGATTACCGGCCTGACCTGCACTGGGGTAGCTGTTGGTGAGAGCATCTGGGCGCCGAGTTGCAGGTGATCTGGGTTCTCGCTACTCACCCAGCGCACCACGCCGATGTTCCAGGCTTCGTTGCCCTCCGGGCGCAGGCCGATGACTTCCCCGACGCGCATGTGGGCATCCGTCTTGGGGTCCTTGGCGAGTGCCATGCCGCCCGCACTTTCGTTGATGACCAGCCAGTTTTTCGAGGCATAGGTCTGGTGGCTGGTTTTGTCGAGCGGGGAATCTGCCAGTTCCAGGGTGATTTCGGTATCCTGGCTTTGCATTTCTGGATTGTCCGGCACGATTTTCGTGCCTGGAGTGCTTTCGCCGACGAGGAAGTAGTGGATGGCGCGAATGCCGGCACAGATATCCATCCGGGCGCTGTTCTGCATGCGGTTGAAAAGCCGCTTGGGCGCGATGCCCCAGTGCTTGAGCATGCGCCGCAGCAGATTCGCAAGGCCAAAATCCTGCGCGCTGGCTGGCAGTAGCAGTGATGCCGGATTGGCACCGGCGTCCAGGCGCTGAATCTGCTGGTGCAGGAGTCGCGCCAGTTCTATGGTATTGAGCAGGATGTCGGTGCGCGCGTCGGTGACGGTGGAGTCGTGAGCCAGGGCGCGGGGCGGTTGGTCGCTGTCGAGGCGTACGAGGAAGAAACCGGAAGGACTGCTGGTTTGCATCAGCGGTTGCAAATGGGCGTGGCCACCGAAGCTGGAGAGGTAATCCAGCACCTTGTTGACTTCGCCCTGCATCAGTCGGTAGGGGTCTAGCAGGGCCAGCAGCAAGGCCTGCTTGTAAGCCAGATTGACGCTGCTCTGCTGTCCCAGGTTGAGCACGGATTCATCCTGGATACCCTGTTCAACGGCGTACATGAACAGAGTGTGCATTTCCGACCACACCCCGGCAGGCGTGGGGGCATAGGTCTGGTAGCACACCACCAGCATGTGCCCGAGACTGGCAATAGCACGTTCCGCCACCAGCGGCAGCTGTTTGTTGCTGCCGAAGCTGAGGCGTTTGCTGGTATGTTCGAGCAGGATGAGCTTGTAGCCGTAGGCCAGTTCTGTTTGCAACTGGCGCGCCTGGGCGGCGATGAGCCGACTTTTTTCCGGCAGGGGCAGGGGTTGGCCGGAGAACTGTTGTTCCAGTGACGGCATCAGGTTGGTGATGCTGGTGCGGTAGAGTTCGAGCAGCTTGAGGCGGGTATCATCCGCGATCTTGCTGCGGTTCATCGCGCTCAGCGTGTCCAGGATGGCGCGGGATGCTTCGTTGGGATTAGTGAGCGGCAGCGCGGCCAGCCATTCTGCGACTTGCTTGGGGCGTGTTTCTACGGTTAAATTCTGTTCCGGCGCGGGTACGGAAAGTTTGATGGACATGGCGATATGTTTCCCCTGCCTGTTGTTATATATGTTTTCAGCATTGATTCTAGAAACAAATCCCCGGTTTGTAAAACATTTAAACTGCGTAGAATAATTGGCATGGCACAATTCTCAGGGATTGCCCTGCGTTTAATCCCTGATTCAGGTAATTTAAAACATGATGAGTCTATTCGAAAGACTGTTTGAAGGTGCGCTGTGGCGCAGTCGCTATGTGGTGCTGTTTGCGGTGATCTCCAGCATGGCGGCCGGCTTTGCAATTTTCTACATGGCCACGGTCGATGTGTATTATCTCATTGCCCATATTTTGCATTATGCCGACCCGGATCTGACTGCCGAATCGCGCAAGATGCTGCACGACGATACCATTACCCACATCGTCGAAGTGGTGGATGGTTACCTGCTGGCTACGGTGATGCTGATTTTCTCTCTCGGCATGTACGAGCTGTTTATCAGCGACATTGACGAGGCGCATGGCAGCAAGGCTTCAAGCAAAATTTTGGTGATTGAAAGCCTTGATGATTTGAAAGCCAGGCTGGCCAAGGTAATATTGATGATTCTGATCGTTACCCTGTTTGAAAACGCACTCAAGATGGAAATGAAAACCACGCTGGACCTGCTCTACTTTGGCGGAAGTCTGGCGCTGATCGGCCTCGCTTTATATCTGACCCATGCTTCCGATGTGCATGGCGGCGAAAAGCACGCGAGCGAGAAGGGGCTGGACAAACATGGACACTAAACTCATACCGCGTATTTTCTTCGGCTTTGCCTTGCTATGCCTTTCCGTCGTTGCTTCCGCCGCCGGTTTTTCGTATCAGGATATGCAAGGAAAAAAACACTCCCTGGAAGGCTATAAAGGCAAATGGGTACTGGTGAATTTTTGGGCCACCTGGTGCCCGCCCTGCCTGGATGAAATTCCCGACCTTAACGACCTGCATGACAAGCACAAGGACAAGGATCTGGTGGTGCTGGGCATCGCGCTGGATTATCGCAGCCCACAGCAGGTGAAGGAATTCGCGGAGCAGATGTTCATTTCCTACCCGGTGATTCTCGGCTCTTATGAATCCGCCGCCCAGGTGGGTGCGGTAAGCGGCCTGCCGACCACCTATCTGTTCAATCCGCAAGGCAAGATGGTCGCATATAACGTCGGCGCCATTACGCGTAAGGCGATAGAAAACTATATTAGCGTCAAAAAATAGGAGAAGCACAATGGTGAAGTTTTTTCTGGGCCTGATGCTGTGCCTGTCCGCGTTTGCTGCTGGGGCAGAAACGCGCGACGTGCAACAGCATTTCTTCAATCAGCATCTGGGCGATTTCAAGGCCGAATTGGACACGGCCAAACAGGAAGGCAAGCAGGGCATCCTGCTGATGTTCGAGATGGAGGATTGCCCCTTCTGCCACCGCATGAAGCAGACCATCCTCAGCCAGACCGAAGTGCAGGACTATTACCGCAAGCATTTCCTGATTTTCAGCGTTGACACCGAGGGCGCCAATGCCCTGGTGGACTTTTCCGGCAAAGAAACTTCGGAGAAAAAATTCGCGCTTGATCTCCGCGTGCGCGCCACGCCGGTGTTCATCTTTTTTGACCTCTCCGGCCAGTCGCTCACGCGCTTCACCGGCGCGGCAAAGGACGCCAGGGAATTCATGGCGCTGGGCCGCTACGTGGTGGAAGGCGCGCACAAGAACATGCCTTTCGCCAAGTACAAGCAACAGGCTGCGAAATGAAATTGCTTGCGCTGGCTTTGCTGCTGTCGCTTACCAGCCTATGCTTGCATGCTGATGATGCCCGGCCATTGACCCTCGATCAGGCGCTGGCGGCGGCCCAGGATGCTCATCCTGATCTCCAAATGGCTGTGGCGGATCAGGCCATGGCCGCGGCCGACCGCGATCTTGCCGCCGCGCGCGGCGACTGGAGCCTCAATCTCGAAGCCGGGCTGCGTCAGGCCAGGCCGAGCGTCGGCACCGACACGGTGAGCGACAATACGCTCAAGTTTAACGCACGCAAATCGCTTTACGATTTCGGCCGTACTGCGCGCGCCACCTTGGCGGCGGATGCGCTGCAAGAGGCGCGCGCGGCCAGCCTGCTGGATGTCCGCGCGCGGCGGCGTCTCGATATCATGGCGCGCTTTTTCGAGGTGTTGTTGGCGGACATGCAATTTGCTGCTGACAGCGAATACATGGCCGTCGCCTACGTCAATTCCGATAATGCCCGCCATCGCTTCGAAGTGGGCCAGTTCTCTGCCGCCGACCTAGCCGAGGTGGAGTCCGCCTACCAGGAATGGCTGATCAAGCGCAACGCGGCCCAGATGCGCCAGCGCCTGTCCCGGGCGCAACTGGCCAGTGCCATGAACCGCCCCGGCCAGTTGGCCGCCGATGTGTCCGATCCGGATCTGGCCAGCAATGACCGCCCCGTGCCGGAATTTGAACAGCTGCTGGCGCTGCTGCGCGAATCCAATCCGCGCCTTGCCGCTCTGCGCGCCCAGTTGACGGCGGCATCGCAACGCATCGCGGCGGTGCGCGCCGAGAAATCGCCGTCACTCGATCTCGAACTGGAGGCCGCCGGCTACAGCCGCGAATCGACGACGCGAGACAACATGCGGGCCGGCGTGGTGCTGACCTGGCCGTTGTATACGGGAAACCGGGTGAACGCCCTGATGGCGAAGGAGCAGGCGCAATTCCAGCATCTGCAGGCGGAAAGCGAAAAACTGGGCCTGGATCTGGAACAAACGCTGCTGGAAACATGGCTTGAAATTGGCGAACTGCAGCGCACGGCGCGCAACGCCGCCAGGAAAAACAGCGACTACCGCGACCTGGCACTGGAGCGCGCGCGTGGCCAGTACGAAGTGGAACTGAAAAGCAATCTCGGCGATTCCATGGCGGCGACCATGGCAGCGAAGCTGCGCGAACGCAAAACAGAATATCAGCTCGCGCTGGCTTTCGCGCGCCTGGAAGCGCTGCTGGGGCAGGAGCTGGAAAAAACCGCCGTGGACAACAAGGGGCAAACGAAATGAAGAAGTGGCTATGGACGGTAATCTGCTTTGGCACCTGTGTGGCAAATGCGGCGGAAGTGCCTGCCGTATTGCAATGGTCGCAGCGGGTGGAACTCTCCACGCCGGTTTCTGGCGTGGTGCAGGCGGTGAACGTGAAGCAGGGGGAGCGCGTCAGTAAAGGGCAGGCGCTGTTGCAACTGGATGACCGGATCTACGCCGCTCGTGTCGAGGAAGCTGCCGCAGGCGTGACGCGCCAGCAGGAGGAAGTGTCCGAGGCGCAGCGCGAACTGAAGCGCGTGCAGGAATTGTATGACCGCACCGTGATTTCCACCTCCGAACTGGACCTGGCCAAGCTGCGCCAGGCCAAAGCGGCAGCCCAGCTCAGGGAGCTTCGCGCACGTCATGGCCAGGAAGCGAAAAACCGCGCCGATACCATTCTGCGCGCCCCCTTCGAAGCACTGGTCGTGGCGCGTCTGGCGGAACCGGGGCAGACCGTGGCAGCGGGCTTGCAGCCGCAAACCTTGCTGGTGCTGGCCAGGGCTGGCGAAATGATCGCTCGCGCCCAGGTGGCCGAAGAACAGCTGAACAACCTGAAAGTGGGTGGAAAAGTAAATGTCGCTGTCGGCCAATTGCGCTTCAACGGCAAGATCACCCTGCTGGGGCTGGAACCCGCCGCGCGCGACAAGAGCGGCGCACCGCTCTATGCGCTGGAAGTGTTGTTCGCGCCGGGTGAGAGCGTTTTGCGGGCTGGGGCTCAGGCCTCGCTGACCTTGCCTGGGCGGTGAGTGCGCATCGCCCAGGCTTGAAAATGGGTAGTTTTAACGCGCGCTAACATCCCATGGATACAGAATCAGGCAAGCAGCACCAGGTTTGTAATAACTGCAGACATTACTTCATTACCCACGACGCCAGTTTCATGTATGGCTGCCGTGTCCTTGATTTCAAAAGCAAACGTCAGCCGTGCCTTGATGTAATAGAGGCATCCGGGCAACCCTGCCAGTTCTTCCGCAAGAAACAGCGTGGCCAGATTTAGATCGGTTGCTGGTAATGGATATGAAAACCGCATGGATAAAAGAGTTACAGCGCATTTTTCCAGTGGGCGATAACTTGCCCGACGGTGTGGGCTTCGGGGGAGTAGAGTTGCATGGCCCAGCCGCAGCCGGCAACCACCAGGGCAGTGAGGGCGAAAGGCCAGAAGGTGCGGCGCAAGGCGGTTTCCAGCCAGTGGCGGGTTTCCAGGCCGCGCAGGCGGCGGTAGAGGCTGGCGGCGAGGACGCCGTCCACCAGAAGTTCGGCGAACAGCGCCGGGGCGGTATAGACCACCCAGAAGGAAGAGAGCACCAGCGCCGCGAATAGAGCCAGGGCGGCCAGGGGCAAGGCGAATTCATCGGCACCGGAAACGACGTCGAGGGCCTCGCCCACGGGGGCGTCAAAGTCGGGACTGGAGAGCGCGCTTTCATGGGCGCCATCGAAGCGGCCCGAGGCCCCGCCGCCGCCGAAGTCGCCGCCCTTGCCGTTGTACTCGGGACTCGACCCGCCACGTCCGGAGGGCAGGCTGGAGATGTCCGGGAAATCGCCATAATCTTCCGTCCGTGTGCGTAGCCACAGCCATAGCAGGAACAGGAACACGGCGTAGGCGCCGCCGAGGGCGGCCAGATAGCGCAGCCACATGGTGTCGAGGCCGAAGCGGAGCAGCAGGAAGGAAGCGAGAAAGCCCGCCCCGCAGGTGATGGAAACCAGCAGGAACATCTGCAGGCGGGGGAAGCCGTCCCGTTCCAGGCCTTGGCGCAGGCGCTGGATTTCCTTGAAGCGTTCGAAACGGGGATGGATGCGTGGCGTCATGTCGGCGATTACTGCGGCCAGATATCCCGCGCCTCGCACTGCGGCAACACCTCGGCTTCCCTCAGGGCGCCGTCATGCCAGGCCCGCATCTCCTCCATCTCCAGCAGGGCATGCAGGTAGCGGGCAGCCTCTCCTTTCAGTGGAACGCCGTAGCT
>Ga0105091_10000627_pt1 | contig 14908 bp, 13 predicted proteins | sample PPLLak1March2015_FD_87022 | JGI IMG/M metagenome (GOLD analysis project Ga0105091, IMG submission 87022) | Freshwater sediment microbial communities from Prairie Pothole Lake near Jamestown, North Dakota, USA - PPLs Lake P7 Core (1) Depth... | ecosystem: Environmental > Aquatic > Freshwater >... | reverse complement strand
TGCTACAGGATATGCCCGCTCGCCTGATGATGTGGAAGATCTGATCCGCATAGTAGGGGGCCGCCTCTAGTGATCAAGCTCCTTGAAGGCACCCAGGGAATAGGAGTTGTGCTTGCGGAGCCCGGAAAGGAAGCCGAAAGCGTAATAGAGGCTTTTTGGGCTTGATTCCGTTAGGTAGGAGTTAAATCTTTCCAGACAGTTGAAAAGCAAAAAGCGACTGTAATTCTGAAAATAAAAGAATCCTTTTGAAGTAGTTTTACAGATTGGAGTTAAAATTTACATAATTAAAAAATGGCTAAATAACTGATAAAGTTCTAACTTAACGCAGCTTTAAAAATAGAAAATCGTTTTTAAAAATTCATAAAATACAGATTTTCAGCAATTTTTATCTTTGTTTTTCATTACTTCTCCCGAAGTAAAGCCTTTACTCCGCTTCTTCCTCAACTATTACAGTTCCTCTCATTTCAGGATGGATGGAACAGTAATACTCATAGGTGCCCGCGTCGGTAAACAGGAACTCATATGAGTCTCCCTGGTTTAGAGATTGAGATCCAAAACTGGTTTCTGTACCTGTCACGGTATGGGAAACTGAATCGAGGTTTGTCCATCTTACGGTCTGACCTGTGGATATTGTAACTGTGGATGGAACAAATGTATTATCCTCGATTGATACTTCAGCGGTCTCGGTTGTATTTACCGTATCATTAATCTCTCCTGGAAGTTCAGATGTTTCTTCTGATTCTGGAGCCGCAGGTGTTGTATCTATAACAGGTTCTTCTTCTGGAGTTGCAGTTTGTTCTTCTTCACCTTCGTCTACTGCACCCTCATCACCATTCTCTGCACATCCTATTGCCAGGAATATGCTAAGTAAGATCATGAAAACTACAAGTTCTTTTCTCATTCTTTACCCCCATGAAAATTAAGGTGCTTTATAATTAACATCTTCATTTTATAATAGTTCCTACCAGATTCTAAACACAGTTTCTTTTATAACTTTATCCGATGTTATACCTCTTTTACGACAGTAAATGGAATAAATTTAAAGATTTTGCTTTTTTAAATTTCCTCTTTCTCTAAATTGCGAAACAAGTCATTTTAAAGTATACGAAATAAGAATTCTGAATGACATTACTACGCAATTATCTGCATATACGATGGCTTACTACTCAATAAAAACAGTTCAATCGGTTAAAAGGGCTAAGAACAGCATAATTTAGAAGGGGATAATCTAAAACGGGATAACTCAGAACAGGATGACTCAAAACAGACAACCTTCTCTAAAAAGTAAAGCTATTTTTTAAAAGGCTTTCTCCTTGAAGCTAGATTTCCAGACACTCCTGATATGCCTTTTCTGGCAAATGCGGACTGGATATTTGGTTCAGGTAGTTTGATTCAGTTGATTCAGATAATTTGTCTTCCTGTTGCATGACTAAAGTGCCGCAGCTACGCTTCATTGTATTTAAAGCTTATGTATAAAATAAAATTTATGCTACAGCTTGTACTTTAAAAGTTTTGTATTATGGGCAGAATCCTGATCATTGCCGATAGCATAATAAATTAGCTTTGACTCAGAGTTACTGGATTGCCTGCCCATATCTACCAGTTACTTATTTAACTACCTGTGCTGGGAGTTACTCTGATCACTCCACCGTTCTCGTCCGTAGTGTCTGCAGCTGGAGTTTCCATTTCAGTTTCAGCTTCTTCTTCAGTTACAGCTTCTTCTTCAGTTACAGCTTCTTCTTCGGTTTCATTAACTTCCTCAGCCGGAGTCACTGCTACAACTGGAGTCTCTGCTACAACTGGAGTTTCGACTACTACTTCTTCAACTGGAGTTACGACTTCAACTTCAGTTACAGCCTCAACCTCAGTTACAACCTGCGCTGGAGTGCCTTCTTCAGCTGGAGTTACATCTTCTACTTCTTCAGCTGGAGTTCCTGCTTCTGGAGCCTCTTCTTCCTCACCAGCGCATCCTATTGCGAGGAATACGCCTAACAACACTATTAACACGACGAGTGCTTTTCTCATATTTTCCCTCCACTTAATTAATGTGTTTTATAATAGATGCTTTATAATTGATATTGGGGTTTTATAACAATTACTGCTAGATTCTGAACATTATTCTTCTTATCTATAGTACCTTAGTTGTCTGAAAATAGGGTCTTCAGCTAAATCAATATACTTCTTTCTTTTATATTTCTACGCCCCTCCTTAATTATGAAGTAAGGAGTTTCTAAAAGTAAAACCGTAGGAAACTATATTCAGACTTGTTAATAAATTAAAAAGTAAGTTTAAGCTTATTGACACGAAAAAGGATATAAAAAGGATATAGAATGATCTAAAAAAGTGAAATTGTTTTTAAATAGCTTTTTCGTTAAAGTGAAATTTTTTCGGTTATTCCCGTATTTCGAGCATCCAATCCATTTGCGTTTGTATACTTACTCTTCGCTGTTATTATTCCTATACTGTCTCGCATAAATCGAATACTGTAGAATTATCTTTTCGGCAAAGACTAATTTATGTTTCTTACTCTGGTTGCCAGATGAAATTCACAGCTACCAACTTATGCGTTTAAGAATTCGCATATAACATGCGAATTACACCATAAAGTTTCTAGACTAGAAGCAGAGTCTCGAGTTACCATTAAACAATTTAGTAATTATTGCCAGGAGTTTCTTTGACTATAGTGGTACTAGTTCTAGTAGTATTATTCCCTTCTATAACTGTCCTCACTGCAGTAGTGTTGTTACCCTGTATAGCGGTCCCAGTTATATTAGTGTCGTTACCCTCTATAGTGGTTCTGGTTGCTCCTGTAACCGGAGTTACTTCCTCAACCGGAGTTACAGCTTCAACTGGAGTTACCGCTTCAACTGGAGTTACAGCTTCTGGAGCCTCCTCACCTTCCTCACCGGCGCATCCTATTGCGAGGAATACGCCTAACAACACTATTAACATGACGAGTACTTTTTTCATATTTTCCCTCCACTTAATTTATATGGTTTATAATTGATGCGTTTTGTAATCTATGCATTTTATAATATACGCTTTATAATTGAAATTGGGGTTTTATAACAATTACTGCTAAATTCTGAACATAATTCTTCTTAAGCCGCGAAAATCTGGTCATAATTTAGGACATTTCTCTCTTACCGGAGCTTCGAAATATACTCATTCTAAATAGATTTAAACTGAAAATCTTTATTGTCTGCTCGATTTCCTTAAGTTATAATACCGGGAATTCCAATATTGTTTAATGACTCTTAAATGACTTTTCGGGGGGAAGTCATGAAAATAAAATCCGTTAATCCTTATACTGAAGAGGTAAACTGGACATATGACTCATTTTCTTTCGGGGAATGCGAGGCCAGGATTGAAAATTCCAGGGCTGCTTTTTCCGGGTGGAGTTCATTGTCTGTTGAGGAAAGGACAAAATACTTTTCAAGGGCCGGGGAGGTCCTTCGGCGAAATACCGAGATCTATGCCGAAATTATTACGAAGGAAATGGGAAAACCTATCAGGCAGTCAAGGGGCGAGATTGAAAAATGTGCCTGGCTCTGCGATTATTACGCGGAAAACGCGGCCGTCTTCCTGAAAGATGAGCTTGTGGACACAGGGGCTGAAAAAAGCTATGTGACTTTTGATCCCCTGGGAGTGATTTTCGGGATTATGCCCTGGAATTTCCCGTTCTGGCAGGTCTTCAGGTTTGCGGTACCTGCAATGTGTGCAGGAAATGTATGCGTAATCAAGCACGCTTCAAATGTACCGAGGTCGGCGCTGGAGATTGAAAAAGTTTTTCTTGAGGCCGGGTTTCCGGAAAACGTCTTCAATACCCTGTTAATTGACTCGAAGACTGCAATGGAAATTATTGAAGAAGAAATGGTAGATGGAGTTTCACTTACCGGCAGCATAGCTGCAGGCTCGGAAATAGGGGAGCTTGCCGGGGGATTGATCAAGCCTCTCGTACTGGAACTGGGGGGCTCGGACCCTTTCATAGTGCTTGAGGATGCCGACATCGAGAGGGCTGCGCAGATCGCGGTGAAGTCCCGATTTCTCAATACCGGACAGAGTTGTATTGCTGCCAAGCGGTTTATTGTCGCAGAAGACGTTGTTGTGGATTTTATCGAGGCGTTTGAACTTGAAATGCAGGAACTGAAAATCGGGGACCCTATGGATGAGGAAACCGATATCGGGCCGATTGCAAAGAAAGAATTCGTCGATAGTCTTGAAAGAGTCCTTAAAGACGCAAAAAAGAAAGGCGCCGAGCCCCACGTTTACGGAGAAGAACATAATAAGGGTTTCTTCTTCAGGCCGACCCTGATCCCTGCAGCCAGTACCGACATGAAGGTTTGCAATGTAGAGGTTTTCGGGCCCATTGCCCCGGTGATCACGGCAAAGGACGAGGATGAAGCTGTGAAAATCGCAAACTCAACAGAATTCGGGCTCGGAGCCGAGATATGGTCCAGAGACCTTGAAAGAGCCCAGAGGCTGGCAAAAAGAATAAAATCCGGATTTGTGACCATCAACGGAATGGTCAAATCCGATCCGAGGCTGCCTTTTGGCGGGGTAAAGAAATCCGGAATCGGGAGAGAACTTTCCCATTATGGGCTTAAAGCATTTGTAAATATAAAGACGGTTGTGGTCAACAAGTAAGGTTCGCGGGCTTTAGACTGATTGAAGCTTATTTAGACTGATTGAAGCTTATATTGAAAAAACCTGCTCCAGAGCTCACCAAGAAAACCTGCTTAAGCCTGGGATTCTTCCTGTTTGAGCCTGGACGGTAAACTTAATTTAAGCTTAACAAACAACTTAATCAAGGCTTAATAATCAAACCTGAGTTGAGTTTAATTCGACTCGAATAAAGCCAGTTATATTTGGGGTTTTCATGAAAGCTTCGGATCTTCTCGTTGCCCAGCTTGAAGAAGAAGGCGTTGAATATATTTTCGGACTGCCAGGTGAAGAAAACCTTGACCTGCTTGAATCCCTGAGGACCTCCGGAATCAAACTGGTCGTAACAAGGCACGAACAGGCTGCGGCGTTTATGGCTGCAACTTACGGGAGGCTCACAGGGAAGCCAGGGGTTTGTTTTTCAACGCTTGGGCCCGGAGCCACTAACCTCGTTACAGGCGTTGCCCAGGCACAGCTTATAGGAGCCCCTCTTATTTCCATATCCGGACAGAAGGCTCTGGCTGACAACTGGCAGGCCCGCTTCCAGCTTGTAAATGTTGTCAGGATGATGGAGCCTCTCTGCAAAAACGCTGTATCCATCACCGATCCGGGAATGATCCCTACAGTGATCCGTAACGCCTTTAAACGCGCGGAAGCCGAAAGGCCAGGAGCCGTACATATTGAGCTTCCTGAAGACGTGGCTGGAGAAGAGACTGAGGCGGTGGTGCAGAAGCGAAGCGAAATTAAAATTCCTTACCCTGATCCCGAGGCTGTAAAAAAAGCCGCGACTATGGTCTGTGAGGCTAAAAACCCCCTTATCATAGTTTCCTCAGGAGCAAACCGCAACTCGGTTACTGAAGAGCTCGAAGATTTTATCGAGCGAACAGGTATCTACCTGGTGCATACCCAGATGGGGAAAGGAGTTGTTCCGGATGACTGCGTTCACAGCCTCTTTGCCACAGGGATTCATGCCAAGGACTATGTTAACTGCGGAATTGACGGGGCTGACCTCATTATCACTATTGGGTACGATATAGTAGAATATCCTCCCTACCTGTGGAACAGGACACTGGACAAGAAGATTATAAATATCGATTTCGTGGAATCCGTACCTGACAGGTATTTTAACCCCACAGTAGAAATAATTGGGAATATCGCTTCTTCAATCAGGGAACTTGCTGCATGTATTCCGGGAAAGCGGGAATTTCCGGTCTTTGAGCACACCAGGAATTTCATTGAGGAAAAAATAAATGCTATTGCCAGGAAAAGTTACCCTCCTCTCCCGCATGCCGTAGTCCAGAGTGTCAGGAAGGTGCTCGGGAGGGAAGATATAATCACCCTGGACAATGGAATTTATAAACTCTGGTTCGCTCGCCTTTATAAGGCATATGCCCCCAATACCGTGCTCCTTGACAATGCGCTTGCAACTATGGGTGCAGGGCTTCCTTCGGGGATTGCCGCAAAACTTCTTCATCCTGAGCGCCGCGTGCTTGCAATCTGCGGGGATGGGGGTTTTATGATGAACTGCCAGGAACTTGAGACCGCAGTGCGCTATGGAATTCCTGTTGTTGTCCTGATTCTCAATGACAACGGTTTCGGCTTTATTAAATGGAAACAGAAAAAGATGCATTTTGAGGATTTCGGGCTGGACTATGGAAATCCTGATTTTTCTCGCTTTGCCGGGAGCTTCGGGGCTGCCGGTTTCAGGATCAACGAAGATGACGATCTTGCAGAAGTCCTGGAGAGAGCTTTTGCCCTGAATAAAGTGGCAGTAATCGAGTGCCCTATTGACTATTCCGTGAACTATGAAACTTTCTCGATAGAACTGGGAAAGCTTACGTGTAAATTCTGATTGGAATATATAAATTCCGACTGGAAAACCGGGTTTGCAGGTTGAATCCATGCAGGCCCTCCGCTGTTGAAGTTAAGCCCTGGGGGGAAATAATTGGGAGGCGAAGGAAATGAGGCCGGATATCCTGTCCATTCACACGATGTAGTGATAATCGGGGCCGGACTGACCGGGCTTCGGGCAGCGATTGAAATTGTGGATCAGGGACTTGATACAGCCGTAATTTCCAAGGTGCACCCTCTTCGCTCCCATTCCGTGGCAGCCCAGGGAGGGATAAATGCAGCATTAGGGAATGCCGTAGCCGAGGATTCCTGGGAAGCGCATGCCTTTGATACGGTCAGAGGTTCGGATTACCTGGCTGACCAGGATGCTGTGGAAATCCTGTGTAAACACGCACCTGCCGCAGTAATAGAACTTGAGCATTTCGGAACCGTTTTTTCCAGGTTTCCTGACGGCAGGATAGCCCAGAGGCCTTTTGGAGGAGGCATGTTCCCAAGAACCTGTTATGCTGCAGACCGGACCGGGCATAATATTCTGCACTCGCTTTATGAACAGCTTATGGGTAGGGGGAGAGGAGAAAACCGGCAGGTGGGCAAGCTTAGTTTTTATGAAGAGTTTTTTATAACCTCCCTGGTAAAGCTTGGGGACGCTCCGTTTGAAAAAGGTTCCGGGAAAGAGGAAAGGTGTGTGGGCTGTACGGCACTGAATATCGCTGACGGGAGCCTGCACGGTTTTACCTGCCATTCCCTGCTCCTTGCGACTGGCGGTTTTGGGCGGCTTTTTGACCGTTCCACAAATTCCCTGATTAATACAGGGGACGGCGCATCGCTGGCGCTTCGGGTAGGCGTGCCTTTAGAAGACATGGAATTCGTGCAGTTTCACCCGACCACCCTTTACGGCACAAATATCCTGATCACGGAAGGGGCAAGAGGGGAAGGCGGTTATCTTCTGAATAACAAGAATGAGCGCTTCATGGAAAAATACGCTCCTGCCTCAATGGAACTTGCCCCAAGGGACATTGTTGCGAGAGCCATCCAGCAGGAGATCGAGGAGGGCAGAGGATTTGAGGGCGGTTACGTGCTCCTTGACCTCAGGCACCTGAAAGAAGAGAGAATTGCAGAACGGCTGCCCGGAATAAGGCTTATCTGCCTGGACTTTGCAGGCATCGACCCTGTTGAAGCTCCGATTCCGGTACAGCCAGGCCAGCACTATTCCATGGGAGGAATTTCGGCAGGCAATTCCCTGGCAACCGAACTGCGCGGGCTATATGCGGCAGGAGAATGCGCCTGCGTAAGCGTGCATGGGGCAAATCGGCTCGGGGGCAATTCCCTGCTTGAAGCCGTGGTTTTCGGCAAGCTCGCAGGGCAGGAGATCGGAAAGTCGTTCCGGGGCTCTGGCTGGGACAGGAAAGGGGCTGAGAAGGCTGTCCTTCAAAACCTGCATGAAGAGGATGCACGGATAAAAACCCTGCTTGCCAGGAAATCCGGGGTCAAAATGCCCGGCCTCAGGGATGAACTGAAGAAAACGATGTTTGAGTATTTCGGAGTTTTTCGGGAAGGAAAGAAGATGGAAAAAGGGCTGGAAAAGCTCCTCGAACTCAAAAGCAGCTTCCCTGAAGTTTATATCAATAACAGGTCCGGGTCATTCAATTATGCACTTATCTACACCCTTGAACTTGGGGGATTATTTGACATTGCAGAAGCTGTTGCAAGGGGGGCTATTGCCAGGCAGGAAAGCCGTGGATCCCACTCAAGGGTTGATTACCCTCACAGGGATGACAAGAACTTCCTTTTCCATACGCTCTACAGGCTAAAAGACGGAAAACCTGTGCTTGAGCCCCTGCCTGTAAGGGCTGGCAGGTTCCCGGTAAAGGAGCGTGTATACTGATGAGATTGAAGGTATTCCGTTTTGACAGGGAAACAGGGGAGTCCCGTTACGATACCTTTGAAATCGAACCCTCAGCAGGGATGACAGTTCTTTCTGCGTTGTTCAAAATCCAGGAAGAACTCGATGATTCCCTTGCCTTCCGCTACTCTTGCAGGGGAGCAGTTTGCGGGAGTTGCGCGATGCTGATTAATAAGATACCCGGGCTTGCCTGCCGGGTCCGGATAGAATCCCTTCTCAAAGGGGAAGGGAAGATAAAACTGAGGCCTTTTCCGGGAACGGAAGAGACTGTTTCATGGGATCCCGAAAATGAGGTACTTGTAGAGCCCCTTCCTTCCCTGCCCAGAGTGAAGGACCTTATAGTGGATATGGACAAATTCTTCGAGTTTTACAGGGCAGTAGAGCCAACCTTTAAACCGGCTTCAAAACCCCCGGAGAAGGAGCAGCTCATGCAGCCCGATGCCGTAAAACAGCTTGAAAAGTACACAAACTGTGTACTCTGTGCGGCCTGTGTGAGTGCCTGTCCTGTTTCGGGAAAAGTAAAGGATTTCCTGGGCCCTGCTGCCCTTGCCAAGCTTTACCGGTTTCATATCGATCCTCGCGAACCCGATGACAAATCGAGGCTCATGCTTGCTAACAGTAAGTCCGGCTGGTGGGGCTGTGAATTCCATGCCAACTGCAGGGCTGTCTGCCCGAAAGGTGTTCCCCCGATTGAGGGAATCGGAAAGGCCAGGAGGGAGCTCAAAAAGTCAGGAAAGGCACCTGAGCAAAAATTCTGAAGCTCTCAAAGGAGATTTTCTGAGGTGAGTATATTAATCTGAAAACCCGGGTCGAGAAGGATTCCATGGGGGAAATGGAAGTTCCGGCCGACGCTTATTACGGCATCCAGACCCAGCGGGCTCTCTGTAATTTCCCTGTAAGCGGGCATAGGGCGAGGCCTGAGTTCGTCAGGGCATATATTCTTATAAAGAAGGCAGCAGCACTTACTAATCTGGAACTCGGGGCGCTTGACAGGGATAGAGGAAATGCCATTGTATTGGCGGCCGATGAAGTGCTTTCCGAGCTTGCAGGGCGGTATTCGGGCCAGTTTCCGGTGGATGTTTTTCAGGCAGGAGCAGGCACTTCTTTTAACATGAACATTAACGAAGTGCTTGCGAACCGGGCTCTGGAAATTCTTGGCCGAAACCGGGGAGATTATGGCTTCCTCAGTCCGAATGACCACGTAAATAGGGCCCAGTCAACCAATGATACCTTTCCAACCGCTTCCTGCATAGCTGTGATTTTTGCGGCTGACAGGCTTCTTGATGTGCTTGCCTCTCTTTCGGAAGCTTTTCGGGCAAAAGCCGTGGAATTTTCGGGAATTGCCAAGTCAGGCCGGACACATCTTATGGATGCCCTGCCTGTGACCCTTGGCGATGAGTTCGGAGCTTATTCGGCTGCGCTGCTGAGAGCTTCGCGCAGGATAGAAGAGCGAAGAAACGATCTCCTTGAGCTTCCCTTAGGAGGGACTGCAACCGGAACAGGGGCAAATACCTCTCCGGGGTATCGGGAGCTTGTAATTTCGAAACTTTCCGAACTCTGTAAATTGCCTCTTCGAAAGGCAACTGATAGTTTCGAAGTCCTGCAGAGCCGGTCCCAGCTTGCAGCCTTTTCAGGGGCCCTTCGGGAACTGGCGCTTGAACTTATAAGGATAGCTAATGACCTGAGGCTCCTTAACGCCGGCCCAACTACCGGCATTTCCGAGATTGAGCTTCCGGCTGTACAGCCTGGCTCGTCCATGATGCCAGGAAAGTACAATCCTGTGATGGCTGAGTGCCTGGATATGATAGGGTTCCAGATTGTGGGCAATGATACCACAGTGGCTCTTGCAGCCCAGGCCGGTCAACTTGAGCTCAATGTTATGACCCCCGTGATAACTTCCAACATTCTGATCTCGATTGCCCTGCTCACAAATTATCTGCCGGTTTTCCAGAAGCGCTGCGTGGAGGGAATTAAGGCGCATGAAGACAGGTGCAGGGCTTACCTTGAGCTAAATCCGATTCTTGTAACCTTCCTTGCTCCAAAAATCGGATATATAAGGGCTGCTGAGATCGCAAAAGAGGTGCTGGAAAAAAAAATGCCTGTAAAGGAAGTCCTGGTAATGAGGGGGCTTTTGAGCAAAGAAGAAGCTGACGAATTATTCAGAATTGAAAAATTATTATAATACTCCTGAATCCGGAATAAACAGAAAGATATTCGCCTGGAATATACAGGAAGATTTGATTCCGGAATGCATAAGAAGGGCATTTGAATCAGAAATGCCTGGTAAGATCGTTTTATTGAAGTTTCAAAGCCGGCTTTTAACAGGTACAGGCCTTTAGCAGGCTTATAAGGTTCATTTGTTGAAAAACAGTAGTGAGATAAACGTTAAAGTGAAAAAGGTGTTTAAATGAGATTATAATATTAAAATTAATTAATCGGTAAAATGAATTAATCGGTAAAATAAATTAATCGGTAAAATGAATTAATCGGTAAAATGAATCAATCGGTAAAATGAGATTACAGGCTTTTATGCCGTTCCGGTGCTTTTCAATTTGAATTTAAGGCTTTAATTTTAAAAAGCTCAAGCGGTCTTAAGTTTGTAGTTCATATCTGATTTTTAATCTAATTTTTCAAAACCACGGGTTAACTACAGCTTAATTGAAGTGCAGGTTATGATAATCTGTATAAAGCTATAAAGTGAATAAAGGACTTAAGGCGCCCTCAGTTAAGGTACCCTTTTCTTTCAAGCCACTCGATCTGGGGCCTTGTATATTTCCAGGTAACGTCGGCTTTGGAATCCTGAACTTCCCAGGGGTTTGCTATAACTACATCGCCTTCGCGAATCCACATTTTCTTGTTCTTTGATCCGGGTATTCGTCCCATTCGGACTACACCGTCCATACACTGCAATGTGACTCTTTTTGAACCGAGTAAACTTGATACTGTTGCCAGAACTTCGTTTCTGTCCTTGCGAGGAGTGCGTACCCTTGTTATTTCCGGAGTATCTCCTGCACCTACCGGCTTATTTGATCCTACTTTTCTCTTTCTGATAGTGCTTCTGTAATTAGCCAAATTAATTCCTCCAATACTGGTTTCTTGTTTCGATAGTTCCAATCTCGAACATTTTTTCACTGTTTTATTCTCAATTCGCCTTTTTTTGATTCCCTAAAAATCCCCCGAAAAAAGGCAAAAAACAAAGAGAATAAAAATAAATAGTAAATTTGAATTGAGTATCAATCAAGATTCGGCCTTATAATTGACTTAACCCTATAATTAACACTCAACGCAGATTATTCTTAGAATTTCCTGTGGTTAGGCAGGCAGTCTCTACAGTAGACCGGCCGTCCTTCTGTCGGTTTGAACGGAACTTCTGTCTCAACACCGCAGTCAGAACAGGTAACTTTGGTCATTTCCCTGGGGCCGCTGTTGCCGCCTCTGAAACCTCCGCGGTTGCTGTCTCTGTTGCCGCCACGGTAAGAATTTCCTCTGTCATTAAAACCCATTTTCGTTTCACCTCCGCTTATAGCAGATAATAATAGGGTAAAAATAAGATTGTATAAAATTTATTGATTAAAAACAAAAATGAGTTTTTAATAACAGATTATACGTCTCTTTATTTTAACTGCATCCACATAGTTATATTTAATTATATAAATCTTTCTATGAACGGATAGCCTGAAGAGTAGAAATAATATAAATTAAAGGAGGGAAATTTTTTAAGGAGGGAAATTTTTTTTGAAAAATAAACGCTGGTAAATGCGGGAATTTCTCAGCCTGATTTAAAGGGTTATAAAAAGTTCAAATCCATAAATCAATAAGAAGTAAAATCTTCGAATTGTTAAATAAAAGAGTAAATTGTTAAATAAAAAAGTATTATCCAATAAAGAGATTAATTCAATAAAGAGATTAGCCAGTAAAGAATTTATTTAATAAAGAGTACTATAAAAGAAGGGGTCCGTTTGGTCTGCTCAAGCAAAACTAAACGGACATAATCTGTAAAGTGAAATTTTTTGAGCAAACCCGGTATTAGTACCTGTTTTCTCTGGGTTTCCTGTGGTTAGGAAGACACTCTCTGCAGTAGACTGGTCTGTCAGGGTCAGGCCTGAAAGGTACCTGAGTTTCAGCGCCGCAGTCAGAGCAGGTTGCGTTGTGCATTTCCCTGGGAGCTCCGAAACCTCCACGGTTGCTGTCTCGTCCCCTGAAGGAATTTCCTCTGTCATTAAAAGCCATTTTCTTTTCACCTCCGCTTACAGCGGATAGTCAATAGTTTAAAAATAAGGCTGTATATTGCTCTTTGATTAAAAACAGAAACTAGTTTTTAATAACAGATTATACATCTCTTTATTTTTAATGTTCTTAGTAATCAGTCAAATTATATAAGTTTTACTCATAAAAATCGGGACCACGCAGAAAGAGCTTCCTACTTAAGCGTTGCTTCTGTCTAAACTCCGTCCTCAGAATTCTTTGCAGACAATCTCTTACTGACTGAGATTATAACTGCCAGTTGAACTCCATGAACCAGATGAGAAAAAATGAGAGGTTAACTGGTAGTTATCGAAGTTAAAGACAAGTTACAGAAATTAAAGGTTGAAGGGGGTTAAGCAAGTCAAAGAGGTTAAAGGTAAGCTGAAGAGCTTAAAAGCAAGTTAAAAGTCGAGAAGGTTAAAGATAAGCTGGAAAGATTAAAGATAAGTCCAGGGGATTTAACGATAAGTGCTTGAAGAAAGAACATGGAGAGGGAGAGAGGTTTAACCGAAAGCTGGTTAAAACCGGAGTATAATCAGGATAATATGGTTTTGTCAAAATTTACTGCGTTATCTCGGGTACTTATTTAAGGTACCCTTTTCTCTCAAGCCATTCAACCTGAGGTCTTGTGTACTTCCAGATCACATCGGCTTTGGAATCCTGAATTTCCCAGGGAGCGGCGATTACTACATCTCCCTCGTGGATCCACATTTTCTTGTTTTTGGACCCTGGAATCCGGCCCATTCGGACCACACCGTCCATACACTGCAATGTGACCCTTTTTGAGCCTAAAAGGCTCCCTACCGTTGCCAAAACTTCGTGATTTTCTTTTCGCGGAGTACGTACCCTTGTTACTTCCTGAGTAGCGGGCACGGAGCTTCCGGTTCCTGCTTTTCTCTTCCTTATATTGCTTCTATAGTTCGCCAGGTTAATTCCTCGTAGTGTTATTATTTTAGTTTATTTTATTACGATTTGCTTCGGTTTGATCAGGTTTTTCAAACTTTCTGCGCCTGTGGATGCTTCAGGTACTCTGACTTGAAGGTTCATAAATGAATAGGAATTAAAGAACCTCTAAGAAATCCGGAGTCTCTGAAAAATCCTGAACCTCAGGAAACTTCTAAATTTTAAAGGTTCTTCAAGAACCTTCATTTACTCCTCAGTCCGTGGACTGAGAGCTTGCTTCAAAACCCTTTAGAGCATTTTTATATTATTTTAACAAATTATAAAAATGCATGTAAATGGTATTTATACCCCCACTGACTGAATAAACTTTGAATATTTATATTTAGGTATTTATAGAAATGCCAGGCTCTTATGCCCTTCACCTGTCATAAGGTAAAGAGCATAGAATAAAAAGTGAAACGGGTGTTGATATAATAAACTTATAAATCAACACTTAATTAAGAATTTTTAATTTAGAATTTCCTGTGGTTAGGCAGGCAGTCCCTGCAGTAAACTGGCCGTCCTTCTGTCGGTTTGAATGGAACTTCTGTCTCAACACCGCAGTCAGAACAGATAACTTTGTGCATTTCCCTGGGGCCGCTGTTGCCGCCTCTGAAACTTCCGCGGTTGTTGTTACCTCCTCGGTTGCCGCCACGGAAAGAATTTCCTCTGTCATTAAAACCCATTTTCGTTTCACCTCCGCTTATAGCGGATACATGTACTCGATAAAAACATGATCGGATATAACTTATTATTTAAAAACAAAAATGGAGTTTTTAATAACAGATTATATGTCTCATTATTTTTACTAAAAGTATAACCCTTTTTATGCTATATAAGACTAATCCATGATAACCGGAAAAAATATGAGCGGCTTCCTCAGAAGAAAAGGGTCTTGCGTGATTGGTTGTACGTAAGAATAAAAGGAGTTTGGAAACCCTGTTACAGGAAGGTTTCCAGTGATATGATTATAACCGAAAATTCTGGAATTTCTGGATTTAGAACTTCCTGTGGTTTGGTAGGCAGTCTCTGCAGTAAACCGGTCTTCCTTCAGCTGGCTTGAATGGAACCTGGGTCTCTACACCACAGTCAGAACAAACTGCGGGGTACATTTCTCTGGGGCCGCTGTTGCCGCCTCTGAAACCTCCACGGTTGTTGTCTCTGTTTCCCCGGTTGCTGTCTCTTCCCCTGAAAGAGCTCCCTCTGTCATTAAAACTCATTTTCGTTTCACCTCCGCTTATAGCGGATAAGTCTAGGTTGCTATAAAAATAAGATCTATACATTCTTTTATTAAAAACAAAAATG
>Ga0105091_10000626_pt1 | contig 14912 bp, 16 predicted proteins | sample PPLLak1March2015_FD_87022 | JGI IMG/M metagenome (GOLD analysis project Ga0105091, IMG submission 87022) | Freshwater sediment microbial communities from Prairie Pothole Lake near Jamestown, North Dakota, USA - PPLs Lake P7 Core (1) Depth... | ecosystem: Environmental > Aquatic > Freshwater >... | reverse complement strand
TCTTAGGAATGCCATATTAACAAAAACTAAATTTAACAGTAATACCGTTTGGCCTGATGGTTTTGACCCAGTAGCAGCAGGTGCAATCTTTGTCGAAGAAACAGATCCGGGGAGTAATTCAGTAGCAAGAGGCTAGAACGGAGGGTGAATCATGAACGATACGGCAACATGGGGATTCGTCATTGTAGTGATAGGACTTGCCTATTTTATTATCTATCTGTCAAACAAACCTTATCAAAGTAAACAAGGGCAGAAAGAAAAACTTTATCACGGCCCTGTTGTCAATTCTCGTTGGAAAGAGAAACAAGACCGGCAATATTTATTAGGTTTCCTTTGGTATATACTCATTATTTTCATACTGGTTATGTGCTCAAAGCAATAGCAACAAGAAAAGATAAATTAAATCCAGTATCAGGAGGCTAGAATGGATTGGGATACTTTAATAGCTGCCTTAGTAGGTGCCTTAATAGGTATTTCTTCATCTTTGATAACACTTTTTGTCAATCATTATTTTCAAAGAAAGCATGATGATAGAAAAAGAAAATGGGAGTTAGAAGACAGAGCAATTAATCGCCATCTTGAATTCAGGGATATAAATTTGAAGCATGCCCAGGAATTGCTTGATTCCTACTTTCATGAAATCCAAGAGTTGTGTGCTACCGAGATTCTATTAATTCACACTGAAAATATTGAGGCACTTAGGCCTTCTCCTGACAATGAATCTGAAAAAATTAAATTGACACTAAAACAAATATCAAGCCTTACGGCTTTTGACAATATTGAGCTGGGAAATTTAGCTGTAGAATTAGCAAGTCTATACAATGAGGAATTAGAGAATAGACTTTATATAATGAGCATGATTGAAAGTAGTGATGATTTTGATAAACAGGTCTTGGTTGCAAAAGTCAGAGAGTTTGGGGAGCGAGCAATATCAATTATGAGTAAAATTCAAGTTGAACTTGATAAATTAACTGAAACCGCCTTATAAAAAACAACTTCCCTTTCGGGGAGATTCTATTTAGGCCAAGTATCTGTCCACAGGATTGGCTGAGTTGTGAGAGCTCTCAAGGTCGTACTTTGTCTTCTGAAGATACACAGTCAGAACTTGAATGTAGTAGGTCCCATGAACGCGGCGAAAAAGAATACGTCCATCGTACAAAACAAAAAAGCCAGTCAGAATAACTGGCTTTTCTCCGCGTGTGTGGCAAGGGTGGGGGTTGCCTGTCCCAGCGGTCAGGCTGGGGAACCCACAACCAAGGGCTTATGAGTCCCCTGCCCATTTACTTAGCTACCTTGCCGGGCGGGGGCAAGGTTGCCAATGGATTGGTGACAAATGACAGATGCCCAGGCGGTTCTTTTTTGTTACCATTGGAAAAATTACAGAGTGCTGCGTAAATATCTGAACAAATCCCGTTAATTTCGAGCCAGACGAAACAGGTAAGTTCAGAAATTTATGCAAGAAGCAGCAAATACACCGGAAGGGAAATAAAATGAAAAAGTTAACCGTTCTTATGATTGGTATTTCGTTTTTTTCAACCTTGCTTTCTACTTGCGGGCAAAACCAAAATGAAACAAATGCTACTGCACCGATGTACAAAGTAACCGAATCCACCGGTCTTTATTCGGCTTTGAAAATCGATGCGGATCAGATCGCAGTGCTGGCAGCCGGAGCAATTTTAGCGCCAGCGGATGACAAAACGACATTGTTCTGCGATACATTCATCGATACTGGGATGCGATATGCCCTTTGCAAAGTAAAGGTCTTCGATACCGGTCAAACTGGATGGGTCCTGAAAATGTTTATTGAGAAAAATTAACGTAACATATTCTCCTTTCTATTCACCATTTGCAAACCAAAAAGCCAGTCACGCTGACTGGCTTTTTTTTCTGAACCTGTGGCAAGGGTGGGGGTTGAACCCACGACCAAGAGCTTATGAGTCTCCTGCTCTACCACTGAGCTACCTTGCCGGGCGGGGGTATTCCCCCGATGGGCGAAGTTGTTTTCTATATCATCCGGTTATGACTGCTGGCGGGCGGGATATGACCTTGGGTTTCTGTAACCGGGATCGGATAGGCGCAAGTTTCCCTACATCTATAAAGACTACATCCTGCTTGGGCGCTTTTTCCAACATGTAGTTGGTATAACCCGGGTCAAGGCGGTCCAGTAAAATAACCTCAGCACCCTTGGGAATATCTTCGCCAAAGTCCGGATGTGTGATGAGGTAACGCGTAAACTCCATGAACAATTCATTGAATTTTGCCCGGTAAAATTCGTTCATTCTTTTATCTCCTTGATAAAACGATCGCGGTAGGTAAGCCAGTTATCCATGATATCTTTCTGCCCAATGATGAGAACATCTGCTACAGAGTAACCTTCGAACCAGTGCTTGGATTGTTCGCCATCCAGGGTAAGAATGTCCCGGTGGGGCTTTCCATGCGCTGTGTCATATCGGACAACCGGATACCAATCATCGTCCACTAAAACTTCGAGCTGAATGCGAAACTCTACGATTTCCCCGCCCCTGGAAATATGGTAATGCCTGTAACGACATAAACGAGTTTCCGGGTCAAGGTAAATCAGAAATTCGCGTTCGGTCACAAGTGGATTATACAACATCCCGCAGTGGATTCCTTGGCCGGGCGAACCATCGCTATGTGTCCCGGGGCACAGCATGCATATGCACACCATCAAAACGTCAAAACTTGAGTAGACTTCTTATGCTCCCGAGATTGGGAATAGTCTCGTTTTACGGGATAACACCACTTTTTAAACCACAGACGCCTTCATACTCCTCTTTCATCCACTTTACTTGGAGTTATGGGCGTCCACTCATCCAGTTTTGTGGCAAGGGTGGGGGTTGCCCCTCCCGGCGGGCAAGGCCGGGGAACCTACGACCAGGGGACTAGTACGGATTTATATCAAGATTACCTATACCCCGTAGTGTATAATTTCTGCTTATATCGAGGAGATTCAAAATGCTAACTCAGCCAAATAAATCACTATATAATCTTTTGATGGCAGTGGGAGAAGGAGAAGGTGTCTGCTTCATTGTTCCCGCTGGATTTATTGAAGGGAAATTCAAAAATTTTGACCATAAAGCAAATTTAGTGACTATCTCTATTTCTCGTTTCTCAGGTGTGAACGTTTCTGGCACGCTTTTGATTCCTATGGAGATAATCCAAGGTTGGGGTAAAGTGCCTTGATTCTTGGTCATACGGCCAAACAGGCAAAACCAATAGACTCTTTAAAAATTGGAGTTATATTAAAATAAGCACATTTTATAACCAAGGGACTATACAAAAAGTTATCGTGCAATCCCAAATATCTACCCTGAAGAAATTACAAAGTGCTGCGTAAATATCTCAACAAAACCCGTTAATTTCGAGCCGTATGAAACAAGTAAGTTCAGAAATTTATGCAAGAAGCAGTAGATACACCGGAAGGGAAATTAAATGAAAAAGGTATCCGTTCTTATGATTGGTGTTACGTTTTTTTCAATGTTGCTTTCCGCTTGTGGAGGTAGCCAAAATGAAATCAATGCGACCCCACCGATGTACAAAGTATCCGAATCCACCGGTCTTTATTCCGCTTTGGAAATCGATGCAGAACAGATCGCAGCCTTGTCAGCTGGAGCAATTTTAGTGCCAGCGGATGACGACACGACATTGTTCTGCGATACATTCATCGATTCAGGGATGAGATATGCCCTTTGCAAAGTAAAGGTCTTTGATACCGGCCAAACTGGATGGGTCCTAAAAATGTTTATTGAGAAAAATTAACGAAACATTTTCTCCTTTTTGTTCATCACTTGCAAACCAAAAAGCCAGTCCCGTTGACTGGCTTTTTTTCTACCTGGTGGCAAGGGTGGGGGTTGAACCCACGACCAAGGGCTTATGAGTCCCCTGCTCTACCACTGAGCTACCTTGCCGAGCGGGGGAAATATTAGCATGGAGTATTTCATTTGTCAACGTTCGGGCTCACAAAGGATGTAATTAAAAATGGTTCTCCAGGATTTGCTGCCGTAGGCCCCGCCGCGCTTTGGCGATGTGAAAGGGGGCCGGATTTGGGGGTGCGAGCGTGCGTACGCACGCTCGCACCCCCAAATCCGGGTATCTACCACGGAATTTCCCAAAGAACCTTAAAAATTCACAGGTGTTAAATTCATAAACCCCTGTATAATTAAATCAGAGAGGCGTCTATGGATATCCTGGTGATTAACGACGATTTGATGGAGCGGTCTGTCATCAAGCAAGTTTTGGAACATAGCCAGCACAAAGTCACCTTTGTCCCAAATATAAGGGAGGCATGGAAGCTCATCGTCGAAGATGGATTCCGCTTCGCTATTATCGATGCATCTCTTGATGAACAAAGCGTCCACCAGTTCATCCAGCACGTGCGCAGCAACCCAAACATCCCCGGGCATACCTATATTTTATTGCTGATCAACAAAGGCCAAAATGGGAAATTAGTTTCCAGCCTGGGGATTGGCGCCGACGACTACCTGAACAAACCTGTCGCTCCGCAAGAATTGAAATCGCGCGTCTCCGTTGGTGCGCGCATCCTTTCAATGGGAGACACGCTTTTGCAGGCCCGCCACCAGTTGGAAAACCTGGCTATGTATGACAATCTGACTGGCCTGATGAACCGCCACGCTTTCTACAAAATTGCTCAGGGTGAATTGGAACGTGCGCGGCGGACATCGGATGGGGTCAGCGTCATCGCCATGGATGTGGACAACTTCAAAGCCATCAACGCCGAATACGGTCATGACGTGGGAGATAATGTGCTGCAAATCGTCGCGCAGATCATCCGTGAAAAGTGCCGCCCTTATGATTGCATCGGTCGTTGGGCTGGCGACCAGTTCACGATCGTCTTGCCGGGTATGGTCAGCACCGATGCACAGAAAGTCGCAAAACGCATTTTGGCCGGCGTGCAATCCAGTGAAATTTCACTCACCAACGGACCGGCCCTGGAGATCAGGCTCAGCGCCGGGATCGCATCCTCCCAGACCATTACTGCCTACGCCGAGATCGACACATTCATTCAAAACGCCGTACTGGCGATGAACAACTCCAAGCAAAACAAGAGTGAAAATTTAAGCGTAGTCTTTGTTTAGATCCCGGGAAACCCAAAGCGCCCGCCTGCCGAGCGGGCGCTTTTTAATTAACCAGTAAATTAAAAACTGATGTTATTCACCGTCCCGAAGGTTTGGGCAGAATGCATGTCCGAATTACGGGAACCTTCGGGACGTTCTTCGTAGAACTAAAACAGAAGTTCCAGCAACACCAGCACCACCATTCCCCCCAGAATGGTTAACAGGGTATTTTTCGTTCTCCAGGCAACCAGGACCGCAACGGCACCGGCCAGCAAGCGGAAATTCATCAGCGACAGGTTCATTTGACCGGATTGGATCACCAATTCGGGGACGACAATCGCAGACAAGACTGCCGGGGGGACAAAGCGCAACGCCCTGCGCATCATCTCCGGGACATCGAACCTGCCCAGCAAATAAATGAAGATGAATCGCATCCCGAAGGTTAACAACCCGCCCAGTAAGAGCACCAGCCAGATGTTCACAGAGTCCTCCCATTCCCCGGCCCGCCGTGGTCCGGGGAGACGGGGGGCGAGACGGCCTTTGGGGATTTTCGCCCCTCCAGAAACGTCCCGACCAGGATGCCCAGCAGGCCGGCAATCATCAACCCCAGTTTATAAGGCAGCTCATAAGCAAACAAAGCCACTGCGCCGGCTGTCAACGAGGCTGCAATCGCGGGACGGTCTTTTAGTGTGGGAATAATTAAAGCAATGAACGTAATGGGGAGCGCGAAGTCCAGCGGCCAGGATTCCGGGAACGTGGTACCCAGCAAGATCCCCGCAGCGGTGCTCAGCTGCCAGGATATCCACAGGGTCAAGCCTGTACCCAGAAAGAACCAGTGACCGGACGGTGTGATGCCTTCTTTCTCATAATTACCTATCGTCACAGCGTAGGCTTCGTCCGTAAGCAGATAGGAAAGCAGGACCTTCCAGTTCATCGGCAGGGCACTTATATACGGCGCGACCGAAGCGCTGTATAGCATGTGCCGCAAATTGACGACTGCAATCGTCAATACGATGACCAGTCCCGGAACAGCCTCGCGGACAAGTTGCGCGGTGATAAATTGGGCCGAGCCCGCAAAAATGATGGATGACATCATTTGCGCGGAAGCAGGCGTAAGTCCGGCATTGAGCGCGAGCACACCGTAGATCAAACCAAAGGGAACCACGCCCATCAAAAGCGGGAGTTCAGCCCGGACTCCCGCCCAAAACGATTGTCTTCGATTCTTCATAGGCTCCTTTGAGAGTGTCTGAAAACCTCACCACAAAGTCACCAGGACGCGAAGTCACAAAGTATTTTCCCCTTGAGTCTTTGTGGCTTCGTGCCTTCGTGGTTAGAAAACGGGTTTTCAGACAGCTTCTTAATGTTGGATTGGAATTCCCGGAAATCCCTTCATGCCCATATCCAGGTACATTTCACGAATGGATGACTCCAGCACGTTTTTGATGCGCAAACGTTCGTTGGCCGGGTGATTCTTCGAATTATACGCGATGGGCCGGCCTACTTTCACGCGGTATGAATCCAAATGCACGGTCAAAGGATAGAAACGCAGTGACTTCCCGGTCTGCTCATAATACATTTCTCCCAAACGAGCAAAGCCTTTTTTGAAGGGAGTCATTTTATAGTGCGGGTTGATCTCTTTCGAAGGATCTTCGGGGAAGATCAACAGGGATTTGCCTTCGCTGAGCAGCTCTACGCTTCGCACAAAGGTTTCATGCAAGTGTTCCCCCTGCCAGACAGGGACACAACCCGCTGAACGCAACAGGCGCACTGAAATCTTCGAAATTTCTTTTGCCACACACAGGCTGAGCGGTGGGGCAGCATGTAATTGCGGTCCAACGAAGTCCTGGTTCAGGTAAAAGGCAGCTTTATCGCCATCCAGCATGTCACCGATGGCGCAGGCACAGGCGTGCCATCCCCCGGCCCGCTGCGCTTGTCGGGGAGGGAGACCTTTCGCAACGCTCAGGGTGACATAATTTAAGTTTTTTTGGTTAGAACGGCCCTTTTCCTAAAGTGACTTTAACTTTACAGTTAAATCTTTCAAAGATTCTGTTGTAGAGAAGAGGCAACTAGCCAAAAACAACGAATTCCAGGGGCTTTAACAGAAGCTCGCCGTTTGCAGAAATATCACTTCCCCCAAACAAGCGCGATTTACCAGCCAGATTATTTTGCTCGATCACCTTGGCAGAGACAGGTTGTTCGCTTTCACTGAAATTTGCAAATACCGCGGCACGGTCACCATTATGAAGGCGGGCATAGCCGAGCACGTGCACATTTTCAGTCGGGATGATCTCCATCTCCCCGCCCGCGAAGACTGGATGCTCTTTGCGCAAGGAAATCAGGTCTTTCAAGCGTTGGAAGACCCGCCCTTCAACGGTCACCGGATCGTCCCGGCGGGTATAAGCATCCCAATCGGCGGGAGGTCTATGCGCCCAACGGCTGTCACGCTTGTGCTGCGGATGGTCGCGATAACTGTAATCGTTGAGCATCCCGATCTCGTCGCCCAGATAAATGAGCGGGATGCCGCCAACGGTCATGATGATGGCGTGGATAAGGGCTATGCGGCGAATGGCGAGTTCCACTTCCTGAGGACCTTCCTCGTTAAGGGCTTTTTCCAACCCGGCCAGCGAGGCGCAGGTCCCCGAAATACGACAATCACCCGTTTTGAGATTCTCCTGAAAAGGCAAGCCACGCGCAAAAGTGCCGGGGAAACGTCCGCGGTAGAACTCGTTCAGGAAACTACGGTGATCGTTCCCGTTGACACCCAACCTGGCAGCATCTTCGTTGGAGAAGGTCCAGCCGATGTCGTCATGGCAGCGTACATAGTTCACCCAGGCGGTCGCTGGGTCCAGTTTGAAGCGAGTCGCTAGCGCCTGTGTCAGCAGGCGGACCTTCCGGGTCGCCAGCGAGTTCCATAAAAGGGCCATCAACAATGGGTTATAAGAAAGCTGGCATTCCTGCGGGGAAATGTATTTAACAACTTCATCGGGATGCACAATCGCTTCGGATTTGAATAGCAGCGCCGGGGCAGCGATGCGCCTGACTGCGTTGAAAGCCTGAATCAGCGTGTGCGCTCCCGGCAGGTTTTCACAATTGGTGCCCAGTTGTTTCCAGATAAATGCCACCGCATCCAGGCGCAATATCTCGACACCTTGATTCGCAAGAAACAACATCTCCTCCGCCATACGGTTGAAGACAGCCGGATTGACATAATTCAAATCCCACTGGTAGTCGTGGAAGGTGGTCCAGACCCATTTCACCCTCATCCCGCTCTGCGGGACTTCCCCTAGCCCCTCTCCCTTTGGGAGAGGGGAAAACGCGGTAATATGGTTTTCCTCTAAGAGAGGGGTAAAGGCGCCGGGGTGCTCTTCCGGGAAGATTTCACGCAGGTGGCGTTCGTAAGCGTCTGGCATCGTGCGGTCGGGAAAGATATAGTACATTTCCTGAAAATCCGGTTCGCCGGCGCGCGCACGCAAAGCCCAGATATGCTCGTCCGAGGTGTGGTTGAAGACCAGGTCCGCGACCAGGCTGATGCCAGCCGCCCTCAGGTCACGCGCCAGCAAGGCTAATTGGTCCATTGTGCCCAGCGGGGGATGGACTTCGCGATAACTGCTGACCGCATAACCACCGTCGTTCTCCCCTTCAGGCCGTTTGAAAAATGGCATTAGATGCAAATAGGTGAGCCCAAGTTCTTGAAAATATGGGACTTTCGAGCGTAAACCTTCGAGATTCCCAGCAAACAAATCGACGTAACAGACTCCGCCCAAAACCTGGTTCGATTGGAACCAGAGCGGATTCTCTTCCCGGGCCTGGTCCAGGGCACGCAAATCGGCGGGACGTTGAAACCAGGCGCACGCCAGGCTGGTGAGCAAATCTTCGAGGTGGAAGAAGAAATCGTAACGGCTGCTATACAAGCTGTAATAGAGCCTGAAGAGCAGAGGGAAATGCCGTTGTAAGCGGATAGAAATAGTTTTCCAGCCCTCGGCATCAGTCTCGATCCGTTCGGCCAGATTGATTTCGAGGCGAGGCAGTAGACGATTTAAGGTTCGCAGGGCTTCACGGTCAAGAAAGAGGGGGAGAGTCATGTGATGATTTCACCGGGGATACACGGAGATGAACGTTTATGCTCCCTTGTTCGGGATGCGGTTGCACTACATCCCGAACAAGCAGGGATACAGGTGAGATGCACTTATGCGACATGAATCCCCTAGAGGGACGATGTGTCGCGTTACAACGCTCCTACTGCCAGGGCGATGGCGCCCAGCACGCCGGCCCGCCCGCCGAGCGCAGGCGGGACAACGTATGCGTCAATTTCTTCCAGTATGGCCGAAGATTGGACATAGCCGTTCAAGGAAGCTACCGTTTTCTTTCGGATGAGCGGCATCAGTTGTGGCTGTTGGGCCACACCACCGCCAATGACAATCCGTTGCGGAGAGAGGGTGCAAATAAAGCTTCTCAAGGCCAGGGCAATATAGTGCGCCTCCAGTTCCCAGGCAGGATGATCGGGCGGCAAGGTTTCTGCCTTTTGCCCCCAGCGCTTCTCCATAGCGGGGCCGGAAGCCAGCCCTTCGAAACAATCGCAATGAAAAGGGCAGTTGCTTTCGAAGGGGTCAAGCGCTTTATCGTGCGGGAGCGGGATGTGTCCCATTTCGGGGTGCAACAGGCCGTGCGCAAGCTGCCCGTTGACCAGCGCCCCACCGCCGATGCCTGTGCCGATTGTCAGGTAGATGAGGGTATCCAGTCCCTTGGCAGCGCCCCAGCGCCACTCTCCCAGCGCCGCGCCGTTGACATCGGTGTCGAAAGCAATGGGAATGTCAAAGGCTTTACGCAATGGACCGACGATATCGGCGTGAGCCCAGCCGGGTTTGGGTGTCGGCAAGATGTAGCCAAATGTAGCGGAGGCAGGCCGAGGGTCCAGGGGGCCGAACGAGGCAACGCCGATCGCAGCGAGCGAGCCAAGGATCAGAGTCTGCTCCTTGAAGAAGTCCACCGCCCGGGCCAGCGTTTCATCCGGCGTACTGGTGGGGAAACGCGTCTCGGCCAGGATCTCGCCCGCTTCAGTACTCACTGCACAAACGAATTTTGTGCCACCGCCTTCGATACCGCCAAATAGATGACGAGGTTTGCCGCTCATGTCAAATCAACCAGAAATATTGCCGTGGACTTAATTTCAACGTCAGCATGCGATCGTTGATGAAGTATTCCTTGCCCGTCAGAATATCGGTGAATGGACGTGTTCTTTCCGCTATAGGGATGGTTATGACCTGTTCGCTTGCACTTAGATTATTAAAAACATAGATGACCTGGTTTTCATAGCTTCTTGTATAGGCTGCAATGCCATCATTTTCACAATCTATCCACTGGAAATCTCCTCGACCAAAGACGGAATGCTCTTTCCGCGCCCGGATCATTTGGCGGATGGAATGCCAGAGGGAATATGGATTTTCCTGCTGCGATTTTACGTTGACCTGCTGGCGTCCATAGGTATCATCGTCGATGATCGGCACGTAGACGATTTGGATGGGAGCTTTGGAAAACCCGGCACTGGAGCTATCATCCCATTGCATGGGCGTGCGGACACCGTTGCGGTCGTGCAACCAGATGTTATCGCCCATGCCAATTTCATCACCATAATAAATAATAGGAGAACCGGGCATAGTGAAAAGGAGCGAGTTGGCGAGCAAAATTTTGCGATGGTCGTTGTCCAACAACGGCGCCAGCCGCCTGCGGATTCCCAGGTTCAGGCGCATGCGCGGGTCAGGGGCGAATTCCTGCCACATCCACTCCCGCTCCTCTTCTGTGACCATTTCCAAGGTGAGCTCATCATGGTTGCGCAAGAACATGCACCACTGGTTGGTCGCTGTTAATACGGGGGTGCGTCCCATGATCCAAACCAGCTGCGACCGGTTTTCTTTGCGAATGGACATGAAAATGCGCGGCATGATGGGGAAATGAAAGCCCATATGGAACTCATCATCGCCCTGACCGAAATAGGGGATGATATCTTCGGGCCATTGGTTGGCTTCTGCCAACAAAATACGGCCCGGATAGCGTTCATTGATAAATTTACGGATCTCTTTCAAAAACGTATGCGTTTCCGGAAGGTTTTCACAACTTGTGCCTTCGCGCTCGAACAAATACGGGACTGCATCGGCGCGAAAGCCATCTACGCCCAGGTCCAGCCAAAAGCTCATCACTTTAAGCATTTCCGATTGAACCAGCGGGTTATCGTAGTTGAGATCGGGCTGAGAAGAATAAAAGCGGTGCCAGTAGTATTGGTTTGATTTCTTGTCCCAGGCCCAATTTGACTCTTCCGTGTCCAGGAAAATGATGCGCGCATCGCGGTACGTCAGGCTGGTCTCGCTCCAGACGTAGTAATCGCGGAAGATAGAATTCCTGTTGGCGCGTGCGGCCCGAAACCAGGGATGCATATTTGAGGTGTGATTCAACACCAGGTCCATGATAACGCGCAGGCCACGGTTGTGAGCTTCTTCAAGCAAAGTTTCAAAGTCGTCCAGCGTACCGTAGTCGGGATGGACATCGTAGTAATTCGAAATATCATATCCGTCATCTTTGAGCGGGGAGGGGTAAATCGGCAACAGCCACAGGCAATCCACCCCCAGGTCCTTCAAATAGTCCAATTTTTCAATTAATCCACGCAGATCGCCATGACCGTCATTGTTGCTGTCATGAAATGCACGCACGTATACTTCATAGAAAACGGTGTCTTTGTACCAGAGTGTAGAGTCCATAAGCGTTTGGTACCTGAATTTTGAATTAATAATTTCCGCCGCATACCTGTCATTGGAAACGGAAATTAATTTTTCAAGCATCAGTAGGTTTGGGCCTTCCTTTCTTATTTATTGAATGCTATGTATAACATATTGTTTTTCGAGGTCAAATTGAAATTGTGTTGCTGGTTGTTACCTCGCGGTACCGATAAGCGCTCTCTCTGGCCTTGGGGCGAAATCACAGGCTATTTTCATGCATCAGGGTTTGGATCACGAGAACCGTACAGCTCGATAAAACGGTACGGATAAGGGTCATCTGGTTTGCTGACCTGGTCCAGGCGCTCAAGTTCCTGGTCGGTAAAGGAAACCCGACTGGCAGCCAGGTTATCGTCCAATTGGGCCAGTGTGCGCACTCCCATAATGACAGAGCCTATAACGGGTTGCTTCAACAACCAGGCCAGGGCAACCTGGGAATGAGTGGCTTGATGTGCCTTTGCGAAATCATCTACGACCTGCAAAATATCCCAGTTACGTTCGCTCGCCCGGCGGTGCCAGGCTTCTTCGGTCTCCTCCGGCATCATAGACAGACGACCATCCTCGGGTTTATCGCCGGGTTGATATTTGCCGCTCAGAAATCCGCCGCCAAGTGGTCCCCAGGCGGTCAGTCCCAAACCTTCATGCAAACAAAGATCGTTGATTTCGTGTTCAATGTTTCGTTCTATCAGGCTATATTGGTATTGGGCGGCAACAAAACGTGCCCAGCCATGCGCATCGCTCGCCGCGAGCGCTTTCATCAATTGCCAGGCTTTATAGTTCGAGACGCCGATGTAACGCACTTTGCCGGAAGCGACTAAATCGTCGAAGGCGCGCAGCGTTTCTTCCAACGGGGTGATCGGGTCCCAACAATGGGCGGTGAGCAAGTCGATCACGTCCGTCTGGAGGCGTCGCAGACTGGCTTCCACACCGCGAATGATGTGATAGCGTGATAGGCCTCGATCATTCAGCCCTGGTCCGGTTGAATGACGGACTTTAGTGGCCAGAATGACCTGATCCCGGCGATCCTTTATCGCCGCTCCAACAATCTCTTCGGAACGTCCACCGGCGTAAACGTCGGCCGTGTCGATATGATTTCCGCCACGATCCAGATACGTATGGATGATCTGTTTCGCTGCCTTTTGGTCCGTTCCGCGCGTGTTCTCCTCCCCAAAAACCATCGTGCCCAGGCATAGTTCGGATACCATCAGACCGCTATTTCCTAACGGTTTGTACTTCATTTCGATTTCCAATCCAAGTATGACAATCTCACATAAGCCGCATTATTAGAAAAAAGTCCGAAAATGGGGGTATTGGCGGCGTACGCCGCCAATACCCCCATTTTCGGTTATTTTTTATATGTGACATATTCATGATAGTTTTCACCACACAATTTCCCGGAGAATCATATTTTGTCCGAGAACCTGAACAAAATGATCAACGCCAGCCCGGTCAATGCGCCAGGCAAGGCGCCTGAAGTGAGCAATCCGGGAATCAGGGTCAGACCTGTGGTCCAGGCCAGGATGCTGATGATGATCCACCAGCCAGCCCAATCGATTTCCTTACGGAGCAGGAACCATTGCGCAATTCCAACCGCTCCGCCCATCACCGGACCCTGTAAAAATCCCAAATTTTCCGAGAAGAAAATCACAAAAAGAATATAACCTAGAATCCACCCCAATGAACTCACAATGACCCATCGCCAGGCATTGGGTATGCGCTTATAAAGAACTGCCCATTGAAAAGCCGCGATGGTGACCCCGGCGATCACGACCGGTATCCCTTGAAAGAAGATACTGCCCATCAGCCAACCGAGCGTGGTAGCCATGATCCAATAGAACCATAGCGCCCAGTCCAATGTTTTGGATTTGGTGTTTGTCATGATAGCAGACAGGTGCAAATCTTAATGGCCTGGCTGCGCGCCTCATAAACGAAGTGCGCAGCCAGAACGGTAATCACTATTTTTACGGATTGCTGAATAACACTGCTAAAGCCAGGAACAGAGCATAGAACCAGCTTATAGTGTGTTTCATTGAAAGAGTTAACCTTTCACGGAACCTGCCAGCAACCCGCGTACAAAGTAGCGTTGCATCGAGAAGAAGACCAGCAACGGCAAGACCATGGAAACGAATGCGCCAGCCGTGAGCAAATGCCATTCACTTCCGCGCGAGCCGACGATGGCTGCCATGCGCTGTGTGACCAGCTCGAACTCCGGGTTGCCACCTAGGAAGATCAACGCCACCAGATAATCATTCCACACCCACAGGAACTGGAAGATGGCAAAAGAAGCCAAGGCCGGCACCGAGAGAGGCAAAATCAGCCGGGTGAAGACCGTAAAGTGGGATGCGCCATCGATAAAGGCCGATTCCAAAATATCCCGCGGCAGAGAGCTGATGTAGTTGTAAAGCAAGTAGGTCGCCAGAGCCAGGCCAAAGCCCGTGTGAGCCAGCCAGATCGCCAGGAAGGTACCATTGAGCTGCAACGCTCTATAGTCCCGCAGAATTGGCACCAAGGCAATTTGCAGCGGCACGACCAACAGCGCGACAACCAGGATGAACATCCAACGACGCCCGGGGAAATTCATCCAGGCAAAGGCATAGGCCGCAAAGGCTGCAATCAAAATGGGAATGACAGTCGAGGGAACGGCCACGGCCAGGCTGTTCAAGAAGGCGCCAGTCATGTTATCGCCCTGCACAACCTCCACCGTGCCATCTGGGCGGGTGAACTCGAAGCTTTGGCCGCCCAAAACCTGTTTGTAGTTGTCGAGATCGAAATCCCAGTCGACGGTCCAGACCCGCTCCTGTACTTCTATCCGACCGATACGCTTGTTTCCGATCCAGGTGATGCGCTTGCCATCCGGGGATTCAACCCCTGCTCGAAACTGTTCAAACGTCCCGGTAACGCCCTCTATCTTCATGACCCCGTTAGGATCGACCCCGAGCTCGGAAGGGGTAATCACCCTGACTGGCTGCCACTCGCGGTGTGGAAGCACGTTCCACCACCCGGTATTGGCGATCTTATCCCTGGCGCGAAACGATGAGACGAAGATGCCCAG
>Ga0105091_10000625_pt1 | contig 14925 bp, 12 predicted proteins | sample PPLLak1March2015_FD_87022 | JGI IMG/M metagenome (GOLD analysis project Ga0105091, IMG submission 87022) | Freshwater sediment microbial communities from Prairie Pothole Lake near Jamestown, North Dakota, USA - PPLs Lake P7 Core (1) Depth... | ecosystem: Environmental > Aquatic > Freshwater >... | reverse complement strand
GTTATAGCGATCCAATCATGGTTGATGGTTATAAAAAAGGATTCAATACGCTTTGGTTAATTCTGAAGCCAGGTGGTATTTTGTACCTTTCTGTCCCGATAGGGAAGCAGAGAATAGAATTCAATGCTCACAGGGTATTTGCTGTTCGTACAATACTGGCCCTCGCTGATGAGAAATTCGATTTGGTTGAATTCTCATATGTCGATGATGAGGGTTCCCTGCATGAGCACGTACAGCTGACGGAGGATGCAATTGAGCACTCTCTGGGTTGTTGGTATGGCTGTGGAATTTTTGAGTTTCGCAAGAAATGATTTCAGGCCTGTTAATAAGCACATGAAATTAAGGCAGATATGCTAGGAGTGATTTTTAGTCGTGATCGCGCTATGCAACTGGATGCTGTGTTGCGGTCGATGTTTTTACACTGCCAGGATGTTGGCAATGCTAATATTTGGATTCTTTATGAAACAACTGATGATCGACATGAAAAACAGTATCAAGAGCTAATTCAGGAATATTCAGGGCGAGTTTTTTTCAAACGGGAACACAATTTTCGTCAAGACTTATTGTCATTGCTTAGCTCATTCGAAAAAAAGAAATTCCAAAGGTTCGTCTTTTGGTGGTTGTGTACACTTGGCAAGATTGGTCCGCCTTTGGGATCGCAACTTGATCGAATTTGGCGAAGGGTAGTTAGCCCGATTTTGAACTTTTTATCCAGTTTACTCATCGAAAAGATAATAAAAGATTATTTTGTTTTTTTACTGGTAGACGATAATATTTTTGTTCGGGATTTCTACTTTAAGCATGCTATCGACCTATTGAGGCATAGAGAAGAACTGCTGGGTTTCTCTTTACGCCTCGGCAGGAATACAACTTACTGTTACGCCAGAGACCGAAAACAGGTCCTCCCTAAATTGGAAAACTTAGACGATGGAATTGCTCTTTTTGATTGGACCAGGTCAGATGGCGACTTTGGATATCCGTTAGAAGTTTCCAGTTCGATCTATCGGTTGCGTGATGTTTTGCCTTTGCTTATGGCAGTCCCTTTTGATAACCCAAATACGTTAGAAGATCGTATGGCGTACCATTCTCGCTTTTTTCGAAACAAACGTCCGTTGCTGGCTTGTTACCAACTTTCTGTAACTTTTTGTAATCCTATAAATATGGTGCAGTCTGTTATGCCCAATCGGGCTGGCGAGTTCTTAAAATATAACGCTGACGAGCTGTCATCGAAGTTCGAACTGGGCGAAAGAATACAGGTAGAAGCCTATACCGGATTCACCCCAGAGGCTTGTCACCAGGAAGTTGATCTTATCTTTGAAAAACATGAAAGTTGACAATATGGAGTCTAGACCATTGGTCAGTGTAATCATACCGATGTTTAATTCAGAGCGTTTTATCGAAGGGTCGATTCAAAGCATCCTTACTCAGTCCTATGAGAATTTAGAATGCATTGTTGTAGATGATGGTTCTTCAGATCGTTCATGGGAGATGGCTGAAGGGCTTCAAAAAATTGATTCACGTATTCATCTTATTCGACTAGCAAAGAATCAGGGAGTAGCTGCAGCCTCTAATATTGCCCTTCAATCTGCAAACGGTAAATACATTGCACGGATGGATGCAGATGATATTAGCCTGACGAATCGTTTTTCGCTTCAAGTCAGTTTTATGGAAGCCCACCCTGAGGTAGGGGTGTTAGGGGGGAAGATGCGCTATATGGATGAATCGGGAAAATTGTTAGGCATCCCCCCAATATTTCAAGGGGACTTATCTATTCGTTGGCACATCTTATTCGAAAACCCTTTCTTTAATCCAACCATAATGTTTCGGAAGTCGATCCCAGATCAATATGAATTGCAATATGATACTTCCGCTGTCTATGGTGAGGAAGATTATGATTTTTTGAGTCGTTTATTGACTCTTACCAAAGGTGAAAATTTGTCAGAGGTTCTACTTCATTATCGTCTGCATCCAAGTAGTCTCAGCTATCGTTTTGCCAGGGAACGAAGTGAAAGTGTTGTTAATATTTCTTGCCGAACTGTCGAAATGTTACTACCAGATCTAGACGTATCGCGAGAGGAATTTGCTCATTTACAGAGGGCTATTCGAGAAACATCGGCGAATGATAAACGCAGAAGGTCGCGATTGTTACCAGTCTATTTTAAATTGTGGGATGAATTTCGTCGTAACCATAAAAGTGAGTCGAATTTATCAAGTCTTGAGCGGGAAGTAATTGCCTGGGCTGCCAGGATGATTCTATATCCTCCTTTTCAGAATGGAACCTTGAAAGCTTTATGGCTTTTGACCAAAACCGAGTGGAAGTGGCCATTTTTCTTGCTTGGAAGATTGCCATATTATTTGGCAAGAAGACAAATTTAGTCGTTGGCTTATGAAAACAGCGTTCATTACCGGCATATCGGGCTTTGTTGGCAAGCATCTAACGACTTACTTGCGTAAGCTTAATTGGCGTGTCGCCGGGTCGGACTTGCAGCCTGTATCATCCCCACAGGCCGTCTCGCCCCGACGGGCTCGCAGCCCGGACGGGGGGGCCCCCGATATTTCGGAATTCTATCAAGCTGACATAAATGACCGTGCAATGCTGCGGCAGGTACTTCGAGAAACGCACCCCGATGTGATTTTTCATCTGGCAGGCGTTATAAAATCGGACACGCCCGACAAATATTATCAGGCTCATGTTTTGGGTACGGTGGCTTTGCTGGATGCAGTCGTGGAAAGTGGATTATCTCCGGTCGTCTTCATTGCCAGTTCGAGCGCAGTTTATGGGTCGGGCTTGGGTAGCAGGCCTATTACCGAGCAGTTCAAGCCACGCCCCGCAACACACTACGGGGTCAGCAAGTTGGCACAAGAGTTGGCCGCTTTGCATTACTTTACTTCTTTTGAGTTGCCGGTGCTGCTCGTGCGCACCTTCAATCTGTTGGGTCCGGGGCTTTCTCCTCTATTGGCTTGCTCTGACTTCGCCAGGCAGATTGCACTGGCTGAAAAGAGAGGAAAGCCATCGACGATCTTGACCGGGAATATAAGCGCACGGCGTGATTTTCTGGATGTGCGGGATGCAGTCCGTGCGTATGTACGGCTTGTGGAGAACGCAGAGGCAGGTCAGGCGTATAATGTAGCCTCAGGGCAGGCGGTTGCTATTCGCGAATGCCTCGATTTTTTACGGAAGCAGGCTAGGGTCCCGGTGGATGCGGCGGTGGATCCGGCCAGGGTGCAGATGGACGACATCCCTGTACAGGCCGGTAGTATCAAACGCTTGCAGGCCGCAACTGGTTGGGAGTTGGAATTTTCGAACGAGCAGTCCTTGCTGGACATGCTAGAAGACTGGCGTCAAAAAGTAAAAAGGGAGTGATGAAATGTTGAAAGGAAACCAGGTTTTGGTAACAGGAGCAGGCGGTTTTATTGCCAGCCACCTCGTGGAGCGATTGGTCACTGATGGCGCAACGGTGCGGGCATTTGTACGTTACAATTCGCGCGGCGATGCAGGTTTGTTGCGCATGTTGCCGAGGGAAGTGTTTTCTGAAGTGACCGTGATAGCAGGGGATTTACGCGATAGCGAAGCAGTTCGTGCGGCCATGACAGATGTGGATACGGTCTTTCATTTGGGCGCACTCATTGCCATCCCCTATTCTTATTTGCATCCTCGCGAAGTGGTGGATACCAATGTGATGGGTACGTTGAATGTACTGATGGCAGCTCGCGACCTTGGCATACAGCGCGTGGTGCATACTTCTACCAGTGAAGTATTTGGTACAGCGCAATATGTGCCTATTGATGAGGACCATCCGTTACAGGGACAATCGCCTTATTCGGCCAGCAAGATTGGCGCCGATAAAATTGCAGAGAGCTTTTATTGCGCGTTTGATCTTCCTGTAGTTACCGTCCGCCCCTTTAATACTTATGGTCCCCGGCAATCTGCCAGGGCAGTTATCCCAACGATCATTACACAGGCGTTGGCGCGCGACGAGGTCCATCTTGGTAGTCTCGAGCCTTCAAGAGATTTCACGTTTGTGCTCGATACGGTGGACGGGTTCATACGTGCTGCGCAGGCGGAAAACGTACTGGGTGAAGAAATCAACCTGGGCAACAGTGCCACAATCTCCATCGGAGATTTATGTGCGAAGATTTTTAAAATCCTGGGAAAATCTCCTCGGATCGTAACGGAGAGCCAGCGTATGCGCCCTGAAAAGAGCGAGGTGCTAAGGTTGCATGCTTCGAACAAAAAAGCGAAAGAGAAGATCGGATGGGAACCACAGGTGTCTCTGGATGAAGGATTACGCAGCACGATCGAATGGATTTCTGAGCATCTTGATTTATACAAGCCCGATCAGTATACGGTGTAGAAGAATGAAAGCAGTCATCCTTGCAGGCGGTCAGGGAACTCGCCTCGCGCCCTATACGACGATCTTGCCCAAACCGCTTATGCCGATTGGTGATATGCCGGTTCTGGAAATCGTTCTCCGGCAGTTAGCACAGAGTGGGTTCAATGATGTTTCGCTGGCTGTCGGGTACTTAGCCGAGTTATTGATGGCTTATTGTGGTGATGGTAGCAAGTTCGGGTTGAAAATCGATTATTCGCGGGAAGAGCAACCGTTGGGAACGGCCGGGCCGATTTCACTGGTCCCCAACTTAGATGAGACCTTCCTGGTGATGAACGGTGATTTGCTGACTACTTTGGATTACAGGGAGATGGTTCGCTTCCATCGCGAGCGTAAGGCGATTGCCACCCTGGCAGCTTATGAGCGTGAAATTAAAATAGACCTGGGAGTGATCGAGGCAGATGAAGAGAACTGCGTAAAGGATTATATCGAAAAGCCTACTTACAAGTATTTAGTGAGTACAGGAGTCTATATTTTCGAACCGGATGTATTGAAATTCATTGTGCCAAATAAACATTTGGATTTGCCCGAACTGGTTATGCGTTTAAAAGCTGAGGGTCATCCAGTCAATGTATACCGCTTTGGCGGATACTGGTTGGATATTGGCAGACATGATGATTATGAAATAGCTGTGCAGGAATTCCTCCGGCATCGAGACGAGTTCTTGCCGGTTGATTCGAGCGGATCAAAAGGAGAGCAGGCTTGATATTGCTTGTATTTGCGTCATCTTATCCATATGATGCGCAACGCGAAGAAACTTTTCTTGATCCGGAAATGCCGCACATGCTTTCCAGGTTTGAAAAGGTAATCCTTGTGCCTCAGGTTCGTAAAGGCAAACGACTGGCAGTCCCGCCAGAAGTGGAAGTAGATGAAAGTTATGCCGGCTTTTTGGAAACCGTAAACAAGTTTTCAACCTTGTTAAAAGTTCTCTTTTCGCCCTGTTTCTATCGAGACTTATTCGAAAACCCATTTATTTGGACAAGACCTTCTGCATTAATAAGACTGGTTACTTATGTGGGAGGCGCACGGTTAACACAGGAATGGGTGGAAAAGTGGTTTGCACGCTCCGCTTATAGCGAAAGCGAATGTGTTTTTTATACCTTCTGGTTCGACGCCGCCGCGTTCGGGATCGGTTTGGCAAAGCAGCGATATCCCGGTCTTAAAATAGTTTCGCGCGCGCACGGGTACGATGTTTATGAAGACCGTTACCCGGTCCACTACCTGCCATGCCGGCCACAGGCGTTTGCTTGCAGCGACGGTGTCTTTACAGACTCAGCTGCAGGCGCACAATATTTACAGGCCAGATTCCCGGCCTATCGTTCCAAAATAGAACCAGCCTTGATGGGAGTACCTGACCCGGGATTTTTAACAAAAGCTTCTGAGGATGGCGTTTTTCGGCTCGTTTCATGTTCCATCCTCCGCCCGGTTAAGAGGGTTGATTTGCTCTTAGAAGGGATTGCGGAAGCATCCCGCCGGCGTCCGGACTTGCGCTTTGAATGGCATCATTTTGGGAACAGCGAGGTAGAAGGTGTGCGAGAGGCTCTTCAAGCCCGAGCGGAGAAGATCCTACCGCCGAACGCCCGGGCTTATTTGCCTGGGTATAGTGGACAACAGGAGTTATTCAGACACTACTGTGAAAATCCGGTTGATGTTTTTGTGAATGTCAGCGTTTCGGAGGGTACGCCGGTTTCTTCCATGGAGGCGGCAAGCTGCGGGATTCCTATTATCGCAACGGCAGTGGGGGGCAATAAGGAAATGGTCAATACTAAAAATGGATTTTTGTTGGATGCAAATCCCACTGCGCAGGAAATTGCCGAGACATTTTTCTTAATGATCGATCATCCAGAGAAGGTAGCAGATATGCGAACTGCCAGCCGGGCTGTCTGGCAGGAAAAATATAACTCCGAAAAGAATCTCGAAAAGTTCTTTAATGGCTTGAAAACCCTCAGAGAGTCAAAATGATCACTATCGTCGATTATGGTGTTGGCAACCTGGGCTCGATCCTCAACATGCTCAAGAAAGTTGGCGCAAAAGCCCAGACTTCCTCCGACCCGGGTGTGTTACGCCAGGCCGAAAAACTCGTTCTGCCTGGCGTGGGAGCGTTCGACGCCGGTATGAAAAAACTCAACGAAACCGGGCTGGTGCCCGTATTGAATGAACTCGTGCTGGATAAAAAAGTACCGGTTATCGGTTTGTGTTTGGGGATGCAGTTGATGACGAAGCGCAGCGAAGAAGGTACGGAAGCAGGCCTGGGTTGGATCGATGCGGAAACCGTCCGCTTTAAGTTTGGACCGGAAAACGCAAATCTGAAAGTCCCGCATATGGGCTGGAACACACTCGACATCCGCCGCCAGCACCCGCTCGTTGCGGACCTGGGACCTGAGTCCCGTTTCTATTTCGTCCACTCCTATCACATTGTTTGCGCTGACGAGACGGACGTAGTGGCCAATACCGATTACGGTTATCCCCTGGCAGCCGTCATCAACAGGGAAAATATCATGGGAGCACAGTTCCACCCGGAGAAAAGCCATAAATTTGGAATGCAGTTGCTCAAGAACTTTGCGGAGCGCCTCTGATGATCCGCCCGCGTGTGATCCCGGCTTTGCTACTTAAAGGACAGGGACTGGTTAAAACCGTTAAATTCAAAGACCCCAAGTACCTGGGTGACCCGATCAACATTGTCAAGATTTTCAACGACAAGGAAGTGGACGAACTCATCTTCCTCGACATCACCGCTACCAACGAAAAACGCCGGCCGCCGTTCGAGATGCTGGGCAAGATCACCAGCGAGTGTTTCATGCCGCTGGGTTACGGCGGTGGCATCCGCAGCTTCGACGATGTTAGGACATTATTGAGTCTCGGCATTGAGAAAGTTATTTTGAACACGATTGCGGTGGAAAATCCAGCTTTCGTGAGCGATGTGGCGGAGTATGCAGGCAGCCAGGCTGTGGTGGTCTCGATGGATCTCAAGAAGGGGTTTTTGGGAAAGTACGAAGTGTTCACTCATAGCGGGAAAACAGGAGCAGGCCTGGACCCCGTCCGGCATGCGCTGGAGATGGAGAAACGCGGCGCGGGAGAGTTATTCGTCAACTCGATCGACCGCGATGGCATGATGCAGGGCTATGACCTCGACCTGGTCCGCCGCGTAGCCGATGCCGTGAACGTCCCTGTTATCGCTTGCGGCGGCGCAGGCAACATCCAGCACCTTGCGGAAGCAATCCAGCAGGGGGGTGCATCGGCTGCGGCCGCTGGGAGCATGTTTGTCTTCCAGGGACCGTTGCGAGGTGTGTTGATCAGTTACCCGTCGCAGGAAGAACTCAGGCGGGTTCTGCCGTAGTAGGACGAGATATTATCTCGTCCTACGAAGAAAATTCGCAGGAGAATCAATGACTTTAGAGTATCGCATTTGCACACGTTGTTTAATGGATACCAGCGATCCTGAGATCGTTTTTGATGCGCAAGGCGTGTGCAACCATTGTCACGACTATGATCGTCTGGTAGCGCAGAAAGTGCTTGAGGGGCAGGCGGGGCACGAGTACCTGGAACGCCTGGTCGAAAAGATGAAGCGCGATGGCCATGGCAAACCATACGACTGCATCATCGGTGTCAGCGGCGGCGTAGATAGTACCTACGTGGCTTATCTGGTCAAGAAGATGGGTTTGCGCCCGTTGGCCGTCCACATGGATAATGGCTGGGACTCGGAGTTAGCTGTCAAGAACATTGAGGAGACCCTCAAACGTCTGGGCATCGATCTCTATACCGAAGTGTTGGATTGGGAGGAGTTCAAAGACATACAGGTTGCGATGCTCAAAGCGTCTACGCCCGATTCCGAAGTCCCCAGCGATCATGCCATCAGCGCCGTATTGGGGAACATGGCCGACAAGCTCAAGGTGAAATATATTATTTCAGGGGCAAACGTGCGTACGGAAACGCACCTGCCGCGCGCCTGGTCTTATGGACATTTTGACTGGAAGTATATCCGTAGCCTCCATAACCGGTTTGGGAACGGCCGCTTGAAATCTTTTCCTCATATTGGCTTTCTTACTTATTACCGTCGCCTGCTGACCCATCGCCGTATCGATATTTTGAACTATATCGATTACAACAAGAGTGAAGCCATGCAGATCTTGCAGCACGAACTTGGCTGGCGTTACTACGGCGGCAAGCATTACGAATCTATCTATACACGCTTCTATCAAGGCTATATCCTGCCGTCCAAGTTTGGTTTTGACAAACGCCGCTCCCACCTTTCCAGCCTGATCTGCTCGGGTGAGATCACACGTGATGCCGCACTGGACGAGTTGGGAAAGCCCACCTACGCGCCCACGATGCAGGAAGACGACCGTGAATACGTGGTCAAAAAACTGGGCCTGACTGACGAACAATTTGAAGCCATTATGGCGGCCCCTAAAAAATCGTTTTGGGATTATCCTTCCTACAGCCGTGCCCTCGAAGGGCCGCTCTTCAAAGGGCTTTACATCTTTGCACGCGACCTGTATCGGGCACGGCAAAAGAGCCAACACCAGAAGTAGGTTTCAAGCTATGCGGATTGCATCGATCAGTCTCCACTGGCCGCGCACAAAAGACAGCGGTGTGGGGAAGAAACTGGACCAGCAGATCAGACTATGGCAGGCGGGCGGACACGAAGCCCGCCTCTTCATGCATACCTCCCGTTACGCAGATCATTCTGACCTTGTGCCTGCTGAGGTCATCTCATTCGACCCAGCCGGGAAAATTGGTACCGAGTTCAACCGTTCTAAAGCCGCCAGGAATCTGGTGGAAACGGTGCGGAAGTACCAACCGGACATCATCTATCTGCGCCTGGCAATGTACGTTTATCCCGTGCATCGATTAACGAGAATAGCGCCAGTCCTTGGGGAGATCAATACCAACGATTTGGAGCAGCATAAAGAATTGGGGGTCGTCCTTTTCCTGTATAACCGTCTGACGCGTGGCATCCTGTTGAAGCGTGCCAGCGGGTTGGTTTCCGTTTCTGAAGAACTCGCCCAAGACGAATCCTATTCAACTTATCGCAAGCCTATGCGCGTGATATCTAACGGCATCGACTTAAGCGCTTTTCAGCGGCTGGATGCTCCTAACAATGAAACGCCTCGTCTGGTATTTATCGGTACGCCCGGTTATTCCTGGCATGGTGTGGACAAGTTGGTAGAGCTGGCGCGCAGGTTCCCGGATTTGCAGGTTGATATTGTGGGATATGATCAATTACCCGCAGACGAGCCGCTGCCCTCGAACCTGAGCCTGCATGGCTACTTGAGCGCTGACCGCTACTGTAAGGTAATGGCAGGCTGTGACCTTGCTATCAGCACCCTGGCATTACATCGCAAGGGCATGGAAGAAGCCTGTCCCTTGAAGACGCGTGAATGCCTGGCGTATGGACTCCCAATGGTGCTGCCCTACAAAGACACGGACCTCAAGGATTTGGACTGCGACTTCCTGTTGAAGATTCCCAACAAAGAGGATAATATTCAGACGCACGGCCAGGCCATCCACGATTTTGCATATCATATGCGTGGACGGCGGGTCGAGCGAAACTTGATCGCTCCGATTGACCAGGTTGCCAAAGAAGCAGAGCGTATCCGTTTCTTTGAAGAAGTTATATCTTTTCAATAGAGCGGGGTTTGGGGTGTTTGGACGGGCATTGCCCGTCCAAACACCCCAATTCCCCCTTCTTTTTCAGAGGATACAAGAAATAATAGGCTCTTTGGGAATTTCCGTGGTAGAACCCCGGATTTGGGGGTGCGAGCGTGCGTACGCACGCTCGCACCCCCAAATCCGGCCCCTTTCACGGCAAAACCTGAAGACCCAAATAATATCGAGCAGGAGAAGTTGATGTCTGTGCAGACACAGCAGAGAACCACCAACATCAGTATGCAGACTGCCAAAACGATATTGGCGGTTGTGTTTGCGTATATCTTGATCCGTGCCGGTATGGAGTTCCATGAGATTGCCTGGGGAAGCGGTGTCTGGTTGGGTGAGTTTTCGCTCAAGTGGGGCCTTGGTTTTGTCGCTTTTGTGCTGTTCTGCATCCTGACCTGGGCTGGGGCCGTACTGATCATGTGGCAGCCATCTTTTTTCGGCAACTTTGCTGACAAGCTTGTGTCCTGGCGCAAAAAGCTGAGAGCTTTTCGTTGGATTGTAGCCATCGCACTATTGGTATTTCCAGTCTGGTTTTTACAATTTACTCCCTGGGGAGTCGTTTTTAGCGGCTTGTATTTCCGGCTTATGGTATGGGTCTTTGTAGCTTTGGGATTGGCTGTTCTCCTGAAATCCGATGAGCAACTTTTAAGTTGGTCAACACTCCTGGCTGCGCTATTGCTGACTTCGAGCGTTTTCTCTCTGGCTTTCGCCTTTATCAATGTGAGCGATTATCCATTCTCTATTGGCTGGTCCGAGGGAAACCGTATGTGGGACTATTCCCTCTTTTTCGGACGGAGCTTGTATGACTACCCCGCCGATCAGGATGTATTTGCAACAACCGATGCCGGCCGGCAAGTGGTGGGTGGGCTTCCGTTTATTATTTCTGGTGTGAACATTTCGCTAGAACGTTTTTGGGTTGCCCTGACGACTATCATTCCATATCTTTTGCTTGGTCTTGCGGCTTTTCGCTTTACAGCAAAGGATAAAAAACTCTGGATCCTTTTGGGTTTGTGGACGTACTTGTTTCTAAAACAAGGCCCAATTCATCCGCCATTGGTATTGTGTGCTTTTGTAGTCGCTTTGCTCTGGCGTAGGCCTCTCTGGCTTTCCATCCCTTTGGTGCTCATCACTAGTTTCTTAGCAGAAGAAAGCCGATATACCTGGATGTTTGCTCCCGGGCTTTGGCTGGCGATGTTGGAGTTTTCAGGGACAAGATCCTCAGAAGGGCGCCTTCAGCCTGCAACCTGGTGGCGCACGATCGCCCTGGGACTATCAGGTGCTGTGGGTGGATTATACGGAGTGATACTGTTGGGATGGGTCCGCATGGCGCTGGCTTCCACAGAGACCGTCTCGCCTGTGGCTCCGGTCGCACCTTCTGTCAGCGTGGCTTCGGTGACATCCTCTGTGACGACGCATCCGCTGTTATGGTACCGACTCTTTCCGAATGCAACCTACGGGCTGGGCATCATTCTCGCGTTGCTGATCGCAGTGGCTCCAACCATTTTGCTGTTGGTCTATCTTCATACAAGCAGAAAGTGGCTGCTCAATACCTGGCAAAAACTGGCATTGTTCTTGCCGTTACTGGCTTTCCTGGTTGTTGGGTTGGTCGTGTCCACGAAGATTGGCGGTGGCGGCGATCTGCATAACATGGATATGTTTTTAATCGGAATATTGTTCACGGCAGCGATCGCCTGGGAAAACGGGGGCAGGGGTTGGCTGAGTCAGATCGATGTAGCTCCCATTTGGGTAAAGGCTGTGCTGGTTGTGTTATTGGTCATCCCCGGAATCCAGCCTTTGTCCGCGTTGCGTTCCTTCCAATTTGCGGAGGATCTGCCCTGGCTGGTCACGTTGACGGGTGTTTCCGATGAGAAGTTCCTTGAGATGTTACCGCCTCAAGATGAAGTGGATGACATTTTGCAGGCTATCCGTCAAGAGGTGGATGCCAGGAAATCACAGGGTGAAGTGCTCTTTATGGACCAGCGCCAGTTGTTGACCTTTGGGTACGTTGAAAATGTGCCACTCGTTCCAGAGTATGAAAAGAAAGTGCTGATGAACGCAGCCATGGGAGATAATGCTAATTATTTTGCAACTCTGTATGCAGAATTGGAAGCAAAACGTTTTTCCTTGATTATTAGCGAACCATTGCGCGCTCCCGTGAAGGACAGCAACTACCAGTTTGGCGAGGAGAACAATGCCTGGGTGGAGTGGGTGGTAGAGCCGGTGCTCTGCTATTACGAGGAAATCGAGACCTTTAGGAGCGCCCAAATCCAACTGCTTGTACCCAAGCAAGGGGAGGTTGATTGTTCATCTCAGTTACCCGTCGAACCGGCAGCCCAGGAATAGGGTTTTAGGACAGGGTAGCTTATGAAGTTCGAGCTTACTAGATTTCTGATCCGGTATGAAAAGTTCGTCCCGCTTGCCCTGTTTTTGCTTTTTCTGCTTGTGACAGTTCCGGGGATTTCCTGGGGCGCCCCGTCACTGTGGAACCCGGATGAGCTTGTCTGGCGCGTAAACATGGCGCTGGGCGGGGAAATGAAATTCGACGAGAGCGAGCCTGATTTTAACTATCCATCATTGCCCAAGCACATTATGTACGGGGTTGGATGGCTGGTCAGTCAAGCGGGAGGCTCCACGGCAGACATCATCGTATCGGCAAGGCTAATATCGGTCCTGCTGGGCGGGTTGACGGTCATCTTGATTTATTCCATTGCAAAACTGGCGAGTGAGAATATCTATGTCCGCTTGCTGGCGGCGTTCTTCGCGTTATCGAATACCGCCCTTGCCCATAATGCCCGCTTTGCGCACAATGACTTGTATCTGCTATTTTTCATCACGCTTTCACTATATGCAATAATTAAATACCGGCTCTCTGCTCATCGGCTCTGGCTGTACCTGGCTTTTTTCTCGACCGGTTGCGCCGCCTCGAGCAAATATACAGGGGCAAGCTTTGTCATTATTTTGCTTGTCATCTACCTGATTTCAAATTGGAAGACTCTCTTCAAAGACTGGCTATGGACGGCTGAAACCCTCTTCATCGCCGCCGTCCTGACTGTTGCTGGATACGTGGTAGGAACGCCCAAGGCGCTGCTCTGGATGTCGTTCTACTTCAAACGCGCGATCCCGGCGGCCTTGCGCTTTGCCAGCTACGGGCGCGGACCGGATAGCCTGATCGGTCTTTATGGGCAATGGGGGACGTTCCGTAGCGCTGTCGGCACAGCCGTCTACGTTCTGTTCCTGGTCGCATTTTTGTGGAGCGCCGTTAAGCTCATCCTTTATTTCGCTAAAAGAGTACAGGCAGACCGGGACAGGATGGATATTATCCTTGTCCTCCTGCTGGCGATTGTCCTGTTCGATATTCCCTTCCTGATGTCTTATAACTATGTGCCCAGATTCTTCCTGCCGTTCCTGCCCATGTTCGCCGTGCTTGCCAGCTTATTTATCGAGGATCTGGTCTCTTTGGTCAGACAGCGTAACTATGCCGTTGTAGCGCCTTTTATCAGCATTGCGGTTGTGCTGATCATCTTGGTTTCTTTTTTACAGGTTGTCAGTGTCGCGCTTTTGTTTGCCAATGATGCCCGCACGCCGGCCGGAAAATTCATCGAGACGCTCGAGTCGAATAAGATCCTGGAATACACCCTGTATCCGCCTGCCATCCCGGAGAATCACTTTGACAGGACTCGCAACTACCCGATCTACATGATCAAATATCCGGGCGAAATCGTGCCGACGGACAAAGCCTACCAGTACAACCAGGGAGAAGCAGGCCTGAACGAGAGGGAAGTGGACTACCTGATCGTTGACAGTTTCACCTATATTCGCTTCGACGACGAATTTGTTTGCCAGACCAACCCTGTGGAGTGTGATTTCTTTAAAAAATTACTGGCCGGCGAGACAGATTTGCGCCTGCTGGCCTCGTTCGAGTATCGCCTGCCGCCCTTCCTGCCGCAAATATCCCTGGCAGCGGTCAACCCGGACATCAAGGTTTACGAAGTCCCCCGTTAAAACATGACTCAGCCTTCCCGCCTTACGTTCTGGCGCAGCTTATTATCGCTCACGGTTATTTTGCCGTTTCTGGCAATTTGGGATTTTCTCAATTTGGCAAAAAAGCTGGATGTGGCTGTTTTTGCCAGCAAGTCGTGGATTGGATTACTGTCAGCTCTTGGTATAGGGGGACTGGTTGCGCTTCTTATTTTGACCCTAACCTGCTTCCGCACGCGCGAGCGGACTCTGTCCCTGTTGGAACTTCCCGCGCGAATCCGCTGGTTGGGCCTTTTCTTCCTCGCCCTCTCTCTGACCGGCTACACAGTTGTATTCACCATCCCCACCAGCCGTGACCTGCTCAGTGACCTGGGCTGGGTGCGTTTCCTTGTCTTTTGGACATTCAGCCTGTTGGGGTTATATGGTTTGAAATCGGTAAAGGAAAGTATTCCCTGGCTAACATCTTTATTGGTAGTTGTTCTTTTTCAGACATCGATGTATTTGCTGGTAACACAACTTTCCAGTGTCACATCCTATCCCTTTGCGATGGGATGGTCGGAGACCAGTCGTTTTTATTACCCTTCCCTATTTTTATCGGAGAAAATTTTTGGAAGTCACCTACCCTGGCCGATCCTACATCCCAGCCTGCATCTGTTGCTTCTTCCTCCCTATTTGTTCGATGCGCCGTTGTGGTTCCATCGCTTCTGGCAGGTGCTCCTGCGCTTTGCCCTGCTTGGCCTGACCGCCCACGCATTAATCTGGCGGCTCGCCATAAAAGATCGTGCTCTTCGCTGGCTGCTCTGGCTCTGGATGGTTTTGTTCCTCTTCCAGGGGCCGGTCTATTTCCACTTGACAGTTCCCGTGATTTTGATGCTGTGGGGTTTTTCGACCCAAGATG
>Ga0105091_10000624_pt1 | contig 14943 bp, 6 predicted proteins | sample PPLLak1March2015_FD_87022 | JGI IMG/M metagenome (GOLD analysis project Ga0105091, IMG submission 87022) | Freshwater sediment microbial communities from Prairie Pothole Lake near Jamestown, North Dakota, USA - PPLs Lake P7 Core (1) Depth... | ecosystem: Environmental > Aquatic > Freshwater >... | reverse complement strand
TCGGGCGGCTTCCACGGCCGCATTCAGGGCCAGGATGTTGGTCTGAAAGGCGATGCCGTCGATTACTGAAATGATGTCGACGATCTTGCGCGAGGATTCGTTGATCGAAGCCATGGTGTCCACCACCTGGATCACCACTGCGCCTCCCTTGCCGGCGACATCGGAAGCACCGATGGCGAGCTGGTTGGCCTGCTTTGCGTTCTCGGCATTCTGCTTCACGGTAGAGGTGAGCTCTTCCATGCTGGAGGCGGTTTCTTCCAGGCTGGAGGCTTGCTCTTCGGTGCGCTGGGACAGATCCTGGTTGCCCTGGGCGATTTCCTTGGCGCCGGTGTTGATGGATTCCACCGCTTCCTTGATCTGGCCGACGATTTCCTTGAGCTGCTCCACGGTGCTGTTGGAATCATCCTTGAGCTGGCCGAAGGTGCCGGAATATTCGTTGGTGATCTTTTCCGTCAGGTCGCCGCGGGACAGGGCGCCGAGTACGCGCACCACTTCGTTGAGGCCGGTTTCGCTGGTTTGCAGCAACTGGTTCATGCCTTCGCCCAGTTGTTTGAAGAAGCCTTCCTTGCCCTGCATCTCGATGCGCCGGGTGAAGTCGCCCATGACAGCGCCTTCCACAATCGAGGCCACCTCTTTCTCCACCGCTACTTCGGCGGTGCGGTCCTGCCATTCGGCCACCGCACCCAGGCGGTAGCCTTGCTCGTTGATCACCGGGCTGGCGCTTACCACCATGGAACGGCCGCCCAGATCCATGCTGGCGGTGTAGGTGGTGGTGAAGGTGGAGAGCAGCTGCGCCTGATGCGCAGGGTTTTTGTGGAAGGTATCGATATTGGTGCCCACCAGATTGGCGACGGTGAAGTTCGGCAATTGCTTGCGGATGTCGGCTTCGGCCTTGCCGAGGATATTGACCACCGATTTGTTGACATAAATGATGTTACGGTCATTGTCCGCGATCATCACGCCGGTGCTGACGTTGTCCAGGCCGATCTTGATGCGCAGGTTCTCGTCGGAGATACGTTTGTTTTCTGCCACGTCGAAGCCGAGCTTGATCTGCATCGACTTGAGCGATCCCACTAGCTTGCCGATCTCGTCATGGCGTTCGATATCGATCGCTGTGGTGTAATTGCCCTGGGCCATCTGACCGAAGTGGCCGATAGCGGAGTCAAGCGGACGCGTGATGGCGCGCAGCAGGGCGATACCCAGCCACAAGGCCAGTGTAATGCCGCCCACGATCAAGGCGATGATGGTGTTACGCGTGCTGTCGTAGCGTACCTGTGCCTCCTCGAATTCCGATTTGGCAACCCGGCCCTGCAGTTCGATCAGCTTGAACAGGGTTTCGCGCGCGGTGGTGAATTTCGGTCCCGCATCCTTGGCCGCATTTTCCCTGGCGGCAGGGTAATCCCCTTCCACCGCCAGCTTCATGGTGCGGCTGCGTGATTCCGTGTAAGTCTTCCATTGCGAGCCAAAGCTGTCGGTCAGTTGTTTTTCTTCCGGCGTCAGAGTGGTGGCGATATATTTTGTCCATAATTTATCGATGTCTTTATCCAGCTCGACGGTGTCTGCACTGGCCTTCGCCGCGACTTCCGGCTTGGGGGCGTTGGCGGCGATCACGGCATTGGTGCGCGCGCGGTTGGCCATGTCGATGATGAGGCCCAGATCCATCAGGGGGGTGGTACGGTCTTCAAACACGGTACGCAGGCCATCGTTGGCCTTGCTCATGCCGAGCAGGCCCATGCTGCCGATGGCCAGCATCAGAACCGCCATGATGCCGATGACCGATGCCAGGCGGGACTTGATGTTGAAATTCTTGAACAGGTTGAGCTTGGAAAAAATGGTAGATTTGACGGCTTTGCCATCCTGGATGTGCAGATTGCCGGCCCGGCCTTCACGCAAAAGCTGGTAGGCAGCGGATGCGGCTGCGACTTGTGCCTGGCTGGGCTTGCTGCGCACCGACATGTAGCCGACGAGCTGTCCATTTTCATAGATCGGGGTGGCATTCGCCAGCACCCAGTAATAGTCGCCATTCTTGCAGCGGTTCTTGACCAGGCCGGTCCACGGCCTGCCTGCCTTCAGGGTTTTCCACAAGTCCGCAAAGGCTTCCGGTGGCATGTCCGGATGGCGCACGATGTTGTGCGAAGTGCCGATCAACTCTGCCGAGGTGAAACCGCTGACGCGCAGGAAATCTGCGTTGATGTAGGTGATGAGACCTTTCAGGTCGGTCTTGGAAACGATCGAGTCCGTGTCCTTGAGAACGTACTCTGTATTAGTCACCGGCATGTTGATCTTCATTGTGCATTCCTCCAGATTTCATTTAAGTTTTGAATGCTTAAGTACTAGCTTTGCGTTCAATTCCAGGTTTTTTAGTCTCTGTTTTTAACTCTGCCTGATCCGCACCAATGCGCCGATATCCAGGATCATCGCCACCTTGCCGTCGCCCATGATGGTTGCTGCGGAAACGCCCGGCACCTTGCGGTAATTGGTTTCCAGCGTCTTGATCACGACCTGGTGCTGTCCGACCAGTTCATCCACGAACAGGGCGGCTTTCTTTCCTTCGGCTTCGAGCAGCACCACGATGCCCTGTTGCGGCTCGGTAATGCGGGGGGTGATGCCGAAGACTTCATGCAGGGCGATCAGCGGCAAATACTCACCGCGTACATGAACCACGCGGCCCTTACCGGCGATGGTTTTGACTTCTTCCAATGTGGGTTGCAGCGATTCGGTGATGAAGGTCAGCGGGATGATGAATATCTGGCCACCCACCGCAATCGACATGCCGTCCAGGATGGCCAGCGTCAGCGGCAGGCGGATGGTGATCCGGCTGCCCCATCCGGCGGAAGATTCGATGTCGACCTGGCCGCCCATGGCAAGGATGTTTCTTTTCACCACATCCATGCCGACGCCGCGACCGGAAACATCGGTGATCACATCAGCGGTAGAAAAGCCGGGGGCGAAAATCAGTTGCCAGACTTCGCTGTCCGTCATGGTATCGCTGACCGGGATATCCTTTTCGCGGGCCTTGGCCAGGATTTTTCCCCGGTTCAGTCCGGCGCCGTCGTCGCTGACCGAGATCACGACGTTGCCGCCCTGGTGTGCCGCTTGCAGGGTGATGGTTCCGTGTGCCGGCTTGCCGGCAGCGATGCGTGCCTCCGGCAGTTCGATGCCGTGATCCAGGCTGTTGCGCACCAGATGGGTTAGCGGATCGGTGATCTTTTCGATCAGGCCCTTGTCCAGTTCGGTGCCTTCACCGATAGTGACCAGTTCGATTTTCTTTTGCAGCTTGGAAGCCATATCCCGCACCACGCGCGGGAAGCGGCTGAAGGCGAAGCTGATCGGCATCATCCGGATCGACATCACCGATTCCTGCAGATCGCGGGTGTTGCGCTCCAGTTGGGAAAGGCCGTTCAACAGTTTTTCGTAGATGACCGGATCCACTTCGGAGGCAGTCTGGGCCAGCATGGCTTGGGTGATCACCAGTTCGCCAACCAGGTTGATCAGCTGATCAACTTTGTCGATGCCGACCCGGATCGCGGCAGATTCGGCTTGTGCGCTGGCGGGCGCCTTGTCCGTAGCACGGCGTAAAGGAGTTTCTGGCTGGGCAGGCTCATCCTGTTTTGGCAATGCCGGAGAGGTAGTGTCAACGGCAGCGCCAGGCTGCTCTTCTGTGATTTGGGCGTCGATTTTTTTGAAGAAACCGTAACCGCGCTTTTCATCGGCCTGTTGAACGGCCAGGGCCGCCGATACGTCCACAAAGAAACCAAAACTCTCGTCACCCGAATCTGTGGCGGGTGCTGCCGCTTCGTCAGTGAAAAAACCGTAGCCGGGATCTTCTTCGGCAGGCGCTTCGGTGTCGGTAAAGAAACCATAACCTTGATCGGCTTCACTCGCTTCTATCGGTGATGGTGCAGCTTCTGATTCTATTTTGATCTGCTCAGGCTGCGCAAAGAAGGCGAAAACGTCGTTGATGGCGGCTTCGTCCGCCGTGGTCAGCAGCGTCATCTGCCATGAACGCGGGCTTGCCTCTTGGTCCATTCCTTCAGCCGTCTGCTCGATGATTTCGAGTTTGCCCAGTGCGGCGAGATCGGCAAACAAGGGATCCAGATCCTTGATCTGATCCAGGGTTTTTTGATCGGGCGAGAAGCTGATGCGGTAAACGTACTCAACCGCAGACCCTCTCTCCAGCTCTCTCCCAGAGGGAGAGAGGGCTGTGGCTCCCTCTCCCGCTTGCGGGAGAGGGTTGGGGAGAGGGGAAGTGGATTCGCCTGTAGGGCTATCGCTCGCCAGGTTGTTGAGCTTGACGCAGATCTCGTCGACGACCTGAGCCTCGACCGCCTCGCCGCCCTGATGGCCTGCTAATTGCCCACGCAACACGTCGCCGGCTTCGAGAAACGCATCCACCATTTCGCTGCGCAGCGCCAGCTCGTTCTTGCGCAGCCTGTCCAGCAGGGTCTCGAGGATGTGCGTCACCCCGGTCATGTCGGTGAATCCGAAGGTGCCGCTGCCGCCCTTGATGGAATGAGCGGCACGGAAAATGGCGTTGAGATCGTCCGGGTTGGGTGAATCGACGTCGAGACTGAGCAGGAGGCGCTCCATCTCGTCCAGGTGTTCGGCAGCTTCGTCGAAGAACACCTGGTAAAACTGACTCATATCAATGGTCATGATGTTATCCGTGAGGGGTGAGGCGTGAGGGGTGAGGGGTGAAGCCGGTTCGGTGCGCGGTCTTGATTTTCCGCCTCACCCCTCACGTTTTTCTAACCAATAACTTTCTTCACAACTTCCAGGAGTTTTTGCGGGTCGAAAGGTTTGACCAGCCAGCCTGTGGCGCCTGCTGCTTTGCCCTGGGCTTTCATAGCCTCACCCGATTCGGTGGTGAGCATCAGGATAGGAACGGCTTTGTAGGTGGGCGTGGCACGGAGCGATTTGATCAGGGTCAGACCGTCCATATTCGGCATGTTCTGGTCGGTAAGTACCAGGTTGAAGGATTTGGTTTTTGATTTGTTCAGGCCATCCTGTCCGTCGACTGCTTCGGTGACTTCATAGCCTGCACCCTTGAGTGTGAAAGCGACCATCTGACGGATGGAAGCGGAATCGTCTACTGCCAGAATCATTTTTGCCATCGTTTTGTCACCCCTGAAATATTACCTAGGAATAAGAATAATCCTTATTCGCGGACATGCAAAGAAAAATAAAACCTTAAAAAATATAAGGATATAGTCATCCTAAAAAAGTTCGATGTCCCCTGATTCCATCTGGTTTTGCGAAACCGGGTTGTGTTTGGATTGCTTGATCAGTTCCGAGGCCTGGTCGATGGCTTCATGAAAGCGCTGCAGTCGGAGTATGCATTCGCTGCGATTGTCCTGGTCGGAAATGGCATCGTTGATGGGGATGTCCGCAATGCTGTGGATGATGGCACCCATGTTGCCGATGCGCGTGTTGATGTGATTCAGCAGCTGGGATGCCAGATCCTGGAATTGCAGCGATGTGACGGCAACGCGCACATTCCCTTCCACTTCGCCGGCGATGTCGGACAGATCGGTGACAGTGTTCCCCATGCGGTCATTCATTTGCTGAATTTCAGACATGGTACCCTGAACCTTGGTTTTCGATTGCAGGGCGAAATTCATGTCGCGCGAAGCCATTTCGTTGATGGCGACTTCTGCCGTCTTGACCGAGTGATAGACAGAATCCATGTGTGTCCGGATTTCATTGCTGAACTGGTTAGACCGGTTGGAAAGGTTGCGCACCTCGTCCGCTACCACGGCGAATCCTCGTCCCGCTTCACCGGCACGGGCAGCTTCGATGGCTGCGTTGAGGGCAAGGAGGTTGGTCTGCTTGGATATGGCCTCGATTTCGCCGAGCACGCCGACGATCTTGTCCACGTCGGCGGTAATGTCGTCCATCATGGACACCAGGCCCATGCCAGCCTTGCTGGTTTCGATAGTGGAGTCGACAAACAGGGTCAGGGTATTGGAAGTTTCCTGTACAAAATTCTCGAAATTGACGCCCTGGGCGCCATTCTCGCCCCGCTGGAGCGAGGTCATCTCCAGCGCCAGTTCCTGCTGCTTGCGCGTGCTGGCTTCCATGCCGGTGAAACTGTTCAGCAGTTTCTCGATGGCGTCCCGAAGCAGGTCCTGCATTTGCTGGACTTCGGTTCTGGTGATGTCCATCTGTTCATGGAATTCTGCGGAAAGCTGGATGAACAGCTCATGAGTGCGGCGGCTGAGTTCGTGAATTTCGTTATCGGCGATTTTCCATTCCTTTTCCGCCCGGGCTTCGAAGCGGCGCAATGTCAGCAGAAATACGATCATCCAGCCGAAATAAACGGCGCCGAGCAGGAAAAAATGCATGCTATGGACGAGTTCCGTTATATGGTCCAGCGAGTCGAAAACCCATTCGAGGAGAATGCCGATAAGCAAGATCGCAACCCCGATCAACATGGCTTTAGCGAAGTAGCGAGTGGAATTCGAGGTCAATTGTTTTGCCATATTATCTGGGAATTTTGAGTCCAATTTTGAAAGGGGAGGGCGTCGCGCTAATGTCGCTACTCAACAAAATGCATTTTGTGATTGTGGTTATATTGGGTTTTATGATTACATAGCGGGGGCCATCGATCAAGAGGAACTATGTCGGACAACGCACTCCTGTTAGGGAATTTGAGGTTTTCGGTCAAATCCGCTGCTGCCCTTCTGGGTTTGGCCCTTGCTGGTGCGCTGGGCAATCATTTTTCGCTATGGTTGTTTCCCGGCGTTGAAATCCTGTTTGGCAGCATCGCCGTACTGATCGCGGCCCGCACCTACGGCCTGTTCTGGGCCCTGGCGGTTGGCGCCGTTTCCATCATCCCCCTGGTTGCCGTCTGGCATCACCCGTTCGGCCCGTTTTTGTATGGCGGCGAGGCAATCGCCATGGGCCTTGCCTGCCGGTATAGCCGGCATAATCTCGTCGGGCTGGACAGCGTTTACTGGTTGCTGATCGGCATGCCTGCAACCTGGATGCTCAATGTCTGGGTCGGCAGCGGCGATGCCGACATGGCCATTTATTATGCCATCCGTAACGGTGTCAACGGCATCGTCAATGCCCTGATTGCGCTCCTGCTCATGCAGTTGCCGGCTATGCTGGGTCTGTTCCCGCATAGCGCGCAGAAAGTCTCGTTGCGTCAGGCAATATTCACTTTGCTGTTCACTTCGGCTCTAGTGCCGATCCTGGTGTTGAGTGTGTCAAATATCCGCCACCAGCAGGGGATGATAGAGGCCAGTATCAGCCGGGATTTGGGATACCTTGCGGAAGAACTGGTGCGCGAATTGCAAGGGCATTCCGACTTGGCGGAAATGACCGAGGAATTGAAAGCGCATGACGACCACGGCCGAATCAAGCTTACCGTTCTTGACCAGGCAGGGCGGCTTGTTGCAGCATCGCGTAGCGATCTCGTTCCCGGCCAGGTTTATGCCCATGAAGGCAACATCAGGCTTGATCAAAAAATCTCCCCGGATGGTAAAGGGCAGCCTCCGGTAATTATTACCGCCGATGCGATTTACCGTGAGGGATTTTATTATGAAAGGGCAACCCCACTGCCGGGAAATGGCGGTCTGACACTGCTGGTGGAAATTCCCGCCGAACCCTATCAGAAAGCGATGTGGCACGTTTTTTCCGACAACATACGGTCGGTGCTGGGTTTCGTCGTACTGGTTTTTATGCTGGGCAGGCTGGTTAGTTTCAATCTTACTGAAACGCTATCCAGGCTGGCTGAGGCTTCGACCAATCTGAAATGGAAAGTGCTTGAAGGAGAGCGTGTCGATCTCCCGGCCAGCCCGATTGTCGAGATCAATACGCTGGTCGCCAATTTTAGCGACATGGCGACCGGTCTGGGGAAAAGTTTCAGCGAGCTTTCGCACTCTCATGAGGCGCTTGAGCGGGGCATTAACGAGCGCACCCGTGAGCTGCATGAAATCAATCGGCGGCTTGAAGTGGAAATCGCCGAGCGCAATCAGTTCGAGGAGAAGCTGGCAGAACGCGCACTCACCCTCGAAAAAACCCTGGGGGAACTGGAAGCTCAGAAGTTTGCCCTGGATCAGCACTCGATCGTGGCCATTACCGATAGCACCGGCAAGATTATCTATGCCAACGACAAGCTTTGCGAAATCAGCCAGTATTCCCGCGAGGAACTGCTCGGGCATGATCATCGCATGCTCAATTCCGGCTACCACCCCCGTGAGTTTTTTGTGCGGATGTGGGCGACCATTGCGCGCGGCGAGGTGTGGCGGGGAGAGGTTCGCAACCGTAAAAAGGATGGCAATTTTTATTGGGTTGATACCACCATCGTTCCTTTTCTGGATCACTCGGGCAAGCCCTATCAGTATGTGGCGATTCGCACCGACATCACGGCGAACAAAGAGTCGAGCGAGTCTCTGATCAAACTTAACCGTACGCTGAAAATGCTGAACGCGTGCGACGAGGCGCTGGCGCGCATCCGGGATGAAAACGAACTGCTGCATGAGATATGCCGAATTTGTGTGGATGCCGGTGGCTATCGCATGGCCTGGGTCGGGTTCGCCATGGTTGATGCGATGAAATCGGTGCGCCCGGTCGCCGTGTCCGGAGTAGAGGAGGGCTACCTGGAGAAGGCGGACGTGCGTTGGGACACCGACAATGAACTTGGCCAAGGTCCGGTCGGTAAGGCGATTCTGCGTGGACAGCCTTGCCTGGTGCAAAACATCGCCAGCGATCCCGTCATGAAGCCGTGGCGCGAAGCAGCACTGGCTCGCGGTTATGTTTCGGTGATCGCGCTGCCCTTGGGTGACGATCCGACAGGTGTACTGGCGGTTTACTCCTCAATTGTCGACGGATTTGAGGCGGATGAGATTGAGCTGCTGCGCGAGCTGGCAGGAAACCTCGCCTATGGCATCAAATCTCTGCGGCTGGCCGACGAAAACAAGCTGGCCGGCGAGGAGTTGCTGCGATCCAAGGAAGAAGCGGAACGTGCCAACCGTGCGAAGTCCGAATTCCTTTCGCGCATGAGCCACGAGTTGCGTACCCCGCTCAACGCCATCCTCGGTTTTGCTCAGTTGATGGAGAATGATCCGACGGAGCCGTTATCGCTTTCCCAGAGCGAAAGCGTCAAGCATATTATCCAGGCCGGCTGGCATCAGCTTGCGCTGGTCAACGAAGTGCTCGATCTGGCCAGGATCGAGTCCGGCAGGATGCAGGTGCATCTGGAGAGGGTGATGCTGGCGCAGGCGGTGCAGGAATGCATCGATCTGGTTTCGCCCCTGTCGAGCGAGCGCCAGCTAAAAATCGAAGACCATGTGGCGGTCTGCGGGGAGTGCTTTGTCTGGGCTGACCTGACCCGCTTCAAACAGGTGATGATCAACCTGCTTTCCAACGCGATCAAATACAACCGCGAGGGGGGCGCGATTACGGTGGCATGCCATCGCTACGCACCCGGCCGGCAGAGGGTGAGCGTGACCGATACCGGGAGTGGTATCCCGGCCGACAGGCTGGATGAATTGTTCGTGCCTTTTAATCGGCTGGACGCGGACCAAACCGAGACCCAGGGTTCCGGTGTCGGGCTGGCCGTGGCCAAGAGCCTGGTGGAGCTGATGGGGGGCGAGATCGGGGTTGAAAGCCAGTTGGGCGAGGGGTCGACATTCTGGCTCGATTTGCCGGAGCACGGCAGCCACGAGGTGGCTGCCGGGGCTTCGTCTGTTGTTTCTGGTGCCGGCCATACGCTGTTGTATATTGAGGACAACTCGGCGAATCTGGCGCTGGTGGCCAGTGTCCTGAAAAGCCGTCGGCCGGACCTGCTCCTGCTTTCGGCATTGACTGCGGAACAGGGACTGGGGCTTCTTCGCAACACCCGGCCGGACTTGATCCTGATGGACATGAACCTGCCCGGCATGAGCGGTATGGAGGCTCTGGGCGTATTGCGCGAGGATGACCGGCTTTGCACTATTCCGGTGATTGCCGTGAGCGCGGACGCCATCCCCCGCCATATCGAACTGGCGCTGGAAGCGGGTTTTTCAAATTTCGTCACCAAGCCGATCATGATCGACAAACTGCTTGCCGCGATTGATGAGGCTTTAAGACCATTGTAGGTCGGGTTTTAACCCGACCTGTCGGGCTGAACCGACCTACGTCTCAGGACTTTATAAAATGCTAGCCTGGAACGCCATTCAGACCGTTTTCCTCGACATGGACGGCACCCTGCTCGATCTGCATTTCGACAACCATTTCTGGCTTGAGCATGTGCCGCTGCGCTACGCCGAAAAACACGGCCTGAGCCATGAGGCGGCGCAGGATGCGCTGGCGCCGCGCTACCATAAGGTAGCCGGAACCATGGATTGGTATTGCGTGGACTACTGGACGCGTGAACTGGGGCTGGACATCGCCAGGCTCAAGGAGGAAGTGGAGCATCTCATCGCTGTGCATCCGCATGTCAGCGATTTTCTTGCGGCACTGCATGGAGATCGCCGGCGTACCGTGCTGGTGACCAACGCCCACCACAAGAGCCTGGCCCTGAAAATGCGTAAAACCCTGCTCGACGGCTATTTCGACGCGGTGGTCTGTGCCCATGACATCGGTGTGCCCAAGGAACATCCCGAGTTCTGGGGCAGGCTCCAATCCATCGAGCGTTTCGATCCCGCAGCCACGCTACTGGTGGACGACAGCCTGCCGGTGCTGCGCTCGGCGCGGGATTACGGTATCGCCCACCTGCTCGCGGTGCATCGGCCGGACACGCAACTGCCGGCCAAGGATGTGGCTGAATTCGACGCTATTCATGACTTCCTGGAAATCATGCCGCGATGACATGAGAAAGAAGATTGTGGAGGGGCCCCCTGTTTGGTTTACGGCGCGAAAAGCCTTGTCAGCCCAACCAGCAATTCTGTGGTAGATTCATGAAATCTTCGGGTTGGGGGTTGGCATAGTGCGCAAACCAGGAAAAATGGCGGCGTTATGGGGACGGGTCGGGCTGCTGCAGCGCCTGGTGCTCTCCGTCGTGCTGGTGATCCTGTCCGCGGCCAGTGCGCGCAGCTATCTTCTGGTCATCGATGAAAGCGCCTACATGAGCGAGCATCTTCATGCGGAAATGCACGAGGTCCGATATTCACTGGCGCCATTGCTGGCTGAACAGGCGGCAACCGGCGATCTGGCCAAGGTCCGGCAATTGCTCGATACCCAGGTCAGGGAGCGCGAGGATATCAATCGCATTGAATGGAAGTCGAATCTGGGTTCGCTGGTTGTTCAAAGCCCTGTTCCGGCACAGCTTGAGGCGCCTGCCTGGTTCCTTCGCATTGCCGTCATTCCTGTGCTGGAAGAAACCTTCCCCGTCGATCGGGGTGGGGTGAACCATGGCACGCTGACGTTGCGTGCCGACCCGATTCCGCTGCTCAATATCGTCTGGCGCCATCTGAAGGCGCAGGTCAGGATTTTTCTCCTGGCGGTCGTTGTCGTCATTGTGCTGACCATGTGGGTGCTGCGCAACAATCTGAAAACACTTAACCGCTTGTCGGCTGCCGCTTATCGTTTCGAGCAGGGAGACCTTGGCGTGCGCGTGGAATCCAGGGGCGCCATGGAAGTTCTGTCTGCCGCTCAGGCCTTCAACAGCATGGCTGGAAAAGTGGAACAACTGCTGCGATCATTGTTGCAAAGCGAGAGCAATCTCCGTATCGAAAGGGAGCGCGCCCAAGCTACCCTGTCCTCGATCGGCGATGCGGTGATCTCCACCGACGAGGCGGGGCGTGTGGAGTATCTCAATCCGCTGGCGGAACAGCTGACCGGGTGGAGTGTAGAGCAAGCACTTGGGCATGCACTGCATGAGGTGTTCAAGGTCATCGACGAAACCACCCGCCTGCCGCTGGACAAGCTTGTCTGCCAGGCGCTGCTCGATGGCATGGTGGTCAGACCGGAAAGCAATTCCCTGTTGTTGGCGAGTGCCGGCCAGGAGGTCACCATCGATTTTTCCTTCGCGCCGATTCGCAATCCGGATGGCAGCGTGTCGGGCTGCGTGCTGGCCTTCCGCGATATCAGTGACAAGGCCCGGCTGATGCAGCAGATCACCTGGCAGGCAGGGCATGATCCTCTGACCGGGTTGCCCAACCGTTCCCTGCTGTCCGACCGCCTGGAGCAGGCGATTTCCAACTCGCAACGGCAGGACAAATTGCTGGTGGTGGGACTCCTCGACCTGGACGGTTTCAAGGAGGTCAACGACCTCTATGGGCATGAGGTGGGCGACCAGTTGCTGAAAGAGGTGGCGCACCGCTTTCTGCGGGACTTGCGCGGCGGGGATACGGTGGCCCGGCTGGGTGGAGACGAGTTTGTGCTGCTGCTCACCGATATCGACGATATGGATGAAACGGAGGCCGCGCTGGACCGGATTCTGATCGATGTCGCCCGGCCCTATCGGTTAGATGGCCATCAGTTGCAGATTTCCGCCAGCATCGGGGTGACGGTGTATCCGTTCAACGATGCCGATCCGGAAGCCCTGTTGCGCCACGCCGATCAGGCCATGTATCAGGCCAAACAGGCGGGCCGGAATCGCTATTCCATGTTCGATGTGAGGCTTGACCAGCAGACGCGCTCCCGTCTCCGGGAGAGGGAGCGTGTCGCTCAGGCGCTGCGACAGGGAGAAATGCGGCTTTATTATCAGCCCAAAGTGAACATGCGCACCGGCCAGGTCGTCGGTTTCGAGGCGCTGCTGCGCTGGCAGCATCCAGAGCGCGGGCTGGTCGGGCCGCTGGAATTTCTGCCGCAGGTCGAATACACCGATCTGATTGTGGAGATCGGCTTGTGGGTGTTGCGGGAAGCATTGAGCCAGCTTGCGGAATGGGAAAAATCGGGTATTCGTACAACGGTCAGCGTCAATCTCGCGGCGCGCCATTTCCAGACCGGGGATTTGCCCGGCCAGTTGCGCGAACTGTTTGAGGGGTATCCCACGGTTTCTCCCGGTTCGCTGGAACTGGAAATTCTGGAAAGCGCGGCGCTCGAGGATATCCAGTCGGTGCGGGCGATCATGGCCGCCTGTCAGACGCTGGGCGTCAGTTTCGCGCTGGACGATTTCGGCACCGGCTATTCGTCGCTGGCGTACTTGAAGCGCCTGCCCGCCAACGTCCTGAAAATCGACCAGTCATTCGTGCGCGACATGCTGGAAGACCCGGATTATCTGGCTCTCATCGAAGGCGTTGTGAGCCTGGCGAGCATTTTCAAGCTGGGTGTGATCGCCGAGGGGGTGGAAACCGCGGAGCATGGCGTGATGTTGATGCGTCTGGGTTGCGATACGGCGCAGGGGTACGGCATCGCCCGACCTATGCCCGCCGTCGATGTGCCGGCATGGGTCGCGCAGTTCAGGCCCGATCCGGCCTGGTTGCGCTGGGCGGACATGCGCTGGGATCTGGCGGACTTCCCATTACTGGTGGCGCAGCAGGATCATCTGAAATGGGTCGAACTGGTGACGACTGCGGTTAGCGGGGCGGCTCTGCCACTGTCCAACATGGAGTTGAAGGATCACCATAACTGCCGTTTCGGTTTCTGGTTTTACGGTAAAGGCAAGGAGCGCTACGGTCATTTGCCGGTTTTTGCCGAACTGGAATTGATCCATGCCCATGTCCATGAAGTCGGCTCGGAGATCATCCGCTTGAAAGATGCAGGCGAAGTTATTGCAGCGGAGGCGTTATGCCAGAGGCTGCTGGAGCTGAAGGATCTGGTACTGGATAAACTGGCAGAACTGCAGAGCGCCATGGAGAATATAGAGGCTAGGTCCTAGTTCATGGTCTCTATTCAAAAGGGGTCAACATGGCTCACCAATTAGGGAAAATATCGGCGCTATGGAACAGGATGGGGCTGCTGCCGCGTCTGACGATTTCCATTGTGCTGGTGATTGTCGCCGCGGGCAGCTTGCGCGGCTATTTCCAGATGATGGCGGAAAGCGCTTATGTGCGCGAGCACCATCGCGCGGAGCTGCGGGAAACGCAACACTTTCTGGAGCAGATGTTGCCGGATTATGCGCTGGCTGGCGATGTGCTCATGATCCAGAAACTGCTCGATATCCAGGTCAAGGAAAGAGACGATATCGGCCGCATCCAGTGGCAGTCGCGCCTCGGTTTGCTGAACGCGCAGGATGAAGGCACGGCGCAGCTTGCCGCGCCTGCCTGGTTTGTGCGATTGGTCTCGGTTCCCGCAGAGGAAAAATCCTCGCCCATCACCATGGATGGAGTGAGCTATGGTCATCTGACGATGAGCGTTGACCCGGTGCGGTCCATCAATCGGCTGTGGCGGCATTTGCTGACGCAGTTCAAGATGATCGCCCTGGTGAATGCGGCGATTATTTTGCTCCTGGTGCTGTTGCTGAGCAGCAACCTGAAAACCCTGCGCCGGTTGTCGGTTGCCGCTATCCGCTTCAAGCAGGGCGACCATGGCGTTCGGGTGGAGGCGACAGGGAGCGCGGAAATCAGGGGGGCGGCCCATGCCTTCAACAGAATGGCGGAAGATGTGGAGCGCATGTTGCAATCGCTTGCGCAGAGCGAACGCCGGTTCAGGGCGATCTTCGACCAGACTTTCCAGTTTTCCGGCCTGATCGATCGGGAAGGCATGCTGCTGGACATCAATCAGAGTGCGCTGGATGCCGCCGGAATCAGAGGCGAGGATGCGGTTGGCAAGGCGTTCTGGGATACGCCGTGGTGGCGCCCCGAGGATGAGCCGCGCCTGCGTGATGCTGTTGAACGTGCGGCACAGGGGGAATTTGTTCGTTTTGAGAGCCATTTTCATGGGCCGGACGGGATGCCGCGTACGGTGGATTTTTCACTAAAACCGATTCGGGAAAAAGACTGCGATATTGTCTGGCTGATCGCCGAAGGCCGCGATATTACCCATCTCAAACAGGCGGAGGCAGCGCTTCAAGCCGAGAAGGTGCGCGCCCAGATCACTTTGTCCTCGATCGGCGATGCGGTGATTACCACC
>Ga0105091_10000623_pt1 | contig 14943 bp, 12 predicted proteins | sample PPLLak1March2015_FD_87022 | JGI IMG/M metagenome (GOLD analysis project Ga0105091, IMG submission 87022) | Freshwater sediment microbial communities from Prairie Pothole Lake near Jamestown, North Dakota, USA - PPLs Lake P7 Core (1) Depth... | ecosystem: Environmental > Aquatic > Freshwater >... | reverse complement strand
ATCCGGGAGGGGGGCAAACGGGAGATTGACTTCGACAGCGTCCACCTGAGCGAAACCCGCATGATCCTGGACCTCCCCGATGCGACCGTACAGCTTTATCTGGACCGCGGGGCCAGGAATCGGATTGAGTGGAGTTGCTCCCGTTGCCGGCTGGCCTGCGAGCACGTCGGGGCAGCCCTCTCCCTCGTTCTGGAGGAGAAGACCGCGCTGGGCCTGGCCGCGCCACCGCCCCTCAAGACTCCCCTTGAACTGCTGACGGACGAACAGCTTATCGAGCGTCTCTTGACTGAGCGACGTGAGCGAGCCTCATCCGAACCGATGGTTCTTGGCCTCACACGCGAGGCCGGCCCCTGGTCCGATCACACGGTCACGGCGCTCAACTCCGGCAGAACTTACCGCGTGGCCCTGCGCGGCTGGGATCGAGGCCAGTCGTACTGCTCGTGTCCCGACTTCCGGAAGAATACGCTGGGAACCTGCAAGCACATCCTGTTTGCATTGGAGGAAATTCGAAAGCGGTACCCGCAAAAAACTCTGAACCAACCCTACGTTCGTAAGGGAATTTCCGTCGTGTTGCGGTACGGCGAAAAGATCGAGCTGCGCATGCTTCTGCCCGATTCCCTCCCGCCCGCGCTCGAACCGATTGTCCGACCGTTCCGGGACACCGCTATCCAGGAACTCCACACCCTGGTGATGGCAATCCGGCGACTTGAAAGTCAAGCGATCAGCGTCAACGTCTACCCCGATGCTGAGGAGTACATAGACCAGCAGTTGTTAAGCGAGCGGATCGCACAACGAGTGGCGCAGATCCGCTCCGACCCCGCCGCACACCCCTTGCGGCGCCAGCTGTTGAAGGCCGATTTGCTCCCCTACCAACTCGACGGCATTGCCTTCGCCTTCGGCGCGCGCCGGGCGGTTTTGGCGGACGACATGGGGCTTGGTAAAACCATTCAGGGTATCGGGCTGGCCGCCCTGCTAGCCCGGGAGATAGCAATCAAAAAGGTTTTGATCGTCTGCCCGGCCAGCCTCAAATCCCAGTGGCGGGCCGAGATCCACCGCTTCTCCGATTTTGACAGCCAGCTCGTCCTTGGACCTTCCGCAGAACGCTCCCGACAGTACGCCAACGACTGCTTCTTCACGATCTGCAACTATGAGCAGGTTCTGCGAGATATCAACTCGATCGAGCAAATTACCTGGGACTTGATCATTCTTGATGAGGGCCAGCGAATCAAGAACTGGGAGGCCAAGACCAGCCGGGTCGTAAAAGGCCTGCGCTCACGTTTCGCCCTGGTTCTGTCGGGGACTCCGCTTGAGAACCGTCTCGAGGAGCTGTTTTCGGTCGTCGAATTCATTGACGAGCGGTTGCTCGGGCCAGCCTTCAAGTTCCTGAAGAGGCACAGGGTCGTCGATGAAAAAGGGAAGGTGCTTGGCTATCGCAACCTCGCCGAGCTGCGCGAGCGTCTGAAACCGGTGCTGCTGCGGCGCACCCGCGAGAGCGTGATGCAGCAATTACCCGAACGAATGACCGAAATCGTCCGTGTGGCGCCTACGGCCAAGCAGATCGATATCCATGGCGGGCACCTGCGAGTCATCAGCTCGATTGTCCGCAAACCGTATCTCACGGAGATGGACCTGCTGCGCCTGCGCAAGGCGCTGTTGGCCTGCCGGATGGTTGCCGACAGCACTTTCCTGGTGGACCACGAGCCGCCCGGACACTCGAGTAAGCTCGATGCGTTGGACGATTTGTTAAGCCAGGTCGCTGCAGAGCCGGATCGCAAGATCCTGATCTTCTCGGAATGGACGACTATGCTCGGCCTGGTTGAACAACTGCTTGCCAGGCACGAACTGCCTCACGTCCGGCTGGATGGCTCCATTCCTCAGAAACAGCGGCAGGTGCTGGTCGCCAAGTTTCAGGAAGACCCAGGCTGCCGCGCATTCATAACGACGAATGCGGGAGCGACCGGGCTCAACCTGCAGGCCGCTAACACCGTCGTCAACGTAGATCTGCCCTGGAACCCGGCGGTGCTCGAGCAGCGAATTTCCAGGGCTCACCGTATGGGGCAGAAGCGCGCCGTACAGGTTTTTGTCCTGGTCACGGAACAGACCATCGAGGAGAACCTGCTGCTCACGCTCTCGGCCAAGAAGCAATTGTCGATGGCGGCGCTCGACCCCGACAGTGAAGTGGAAGATGTGAACCTCGCGAGTGGCTATGAGGAGCTGAAGCAGCGGCTTGAACTGCTCTTAGGCGCGAAGCCGGTCATCGCGCCGGATGAGGAGGAGAGGAAGAGCCAGGAAGCGGAAGCCGAGCGGCTCGCTCGGCGCCAGCGGGTCGCTTCAGCTGGAGGCCACCTGCTGAGCGCCGCGTTTCAATTCCTGGCCGAGATCATTCCGGCGCCTCCCGACTCTGAACCGCACCGGGAAAAGGCGGAAGCATTCAGAGCACGGCTTGCCGAATGTGTGGAGGCAGACGAAACCGGTCAGCTCAAGTTCACCGTAACGCTCCCGGACCGCGCCGCCCTTGATCGGCTGGCCGACTCGCTAGCCGGGTTGTTGGCCACCCGCTCATAAAAACCACTCATATGGCGAAAAAGAAGAAACGAAGAGGCCATTTCTGCAAGGTCTGCAAGAGTTACCTACCGAACGAGCGCTTTTCGGGAAAGGGACACAGTACACATGTCTGCAAGGCGTGCCAAAGACTCCCGAAGGCCGAGCGCTTTCGTATCGAAGCGATGGACACCCTGTGGAGCTTCCTCGTTCGTCAGCGCCATATCTCGGACAGGAACGTCGTCCGACTGACCGAATTTGCGGCCGCCGACGATCCGGAGGTAACCCGTGCCGTGTCTGAAGTTTTTAGTCTCTAATTTCCAAGCACTCGAAAATAAAAACTCTAGACACGGCCCCCGGCTACGTTGCCTTCGGGTGGATCGAGAGACTGTGGGGCCCCGACGAATTCCGGAAGCACGAACTGCCTTTTTACAGGAAATGGGTGCCCTATCTGCAAAGCCGGGGCAAGATCCTGGCTTTGCACTGCGATGTCACCTTCGGCCTGAAGAAATACGCGGAAGCGATTGCCGAGACCGGTGTCGACGTGGTCGAAGCCTTCCCCCCCCGCCGGTCTCTGACTTTCCTTTGCAGGAAGCCCGGAAGGCCTGGCCAAACACAGTCATCTGGGTGAATTTTCCTGAGACGATCTTCTGGTCGGGCGCTGTAGCGACAAAACAGTATACGGCGGAATTACTGAAGAGTGCTGCCCCGGGAGACAAGCTGGTCCTGGGCTTCACCGAGATGGGCACCTGGGGTGCCACGGATGACGCGACCGAGTGTTACTTCAAGTCGGGAACCCTGGCAGTCATGGACGCGATCGAGGAAATGGCGATCACGCGCTGAGCGCTGCCCCGAAAAGCCTTGACATCGGGGGCGTAGGCATCTTGCCTGCACTGGGGGAGCGCAGGCAAGACGCCTGCGCTCCCTGCAGATTTCACGCCTCCATCACAAGCCGGCAAACACCTTCTGTGCGTATTCCACACTCTTACGGTGGGCAGCCACGGGATCGAGCGTTTTCGGCGTCCCCTTTTCGACTGCCACCTCGAGCACCAGGTGCGGCTTAACCCCTTTGGCCTTCAGTCTGGCCGCAAGTCTGGAGTAGTCGATATCCCCTTCCCCGAATGTCTCGCTCCACGTCCCCGACTGTGACTGCCGCAGGTGAACCTCAACCACGCGGGAGCCGTAGAGCTCGACTATATCGAACAGCGCGACCGACGAGTTCCCGGTCCCGCGGTAGATCCAATGGGCGTCCAGGCAAAGCGACACAAGCGCCGGGTCGGTGCCGACCATCATGTGATGGAATTCCCGAGCGCCGTTCCGCAATTCCATGTCGTGATTGTGATAGGCGAGTGTCAAGCCGAGACCGCTCAGTTCCCGACCGAGCTTTCCCAATGCGGCGGCCTGCGTTCTCAACTGCTTGTCGTCTTTGTTCTCCGGCCCCGCCCACCGAATCGGAGAGGGGTTCGTGACGATAAATCGTGTCCCGACTGCCTTGGCCTTCCTGGCTACCGCCAGTATCTGCTCGATACTCGCATCCGCCTTGTCAGGCTCGTGCAGAGTGCTGTTCACGTAAAGGGAACGCATTTCGAGGCCGTGTTTTTTGAGGAGCGGCGCAATTCGATCGACTTCTTCAGGCTTCTCGCAGAACGGTTCGAGGCCGTTCAGCCTGCTCCGCTCGACGTCGCGCAGCCCCGCCTCGAGCGACTGTTTGAAGTCACGATTCTCCCGTGCGTAAAAAACAGTCCAGGAGTATTCGTTCGAGGCAACGTGGAGTCGGTTGCTTGCCCTCGTCGTTCCGGTAAACCCAGAAAGCGCCGCAAAGCCTGCGATGCCTGCGGCATTTGAAACAAATTTCCTACGGGATAAGTAACTCTGTTTCAAAGGGTATCATCCTTCTTTCGCTGACTCCCCAAAACGGGCGGTCCAGCTCGGTTCAGCTGCAGTTTGAAGCGACGCACGTGCGACCGGTAATGTCGGCTGTTCTCACGCCAGCTTCCCGAGAATTGGAGCCATCCAGAGATCTCTGTGCGGGACTGGTCCAGCCATTTGAGCGGCAACCTCGGGCAGTACGGTGTCGTTTCGGCATCCTCCCATTGCTCCTCATGGTGGACAAGAAGAAAGGGTCCCCACGGCTCCGTTGCCTCGTAGACGAACAGCTCGCTTCCGTGCTCCGGCGAGAAATCCTGCTTCAGTCGCCACGTCAGCAGCAGATATCTCTTGATCGAGCGCAGGTAGACCATCTCGGGAAGGCTGATCTGCCTGTCCCGGCTCAGTATCGGCATTGACCGCTGCAAGTGATTCGTCCATGACGGTTCTCGGGCCTGAGAGAGAGAACAAACCCATTCCCAGGCGGACGCCTCCAGGATCTTATCTTTCGGGACGCGACCAAGCCGCAAGTGCGAACCGTTGTCCCACTGGTCAGTCGAGACCGCGTAAACAAAGTTGTCGCGAGCGTCCTCGTTATTCCGGCCGAAGTTGATAAGAGCCGGCCCGCCGAAAAGGGGCCCGGGAAACATGGGGACGGGGATGGAGCCTTTGCTTGGATGCCCAAGCCATGGTCGTGGGACGCGAAGATGGCCGCATCACTACCATGCTGGCTTTTCGATCCGTAAACCGGCGGCTTCTTGCCGAGCAGGTTCTGGACGGCCAGATACAGCACACCGTCCACGCAAATCATCCCCGTCGGTTTCGGACCTTCTCCCCCGTTCCCGACAAAATCCTCCATCTCGTTGACTTTACTGATGTAGTAGCCCGGAGCCATCCCCGAAAACCGCTCTACATCCAACCCGGTTGCTTTCCGGCCCCAATGAGGGTCTCCCGAGGAGGTGTAGAGATGTCCGTCCTCGGCCCACGTGATGGGGAACGTGTCGCCCCGCTTGGCCGGTCCAGCACCCGCAAACCAGATCTTGTAAGTGTCTCCCAGCGCCGCCTTATCCTCAGTGGGGGTAGGATCCGGGTAGGGGATGGCGCGATCCAGCCAAGTGAGGCCTTTGACAACCGGCTCTTGCTGTCCCGCCTCAGAACCGCGCTGTGGAGCTCCGGACGCCTCCATAACGATTCGAAAGCCGGTCTCTTTTTCCTGGTAGGCGGCGGGCGTGCTGCTACGGGCGGCGCAGCGGCAACTGCGGGCGAAGCTGGCCCACGACCCGCCACGAACGACTTTCGCTCCGCGCTCCGATCGCACGGCCGGGTCGACAACCTCTTCTCGCGGATACTCGGCCTGGTACGTGTCGCTGCACCACTCAGCGACGTTTCCAAGCATATCGAACAAACCCCAGGGGTTGGCCTTCTTTGCTGCAACAGGATGTGTTCGCTCGTCGCTGCTTGTGGCGTACCAGCTCGCCTCTTCCAGACCGACGCCCGCGTCCTGGTTCCCTTCACCTCCGGCCCGGCAGGCGTATTCCCACTCGGCCTCGGTCGGCAGCCGCAAAACCCTCCCTTCTCTCCGGCTCAGCTTCTCGCAGAAAGCTACCGCCTCTACCCCGGAAACGCTTTCGACCGGCAGATGGTCACCCGAAAACTGGGATCGAGTGGCGGCACCCATTACAGCCTTCCATTGGCCTTGAGTGACCTCTGTCGAGCTCATCCAGAAATCCTTGCTCAGCCTCACCGGGTGCGGATACTCGTCGTACTGGCGGTTCTGGTCCTGCCACGCGCTCCCGATCACGGTCCGGCCCGCCGGAATGTACACAAACGACATCCCGAGCGAATTCGTGATCGTCTGCCCCGGTTCAGGCAAACGGTCGGCTTGCCAATTGGCCGGGAAAGCCGGCTGGCCGAAGATCGCGACTGCGAGCGAGAGTGCCGTCAGAATCAGCGAGTGGGTTATCACCTTACGTCTTCAACCTCTGAACCACGTCGGATTCCAGTTTTTCGTTGGCTTTCATCATCTCGGCAAAACTTATTTCCTGTCGCTTGTAGCTGGCCGCCCGTCCGAGGATCGCGGCCAGGGTGCTCTTGACACTGGGAGCAACGGTTGGATTCGCGAACTCGCCCTTCGTGATGTTGTCGTAGAACAGGGCGATGTTTGCTGACGTGCCTTCAGGATAGAGGTTTCCGGTGTTTCCGCCCCGGTAGGGCTTATTGCCACGGATGCTCACTTCGCCTCCGTAGTGAGTATCGATCGTCCCCTTCAGGCCATGGATCCGGCAGCCGATATCTGAATATCCCTCGCCAAACTGCTTGGCGTTAACCAGAAGAGGCACGTCGTCCGGGAAACGATAGGAGACCGCGAAGCAATCCCAGATGTCTCCCTGCTTGTAGTGTTTGCGTCCGCCGGTGCCCCAGGCGGCAACAGGGTCGGCATCCATGATCCAAGTGGCCACATCAATCGAATGAATGCACTGCTCGACGATGATGTCGCCTGAAAGCACCTTGTCCAGTCCCCAGGCTCGGAGACGCGCTTCCGGGTCGCTGGAACCCGGCTGAAGGTACTGTCCGATATTGTTCCAGCTGTTCCAGACGTCTCCTCCGTTGAAACAAGCCTCGCCGAAGCCGATCCGGCCGATATCGCCGTAATGAACTCGCTTCACGGCTTCCTGGAAGAAGGCGTTGGAACGGGTTTGGAAGTCGACGAAAAAACAACGCTTGGCGGCGCTGGCTTTCGTCCCCAGATCCCGGATCAGCAGCGCCCCGGGGACGTCAACAGCCGCGGGTTTCGCCACGATGACGTGGACTCCGGCATCTACACCGGCGGCCGCCTGTTCGGGGTGGAAATAGGGAGGCGTCTCGACCGCAACCGCATCCAACCCTTGCTCAAGCAGGCGCTTGTAGCCGGACAAGCTGGTGTATCTGCGGTTGGCGGCGACTCCGAACTTGTCCCCGAACTCGTCGACTCTGTCCTGAAAGTAATCGGCTGCTCCCACGATCTGGTAACCGTTATGTTTGACAAAGAGATCGGCTATCCATTTGCCGCGCATTCCACAACCGATCAGGCCCAGCCTGATTTTGGAGTTCGCCTGCGTGGAGGCGCGTGTTCCGGATTTGACCATCGTCATTGAGACAGCCGCTCCGGTGCCTGCCAGGAAGTCACGCCGCCCCAGCCTGCGAGCGGCGACACCATCGTACGAATTTTGACCCATAGTCTTCACCTCTCTCTAGAGCGGATTATATTCCGAGGAGACACACCGTCTATCCCAAGAAGCGGTTTGAGTTGTGCCAAACGAGAAGGTCGCGATCAGGCTGAGCGGCCGGGTCGTCTGGAAGGGCAATTCGAGTACCGCGAAGCGGATAGTAAGATCTGCCGTTACTGTAATCATCGCGCAATCGCCTTGCTCACTTCGAAGTGATAACCGGCGTAACCGTCACGTAACCCTGGTCAAACAGCCGATGTATATCCGACGAGCAGAAGCCCATTCGGCACGCGGTATTGACCGCCCTCGTTGGCTGGGCCGAATGCATCCCAAGCGAGCCACGCAGGAATGATCGACTGCTTGACGAAGTATCCAAACCCGCCGATTGCGTAGTGAGGACTCTTGAGCTTGAAGAAGAAGGGAGCACCCGGCGGGATTGCGTGAAAGTTGGTGCTCGGAGACGGCTGCCAGAAGTTCACTTCGTCAATATCCGGTCTCTGCAGTAGATATCGGTACCACTCGTAGTCGGTGTTGGCGACGTAGCCCTTCATCCGTCCTCCTGTCTCGCAACCGCATGATAGTCTTCCCTCGCACGCTTAACCAAAAGATTTCCCGCAGGGAAAAGCCCAGGGTCGCCTTGCCCCGCGATTGCCTGTCGCTGTATAAACACGAGCGCAGCCCCTCGTTCAGCGGACATGGGACGAGAGGTGGGAGCTGTGATGAGACTCTACTCCGGAACAGTCGATCAGTTCGTCAATGACACGATTCAAAACCAGATAGCCGAGAAGCTTCGCGCGGCGTTTCTCGATTACTACAGGCATTACCCCGGTCCCTCGGAGGTTCAGTCGTGGCGAAACTCTCTGCGTGCTCAAGGATGTCATTCAGTGCTCCCGGCTCACGGACCACCGCATCCTGCTGGAGTATCAGCTTCCGCTCAGTTCTCGTCGGCTTGACTGCATGCTGTGCGGGAAAGATGCGGACAGACACGCGCGGGCCGTCGTCGTGGAGCTGAAGGTGGAACGCGAAACCGGAAGCGGCCAGGCTCGACAAGAGTATCCCGAAATGACCGGGTGCCGGGGCTTCAGGGCGTGTTGCCCAAATCGAGACGGAGCTGCGGAGGCCGTTGAAAAGCTGTTCGGCTCCGTTAGGAGCCGGATGTTTGTAGTTTGATGAAGTTGAAAGGATGCGCCCTATAGCTATAGGGGCGCGATGTTCCTCACTGTCCACGGCATCGCGCCCCTACAGGGCGCCATGCGGCAAAGCCGCTGTTCTATAAACATCCGGCTCCTAACGGAGCCGAACCGCTTTTTCAACAGCCTCCGCGGAACGCGCGGCTCCATACCGATTTGGGCAACACGCCCTTCAATTCTCAATTTTCATTTTCCACGAAGTGGCGGCCAGCGCGAGAAACTGAAAATCGAAGCCCTGGCACCCAGTTACGGCTCCGTGGGACGATTGGGGTCAGACCGGATGGCTGCGGCGATGAGCCAGGGCTCTCAGGATGGTGTCGAGAATCTCGTCCAGGTGTTTGCTGACATCCTCGGCCAGAAAGCGGAGCACCAGGTAGCAGTGCTCCTGCAGCAGATAATCTTTGCGGCGATCATGGCGGTACGCGTCGGTGTCCGCAAAATGCTGCGCGCCGTCAAGCTCAATGACGACCCTCGCCTGCTCGCACAGAAAATCGACTTCCATCGTCCCCCGGCCGTTAAATGGGATGGGCAATTCAATGTTGAGGCGGAACCGACCCGCCGTCTCGTGCAGTGTTTCCAGCCGGCGATACAGAAAGGCCTCGCTGGCACTGCGGGCTCGAGCTGTGCCGGTCGCCTCCTCGGGCGTGCTGACTCCCCGTTTGGCGATAAGCCATGCGGCGACAACCGTCTTCCCAAAGGCTGTGGTCGCCGACAAGACACCGGTATCGGAGGCCAACATGGCTTGACGCCAATCGAAGCGGAATTGGTAGACCGACTCTGCCGCTCCTTCGCGGACTTGGGTGACGGCGCCCGATCGCCTGAAACCGAGAAGGCCGAACCGATGATCCGGTTCGCCTTGGGAGGTTTCTGCGATACGCTCGAGGCCGTTCGCAGCGCCCGTCCCGACGTGTCGCTCAAATGCGTTGATTTACGGGACCGCCTCCACCGGTTTCTCGAGCCGCCGACCGACTCGCCCGAGGCGCCCGACCTGTTCAGCGATGAGTGCCCCCCGTCCTGAGCGGCCTCGCTTGACGTCCGCTTCTTTCGCTACAATGAACTGCGATCGCTCAAGTCAAGGGAGGTCAACATGATCGAGATCAAGAGGATCCTCTGTCCCACGGATTTCAGTGAAGCCTCGAGGGCCGCGCTTCCCCTAGCCGTTCGGATAGCAAAGCAGATGGAGGCGCAGCTGTACCTGATCCATGTCGTCCGGGAACTTCCTTACGCGGCCCCTGACCCCAACTATCATTATGAGGTTCCCGAGTACGAACGTTACTTGACCGCAGCCGCGGAAAAGAGACTCGACGAGCTTGATGAGTCTGTGACAGCCCAGGGAGTATCAACGGTGAAACTTCTAATGCATGGGAATGTCGCCGACCAGATTCTTGAAGCTGCCAAGAATCAGGATATTGACATGATCGTGATGACCACACACGGTGAAACCGGTTGGCGGCACATGGTTTTCGGGTCCGTTGCCGAGAAAGTCGTCCGACAGGCGCACTGTCCGGTCCTCACCATTCGCCAGCCCGAGCAGGGTGAACGGCCGGCGACCTAACCCAGGCGATATCGATTCGAGCCGGACCAGCCGAGGAGGCCCATTCAGCGGATCAGTCGGACTGGTATGCTTAATCGGCTCGTCTTCGGCGGCTACATGGGAGGAGGCCCATTGGCCGTTTCATTTTGTTGCGCCGCGGGTAGCGCCAATGCCGCGCGTTGCAGCTCATTGCGTCAAATCCTGGCGTGCGATGGCCGCCGCCATTAGTTCCGGAAACAAATCCGGGGTGCAGGCGAAGGAAGGTACACCCAACGACGCCAGCGCAGCCGCGTTTTCGTGATCGTATATCGGCGCGCCGTCATCGCAAAGCGCCAGCAATGCCACGAACTGCACCCCTGAGGGGTCTTGTAGCTGAGCTGGCAATCTTTCAAGTTAGCGCGAATAGTGCGGTCCCAGTTGATCTCATTGTGACGCGGCCGACGGTTACGGACTGACCGGTTCAAACTACCCCAAATCGCCTGCCGGGTGGGATTGGACAGTTTTCGCATCAATTCATCGACGACCTTGCGTACCACTACGCGCGGTGTCTTTGGTCTTATTGGGCATAACGCCGCTGAGTGCAATCAGGTCCGTCACGAGATGGACGTCGGGTTGAACGTCCTCCAACATGCGTTTGAGGTCCAGGCGTTCGAGGTCGGCGCGGCTGCCGTTCGACGGGGTTACCAAGTCTTACCAAGTCTTACCAACCGAAATGGGCGGCAAACGGGCGGCGGATTTTGGCCAAAAAGCGTTGTACCCAACTAGAACGCTTCCCGAGCCGATGGAATGATGGCCGCTTGTCCGGACGATTGTCCCTCGAAAGGAAGGATCGTCACCTCAATGCCCGGCCCGTGTTCATTGAGAAAGTGCCAATCATGTGAGGTGGAGGCGCGGTCCAGTTCGACGGGCCAGGCGCCAGGGTCGGGCGTCGAAAGAAAGTGATAAGTGCAGACTGCTGTCCTTTTTTCCTGGTGGTAAGATCCGTTCCGCTGTTTCGCGGCGGCTCTTTAGGAGGATCATGAACTATTCGCGTGGTTGTGTCCGGTTCGCGGCGAGACTATCGCGCCATATCACGCTCTTCTTCTCAATTTGGATGCTTTCTTCGCCGCTGTTTGGCGCACCGGCCTGGCGACGGGGAGGGCCCGAAGGTGGGGACATCAAGACGATTGCAGTCGATCCGACCAACTCGGACATCGTTTACGTCGGCACCAATGGCGGTGTGTGGAGGAGCACCGACGCCGGTGGCCATTGGTCACTCGTCAACAAAAACCTCACAACGCGGAGCGTGAAACGGGTGGCTGTCGATCCCGTCGAGACTTCGACACTCTATGCCGCAACTTACGACGGGGTCTTTCGAAGTACCGATTCGGGCGCGAGCTGGCAGAGCAGCGATCAGTCATTCGACATAAGCGACGTGAGAGCTGTCGCCGTCGATCCTCACGGGAAGGTTTACGCGGGCGGCCTGGGCAAGAGCACCGACCGCGGTGTTACCTGGTCGAAGCTTAACGGAGGGATGGCGCTCAGCGTCGAGCAAATCATCTTTGACCCTCAGAACCCGAATACCATCTACCTGGCACCTCTGCAAAAGACAACGGACGGCGGGGCAACCTGGTCGTTGATTTCCTCCGGTATTTCCGGGGGCCCGGTGACTGGTCTCGCCCTCACAGGATCGACGCTGTACGCGACGGTTTATTACAAGGGCCTGTTCCGGAGTACCGACGGTGGCGCAAATTGGGTCCCGGTGGACACCGGGAGCGATGCTAAGGATCTATTTTCAGTCGCGATTGATCCCTCGAATCCAAACGTGATCTATGTCGGCAGGCACATGGGTCGGATGATGAAGAGCACCGACGCTGGGGGAAACTGGCAGACGGTCACGTGCGATCCCGGCCCTCGAATCGTATCGACGCTCGTGGTTCATCAGCAAAGGCCGGGTACCGTCTACGCGGGGACAGAAGGCGGGTTCTTTGTCAGCACTGATGGCGGGCAGAGCTGGAACCCGCGCAATACCGGGTTGACGGCACAGACTATCAGCGCAATCGAAGTGGACGATCAGAATCCGAAGACCTTCTATGTCGGGACGGGCACAACCGGGCTCTGGAAGACCACGGACGGCGGGCAGACGTGGGCCTCAATCAACCCTTACGGCTACCCCTTGAAAAACGCAACGTCTGTGGCAAAGAAGAAGAACTCGAACCTGATGTACGCGGCTATAGACCAAGGTCTTTATAAATCGACCGATAGCGGCACCACCTGGGAGAGAGTCGGGAGCGGGGTGTTAAGCTACGTAACTCAGGTTGCCATTTCGCCGGTCAATTCGAACCTGTTCGTGCTCGCCACGTCATTTTGCATCAGTTCGGACGAAGGCACGACCTGGGTCAAGAAAACATCACCCGTGAGTCAGCCGGGTGTCATGGCGATCGACCCCGCAGATCCGCAGACGCTCTACGTCGGGTCTGTCCCGCGCGGCATGTACAAGACCACAAACGGAGGTGATAGCTGGACGCGTATGTCGAGGATCGAATCCCTCGATGCGGCATACGTCGATCCGTCGAACAGCAACGTCGTATACGCGGCTGCGGGCGGCGATCTTCTCGTAAGTACCGACAAGGGCACAAAATGGTTCTCCCCGGGCTCCGGGCTCAAGCATCGGTTTGTCCGGTCCTTTACGCCGAGCCACCAGGGGGAAGTGTTGGCGGGGACTTGGGAGGGCTGGATATTCAACACTTACAACCGGGGCGACAGCTGGTCCGAGCTCCAGCCGAGAATCCGGAATGGGGCTCCGATAATGTCCGTCGCTGTGACAAGCGGAACCGACGCAGAAGTGCTCGCCGGGACCGATGGAGGTGGTCTTCTCATCGGGCAATATCCGGAACAAAGGCAGTTATTCTTTCCGCAGCTGGCTGACGGAACGGCCGGCTCTCTCAGTTTCAGAAGCACAATCGTGCTCGTGAACGGAGGCGATGATAGCCAGGCCAGGATCGCCTTCAGGGATTCAAATGGCCAGCCTCTGGCTTTGAAACTGAATGACAGTCCCGCCCAGTCGGAACACGTCGTTGCACTCAAGCGACTGCAGTCGGTCTCCTTGCGGACGCCCGGGACTGACCCGCTGAAGTCAGGCTATGCGATTGTCACCTCCGGGCCACAAGTCACCGGGACCGTCGTCTTCAGTCGGTTCGACAACGGTATCTGCATGTATGAGGCCGGCGTGCCAGCCACTCCGCCCCTGTACGATTGCAGCATGCTGCTTGACACGTCAGAGCCGGGACGTGATATCGGCCTTGCGGTTGTCAATGCTTCTGACGCAGATGCGAAGGTCTCAATCCGGCTTTTTGATCAATCACGCCGGGAAATCGCGTCTAAGGAGATTACGCAGCTCAAGCCGAATTTCGGTCCTGGGGCGCATCTCGCGCTCTACTCCACGGAAATCTTTCCGGAGATCAAGGCTCAAGGAATCACTCGCGGCGTTGTCACGCTGGAAAGCGACCAGCCGATCGCGGCCGTGACACTGCGCCAGACAGACTCATCGTCAACCTCTTACCCGGCGGAAGTGCCCACTATGTGCGCTTTTCCGGTCATCCCCAGCCGAACGGAGCTCAATCCGCGGACGCCCGCGAACCGCACGATGTTCTTTCCCCAGATCGCGAACGGGCGGGCGGGCAGTTCTCAGGTAAAGACCAGTCTGGTTCTCCTGAACCCCGGCCATACTTCGGAAGCGGTGTGGATCGAGTTTCACAAGGCGAACGGAGAGCCACTGCCTCTCCCGTTAAAGAACGGGTCGATCTCCTCGGCTCGTAGCGCGACAGTCGAACGAGGCCAGACGCTCGAACTCGAAACAACGGGTGAAGGTGGGCTGCAATCGGGGTATGCGACGGTGAGCGCACCCGCTGATTTTGGCGGGACTGCAGTCTTCACCTTCTGGCAAGACGGGGTGCGGCTGTTCGAGGCCGGAGTGCCAAGTGCCGTGCCTACGCATAGCCAGTGCATTTACTTCGATAACTCGGAAGGCGGCCGCGACGTCGGTCTTGCTCTAGCGAATACATCCGGTGTGGCTTCGGACGTCATAATGAAACTCTATGACAATGGGGGGCACCTCAGGTCCACTCTCGATCTGAAGACCTTGGATCCTGTTTTCGAGGCACGGGATCACCTGGCTCGCTACGCATCCGAGTTGTTCCCGCAGATCCATGAGGAGAACATCAGGGGTGGGATCATCACAGTCGCGAGCACGCAACCGCTGAGCGCGGTGACACTGCGGCAGCACAGTCCCTCGCAGTCGTACCCGGCTGATTTTTATCTGCTCACGATTTTCCCGGTAATTGCGATTTTGCCCTGACCCCAAGTTTCCTGCTGTAAGAATCCTGGCCGGGCTCGCCGAAAGCCCGGCTACAGCAAATCTCGATAATCCGGCGAAAAGGGCTGTCCGGTGGGGAACCGACCACACGTAACGCGGTTGAGTTTCAACGGTTTAGAACGCGTCTGAGAGGCGGCGAGCGGATTCGAACCGCTGAGTAAAGGTTTTGCAGTTCTTGGAACCGGGGTTACCAAGTCTTACCAAATCTTAACAATTTCAAGGGCTTAACCGGTTCTGACAGGCCGGACCCCT
>Ga0105091_10000622_pt1 | contig 14981 bp, 10 predicted proteins | sample PPLLak1March2015_FD_87022 | JGI IMG/M metagenome (GOLD analysis project Ga0105091, IMG submission 87022) | Freshwater sediment microbial communities from Prairie Pothole Lake near Jamestown, North Dakota, USA - PPLs Lake P7 Core (1) Depth... | ecosystem: Environmental > Aquatic > Freshwater >... | reverse complement strand
ATCGCAGGGCCTGCTCCGTTCCTTCCCGAAGGTGTTCTGGGTCGCCAATGTCATGGAATTGTTCGAGCGTGCCGCGTATTACGGCATGAATTCCGTGCTGGCGATCTACCTCAGCGATTCCATCGACACTGGCGGCCTGGGTTTTTCCGAGCAGTCGATCGGCTTCCTTCAGGGCCTGATTTACGCGATCACCTACGTGGTGCCCATCTTGGGTGGCGCTCTGGCCGATCGTTACGGTTACCGGCGGATGTTGCTGGTCGCTTTTTCGCTGCTTGCCGCGGGTTATTTTCTGACCGGCGGGATGTCCGCTTACGGTCTCGTTTTTGTGAGCCTGATGATCATGGCGACCGGCTCAGGACTGTTCAAGCCGATCATCTCGGGGACTATCGCTCGAACCACCAATGAATCAAATTCGGGCTTCGGCTTCGGGATCTACTACTGGATGATCAACCTTGGCGCGTTCCTCGCGCCATTTGTAGTCAGCTACTTGAAGGGGTTTTCGTGGAGTTATGTGTTCACGGCCTCTGCCCTGTATTGTGCACTGATGCTTCTGCCGACCGTGTTCATCTACCGGGACCCGCCGAAACCGGCCAGCAGCCGCACACTCGGCGAAGTGCTCGGGTCGGCAGCCATGGTGCTCGGGGACGCCCGCTTCATGCTGATGATCTTCATCTACTCCGGGTTCTGGATCCTCTATTTTCAAAACTTCGGGTCGGTTCTCTGGTTTCTGCGCGATTTCGTTGATCCAACGCCGGTCAATAGCTTCTTTGCCTCCTTGGGAATACCGTTTTCTTTTGACGCGGAGCACGTGACGGTAATCAATGCAGGCACCATCATCCTGCTGCAGGTCGCGGTCAGCCATATCGTCAAGAACTGGAAGCCATTGCCGACGATGATTGTCGGCATGGCGATCGGTTCCGCCGGGTTTATTTGCCTGGCCTTTGCCTCCACGGCTTGGATCTTCGTGCTGGGAATCGCGGTTTTCTCGATCGGGGAAATGACGGCGCATCCGAAGTACTACAGCTACGTGGGACTGGTCGCACCCGCTGACCGCAAGGCTGTCTACATGGGGTACGCGTTCCTGTACGGTGTCATCGGAAGCCTGGTTGGATCCACCCTGGGCGGGGCCATGTACGAGTCGATGCTCAAGCCCCTGGTCGGACGCCCCGGGATCACGGGACATGTGAGAAAGTTCTGGCTCATTTTCGCCGCCCTGGATGTCGTTGCAGTGGCAGGGCTCCTCCTGTACAACCGATTCTTTGCCCGGGAAACCGAAACAAACAGGGCACTGGCCCGCAGGATCATGCTCGGGCTCTACGCGGTCCTTATCCTTGCGGGTGTCTACTTCTTCTATCTTTCACTTTTTGGCGGCGAAGAGATCGCATTCCGAACGCTCGTCCAGTCGATCATCATGTTGCTGATCGGCGCGGGGGGAGTGGCGATAAGCCTGAGAAGACAGTAAGTGGCGAGTGGCGAGTGGCGAGTGGCAAGTGGCAAGGGGCAAGTGGCAAGGGGCGAGTGGCGAGGGGCGAGTGGCGAGTGGCGAGTGGCAGGTTCCCCTTTTGGGGCTCAATCCACAAGACGTTTGGCGCTAACATCGAACCGTTTCGATGCACTTGCCACCTGCCACTTGCCACTTGCCACCTGCCACTCGCCACTTGCCACTCGCCACTTTTTGGCCCACTCAGTCCATGATGTCCACTGTGCTTTCAAGCAGGTACAGGGCCACTTCGGCGCGCAGGTTGGGAAGACGCCGAACGGTTGCACCTTGTCGTAGGAAGCCTCGATCGATGAAACGCCACTGTTCGTCGGCGCAAAACGACTCCCAGTCCTTGACAGTGAGGTAGTGTCGGTTGGGTGATTCATACCAGGCATGCGGGAAGCTGCCTGTCACGGGAGCGCGGCCGGCCAGCGCCAGCTGCCAGCGGGCTTTCCAGTGACCGAAGGCTGGAAACACGACGACAACGCGACGTCCGACCCGAAAACATTCCCGCAGGACGTTTCGTGGATGCTCCAGTTCCTGCATCGCAAGGCTGAGAATCACCAGATCGAAGCAGCCGTCCGGGTAGTTGAACAGGCCTTCTTCCGCATTGCCATGATGAACCGTCAGGCCCCGCTGGACCGCACGGATGACGCACTGCTGGGAGATCTCTATGCCGCAGGCCTCGACCTCCCGCTGCTCGGCCAGCCGGCTCAGTAGTTCTCCGTCGCCGCATCCGACGTCGAGAACGCGGCTGCGGGCGGCCGTGCGCGTCATTATCCAGTCGTAGATCGCTTGTCGGTTTTCGGTCTGCTCAGGCATGGGCACGCCTCCGCACGCGGGCCACTCTTTCCAGAAACGAGGCAACAATCGGAGCCTGCTCCTCGTACTCGAGCAGGAAGGCGTCGTGCCCGTAGTCGCTTTGGATCTCGCAGTAAGTGGCGTCACCGTGATTTCGGCGGACCGCATGCGCGATCGCCTTGCACTGGTAGGACGGATACAGCCAGTCGGAGCTGAAGGCGATGAGGAGGAAGCGGGAGGGGCAGCCCTTGAACGCTTCTTCCAGCGAGCGAGTCCCGCCGTTTGTCAGGTCAAAATAGTCGAGCGCCTTCGTGAGGTAGAGCAGGGAATTAGCGTCAAACCGGCCGACAAAGCTCTCGCCCTGATGACGGAGGTAGCTCTCAACCTCGAAATCCAGCGAGAAGTCGTAACCGAATTTCTCACGGTTGCGCAACCGTCGGCCGAACTTCTGGCCCATGCCCACCTCGGAGAGGTAGGTGATGTGCCCGATCATCCGTGCGACTGCAAGCCCGAGCCTCGGCCCATCCGTTCCGTAGTAGTCGCCTCCCTTCCAGGCAGGATCGGCCATGATCGCCTGCCGGGCCACTTCGTTAAACGCGATTTGTTGTGCCGAATGGTGAGAAGTGGTAGCGATGCCTATGACTGAGCGCACGCGCTCCGGGAACTGGACGGCCCACTGGAGCGCCTGCATGCCGCCCATTGAGCCGCCAATCGTGGCGAGCACCGAGTCGATCCCGAGGGTCTGCAGGAGCTGCGCCTGGACCTGCACCATGTCGGCAACCGTGACTACCGGGAACCGTGGACCGTATGGGCGTCCAGTTGTGGGATCAGTCGAGGAAGGGCCCGTTGTCCCGTAGCAACTGCCCAGGACGTTCGAGCAGATCACATGGTACCGGTCGGTATCGAGCGCCTTTCCCGGACCGATGAAGACGTCCCACCATCCAGGCTTCGTGGCCCCGGGCGACAGGCCCGCGGCGTGTGCACCTCCGGACAAGGCGTGACAGACCAGAATGACGTTGTCCCGCTCCGGCGTCAGCGTTCCATACGCCTCGTAGGCCACGTCCACCGGGCCCAGTCGCACCCCGCTCTCCAGGATCATCGGTTCGTCGAAGACTCGAACTGTCCGGGTCTCGACTACTCCCAGTCCCCCGGGTTGCGGCTGGTTTGAATCAGTCATACGTCATTGCTGCGACGTCCGGATAGCTTGCTCCAGATCGGCCAGGATGTCGCGAATGTCTTCAGTTCCCACCGAGAGACGGATGAAATCGTCGGTCACACCGGTCGACAGCCGCTCCTCGGACGTGAGTTGTTGGTGCGTGGTCGAGGCTGGGTGGATGATCAGACTCTTCGCGTCTCCGATGTTGGCCAGATGGCTGAACAATTTTACGCTGTTGATCAGTTTCTTGCCTGCCTCGATGCCTCCCCGGATTCCGAAGCCCACGATTGCGCCTGCGCCGTTAGCCAAATACCGCTTGGCCCGCTCGAAGTCCTGATGATTCGACAGCAGCGGGTAGTTCACCCAGCAGACGTCCGGTTGGCCCGCGAGCCACTCAGCCACCCGTAGCGCATTCTCGCAGTGCTTCTCCATCCTCAACGGTAGTGTCTCAAGACCCTGAAGAAAAAGAAAGCTGTTAAACGGAGACAGACAGGGGCCCAGATCCCGCAGGAGTTGCACCCGGGCCTTGATGATGAACGCGGCCCCGCGGATGATCGCCTTATCGTGCAATCCGAACGGTTCCCAGAAGACCATCCCATGGTAGGAAGGATCGGGGTTCGTGAACTCGGGGAAATTGCCGTTTGCCCAGTTGAATCGACCCGAGTCCACGATCGCTCCGCCGATCGACGTGCCGTGACCGCCGATGAATTTCGTCAGCGAATACACGATAATGTCGGCTCCGTGGTCGAACGGACGAAAAATATAGGGTGACACGGTGTTGTCAACCACCAGCGGGAGTCCGTGGCGATGCGAAATATCTGCGATCGCGTCGAAGTCGTCCACGTTGTTCTTCGGGTTGCCGATCGATTCGGTGTAGAGCAGCCGGGTTTTTGCGTCGATGGCGGCCTCGAGGTTTCTGGCATCCGAGGAGTCCACGAAACGGACCTCAATTCCTAATCGTGGAAGGGTGTAGTGAAACAGGTTATACGTTCCGCCGTAAAGGTAACTGGTTGATACGATGTTGTGCCCGGAGCGTGCGAGGTTCAAAACCGTCAGTGTGATGGCCGCCTGGCCGGACGCCAGAGCCAAGGCGCCCACGCCGCCGTCGAGCTCCGCCAAACGCTTCTCGAGAACATCGGTGGTCGGATTCATGATCCTTGTGTAGATGTTCCCGAATTCCTGCAGCGCGAAAAGACTGGCTGCGTGCTCGGCCGAGTTGAACACGTAGGAGGTTGTCTGGTAAACGGGGACAGCACGGGCATTTGTCGCGGGGTCGGGTTGTTGTCCGCCGTGCAAGGCAACAGTGGCAGGCCGGAATTTGCTGGTCATCGGAGAATCTCCTGTAAAGTGTACTATTCCGGTCGATTTTATAATAAAAGTGCGAGCCGGTTGTCAAGTAATCGAAATGAGGCGGGATGGCTGAGATGAGAGCCGGCTCCGACGACGCGCGCGCGGCGACGCCAAATGATCTGGCTGACTCGCAGGGCCTCGTTCGCGGGATCGGGCTGAAATCCGCGATTGCGCTCGTGATCGCGAACATCATCGGCGCGGGCATCTTCACCTCGACCGGCTTTCAGGCGGGCGCGCTGGGGCACCCGGGTTACATCTTCCTTGTGTGGATCGTCGGGGGAGTGCTTGCCTTGTGCGGAGCCCTCTGCTACGCGGAGCTCGGTGCCGCGATGCCGCGCGCCGGGGGCGAGTACGTCTACCTGCGGGAGGCGTACGGACCATCCTTCGGTTTCATGAGCGCTTTCGTCTCGCTTCTTGCCGGCTTTGCGGCCCCCGTCGCCTCCGCGCTCAAGAGCCTGGTCCTTTACCTGGCTCACTTCTTCCCCGGGCTGAACCCTGCCCCGGTGCTTTGGGGAGTGATTGACGTCCAGGACTGGATTGCCGTGGGCTTCGCCTGGCTGCTCGTCGCGATTCACTTGCGCGGCGTCCGGGGAGGCATCCGGTTCAACGATTGGATCACACTGTTTAAGGTGATAGGAATCATCGCGATTATTGTGGCCGCTGCGCTGATCGGGAAAGGCCAGCTCTCGCATTTCACCCAGGTTTCCGGCAGTTTCCATGCGATGAGCCAGGCAGATAAAGTCGGCGCCTTCGCCAACTGCCTGATCTTCGTCATGTTCTGCTACTCGGGTTGGAACGCGGCAGCCTACGTCGCGGGAGAAATCCGCGAGCCCAAAAAGAACCTGCCTCGGTCTCTTACAATAGGCACGGTCATCGTTGTGGTCCTCTACCTGGCCCTCAACGCGGTTTACTTTTACGGCGCCGATGTGAACGCTCTGGCCAACAAGGCCGAGGTGGGATTGATTTCGTCGCAAGCGCTGTTCGGAGGGGTGGGGGCGACCCTCGTGACCCTGGTTCTTTCGACGTCTCTGCTGGCATCGGCATCCGCCATGACGATCGCCGGGCCGAGGGTGTACTACGCTCTCGGTCGGGACTTTCCGCCGTTTCGCATTTTCGGGACGACCCGGAAATCAACTGGCGCCCCGGCAGCCTCGCTGGTTCTCCAGGGGATCGTGACCACCGGGATGATTCTGTCCGGGACCGTCGACCAGATTCAGCAGTACATCGGGTTCACGCTGACGCTTTTTGCCAGCCTCGGGGTCACCTGTCTCATCGTGATGCGCGTCCGGCGGCCCCATTTACCGAGACCGTTCCGAACCTGGGGATACCCGATCACCCCTCTTCTTTTCCTGGCAGTCTCGGTCTGGGCCATGGTTTGGAATTTTCGCGGTCGCCCGGTCGAGTCGATCCTCGCATTGGTGACGGTTCTTGCGGGTGGGCTGGTTTTTCACTTCACGATCCGCCGGGCGGGCCACTGACCGGCTGACCAGCTGACCCACTGCGCACTGCCCACTGCGCACTGCCGACTGCGCACTGCCGACTGCGCACTGCCCGCTGCGCACTGCCCGCTGCGCAGTGCTCACTGCGCACTCCCAACCAGGCCCTACCCAAGGTCGCGGAGGGACGTCGGCCTCTTAGCCCGGTCGGATGACCGAACCCTCGAAGGGTGAGGCGGAACCGGGCAGTGGGCAGTGCGCAGTGCTTCCCGCTGCTTGTACTCAGGGAACCGGGTCTGTATACTCAAGTCATTCCGACTCTCACTTTAGTATGTCCCGAGCGTTAGCGATTGGCGGCTGCGTAGGGCGAGAGTAGGGTAAATTTAAAAATCAGAAGCTACTCAGACCGTCTCCTTCGCCGCCAATGATTCCGAAGCAGGTTCAAGTAGAAGCTTCTCCTTTACTCCATGACGGAGAGGAACAGAACAGTATGTCTATGAAACTCTATGTCGGTAACCTGTCGTACCAGACAACCGATGCAAGCCTGCAGGAACTCTTTTCGCAGGCGGGCACAGTCGAATCCGCTTCCTTGATCACCGATCGGGACACCGGCCGCTCGCGCGGTTTCGGTTTCGTTGAGATGGCTTCGCGCGAAGAAGGCGAGAAGGCAATCCAGCAGTTTAACGGCACGGAAGTCGACGGACGGAGCCTCACTGTAAGTGAAGCGCGTCCCCGCGAGAACAGCAACCGGGGCGGTGGCTCCGGACGCGGTTACGATGGTGGCCGCCGGCAGTCTCGCTGGTAGATCGTAACTCAACTGAGGGGGCGCAACGCACGAGCGTGTGCCCCCTGACCTCCCTCCTTCACTTCACCCCATAAACCTCCCGCAGCTCTCTCACGGCTAGTCAGGACGGTATAGAGTCCGATTCGTCCATTGCAATCACTGTCTTCCCGCCTCCTTCTCTCACCGGCCGACCCATTTGCTTTTCGGGTCGTGATCGCTTACTCTTTTTTAATTTGGATGGGAAGATTTGATGGATCTTAAGAAATCGGAGAAAAGCGCCCGGCCATCGGACCCGGTCGACGCAGTGGCGGACCAGCCGTCACCGTCGGCTCCAGATGGTGGGAAGCTGATAGTTCTGACCGCACCCCTGACCGAGTGCATCGACCATGCCGGATACTTCATCCAGATGGCGATAGCCTCGCTTCCTGCGTGGATGCAGTGGGTGATTGACAAAAAATACCCCGGGTGGAGTCGTGTCGAACGCAACGAGGATGGGTCGGCGAAATACATGCCCGCGGGTGTGAGGGCCCTCGAAGAGTCACTTTTGCGCCGGTACCCGCGCGATCAGATCGCTGCCTGTTTCCCCGACGATCTGGATCGCTTTATCGGGCCAAAGACCCGTGTCGTGGCAGTTTCCACTCACAATCCGCTCGGCGTTACGTTTGCGGCCGGTGTCTATGCGTCGATTTTCGGGAACTCTCGCATGCCGATCAACTCGGCATACGCGCGCAAGGCGTTCGCGAAAATCAAGGCCAGCCCGCACCGTCCTCAGTTCAAAGTCATCGTCGGGGGATCAGGCGGTTGGCAGATTACCCAAACCGACATGGATGAAGAGCTGAGCGTGGACTGCGTCGTCCAGGGCCGCAGCGAATCAACCGATTGCATGGATCTTTTCGAATCGGCGATCCGGGGCGAGGAGCTTCCGCGCACTCTGGACGTGGCTCACCCGCTCAGCAGGGACCAGATTATCGTCCCCGAGACGCGTACTACGTTCGGCGTGGTCGAGATGACCACCGGATGCGGCCGGCGCTGCAGTTTTTGCCTGCCTGACCTGAATCCCCAACTCGACGTTCCGAAAGACAAGATCATGGCTGCGGTGAGGGCCAATGTGAAGGGCGGAAACCGCCTGATCTCGCTGGCCACTGAAGACATGTTCATCTGGGGACAGGTCCGCACTTCGACTCCCTTCTTTTTTCCTAACCGCGAAGCGCTGGTCGACCTGTACCGCGAGGTCGTTGACACCCCTGGGGTGGAGCACCATATATTGAGCCACTCAACGATCGCACCGGCGGTCGTGGATCCGGAGTTGATCCGCCAGTTATCCGAGGTCTTGCTGGAAAAGAGCCCGATCCACCTGCCCAGGATCAGCCGGCACCCGAAGAAGAAGATCCTCTCTCCGCTGATCGGGCTCGAGACCGGTTCGGTGCGCCTGGCGCGCCAGATCATGCCGAGCAAGGGCGTCCCCTTTTCGATTGATGACTGGCCGAGCGTCGTCCTTGAAGGACTTCGCATCTTGAATGAAAACAATTGGTTCCCAACCATGACGTTGATGGTCGGAAACCCGGGTGAGACCGACGACGACGTCAGGGCCACGCTTGACCTCGTGTACGAAATCGAACGCCGCGGGCTGTTTGCGTTCATGGTCCCGTCGATTTTCACTCCACTGCACGACACCAGGATGGAGCGAAAGAAGGGCGTCACCGAAACCAAGCACCTGTCGAAGCTGCAATGGCAGCTTCTGATGAAGTGCTGGAAGATGAACCTGAGGCCCGGCCAGCAGAGCTGGTGGGGGCCGCTGGTCTGGCGTCTGGGCTCCCTCATCCTCTGGTTGGTCCGGCTGCGCCGTCTGAATGGACCGCATTTCACCTGGCCGCTCTTCTTGTTTGCCGGCGCCATTCCTGAGAAATGGATGGGGAAATGGAACAAGATCTATATCGGCCGGCCATTCCAATCGAAGAGTCGCGCCGAACTGATCGAGAGTCTCCGGCCAAATCACCGGGCCTTCGTCAGGGAAGACGTGGCCTGAGAAGGACGACACGCTGCCTTCGGCCGCAACCAAAGGTCAGCGGGCGCGATGAAGAAGAAAGACAGAATGCCGAATATCGAATATCGAATGTCGAATGTCGAAGTGAGGAAGAAATGATCATTGGATCTTCCGTTTCGCAGTCTTGATGCTGGAGACGAATAAAGAGCCCTTCCTTCGACATTCGATATTCGGCATTCGATATTCGGTTTCAGAGCCGCGCACGCAGCGTTTTTCAGCGAAGTAAGCGGGTCCGAGTCTCCCACCCCCACCTTGCTGGTTTACCCGCTTTTACGCCTGTGTTATAAATCGTGGCCTTTAGCACAAATCCACAAATAGGAGTAACCAGTGAGATTCATGTCATCAGCTTTATCGTTGACATTGCTCATCTTCGGTTCTTTCAGCACGGTCTTATCTGCTTCCTTTTACGTTTCGCCAACCGGGTCCGGAACGCAGTGCAGTCCGGCGTCCCCCTGCTCGCTGCAGTACGGGTTGTCTATCCCCGAGCCGGGCGACGAGGTGATTCTGCTGGATGGGATCTATAGCGAGCCCCTCATCATCACCAAGGGGGGATCGGCGGGCAAGAGCGTGGTCGTCCGGTCGGCAAACCAGTGGCAATCCGTGTTCAGGATGCCCACTGACCGATTGGCGCGCATCTGGGCAAGCTATGTGACGCTGCGCGGCGTCGTTTTCGATGGGGCGGGAACCGGTGGCAACCGCGGTGCGCTGCGAATTGGCAGTGGCGAGGAGGTGACGCTTCCCGAGGCTGTGCACGATGTTGTTGTCGAGCGTGTCCACATCAAGGATGTGCGGGCAGCTGCGGTGAGTATCACCTCGGGCGAGCACGACGTGGTCGTCAAGGACAGCGTTATCGAGAACAGCGGGCGCCAGGAGTTCTGGGGCGAGGCGTTCTACCTGGGGAACAAGACGAACCCCGAGCAGGCCGTCTATGACATCGAGATCGCGGGGAATATCGCCCGCGGATTCACCGAAAACGCGGTTGAGACGAAACGGTATTCGCACGATGTCCGGATCCACAGCAACATCTTTCACAACCAGATGATGTGGGCCGAATACGGGGGCGATCCCGAGCGAGGGAACGACGGGACAATCACCATCGATGGTCATTCGAATGCCGTCTTCAACAACCGCCTGTTCAACAATCAGTGCGGCATGGCGGTCTTCGTAGTGGAGCCGCAGGCGGGACACCGGGTCTTCAACAACATCGTCTACAACGGTGTCGGAAAAGCCGAGTTTGCGATACGGATGAAAGACTGGTCCCCCACTTGGACTGCGGGCGAGCATCCTCCGAGCGAGGTCTTCAACAACACTTTCTACAACCTCGTGAGCCACGAAGTGGGGACTCTTGATCCTGCTCTACTGATCATCAAGAACAACATCGGAATCAACCTGGAAGGGAATATCTCCTCGCAGATGGCGGTGGCCTCCATGTTTCAAAACGCACCGGAGGGCGATTTTCATCCGGTCGCAGCCTGTTCCGCGGTCGATAGTGCGAGCGCCGATCCGTACGCGCCTACTGATTACGACGCCGGTGCGATTATCGGAGAGTTTCGGGATATGGGCGCACTGGAGTTTCATGGTGCGGAACGTCCCCAGGCAGTCGTCCGAGCGGCAGTCGGGCAGTCGCCATCGAAGCCGGCCGGGCTGAAAGCGAAAGTGGTGGCGGAGTAGGGGAAAAACCACTACCCACTGCGCACTGCGCACTACCTACTGCGCACTGCCCACTGCGCACTGCCCGCCGGGTGGCCGGCAGTGAGCAGTGTGCAGTTGGCAGTATTTTTTAATTCCCTGATCGTTCTCCGGTAGAAATGGTTTCTTCATTTCCGGATACTGGGGCATGCTTTCCAAGACACTACCCCCAACCGAAGTTATGGCGCGGGCTTTCAGTGCCAGTGACCGCGAGTTCGACGGCGTGTTCTACACGGCGGTCCGGACTACCGGGATCTTCTGCCGTCCAAGCTGCACGGCCCGAAAGCCCAAGCTCGAAAACGTTGAGTACTACGCCAGCGTCCAGGAGGCGTTGTTCGCCGGTTACCGGCCATGCTTACGTTGTCGGCCGGTCGAGCCGCCGGGCACTCCTCCCGAGTGGCTGGCTCCTTTGCTCGCGGCGATAGAGGCGGATCCTGCCAAGCGATGGACGGACGCGGAATTGCGGGCTCTGGGCGTCGATCCCCTGCGTGTCCGCCGATGGTTCTCTGCAAACCACTCGATGACTTTTCACGCCTATCAGAGAGCTCGGCGTCTCGCTCTGGCCCTCGGCCGCATCCGGCTCGGTGATGATCTGACCGACACCGCTTTCGAGCACGGTTTCGAGTCGTTAAGCGGGTTTCGCGATGCTTTTGAGAAACTGTTTGGCGGCACTCCGGGCCGTAGCCGGGAGACGAAGGTGGTGACCGTCACTCGCATTCTGTCCCCTCTGGGTCCGCTGCTTGCGGGTGTTTATGAGGGCGCGCTGTGCCTGCTCGAATTCTGCGACCGGCGCATGCTCGAAACCCAGATCCGCCGTTTGCAGCACCGGCTCTCCTGCCGTGCGGTCCCCGGCGAGGTCGACCTGATGCCCGAGGTAGAACGGCAGCTGAACGAGTATTTCGAGGGAAGCCGCCGGGAGTTCGACTTGCCGCTGTTGACACCGGGAACCCCGTTCCAACAGCAGGTCTGGGAGGTTCTCCGGGGCATCCCGTACGCCGAAACGATCAGCTACGCTGAACAGGCCGCCAGGCTAGGTCACCCCGAAGCGGTGCGGGCGGTAGCCCGGGCAAACGGCGACAACCGGATCGGGATCATCATCCCGTGCCATCGCGTCGTTGCGGCAGACGGCAAGTTGTGCGGCTACGGGGGCGGGCTATGGCGCAAGCGCTGCCTGCTCGACCACGAACGCGCGCACGCGCGCGCACCAATAGGATAGCGCCATGGACAGAGTGGACAGAGTGGACAAGGTGGACCTATAGGAGCAACTGCAGCTTCTGGTCCACTTCGTCCACTCACTTTGTCCACTCTGTCCACTTGCTTACTCCGTCTTCCCGGCTAGCTCCGGCGCCTTGCCCATCACCTCCTCGATGGTCAGAAGGTGTATCGGTCCCAGGTTCAAGGCACGCAGTGGCGCTTCGATCTTCTCCCGGTCACCCACGATGATGATCGCCACCTTGGCCGGGTCAAGGTACTTCTCGGCGGCCTTCTGGACATCGGACTGCGTGACACGCAGGACCCGACCCACGTAGTCGTTGAAGTAGCTGTCGGGCAGGCCGAACGTCATCAACTGTCTCAACTCGGTCGCTATCTGGCTGACCGACTGAAAACGGGAAGGGAATCGCAGGGCGGCGTAGTTCTTCCCGCGCTCGAGTTCCTCCGCAGGTACCGGCCTGCGAATTGCCTCCAGTTCTTTGAAGATCTCGGTGAGCGCCTTATCCGTAACCGCCGTCTGGACAGCAGTGCCGATTGTGAAGGGCCCGGGCAGGAGGTTGAACTCGAATGACGATCCCGCTCCGTAGGTGTAGCCGTGCTTCTCGCGCAGGTTGTTGTTCAGGCGCGAGGTGAAGGACCCGCCCAGGATGGTGTTCAAGACGACCAGGCTGAAGTAGTCATCGGTCAACCGCGCTGCGCCGATCCGGCCGATCCGGATCTCAGACTGCGGTGCGCCCGGCTTGTCGACGAGGTAGATCGCCCGGTTGTCAACCTGTTTCGCTTCGGCGAGTTGAGGAGTGGGCACCGTCCCCGGTTTCCACTGCCCGAAGGCAGACTCAAGCTTCGGCAGAAGGTCCTTGGAGTGAACATCGCCCACGACGACGAAGGTCGCGTTATTCGCCAGAAAGGCGGAGGCGTGCTGTTTCTTCAGGTCGTCAACCGTGAACGACCGGAGGGTCGCCTCATCGCCAAAGGGCGAGGCCCCGTAGGGATGAGACGTCCCGTAAAGCGTGTGCCCAAAGAGCACCGACGCTACCGACGACGGGGTGTCTCGGGCCTGCAGGAGGCGATTCAACGCCTGCCGGCGCCTCCGTTCCAGCTCCTCGCCCGCAAACGTGGGACGCAGGGAAACGTCGGCCACCAGCGGCAGAGCGTCGGCCAGCTTGGCGACGGGGACGGAAACGCTTACCCAGAAGGCATGGGGAAAAGACATGGCGCTAACCCGTGCGCCTAGAAAATCGATGGCGTCGGCGAGCTGAAGAGCGTCCCGACTTCCCGCTCCCTCGGTCATCAGGCTGGCGGTCAATTGGGCGAGGCCTATCTTGCCCTCGGGGTCCAAGGCTTGTCCGCCCTTGACGAACAAGCCGAGATATACCACGGGCACCTCGTGTTTTTCGAGCAGGACAACGGGCACGCCGTTGGCGAGCTTCAGGTGCTGGATCGGAGGGAGTTTCAAGGCGGCTGGAGCCTCCATGGGCGGTAGCTTGCTTCGATCCGGAGGCGCCGCGTTGAGCGAGACCACCCCTGCTGCAAGGAGGAAAACAAGCACCGGACAGAGAATCAAACCCGGTATCGTTCTATTGCACAATTTCGATTGGACCCGCATGGCTACTTCGCCTCCTTCCCGGATGTGGCACTCATCTCCTTCTTGCCCATCGGAACCACGCTCAGGATCACCCGGGCGTGGTTTGGCAGGTAAGCCTCGGCGCCGTTGGAGATGTCCTCGGGGGCGACGGCCTTATATCGGGCGAGGTCTTCGTTGAAGTAATCCGGGTTTCCGGTCACCGTGTAGTAATTGTTCAGCTGATCAGCTTTTCCCCCGAATCCGCCGACCCGCTCCATCCGGGAGAGGAAGTCGGATTCGAGCTGATTGACGACGCGCTGGAGCTCGCGAGCAGCGGGCGGCTCCTTTTTGAGCCTATCGATTTCTTCCTGGATGATCCGCTCGAGCTCCGACAGAGTATGGCCTGCCCGAGCGGTCGCGATGATCAGGAAGCTCGAGCCCAGTTGCCCCGTCGCCTGGAAGGCCGACACGTCCTGCGCGATCTGCAGGTCATAGACCAGGCGCTTGTAAAGACGGGAGTTCTTGCCGGACGTCAGGATGCTCGCCAGCATGTCCAGTTCGGCGTCTCCGGGTGCGAAGGCGGCCGGAGTGAGCCAAGCCATGTAAACGCGCGGCAGCTGAACCTTGTCTTCGAGGACCACCCGCTTTTCCTCGGCAAGCTGGGCCGGGGACGCAAAGAAGGGCGGGACCGGAGGCCCGGCAGGAATCTCCGAGAACCATTTTTCGACCAGGGCGCGGGTTTTCGCCGGATCGATGTCGCCCGCGACGACCACGCTCGCATTGTTGGGCCCGTAGTAGCTCTTGAAGAACTCGACGACATCCTCGAACGAAGCCGCTGAGAGGTCTTCCATAGAGCCAATCGTCGGCCAGTGGTACGGGTGGTTGGGTGGATAAAGGTTTTCCGAAAGCAGGATGGGCGCCATGCCATACGGACGGTTTTCGTATGACTGGCGCCGTTCGTTCTTGACCACGTCCCGCTGCCCATCCACGGTGGCCGGGCTCATGGCTTTCAACAGGTACCCCATGCGGTCGGATTCGAGAAACAGGGGTAATTCGACGGCATTGCGAGGGACGTCCATCCAGTAATTGGTTCGATCTTCGTTTGTGGAACCGTTGTTGTCCCCACCGGCCGCCTCGAGCCATTCGTCAAATTTGCCTTCCGGCACGTTGCCCGAGCCTTCGAACATCAGGTGTTCGAACAGGTGTGCGAAACCCGTCCGCCCGGGTTTCTCCCGTCCCGAGCCAACATGGTAGTAGGTATTGACGCTGACCAGTGGAACCGAGTGATCTTCGTGCAGGATCACGGTCAGGCCATTGGGGAGAGTAAATCGCGTATAGGGAACCTTGACCTGGGAATCCTGGGCCCAGGTGCTTCCGATCCAGAAGACAAACGCAAGGAAAAGAGAACGTTTCATACCTCCTCCTGAACGAATTTCGGGGACATGAACTTAATTCCCCAAACCGT
>Ga0105091_10000621_pt1 | contig 14993 bp, 9 predicted proteins | sample PPLLak1March2015_FD_87022 | JGI IMG/M metagenome (GOLD analysis project Ga0105091, IMG submission 87022) | Freshwater sediment microbial communities from Prairie Pothole Lake near Jamestown, North Dakota, USA - PPLs Lake P7 Core (1) Depth... | ecosystem: Environmental > Aquatic > Freshwater >... | reverse complement strand
TGACCCAGCAACTCGAAGACCAAGGTGTGGAGAAGTTCAACCAGCCGTTTGACAAGCTCATGAAAACGCTGGAAGAGACGGCCCCCCGGGTTCTGACGGGACGGTAGTCTCGTGTTGCACAAATGCCTTAACGATTTGAGGTCCTCCGGACCTCAAGGCCGCACAAAACCCGGCCAATCCTGGGCTTTGCTGCGGCCTTCGGCAAAGTCAAGACGGGCACGAGCGTAGGTAAGCCGGCTAAACGCTTGAGCCGTTCTCAACACACTGGGCTCCGGCCCTCTCGACGGAAGATTATGGAACGCCAAACTTACGAGGTCGGCATGGTCGGGCTGGGCGTCATGGGCCGCAATCTTGTCCTGAACATGGCCGACCACGGCTTTTCGGTCGCGGGCTACGACAAAGACTCGAGCAAGGTCGAAGCCCTGCGCCAGGAATCGAAGGAGAAGCAGGTCCGCGGCGCAGAGGACATCCAGGAGTTCGTCGGCCTGCTTCGCCCGCCCCGCGCAGTCATCCTGCTCGTTCCCGCCGGTGCTCCGGTTGATTCGGTCATCAGCGATCTGCTGCCTCACATCCAGCCGGGCGATTTGATCATCGACGCCGGGAATTCCTACTTCAAGGACACCGACGTGCGGGCGCGCAACCTACTCAAGAAAGGTGTCCCATTCCTGGGCGTCGGGGTGTCAGGCGGCGAGGAAGGCGCACGCCATGGACCGAGCATCATGCCCGGCGGTCCCAAAGAAGCCTACGAGCGGATCCGACCGGCCTTCGAGGCAGCGGCTGCCAAGGTGAATGGGGACCCATGCGTGGCCTGGCTGGGTCCCGGATCAGCCGGGCACTTCGTCAAGATGGTCCACAACGGCATCGAATACGGCCTCATGCAGCTGATCGCCGAGACATACGATCTGATGAAGCGCGGGCTCGGTTTGAACGACGACCAATTGCATGAGGTCTACGACACGTGGAACAAGGGAGAGCTCAACAGCTACCTGATAGAGATCACAAGTCACATCTTCTGCCGGGTGGACGAAAAAACCGGGAAGCGGCTACTCGACGAGATCCTGGATGTGGCCAGGCAGAAGGGCACCGGCATGTGGACCTCGCAAGCAGCGATGGAGCTGCAAGTGCCGATCCCGACGATCGACGCGGCGGTCGCCATGAGAAACCTGTCCGTGTTCGAGAAGGAACGCGACAGGGCCAGTGTGACCCTGATGCGTCCCATCCGGCGCCTCGGGAGCGGCCGCGAGTTCGTGAACCAGCTCCGACATGCCCTGTATGCCGGGATGATCGTCGTCTACGCTCAGGGACTGGCCGTCCTCCGCGTGGCGGCCAAGACGTACGAGTATCACCTCAACTTGGAAGCCGTGGCGCGGATTTGGCGGGGCGGCTGCATCATCCGGGCCGCACTGCTGGAAGACATCCGTGAGGCGTATCTGGCCCTGCCGGGCCTCGAGAATCTCCTCCTGGACCCGTGCCTGTCCGAGAAGCTGCTGGCCAATCAGGAGGATCTCCGGCGTATCGTTTGCACGGCCGCAGAAGAGGGGTTGCCCGTGCCCGGCTTCATGACGGCCCTCGGCTATCTCGACGGGTATCGCAGTGCCTGGCTGCCCGCGAATCTGATCCAGGCTCAACGTGACTATTTTGGAGCGCACACCTATGAGCGCATCGACGCGAAAGGCACCTTCCATACAGAATGGGGAAAATGCGAGGAACATGAAGTCGAGTAACCAACCGGAGGCCATGGTCGGTCGCTGCCTATAGATTTGATGGATTTCCGGCCAGAACCGAAAGAGCCTGGCGAAACAGTCGAATCGAGGAAGCCTTTGAAGAATACGCGGTCTCAAGGAGGTCAAATGAAGGCAGTCAGTGCGTTGTTCCTCGACGTTGGCGGCGTCCTGCTGACCAATGGGTGGGACCGGCACGCCCGGGAACGAGCCGTGAAGGAGTTCGATCTCGATCCAGCCGAGACCGAAGAACGGCACCATCTGACCTTTGATACCTACGAAGTAGGAAAGCTCACCCTGGAAGAGTACCTGGCCCGGGTAGTCTTCTACCGCGACCGCACGTTCACCCCGGACCAGTTTCGGAGCTTCATGTTCGAGCAGTCGAAGCCGTTTCCCGAGATGATCGAGTTGATCCAGCGATTGAAGGCAGCGCACGGGCTGAAGATAGCCGTGGTTAACAATGAAGGGCGCGAGCTCAACGAATATCGTATTCATCGTTTCAAGCTGAATCGATTCGTCGACTTCTTTGTTTCCTCCTGCTTCGTCCATTTCCGCAAGCCCGACGCAGACATCTTCCGGGTGGCCCTCGACATTGCCCAGGTGCCGGCCACAGAGGTCGTCTACATCGATGACCGCCCGATGTTCGTCCAGGTCGCCGAAGGTCTCGGGATTCGGGGAATTCTTCACACGGGTTACGAGCCAACCGGCGCGAGACTGGCTGCCTTTGGACTCAAGGATGAACGAGGTGTCCATGTGGCCCGCTGATTCATGCATTCTGACCATCAATGGTGGCTCATCCAGCATTAAGTTCGCCCTTTTTGCCGTGGACGACCCAACGGGGCGGGTTCTCAGGGGCAGGATCGAGCGGATCGGATTGGCAGACTCGACCTTTTCCGTGAAAAGCCGCGAGAAGGCAGAAAGCTTCTCCCGGCCGATAACCGCGCCGGATCATGCTGTGGCGGTGACCGCCTTGCTGGATTGGATGGAGGAGCGGATCGGAGCCGCCCGATTGGCTGCGATCGGGCACCGGGTCGTCCATGGTGGCCCCAAATACAGCGAACCGCAGCGGATCACCGCCGCAATGGTCGAGGAGTTGTGCCGGCTCAGCCCTTTTGACCCCGAACATTTGCCGGAAGAGATCCGGTTGACCGAAGCGTGTCACCGCCGGTTTCCGGATCTCCCGCAAGTGGCGTGTTTCGACACGGCGTTTCACCACGATCTGCCGCAGGTCGCTCAGTTGCTGCCGATCCCGCGCCGGTACCAGGCGCGGGGCGTTCGTCGCTATGGGTTTCACGGGCTGTCCTATGCGTTCTTGATGGAAGAACTGGATCGCCTGGCCGGATCGGCGAGCGCGAGTGGCCGGGTTATCCTTGCGCACCTCGGCAACGGAGCGAGCCTGGCCGCAGTTCACAATGGGAAACCCGTCGACACGAGCATGGGATTCACGCCGGCAGCGGGACTCCCGATGAGCACTCGCTCCGGCGACCTGGATCCGGGACTTGTCTGGTACCTGGCGCGCACCGACCAGATCGACGCGAAGCGCTTCAACGAGATGGTCAACTCCGAGTCCGGCCTGCTCGGCGTATCCGAGATCAGCTCCGACATGCGTGACTTGCTCGAGCGCGAGGCCGATGACGCACGCGCGGCCGAGGCAATTGCCCTGTTCTGTTACCAGGTCAAGAAATGGATCGGGGCCTTTGCGGCCGCGCTCGGCGGGCTTGAAACGCTCGTATTCGCGGGCGGCATCGGGGAAAACGTGCCTGTTGTTCGCGCTCGGATCTGCGACGGGCTGGGGTTTCTGGGAATCGAGCTCGACCAAAGACGAAACGCCGAGAATGCCGGCCTGATCTCAACACGAGCCAGCCGCGCCGACGTTCGGGTGATCCCGACCGATGAAGAATCAATGATCGCAAGGACCGTGTGCCGTGTTCTGGGGTTGCGGCAAGGGCAGCCCGCGGATCAGCGCGGATAACCACGGATAACGCGGATCGATCCGCGTTATCCGCGGTTATCCGTGCTGATCCGCGGACTGCCCTGGCCTGGAGTCAAAGGAGAATTATGCTGAAAACCGAAGAGACTAAGCCGGCGGAGAGCCCACTGGCAGCCGATCTTCTCGAGAAGATTAACGCTTACTGGCGCGCCGCCAACTACCTGTCCGTCGGCCAGATTTATCTATACGACAATCCCCTGCTCCGAAAACCGCTCGAGTTGAAGCACGTGAAACCGCGCCTGCTTGGTCATTGGGGCACGACGCCGGGATTGAATTTCATGTATGTCCACCTGAACCGAATCATCAAGCAGTACGACCTGAACATGATCTACGTGACCGGTCCCGGTCATGGCGGGCCCGGTCTGGTGGCCAACACATACCTGGAAGGGACCTACAGCGAGCTGTACCCGAACATCTCTCAAGACGAACAAGGCCTGAAGAAACTGTTCAAGCAGTTTTCTTTTCCCGGCGGTATACCGAGTCACGTAGCGGCGGAAGTCCCCGGATCTATAAACGAAGGCGGCGAGCTCGGCTATTCCCTGGCCCACGCTTTCGGAGCCGCGTTCGATAATCCCGATTTAATTGTAGCCTGCGTGGTCGGCGACGGCGAGGCGGAGACAGGCCCGTTGGCTACCAGTTGGCACTCGAACAAGTTCCTTAATCCGGTTCGAGACGGAGCCGTCCTTCCCATCCTGCACTTGAACGGCTACAAGATTGCCGGGCCTACCGTGTTGGCGCGAATTCCGCGCGATGAGCTCGAGGCTCTCTTTCGCGGCTACGGCTACACGCCTTATTTTGTAGAAGGCGAAGACGCGCCCGAGATGCATCAGCTGATGGCCGCGACCCTCGACGCCATCGTAGCCGAGATTCACCACATTCAGGATGATGCGCGCGTGAATGGGTTCACCCAGCGGCCCCTCTGGCCGATGATTATTTTGCGCACTCCAAAAGGCTGGACCGGCCCGAAAGAGGTGGACGGCAAACCGGTCGAACGAACGTTTCGCTCTCACCAGGTGCCGGTTTCAGACCTGGCGAAGAAGCCCGAACACTTGAAAATCCTCGAACAGTGGATGAAAAGCTACCGCCCTGAAGAGCTCTTCGACAAGAACGGCCGGCTCATTCCGGAACTGGCCGAATTGGCGCCCTCCGGAGTGCGGCGAATGGGAGCGAATCCTCATGCCAACGGCGGGATTCTGCTTCGCGATCTGCGAATGCCGGATTTCCGCGATTACGCGGTGGACATTCCCAAGCCCGGCGTCGTCGAAGTGGAGGGGACAGTCATCCAGGGCCGGTTCATCCGGGACGTGCTCAAGCTCAACGCCGACGCGCACAATTTCCGCATATTCAGTCCGGACGAAACCTTATCGAACCGTTGGGGCGCCGTATTCGAAGTGACCGACCGATGTTCGACCGCCGAGACCACCGACGAGGATGAGGACATATCACCGGACGGCCGTGTCATGGAGATGCTGAGCGAGCACCAGTGCGAAGGCTGGCTCGAAGGTTACCTGCTGACCGGCCGGCACGGCTTCTTCTCGTGCTACGAAGCGTTCATCCACATTGTCGATTCCATGTTCAACCAGCACGCCAAGTGGCTCAAAGTCACGAGGCGCGTTTCCTGGAGGCGTCCGATCGCTTCGTTGAACTACCTGCTCTCATCGCATGTGTGGCGGCAGGACCACAACGGGTTCAGCCATCAGGACCCCGGCTTCCTCGACCACGTGGTGAACAAGAAGGCGGAAATCATCCGCGTCTACTTGCCTCCGGATGCAAACACACTGTTGTCGGTGACCGATCATTGCCTGCGAAGCCGCAACTATGTGAATGTCATCGTCGCGGGCAAACAGCCGGAGCTCCAGTGGCTGGACATGGACGCCGCAGTGAAACACTGCACGGCCGGGCTGGGCATCTGGGAATGGGCCAGCAACGACCGAGGCGGCGAGCCGGATGTCGTCATGGCTTGCTGTGGAGACGTGCCGACGCTGGAGACCCTGGCTGCGGTCGAGCTCCTGCGGCAGCACTTCCCAGAACTTAAGATGCGGGTCATCAACGTCGTCGACCTGATGACGCTCCAGTCGCCAAGCGAGCATCCGCACGGATTGAGCGACAAGGACTTTGACGTGCTGTTCACCAAGGACAAGCCCATCATCTTCGCCTTTCATGGTTATCCGTTGCTCATCCATCGCCTCACTTATCGCCGGACCAATCATGGATCGCTCCATGTCCGCGGATACAAGGAAGAGGGGACGACCACCACTCCGTTCGACATGGTTGTCCTGAACGAGTTGGATCGTTTTCACCTGGTTGGTGATGTGATTGATCGGGTACCCAGTCTCGGCTCGCGAGCCGCGTACGCGAAGCAGTTTATCCGCGACAGGCTGCTGGACCACAAGAATTACATCCACAAACACGGGGAAGACATGCCCGAAATTCGCAACTGGAAGTGGGGCACGACCGGAACAGGCAGAAGTTGAGGGCGGGTTGCCCAATCGACTTCCCTTCCCGCTTGCCTTTGGTTAGGTCCGTTAGGACCGGCACCTCGACTGTTGACCACAGGTGCTACACGTGGCGGTGATACGGACCTGGGCTTGCCCCCAGATCCCTTTCAATAGACGTGCCGGTCCTGGCGGACTTGAACGCCCAGGGTTAGCGCCTTGATTTCGGCAACACGCCGTGAGGTAAGAGAATGAGCAATCCCACTTATTCGACGTTTTCCTCCGAGGTCCAGGGTTCGGATGCCCTGACCCAACTCGCACTTGACCTTCACTGGTCCTGGAATCATTCGGCCGATGAGATTTGGAAGCGTCTCGACCCGGAGCTCTGGGCACTTACCGGAAACCCTTGGTTGATCCTGCAGGCTGTCTCACAGCAAAAGCTGGAGAGTCTATACGATTCCGCTTTTCGGGCACGGATGGAAGAATTTTTGGCGGAAGTGAACCAGAAGAAAGCTTCCCCCTCATGGTTCCAGACGACTTACCCAAGTTCGCCGCTTCGGACAGTGGCCTATTTGAGTATGGAGTACATGCTCGCCGAAGCCTTGCCTATCTACTCGGGTGGCCTCGGTAATGTTGCCGGCGACCAATTAAAGGCTGCGAGCGATCTCGGAGTTCCTGTCATCGCCGTCGGACTGCTATATCAGCAGGGTTATTTCCGCCAGGATATCGACACTTACGGCGAGCAACTGGAACTTTACCCCGTCAACGAACCCGGGCAGTTACCGATCAGGCCGCTGCGCACCCATCACGGTGATTGGCTGAGGATGGCGCTTTCGCTGCCGGGCGCGAGAATCTGGGTTCGCACCTGGGAGGTCCAGGTCGGTCGAGCGAAACTCTATTTACTCGACACGAACCATCCTGCCAATCTGCCTCAACACAGAGGTATTACCAGCGAATTGTACGGCGGCGGGCTGGAGCTACGCCTGAAGCAGGAGATCCTTCTTGGAGTCGTCGGGTGGCGCTTGCTGCGGGCGCTCGGTCTTCGGCCGGAGGTGTGCCACCTCAACGAAGGCCACGTCGCATTCGCCGTGCTCGAACGGGCGCGCACCTACATGGCAGAGACTGGCCGGCCCTTCCATGAAGCGCTAGCCGTTACGCGCGCCGGAAACGTGTTTACTACACACACGGCAGTGGACGCGGGGTTTGACCGATTCCCTCCCGAGTTGATCAGGCATTACCTATCGCCGTATGCGCAGGAAGAGTTGGGCATAACTGTAGGTGAACTGCTTGCATTGGGCCGAAGCCGCCCGGGGGATGAATCTGAGGCCTTCAACATGGCTTATCTCGCCATTCGAGGCAGTGGGTCGGTGAACGCCGTAAGCCGGCTTCACGGAACGGTTAGCCGGCGCCTGTTTCAACCGCTGTTTCCCAGGTTTCCTGAAACGGAAGTGCCCGTGGGCCATGTCACAAACGGTATACACGTGCCTACGTGGGACTCGTCGGGAGCGGATCAGCTGTGGACCCACGCCTGCGGTAAAGGAACGTGGCGAGGAGACCTGAGGGAAACGGAAGGTCAGCTCCGTTGCGTCGATAACGCGCGGCTGTGGGACATGCGGAAATCAGGCCGGAGGGCCCTGGTCGAATACACGCGCGAGCGGTTCGTCCGCCAGGAAGCAGCCGACGGTGCATCGCCGCTGCAGCTCCAGGAGGCACAAGCGGTCCTCGACGCGGACATCCTGACGTTGGGATTCGCCCGCAGATTTGCGACTTACAAACGTCCCACGCTGCTCCTGCACGATCGCGATCGCCTGGCCCGCATTTTGAGCAATCCGCAGAGGCCTGTTCAGCTGGTGTTGGCCGGGAAAGCGCATCCGCAGGACATACCCGGGCAGGCGTTGATCCGTGAATGGATCGACTTTGGTCGCAGGCGGGATGTGCGCGGTCACGTCGTGTTCCTGAGCGACTACGACATGCTGCTGGCCGAGCGTCTGATAGAGGGCGTTGATGTCTGGATCAACACCCCGAGGCGTCCCTGGGAAGCGAGCGGCACCAGTGGGATGAAAGTGCTGGCGAACGGCGGCCTGAATCTGTCCGTGCTCGACGGTTGGTGGGCCGAAGCGTACTCGCCGGCCGTCGGGTGGGCCGTCGGAGACGGAGACGAACATGGCGATGACCCCGCATGGGATCGTGTCGATGCGGACGCGCTTTACGCGGTTCTGGAAAATCAAATAGTCCCGGAGTTCTACACCAGGGACGAAAACGGGATTCCGGGGGCTTGGGTGGCGCGCGTACGAGAGAGCATGGCGCAGCTGACCCCCGCATTCTCCGCCAATCGCGCGGTCAGGCAGTACACCGAGGAGCACTACCTTCCGGGTGCAACCGCTTACGCCAGGCGTACCATGGATGATGGCCGAGTGGGGGCGGATCTTGTCAGATGGGAGAAAGATATCGCCCGTCATTGGAAGGACATTCGCTTCGGTCCGCTTAATATCACCCCCGAAGACGGCGGAATGAGGTTCGAGGTTGAGGTTTACCTCGGCGAATTGGATCCGGGCGCCGTGCGTATCGAATTGTACGCAGATCCACAGAACGGTGATGCCGCGGTCCGGCAGGAGATGCATCGCAAGGAACCGAATTCGAGCGAGTCGAGCGCACAGGTCTATTGGACTCGAACCCTCGCCAGCCGGCCCGCAGCTGATTACACCCCGCGCGCCATGCCGTACCATCCTTTGGCGCTGCCGGTCGAGATGAACCGGATACTCTGGCAGAAATGAAGCGACCTTTGCCCGGGAATCGGGAGTGCCAGGCGGCACTACTGTGAAATGGTGTGAACTCGAGGGCGCCGAGGCTCGCTGGCAAAATGCGGCAACATCATTACGCCACGAATCACGTCGTGACGCAGAGGACCCGGCGAGCCGGTAAGCAACCGGCCCGCCGATTTGTCGGCCGGGCTCGACTCGTCGCTTGACGCCGATCTTGACTCCGTGGCGTTCGCTTCAGTCGAGAAACTCTTCAACTACTCAAGAATATTCCTCATGTAATCGATGCATTTCTTCACTTCTTTGGCTGCATCCGACCCCGCAGGAATCGAATATTCCAGCTCAACATCGACGCTGATCGGCCATTTTTCTTTCTTCAGCAGCAACAGTATGTCGGCAATCGGCGTTTCGCCCTGGCCAAAAGGCTTGTTCGCATTGGGAGTTGCGTGCTTGGGTCCTGTCTTATCTTTGATATGAATACTGCGCATCCTGTCGTGATACTTCACGATGACGTCGTTCGGGTGCAACCCGGTCGCTCCGTAGTAATGGCCGGCATCCAGGTTGAGCATGTTGGCCGGTGAATAGGCAAGGTACTTGTCGAACGAGAATCCCGGATCCGCAACCTGGCCGTGAGTATGGAACATGGCCAGGCTCTGATGCTTTTCGGCAAATTTCCCGAGCCGCTGGCAGTTCTGGTCTGTCATCTCGTCGGTAATGCCGATCGATCCCAGCACTTTCGCGGCCTTGTAGGCATAGTCTATTTCCTCGTCCGACCAGCTGGACGGGGCGAATTTCGCGATGTACACATTGATTCCGGCGTCGTTGAACTTCTTGCGCATTTCGGCGTATCGCTCCATCGGAAGCGATAACCGCCACTGACGCTGAGCTTCCCTGGTTGCTTCAGCAGCTTTAGCCCGGTCTGCCCTGTCCTTTTCAGTCTGCGTGCCGCGTGACGGCCTTGATGGTCCCTGGGGAATGCCAAGATCTTCCTCAGCAACACTCCGGAGCTCAATAGAATTGACTTCGGCGTACAGAAGATACTGAACAACATCATCGACTCTGTGGGGCATCTCCCTGTAGCTGTACGTGGTTACGCCCAGCTGAACGCCTGCCACTTTGGAATTCGGCTTCTTGCCCTGAAAACCGGATACTGTCGCGATCCTGAACGGCATGCCGGTCAAAACAGTGGCGGCGCCGGCGGCACCTAGAAATCCACGCCTGGAAAGATTCTTTTTCATATTGGCTCCAGAAATGAGAACAACTTGGATGTACGGCCCACTTGAGCTTTAGAACTCCAGCCGAGTACGGGTTTATAACTTCAATTCCCAGCCTTTGCGGAAGACCGGCTTGACATATTGATTGGCCTCCGGGCTGTTGGTGAATCGCAGCCTGGCGCTGTCCCACTCCAGCTTTCCGGGGACACGCCAGGCAATGCAGACGAGCGCGAGCCACTCCGCGAACGACGCGGTGATGCTGAAGTCGGAGCAAGGTGGTTCGCCGCCCTTGCAGGCGCGGATCCAATCGAGCATGTGCCCGGGGGAGCGCGTAAGAAGCTGCGCAGGAAGCTGGTATTCCTTCCATCTGTCAGCGGGCAGCAGCCAGACGCCTTCGCCGCGGCTGCTGGTGGCCAAAATCCCCTTGGATCCGATCAGAACTGACCCGTTGCCGGTTAGCACGCCGGGCTGCGGGACGTCGTTTCGTCCCCCAGGCTGCGTATAAACCTTCACGTCGGGACCTCCCGGACTGACAACCCTGTTGGCGCGGTCGGGCCCCGGGGCCGCTTCCTGACCCTCACGCCTCGGGCGCCGACCGGCGCCTGCTTCCCGTCCGGCTCCGCCTTCGCCCAGTGCCGGAGCCCGGTTGCTCGTCACGCGGCCCTTGTCCGCGAGGTTGTTCGTAGGCGGCAGGATCGTCTCCTTCTCCATCCCAGGCACCAGGTATGCCTCGGGATCGCCCGGCCGGGGTGATTCGTGATAGTAGACCGAGACCGGCGGCATTTGACCGCGGGCGGGGAAATCAAGCCGGACCACACCACGGTGCGGAATGGAAATCTTGCTCTTGCCTTCGATGCGGATGCATTCGACGCTGACGGGCGAGCTCAGTTGCAGCGCGGTGTGAACAGGACCTGCGGTATGAGTGGCCCAGTTGCCGATCTGGCCGGTTCCGAAATCCAGAAAGCCACGCCAGTTATAGGGAACATAGGCGTCGCTGAACGGACGCGTGGCCGCTCCGCCGAGCCATAGCTCCCAATCCAGCGTGGCGGGCACAGAGGCTTCCGGCGGAGGCGCTTCGAGACCTGTCGGGAACATGCCCGGAGAGGTGCAGACATGAACTTCCCGGACGTCACCGATTTCGCCGGACCAGACAATTTCAGCGGCGACGCGGTGGCACTCGTGCGAGAACCCTTGGTTGCCCATCTGGGTGGCGACTTTGTACTTCACCGCGGCTTGCTGGAGCAGCCGCGCTTCCCAGGGCGTTCTGGTGAGCGGCTTCTCCAGGTAGACGTGCTTACCCCGCTCCATGCACGCCAGTGCCACGGTGGCGTGCATGAAATCGGGGATGCCGATCGTGCACGCGTCGATGTTCTTGCCTTCCTTGTCCAACATGACGCGGAAGTCTTTGTACTTGGGGACATTGTATTTCTTGAGGTTGTTTCCCGCTCGTGCCTCATCCACATCACAAAGCGCCACGATGGTCTCGGTTCGCGCAGCCTGGTCCAGAATCAACCCGCCTTGGCCGCCGCAGCCGATGGAGGCAACGTTCAGCTTGCTGTAAAAGGGTCTGTATCCAAGAGTCTTCAGCGAAGGGACGCTGCCGAAGCCTCCGGCCGGCATCGCACCAGCCAGGAGCGCACCATAGAAGAAATGTCTTCGAGAAATCGAGTTGCCGCCCATCAATCCCCTCCCCCGAAAGTCACCACTTGTCTTGTTCTGTTCGACCGTTTAGTCGCCGCTTATACTACGCCCGAGAATCCTCGGAGCAACAGCCCGCTGCTCGTTTCTCGACTAGTGAAGCAACTTCTGCACCTCGGGAACCTTCGCCAGAATCGGTTCGTCAACTCAGGACCGGCTTTGGCGTCCCCCATCATTTCTACATCCACGTTAACCTCACAACAAGGCAAAAGTGAGAAATGCCCGATTCTCGAAGCCCCTCGCGCCTCCCTCTATATGACGGTAATGCGAGCGCAAAGGAGGCATGAATTCGACTCACCCTTCCAGCATGGGCCGGGCCTAAGGACCTGAGTACCCAGCCGCCTTCCTTGGGAGGGTTCGGTCACCCGGGGCTACGATGCCGTCGTCCCTTCGGAACTCGATTTGCTCGGCGTGATCCGTCGGCCGCGTCCCATAGCGCCGGCGGTATGCGACGCGCCGAAGCCCCGATCCTTACACTTACTTCTGAACCAGCGTGCAGAGGCGGGATCTCAGCGGTTGAGTGACTCGCCGCCCAACTCGCCACAAGACGGCTAGTCACTCAACCGCCGCTGAGATTCCAACCTCCGCACGCTGGACCGTTCGGAGTGATGTCTAGTCACCGCCACCGATCTATGGACCGTCCGGGACGACGAGGTGACAACGAGTTCCCTGGCCCATGGCACTCTTGATCTTTATCCTCCCGCCAAGAAGCTGGATCCGTTCGCGTATGCTCAGCAAGCCGAGCCCGGCCGTCTCCTTGACTTCGTGCCGGTCGAAACCTCGGCCTCGGTCGGAAACGCTAAGGTACACGTACCGGCCGATCCGCCGCACTCGAATGGCCGCCTCATCTACCTGGGCGTGCTTCACGACATTGAAGAGAATCTCCTGGACCGTTCGGAACAGGAACATTGTAAGCGCTTCCGATTGCAGGATCGCCAAACCACAGACACGGACCCTGACAGTCAGACCATGCCGCGTCCGCGCCCACTGAGCCAACCATTCAAGGACCTCAGCCAGATCGTTCGCATTCATAACAGCAGGACTCAAATCGTGCGACAGGCTGCGCGACTTCTGGATGGCTTCTTTCAGCAACTCGTCGATCCTCCCGATAACTTCGCGCCGCACTCCCTGCCTGCGACTTGCAAGAAGAGTCAAATGGAACCTGGCCCCGGCAATTTGCTGCTGGAGGTCCTCATGCAAAATCAGTGCTATGCGCCGGCGCTCCCGCTCCTCCGCCTGCGATAGTTCGAGCGTCAGCCTTTGCAGCTGACGCGCCCGATGGGTCAATTCCGCCGTGCGTTCCCCGACTTTTTTTTCCAGGGTCGCGTTCAACTCCCTCAGAGCCTCTTCGGCCCGCTTCCGTTCGGTGATGTCTCGGACTACTGACACCGATCCGATAATGACACCGCCAACATCCCGAACCGGGGCAGCGCTAACCTGGCGGTAGCGCAACTCACCCGAAGCCGGAGTTCGAATGATCTCCTCCTGGTCTCTGACTACTTCTCCTCGGAGAGCGCGTAGAGTCGGCGCTTCATCAACAGAACGGACAGTACCATCAGGACGATACACTTCAAGGCTGGCAGCCAGATCCTCGACTTGCATTTTTCCGCCGTTTTGGAAGCCGAACTCCTTCATCCCTGCGGGATTCACCAAAATAAACTGCTTTTCAGCGTCCGCAAACCAGATTTCGTCGTTGATGCTGCCCAGCAGCGACGAAAGTCGATCTCTCTCCTGCTGAACCGTGTCCAGTAGCCTCTGATTCTCCTCCTCGGCCCGCTTGCGATGCTCGACTTCGGCAGCCAAAGTGTCGCGCGAGACGGTGGTTGCGCTCAGCTCGGCCGTCATGCGGTCGAAGGCTTGCGCGAGCTCACCGAGCTCGTCCTGGGAAGACAGGCCGACGCGGTGGGCAAGATCCCCGCTCCCGACGACTTGGGTCCCGCGCCGGAGCTGGTCCAGCGAGATCGTGATCCGTCGCATCATCCTCAACGACCCCAGAGTCAGAACCCCAGCGGCGCCGGCGACAAGCACAAACACGAACACGCCGGTCCGGCGCTCCGACACTTCCAACTCGCGGAGGACGAGGCTATCGAGTTGGGTGGCGCTTGTGACGACGGACCGACAGCGAATCAGAATCTGTCCTATCAGCCTTTCCTCGACCTCCGTGACAAAAGAATCGGTCTCCTCTTGTGAGTAGTTAGCGTAGTGTGCGGCCAGGCTGAGAAACGCGCTTTTTCCTGCCTCAATATCACGACGCATGTCTATCAGGGCCCGACGTTCAGCTACCCCTTCGACCTCGACGGCATCCAGAAGCCTCGTTACCGCATCGCGGCTCAGGCAGATCGTGTCCGGCGGCGAACTGCTTCTGCTGGTTGACCGACACCTCGCGGTCGTCCGGGTGCACGCGCTTGTAGGCCTCCTGTTCCGAGATGATGTTGTAGATCTCGTCGGCGTGAATCCGGTGACTCATGAAGACATACCGTCTGGATGCCAGATCCAGCATGTTGCTGATTCTCCTTCTGGCAAGTGGCGTTGGCAAACGCGATCTTCGGGCTTCGGCGCCTGCACTGGTCGCAGGTATAAGGCCGACTGTCGCGCAGCGCGTCCCAGGACTTCAAACCACAAGACCGTCTACGTGGAGGGCTTCATAGGGTGTTGCCCAAATCGAAACCGTGGAGTGCATGGAGTCAGATCACGGGGAAAGAAGATTGTGGGACGCCCGGTCGTCTGGTTTGGTGGAAAATAGAGACTTCCCTCGCTCTCAGAAACAAGTTTCTCCATGTGGGGACCGCATACGTATCTCGAGCCGAGTCGGCTTTAATTTGGAGTGCGGCGGCAGAAGGACTCCGGTGCTTTATGAGGAGTCCTGGCGACGCCGCTTTGGCTTCCCCGCGGAGCGGGAGGACTATCAGCAACCGTAATTCGGAGCAGTGATCGGCCGAAGTGCACTGCCGCAACCGCTCGCATCTGGCCAAATGGGTTTTTGCCAATCCTCCCGCTCCGCGGGTTAGCCAAAGCGGCGTCGCCAGGACCCCTGATAAAGCACCGGGGTCCTTCTGCCGCCGCACTCCAAATCAAAGCCGACTCGGCTCAATCCGTCGGGAGCGAAGACCGAAGAACGATCGTAGTGCTTGTTGTCGAGAAGAGGGATCATCAGGTGTCCTTCAGAATTCAGCCTT
>Ga0105091_10000620_pt1 | contig 14998 bp, 11 predicted proteins | sample PPLLak1March2015_FD_87022 | JGI IMG/M metagenome (GOLD analysis project Ga0105091, IMG submission 87022) | Freshwater sediment microbial communities from Prairie Pothole Lake near Jamestown, North Dakota, USA - PPLs Lake P7 Core (1) Depth... | ecosystem: Environmental > Aquatic > Freshwater >... | reverse complement strand
GTTGATCCGCATGCGCAGGGCGGCTTCCGCTTCGCTCAGGTGAACGCGCGTATTAATGCCAATCGTTTCAGTAAAATCATCATGCAGCACAGCCTGGACAGGCAGCCCATCCTTCACTGCCAGTTCAACAACATCAGTCAGATAATATTCACCTTTCTGGGGATTCTTTTGAATACGATGCAGCGCATCCCACAACCAATCCGCCTTGAAACAATATGCGCCGACGTTCAATTCCTTGATCGCGCGCTGCTCGGGCGTGGCAACATACTCCTCGACAATGGCTGCCACGGTCCCGTCGGCGTTGCGCACGATCCGGCCGAAGCCGCGCGGGTTGTCTGCGATAACGGTCAACAGGCTGAAGGGTCCGGGGTTGAGGCGCTGCGTTTCCACGAGTCGCTTGAAGGTTTCAGCGCGCAGCAAAGGCATATCGGCATAGGTGATGATGACATAGTCCGTTTTATCACGCAGGGACGATTCAGCCTGTATTGCTGCATGTGCGGTTCCAAGCTGCGGCTCCTGCAGCACACAATCGGCAGAATCGCCCACATACTTTTTTACTGCTTCAGCACCATGACCCACAACAACAACAGGTTTTTCCGTGGTCACTGATTTCAATGCTTCCAGCACATGCCATACCATTGGCTTGCCGCACAATGGGTGCAGCACCTTTGGCAGGTCAGACTTCATGCGGGTACCCTGCCCCGCGGCAAGAAGGACAGCTGTTGTCTTCATAAACCTCCTGCAATCCCCTCACCCCTGCACCCCTCTCCCATTGGGAGAGGGGATGAGGCGGAGGGAAATAAAAATAGGATTCTGCGGCGGGGCCCTTCGGCTTTCTCCACAAATCCTATTCTATAGAAAAGAAGCCCCGCATTTGCGGGATACCGTTGCCAGAAAAACTGGCTGGGGCGCCTGGATTCGAACCAAGATCCACAGCTCCAAAGGCTGGTGTGCTGCCCTTGCACCACGCCCCAGTGCGTGGCACATTGTATCACAGCGACCCATGCCGGACAACACCTGCACCGTGCGCAGGTACGGTGTGTTACTTCTTCTTGAGCGCACCCGTGTTTTTCAGGGGACCTGTTCGTGTGATCGGCACGGTATTTCCAACCCCGGGTGTCAGTCCCAGTTTGCGCGCCTCATCAAACGAGATCACATCCGGGTTGGTTGGGATATTGCCGGTTTTTTCCACGGCATCATTCCAAAACGCGTCGAGATCCTGCACTGGGGATTTTTTTTCTGCAGAGGCAAATAAAGCCTCGACATCAACGTCGGGTTCAGGCTGTTCGGAAGGGAATGGCACCGCTTCTCTCGCTTCGTTCACAGGGATGGTTGGTTCCGTTTTGCCAGGCGCAGCCGTCACCCCAAGCGACTCCAGTACATCCTTCACTTCGCCGCGCAGAACGAGCATTCCTTCCACGGTCTGCAGAATATGATCCACACTGACGAGATCCTTGCCAGCCAGCAACAGTCCATGAGCTGGATTTACCGGGATGAGGATCAAATCATGATCTCCGCCGCTGAAGACATGATAATTATCCAGTCTATCCTGATGAATGAACCGGGAAATTTTTAAACCTGCGCTGAAGATCCCCATCAATGCGGAAAGCAGTGAGACTTCCATGCTGCTGTCATGCAATCCCCCGGCGCGTGCCAGTATACGTCCGCGGTCATTGATCAGGAATACCGCGTCAGCTTTGCTCCTCTGTCGAAAGCCGGTCAATAACTCGGAAAGCGTCTGGCGGCGTTCCTCCACTTCCGTGGCTGACTCAGGAGGAAAGATCGTCCGCACCAATCCCAGGCTGCGCTCGACTGCATCCAAAAAATCTGCCAATGGGATGGGCTTATCGAATGTCGCCACAGCACCCGCCTCCAGCATTTCCCTGCGCGCCTTGCGCTCGCTCATCCCCGAGATGAAAATGGTCTTCAGTTCAGGACTGCGAACTTTGATCTTGTGCATCAACTCCACACCGGAAATGCCCGGTAATAGATAATCTGCCACCAACAAGTCGATTTTTCGGCGTGAAGCCTCAAGCAGCGCCTCTTCGCCGGAGGGCGCATCAATAATATCCAACTCGTGACCGAGTGTTTGCAGGGTTGAATGAAGCAGGCGGACTATGTCACGCTGATCGTCAACGAGGAGAATGGTGGGTGCGGACATAACAATTCACTCCTGGACCTTATTGCGCAAGCCAGCAGGCAACCCAGTGATCGGGACTGACTTCGATAAACGGCGGTTCTTCCTGTGAACATTTTTCGATCGCCACCGGGCAGCGTGGATGGAACCGGCAGCCTTTTGGAGGATTAAGGGGACTGGGCACATCCCCCTTTAAGATCGTGCGCTGTCTTTTCAAACGCGGGTTCGGTATCGGGATGGCTGACATCAGTGCCTGGGTATAGGGATGCAGCGGATTGCGGAATAATTCTTCGCGCGTGGTCATTTCCACCATCTTGCCCAGATACATCACTGCCACGCGGTTCGAAACATGTTCCACCACAGAAAGGTTGTGAGCAATAAACAAATACGTCAGCCCAAACTCCTCCTGCAGATCCTTCAGGATATTCAGGACCTGGGATTGAATGGAAACATCCAGGGCAGAGACCGGCTCATCACAGATGATAAACTTGGGCTGAAGCGCCAGGGCGCGTGCGATGCCAATGCGCTGACGCTGCCCACCGGAAAATTCATGAGGATAGCGGCGGGAATGATAACTCTCCAGTCCGACTTTGCCGAGAGTCTGGAACATAATCTCCACGCGTTCCTTTGGAGTGCCAATCCTATGGATCTGCAAGCCTTCCATGATGGATTCGCCGATCGGGACGCGCGGATCGAGTGAAGCATACGGATCCTGGAAGATGATCTGCATATCGCGGCGGGCGATCTTTAAATCACGCGGGTTCATGGAAAAGACATCCTTGCCCTGGAAATTTACTTCTCCACCGGTCGGCTCGATGAGGCGCAGCATGGTCCGCCCCACTGTTGTTTTGCCGCAGCCGGATTCGCCCACCAAACCCAGCGTTTCGCCTTTTCTCACAAAGAAACTCACATCATCCACGGCTTTGACATGATTGACCACGCGCTGAAGCAAGCCTGCGCGTACAGGGAAATATTTAACCAAATGATTGACTTCTACAAGGGTTTCGCCCTTGTGATTGTTATCTGTCTGCATGATGTAAGCTCCAGGTAAAGGTCATGATTGACTGACCTTAAGCGGAGCGACATGTCCCTCCGCGTTTTGATATAACCAGCAGCGCACCAGGTGCCCCGGCTTGACTTCCACCAGGTCAGGTTTGACCTGCGCACAAATGGTCAAGTCGTACTTGATGCGCGCCTGGCAGCGTGGTGAAAAACGACAGCCGGGCGGCAGGTTGACCAGGTTCGGCACGATGCCGGGGATCACATCCAGCCTCTCTTTGATCTCTCCGAGGATGGGGATCGAACCGATCAACCCCTGGGTGTAGGGATGCAGCGGTTCATCGAACAAGGTGTTCACATCCGTTTGTTCAACGATCTCTCCCGCATACATCACCGCGACGCGTTCCGCCAGCTCTGCCACCACGCCAAGATCATGCGTAATAAGAATGACCGAGGTTCCCATGTCCCGGCGCAGGTCGCGCATCAGGTCAAGGATCTGCGCCTGGATCGTCACGTCCAGCGCGGTAGTCGGTTCATCTGCGATCAACAATTCAGGGACACAAGCCAGCGCCATCGCGATCATCACGCGCTGCGCCATCCCACCGGAGAGTTCATGTGGAAAGGCTTCCACCCGCCGTTCAGGGTCTGGCACCCCAACCATCTTAAGCAGGGCAACAGCTCGCTTCCGGCCTGCTTCCCTGCCCATATCCTGATGAACATTCAACACTTCAGCCAGTTGATCGCCAACTTTGAAAACAGGATTAAGCGCAGTCTGCGGCTGTTGGAAGATCATCGAGATGCGGTTGCCGCGGACCTTGACCATCTCATCTTCAGGCAGCTCAAGCAGATTTTCTCCATTCAGCAGGATTTCCCCTTCATCGATTCTTCCGGGGTTGGAGATCAGGCGCATGATCGAAAGCGATGTCACACTCTTGCCACAACCCGACTCACCCACTATTCCCAATACCTCCCCCGGGTACACTTCAAAGCTTACACCATCCACCGCGCGAACAATACCGTCTTCGGTGTAAAAATACGTTTTGAGTCCTTTCACTTCCAACAAAGGTTTACTATTATTCATCGCAATGGACTCCATGTTCAGGAATGTACGGATTATAGCAAAGTTTTGTCCGAATAACGTCCCGAAGGCTGTCAGGGAAATACTATTGAGCCGATCATGACAAGCCTTCGGGACGTTATTTAACAAATTACCCAGAGGAGATTAATTCATTTGATCAACCGCGATTTTCGGCTGATATCGGGCGGAAAGTGTGAAACATCACAGGATCAAGGCGCACATTCCTCACCGTAATCAAAGGTTTCGATATCTGCCAGCACGGAGAATGAAAATGGATCGAGGGTGAAGCCGCAAAAATCAGGGCGGGTGGCAGCGACTTTAAGCCGCAGGTAAAGCGGAATGGACGGAATGTCGGCTGCGAAAATCGCCTGTGCCTCCTGGTGGAAACTGTATTCGGGATCAGTGGAGACTGTTTGAATCGTTTTTTGACAGGCAGCATCGAAAACGGGGTTTGTGTACCCGCTGATATTTGTTCCAATCCAGTGATTCGCTTCGTTCGGGATTTGCGAACTCATAAACCAATTACATTGCGGCTCGAGGCTGTTCACACCGATGGCATATTCGGCAAGGTCGAACTGGCGTCCGAAGAGTGGTCCCGTGGGACCCTGGGTGTAAAAATCCGAAGCTGTTGAAAAAACAAGGTTTAGCCCAATGCCGCATTCAGCCAGGGATTGCGCGAAGATCTCAGCGACCTGATGACGCTGTGTTGCGGAACTTGTGTAATAGTTGAGAACCAGGGGCGTATTGATGGGAACATCCGTAACATTCAAAGACTGGCGCGGTGTGGATGGATCGTTATCGTGGTCGAGCCAGCCCAACTGCTCCAGAATTTGGTTCCCGGAGGCAGGATTGAATTCATACGCTTGAATGTTTGCGTTGTGCAAGGGATGATCCGATGGAAGATAACTATCCGGCACCTGGGATAAACCAAACAACACGGTATCCACAACCTTCTTCCGGTCAAGGCACATGGCAACTGCCTGGCGTGTCCGCTTGTCGCCAAAGAGATCGGGACGATCCTTTTTAACATCGAAGCCGTCATCATAAGATGCGTGCGTGATGCCAAACCCCAGCCATTCGATGGTCGTTGTTTGCGCGATCTGCAAACGTGCCTGCTGGTCATGCTGCATTTGCTGTAGTAAACCCACCTGTCCATCCAGGCGGGTGGAGGGATCGAGTACATCACAGGTCCCATCAACCAGTGCGCTCACCGCCGCATCTGTCTCGGGGATGATGAGGAACGTCAGCTCATCGAACTTCGGCAGTCCGCTGCTGGCGCGGAAATAATTGAGGTTTTTGATAAAGTGCAGACTCTTGCCTGCCTCCCATTCATCGATAATATAGGGTCCCCAGCCCATCGGCAGTCTCGCAGAAACGTCCACCTTCAAAAGGTCGGCAGGTGGAAATTCACTCCAGGCATGTTCGGGCAAAGGCATCCAAATATTTGTGTAATAGTCAGGATCAATATAACCGGGCTTGCCCCACCATTGCACCGTTTGATCGTCCGCAGCTTCATATGTCGCTGTGCGGTCTACGAGAAATTTCGAGTTGGGCGTTGCTTCATTCGCAGCCAAATTGAACGAGTAAATGGAATCGCTCGCGGTGATGGGCTCACCATCCGACCACATCAAGCCTTTGAGCAGGGTGAACGTGACAACCATTTGATCCATTTGCAGGGTGCTGGTGCCATCATAGTCGATTGCACAGTCATCACTGCGGCAGCCGCTCGGACGTACTTTTGTTCCCGTATTGAGCAACACCAGATTGCCGCTGGAATCGACAACCTCATCACCCGCTTTGATAGGAATTGGACTTATTTGCGCATCACCATCTTCGAGGCTTGGGACTTTTTCGAGAATGATCGCCTCATAGCCATAGTCCAGGACATCCATGGGACCATCGTAAATGGCAGAGAGAACGCTGCGCGCCGCGGAATTAAGATTGCCATACGGATAAAGAGTGGTGGGTTCCTCGCCCAGGCAAATTGTCAGGGAACGTTCAGCAGGCGTTGGTGTCTCCAGGGCAGAGGGCGTTGGGTTTGGCGTTGAAGCAACAAACGGCGTCACGCTCACCTGCGGCGCACAGGCAGGAAGCATCACGGCAAGGATCACTAGAGGGATCAGGGTTTTCATAAAGTTTGCTTTCATGCAGCCTCCCTCTAAATTGTAGTCGTATTTCTGGATTTTTTGAGGATAATGATCAGCGCAAGGATGATCAGCACCCCGATCGATATGACCGCGAATAGGGCAGCGGTTCGAGCCTGGACCTCAGCTTGAGTCAATACCCCGGCGATCTTCACAGCCTGAGCGTTGGATTCACTCAACTCCGCCGTTCCCTGCCAGAGACCATTCTGCCGCAACAGGAACGCGGTTACCTGCCATGTCTCTTCCTCGGTTAAACTGCTGGGCTTCCAGAATGGCATCGTGGCAAAAATGTAACCGCGCAGGTTCGCCGCATTGGGAAATTTCTGCAGCGTGCCGGGACCCACCAGCGCGGGGACTTTTTCAGGCAGAGTAAAACCATCTTCATAGGGCCGTGTACCATGACAGCCTGAGTTCCAGCAATTGCGGTCCTCAAGTGGATAGGTTGTACGAAATTCATCGGTCAGTCCCTGGCCGCGATCGCCATGACAGGGAAGGCATGCCAGCCAGTACACCTGCGCCCCATAATCCGCCTGGGAGGGAGAGGCAGGCAGGGTCGGTTCAGCCAGTCGATTCGGTGTGGGCATGGGAGTGACCGCCTGCGGCTGGGAAGCAGCAGCTGTATCCATACGGAAGAATAGCGCTGCCGTAAGCAGCGCTATTCCCATAGACAGAAGAGTGAACCGGAAAATTATTCTGGCTTGCACAGAGAAGCTAAGTAATCCTATGGACTAGGTTTTGCCGCGCATGCGCGGATCGAGCACATCCCGGAGTGCATCGCCAACGAGATTCCAGCCCATCACGAAGAGCACCAATGTCAGCCCGGGCCAAACGATAATGTACCAGTACCTGTTCAGGCTGGTGATCCAGTTGCGTGCAAATGACAGCACCTGGCCCCAGTCGGCATACCCCACTTCCGTGCCAACCCCTATAAATGATAGCGCTGCAAAAGTAAGGACGACATTACCGATATCGAGGGACGCATACACCAGGGTCGGAAAGATGGCGTTGGGGATAATATGACGAAAGAGGATACGGCTGTCCTTCACACCGATCACCTTTGCAGCCAGAACATAATCCCGTTGTTTGACGGAGAGAATATCGCCGCGAATGAGACGGGCATACGTCATCCAGCTAAAGGCGATCAAAGCAATGATGGCTGGCAACAGGCTCTTCCCGATCTTTGGCGTCAGCACCGCGGCAAGGATCAACGCTGCCAGGATAAATGGCAGAGTTAGAAAAATATCCACAATGCGCATGAGCACGTTGTCTAATAAACCACCGTAATAAGCCGAGACCGAACCGATAATGGTACCGATCAGGAAGGTCGCCACCACAACGATGAAACCGGTTTTGAAAGCCGTGCGCACTCCCCAGATGATCCCATAGAAAACATCATATTGACCCTGCGCTGTTCCAAGGATGTGCGTCCACTGGTCCGTTCCCATGATCGGCTTCCACCAAAATGGAAGGGGCGGGGGTTTGCGCGTCCAGGGAGTTCCCATTGGTCTGGGTTCCGAGATAAACCCATCACGCGGGATCTTGTAAGGATCATTGGGATTGACGGGAGGAGCGATCAATGGCGCTGCCAAAGCAATGATGACGAACAGACCGATCAGGATAAAACCCAAAATGGAGGCAGGCGTCTTGAGCAAGCCTCTCGTGATGCGGTAGTTTTCAGGACCAAGGAAGCGTTCCAGCCAGCCGATCTCGCGGATGGCAACGGTATCACGCAGGAGGGTATTATCACCACTCGGAATAATTTCAGCCATGGTAGTTCTCCTTTATGATAAACGTATACGCGGGTCAACGACCGCGTACAGAATGTCAACAACCAGATTGGATACGATCAGGATGAATCCATTGAAAAGGGCAAAACCCAAAACAGTGATCACATCCAATTGCGCAGCGGCATCCGCAGCCGCCTGACCGATACCTGGATAATTGAAGACGGTTTCCGTAATGACCACGCCGCCCAGCAGCAGGATGACCTGAAAACCTGCCAGGGTTACCACGGGGATCATGGCATTCGGCTGGGCATGCTTAAAAATAACATCACGCTCATGGAGACCCTTTGCCCGTGCAGTGGTGACATATTCCATGCGTAACGTTTCCAGCATCGAAGAACGTGTTACCCGCACAAAGGTTGCCCAACTAATATAGGAAAGTGTCAGGATCGGCATCAGCATGTGACGCATGGCATCCCAGAAGATATCCAATCTCCCGTTGAGCAGCGCATCAATAGTGAGCAGATAGGTGTAGCGGTGGAAACCTGCCGAATATATGATCTGGTTCACCCAATCCGAAGCTTTGCCAGGCGGGAACCATTGCAGGTTGGCGTAGAATATCATGAGCATCAACAAGCCGAACACGAATGTCGGAAACGAAGTCCCGACAATACTGAAAATTCTTGCCGCCTGGTCAATAATCCCGTTCTGATGAACGGCTGCCTGTACCCCGAGCCATATCCCCACAAGGATGACTGGGGCGACCGCCCAGATCGTGAGATCGAGAGTATTGGGAAAACGATTGCGGATCAGATCGGCGACCGGTTGGGAGCCTGTCCGTGACCAGCCAAAGTCTCCATATAGGATTCCACCTGCACGTTTCCCATTCGAATCAACCACTCCCACCAACCAGCGCCAATATTGGATATGGAGGGGTTTGTCGAGACCATAATGCTTGATAACAGCCGATACTTGTCTCTCATTCCTGGGAACATCACGGATGTATAATGCTGCCCGGTCCACAGGACCAAGGAATTGCAGCATGGCGAAGATCAGGACAGTGACTCCAAAGAGCAGAACCGGTACCAGCATCAGACGCCGGAGAATAAAATTTAGCATATTTCACCTCAAAGGTTTTGCCATTCGGAGCGAACTGGATCGCAATTCAACCCACTCAGCAGGGCAAAACTCACGGTAGTTGCGAGGGCCTGTTTCCAGGCCCTCGCATAAAACCAATTCGATCGTACAGACTTGACTATTACTTAATGTTCCAATTGTAGAGGATCGCGTCCTGCTGAAGCTGCGGGCGTCCAATATAGAGGCGCAGTGTTCCCTCTACTGGGGTTTCGCCTTCTGCACAAGCTGTGAATCTCTCGAGTCCTAACTTTGTGGAATCGAATTTGCACAAGGGTTGCACAGGTCCGTATTCGTTCGCGTCGAGATCGAACACGCTGAACTCACTGACCAATGGATCCACCTGGGCACGGTCGACGGGATCGACATCGATGATGTCGGCGTCACCAGCCTGCAGCATGGCGAAGCGGGTACCAAACTCTTCCACGACCGGGAAGATGACGCGCTCAAGTACCGCAGGCTCGCGCCAGTATTCATCATTGCGGACGAGCACATTTTCCTGGCCCGCAGTGCGACGCTCGAGCTTGAAGGGACCGGTACCATTCATGATATTGGTGAAGGGATCTTCTGCAGCTGTCATGGCATAGAAGTTCTGCCACGTATCGCAGGAACCATCCCAACCACCGTTCTCAACCACCCATTCCATGTCCATGACGGAACCCCAGGTCTGGGCGATCGTGGGCAGGAACGGACCCCAGGACTGTGCCAGGGTCATGGTGACTGTGCCGGCAGCATCGTCAGCGACGATGGCGCTCTTTACTTTTTCACAAGCGGCAACGAGGGCAGCCGGATCGGTCGCTGCCATTGCTTCACGATCATCCGCCGCGGAACCATCGCCCGCCACGAGGGAAATATCATCAACGCCACTACCAAAGAACGGCTCAGCCAACAGCCACTGCGGGGAGATATAGCCACCCTGCAGCAAGCCGCGCTGGTAGGAATAGGCAACATCTGAAGGGGTCAGGTCGCCGCCTTCATGGAACTTCACGCCCTCGCGGATCTTGAAGGTCCACACGGTGCCATCATCAGAGACTTCCCAGGATTCGGCAAGCAGCGGTACAAATGTATCGGTCTTGATGCCATCGTAGAATACCAGCGTCTCATAGACGTTCTGGATCAATTCAGCGCTGGCGGTATCGTAAGCTAGCGCCGGATCGAAGGTATCGATGTCGCCGATAACGGCATTCGTGAAGGTTGTCGGATTATTGGCATCGGCGGTCTTGGACATCGGATAGTACATGTCGCCTGGGAAGATCGGGTTGAGCACACGACCCTCTACCCACTTCTGCTCGAAGGTATGGCTGGTCACCAGCGCGATCGGCACACCGGCTACCTGATCGTAGTACAACTGGTTCAACTGCTTATAGATGGCATCGCGTTTGACAGGATCGATCTCTGAAACGCCCTGTTCAAGCAATACTCTAAACTGTTCCTTTACATCATCGGGCATGTTGGTACGAGAGCCATAAGCACCGACTGTATAGGGCTGGAACCAGTTGTGCGGATCATGGATATCTTCGAGCCAGCCGGCGGTCATGACCGGAATTTGACCAGCGCGCTGGGCTGTCAGATAAGCGGGCCACGGCAGACCGAGAATTTCGACCACGAAGAGTTCATTGACTTCCGACAGATTGGCAGCCAGGATATCGGCTGTATTCTGACGCACCGTATTGCCCTGGTTGTAGAGCATCTGGATGCGGAAGCCGCTGGTCCAGACGTCGCCTTCCGGGTCTTCGCCTGCGGCGATTCCATCATGATCGAGATCCGCCAACTTGAACTCTTCTGCGGATTTCTCCAGATCGAAGGTGAAATGAGGCGCAGCCGTATCGAAACCTGGCATACCGGGCAATGTCAGTTGCAGGGATTGAATAGCTTCACCGCGGTATAGTTCGTCGATGTAGATATCCCAGTCGAAGGCATAGGCAAATGCTCTGCGGATGTGGACATCGGCAAAGAAATCTGTGGGTATGCCATTACCATCCAACTGACCGGAGCCCAAATAGGGGCTGGTGGGACCAGCGGGTGCCTCGGTCGGAGCTTCGGTCGCCACCGGCTCTTCCGTCGCAGGTGCTTCCGTCGCGGGCGCAGGTGCGCCACAAGCTGCCAACACCACACTGGCAATAACGAGCAGGCTTAATAGGACTAACAATTTACGCATGTTTCTTCTCCTCACAAAATCAAAAGGGTTAGATTTGAGACTTGCACAAATAGAAACCAACGGTCATGAAGGGTTCGAGCAACCACCTCCTTTCCAAATATCCAGATCACTGACTACAAGAATCTTTCTGCAAAAAAACATGCCACAAAGTGGCCCGGTCTGATCTCGCGAAACTCAGGCTGTGATTGGGAACAAATCTCTTCCGCGAACGGGCAACGTGTACGGAAGCGGCACCCGGAAGGCGGATTGGCAGGGGATGGCACATCACCTTTGAGGATAACGCGTGCCCTTTTTGCATCCGCAACAGGATCTGGAATTGGCACAGCCGAAAGCAATGCCTGGGTATAAGGATGTAACGGCTTCATGTAGATCTCATCGCGAGAAGCAACTTCCGCCAGAACACCCAGGTACATCACCGCCACACGATCACTGATATGGCGTACCATCGAAAGATCGTGCGCAATGAAAAGATACGTTAAATGGAATTGCGACTGAAGTTCTTCAAGCAGATTGACAACCTGCGCCTGAATCGAAACATCCAGCGCGGAGATCGGTTCATCGCAAACAATAAACGACGGCTGGAGCGCCAGTGCCCGCGCGATCCCAATCCGCTGACGCTGACCACCGGAGAATTCGTGCGGATAGCGGCTCGCAAATAACGGGTTCAGACCGACCAAATCCAGCAAGTGTTTAACGCGTTCCTGAAGTTCGTGGCCCCCCATCGCGCCATGGACCATCAATGGTTCGCCAACAATCTGGCCCACCGTCATGCGTGGGTTGAGACTGGCATACGGATCCTGAAAGATCATTTGTATATCACGCCGGATCCAGCGCATTTCTTCTGTCTTCAAACTGACCAGATCGGTCCCGTTAAAATAAACTTTTCCGGCAGTCGGTTTATATAGTTGCAGGATGGTACGACCCGCTGTGGATTTGCCACAACCCGACTCGCCCACCAAACCGAGTGTCTCCCCACGTTTGATATCGAAACTAATCCCGTCCACCGCGCGCACGGCACCAACCTGACGCTGGATCACGCCGCGGTAAATGGGAAAATGCATTTTCAAATCATCAACATGAAGAAGAATATCATTGGAGTCTGTTGTCACCATTAGCGATGTCTCCCTGTCTTCGTATCTACCCAGCAAGCGGCACGATGTTCGGGCCCCACATTCAACAATGGAGGCATTTCATTCCAGCAATGCTCCAATGCCCATTTGCAGCGCGGCGCAAATGGACACGCACTCGGCTTCTGGTAGAGAAGTGGCGGCTGCCCATCAATGGAAAATAATTTGGTTCTTTCCTTCTCATCTACACGGGGGAGACTTCCCAACAGACCAATTGTATAAGGATGTTCCGGATTGGAATACAATTCGTTAACCGGAGCTTCTTCGATAATAAAGCCACCATACATGACAAGTACGCGCTGGGCCAAACCTGCCACAACGCCAAGATCATGCGTAATCCAGATGATTGCCATACCGAGTTCATCGCGCAATCGCTTGACCAGGTCGGTTATCTGCGCCTGGATGGTAACATCCAATGCAGTGGTCGGTTCATCGGCAATTAGAATTTGGGGGCTGCATGATAACGCCATTGCGATCATCACACGCTGACGCATACCGCCGGAATATTGGTGAGGGTAATCGTTCAAGCGCTCTTTCGCATTCGGGATTCCCACCATCGTTAGTAATTCAGCGGCGCGGTCACGAGCCTGATTCTTCGTCATGCCAATATGTAACATGAGAGGCTCTTCCAACTGACGACCAATGGTCAATACAGGATTTAATGAAGTCATTGGATCCTGAAAGATCATGGCAATTTGTGCGCCGCGGATCTGGCGAATCTCGGCATTTGACATTTTGAGAAGATCTTTCCGGGTAAAGTAGGCAGTCCCCGCTGTTACTTTTCCAGGAGGAGATGGGATCAAACCCAAAACAGAGAGCATGGTTACACTCTTACCACAACCACTCTCTCCCACCACTCCTAAGGTTTCACTTTCAGCTAATCCGAATGAAACACCATTGACTGCATGTACAATTCCCTCTGGGGTATTAAACGTCGTTTCAAGCCCTTGCACATCAAGAATGAAGTCGGGCATCCATATATTCCTTTACTACAATGGAGTATTGGAACTAGAAGTTCCTAAGCACCAAGCAGAAAGAATTATACCCAATTCCCTAAGTGCGTCAACAGTAATACAGTTGTAGGACAATCATAGAGCCGCAGAATCCCAAAAAACAGTTCTGCAGAACTGTTTTAGACAATTCCTCAGGGGGATGTCCCTGATACGATTTCCCCGGCGCATTTCAAAACATTCCCTGCATTTCACTTTATTGACAGTGCCTTTTCGAAACGGTAGAATGACTTTATTCATAAAACTCTGCTGTGGAGGAAAAATGCTAAAGGAATTTAGGGAATTTGCCATGCGCGGCAATGTGATGGATCTGGCTATCGCCGTCATCATTGGCGGGGCGTTTGGAAAGATCATCACTTCGCTTGTGAACGACGTGCTCATGCCGTTGATCGGACTTGCGCTCGGTGGGATCAACTTTAGCGATCAGGCAATCGCATTGGGCGACGCGGTTGTCATGTGGGGTGCATTCGTGCAATCCATCATTGACTTTATGATCATCGCCTTCGTGATCTTTATGCTGGTGCGCACCATGAATCGACTGAAGAAAACGGAGCCCGCTCCTGCCCCCACCACCAAGGACTGCCCGCACTGCTTCACCAACATACCCATCAAAGCCACCCGCTGTCCGAACTGTACTTCGCAACTCTAGCGAGCCAAATCTCGGGGCGGGTTTTGAACCCGCCCTTACTTTCTCCCATGGAATTTCTCGATAAACTCAACAAGCAGCAACTGAACGCGGTCACCGCGGGGAATGGACCCATTTTAGTGGTGGCAGGTCCCGGGTCCGGAAAGACACGAGTCCTCACCCAACGAATCGCATATCTCATCGCGGGCGAAGGAGTCCGGCCATGGCAAATCCTGGCTGTGACGTTCACCAACAAAGCCGCGAAAGAGATGCAGGCGCGCATCAAATCGCTTCTGCCGGACCAAGCCATCGAAGGGATCATGCTCGGCACCTTCCACTCCATTTGCGCGCGCATTTTGCGCAGGGAGGCAGACAATCTGCCGATTGGTTCAAATTTTGTTATTTTCGATACGGATGACCAGGAACGGATCGTAAAGGCGGTGATCCGTGAACTCAATATCAATGAAAAGTTATATCGCCCTGCCAGCGTACATGGGTCGATCTCACGCGCCAAGAATGAGATCATCGGACCCGATGAATACCCAGCGACAACCTATCGCGATGAAATTGTGAAGCGGGTGTATCAGGAATACCAGAAGCGACTCGTGGCCAGCAACGCCGTGGACTTTGATGATTTGCTTGTGTACACCGCGCGCCTGCTGGAGGATAATCCGACCGTACGGGATAAATACGCACAGAGATTTCGGCATGTGCTGGTGGATGAATTTCAGGATACCAATCTCGCGCAATATGCGCTAGTGAGACAACTGGCTTCTCATCATAAAAATGTGTTTTGCGTTGGCGATCAGGACCAGAGCATATATTCATGGCGTGGTGCGGATTGGCGCAACGTCCAGCGCTT
>Ga0105091_10000619_pt1 | contig 15008 bp, 10 predicted proteins | sample PPLLak1March2015_FD_87022 | JGI IMG/M metagenome (GOLD analysis project Ga0105091, IMG submission 87022) | Freshwater sediment microbial communities from Prairie Pothole Lake near Jamestown, North Dakota, USA - PPLs Lake P7 Core (1) Depth... | ecosystem: Environmental > Aquatic > Freshwater >... | reverse complement strand
GATGGTGCTTCGTTACGTTGTCAGGGTCGCTCTTGATTCAGACCCCTAGATTCGTCCGGTGACACGGACGGTTCCCTCAATTGAAGCGGGAACAACTTCTACAAGCGACTTCGTGTCGCACATGCCCGAAGGAGACCGATGAGTTAGATGTTACGCTACCTGAAAGTAGTCACTCATGAATCTCGGCTTTCGACACATTTACAACATTTGGCGATTCAAAGAGGTGGCTTCCAGTAACCGTCCAGAAAAACGGAAGAATTTACTGATCATCATGTTATGGCTTGTCCCTCACCCTGTTGGGATGTAGCTTTGCGTGCCACTAGTACTTTATCTACTCGATTTTTATCCATATCCATGACCTCAAAACGGTAGTCAGCCGCTTCAAAGTGATCCGCCACCCGCGGAATGTGCCCAAGGATATACATCACGAATCCTCCCAGCGTGTTGAAAGCGTTTTCTTCCTCGCCCGGCAATTCGTCATTGATATCTAGGACTGCTTTCATGCGTTCGATGGTTACACTGCCGTCAATAAGCCACGATCCATCCTCGCGCACAACAATGTCCAGCTCTTCGTGAATATCTGAAGTCGGCAACTCGCCGACGATGGAAGTCAACACATCGGTCAGCGTGACGAGGCCTTGCAACTCACCATACTCATCTACGATCAACGCACATTGCTGGCGGGCTTTGCGGAAGTTCTCCAACAAGTGTGTGGTCGTAACACCATCCGGTATATATAGCGGTGGGCGTAACGACTCCTCAACTGCAAGTGGCCTGCCGGACAGTGCATCCTTGAGCAAATCTGCTGTGCGCAATATTCCCACAATATGATCCAGACCGTCGCGGCAGACGACCACACGGGTATAGGGGCTCTCGGCAATGCGGTTGCGTATTTCAGATTCAGGTTCGTCCAAGTCAAGCACATAAATATCAGTCCTGTGCGTCATGATTGCTCCAATACGCTGCTCATCAAGACGCAGCACGTTGGAAACGATGGCCTGTTCGCTTTGATGGAACACGCCAGACTCGGCACCTTGCTCCATCATTACCTTAATCTCATCATCGGTTACAGAAGATTCTTCCCTGCGAGCTGCCCCCATCATGCGCAGCAGAAAGCCGGAAGATGCCGAAAGCAGCCAGACCAGTGGCCGTGCTATGCGCGCCAGCAAGTTCATCGGCGGCGCAATCAGCGAGGCAATTTTCTCCGGGGACCTCAGCCCTAGCTGCTTGGGAACCAGCTCTCCAATTACGACAGAAACATAGGTCAGGCCTACGACGACAATCGTCAATGCCACACCTCTAGCGTATGGATCAATCAAAGTAAAACTTGCTAGCCACTCAGTCAGCGGGTCGGCCAGTGCGGTTTCACCGATGGCACCGCTCAAAATCCCCACCGTGGTAATGCCTACCTGTACAGTGGATAAAAAGGTGGATGGTTCGCTATTTAAGGCAAGCGCTGATTGCGCTCCGGGGCTGTCGTCATCTGCGAGCTTTTGCAGGCGTGCCTTGCGGGAAGATACTACGGCGATTTCCGACATCGCCAAAACACCATTTAAAAGAATCAAAAACAGAAGTAATACTATATCCACTACAGAGACGCCCATCGCCGTTTGGCGTGCGAACCAGGATTGAGAAGGATGGTGATTCTAACACTTCAGGGATGCTACTCAAAGCTGAAGGCCATGCCCAAGTGCTACATTTTCCAAAGCTGCCGTTCGCCAACTTCTGCTATTGGCCGACACGTGCCTGTTTTCATTCGTTAACTTCCATGACCGCAATATGCCAAATTGAAGCCATTTAATCCCATTTGAATTTCAAACGAATCTTTTTACGCCAGCTTTTTTTGCAGCTTTCTGCAAATCTTCGTCGAGAGTAGCCAGAGGCATGCCTAGCCTTAAGGCTAGCTCGAGATAGGATGCATCGTATGAGGAAAGCTTGTACCGTCTCGCCAGATGAAGAGTGTCAGACAGGGCATGTCCAAATGTGGCCGAGTCCACGTCAATGTCCACACCTTCCAGCATCTCAAGAAATGCATCGCTTCGCGCTTCTGTCACCAGTCCTTTTGCTTCCGCCCTGGCAATAACGTTTGCCACTTCAAGCCCCCATGTCACAGGAACGAGGGCATTATCTTGTTTCATCGCATCAAGTACTTTTCCTGCATAGGCAAGTTCTTGAGGTTTTCCGTCACCAAAAAACCAACGCATCGTCACCGAGTTATCAAGAATGAAGCTCATGCACGCCCTTCCTCGATGAGATCCTTGATGTTTACTCCGCGCACCGGATCGGCAAACATGAATGCCTTAAGCTTTTCTGCTGCCGCAACTTTGTCCTTTTGTGTAGCTCCCAAACTTGGAACTAAATCAGCTACAGCCTCACCACGATTGGTGATGGTAAAGCTTTTGCCGGATTTAACCTGCCGCAGCAATTCTGGAAGTTTTGTTTTCGCTTCATACGAACCTATTTCGATCTTCATAGTAATCTCCTGCAAAATAAACTTAACGCAGACCAGTGTATAGACCAGTCTTCTGGAAATCAAGCATTACATAGGTGAAGTGCGCCAAAATTACTTACTGCAAAGCGGCTAGTTAAGACCGCCTGTTATTGGAAAGTACGTATATGTTAGTTAATCGACTACATGATTTTCTTGTTCAACGGTGAGTTTCATTCCAACTGCTTTCAACACAGCAAGCAGCGTTTTTAGTATCAGATTTCCGTTTGCAGAAAGCACGCGACAAAGTGATTCACGGCTAATTCCAGCTTCAAAAGCAACCGATCCAAGCCCACCACACGCTTCTGCAATAGTTCGAAGAGCCAGCAGACCTGCTGGGAAGGTCATTAGGATTATCGATCGTCACCATGACTGCTTTCAGGTATCTGGTGAAACGCAGTGCGGATCAATATGAATCCGGAATAAAATAACAACATGCAATAACTTGATTTTATTGAATATTTTTACTTTAGATTTACTTTTGCAGCATAAAGGTTTCGTATTCCAGTATCTCCAGCTTGCGATCAAGCAGGTATAGCCCGACGACGACCGTGATGAGTAATGAAACGGTAAAGCCGTAGCCGTACCAGGTTGCACCAAGGTGTATGCTGAGCAGGCTGAAGAGGAAGTTCAGTAGGGCAAAGAGCGCGGTCAGAAGCAACGCAAGCATGCGTTTATCCAGATAGAACAGCACATTCATGATGCCGAGAAAGACCACCTGCAAGCCCGCACCGACCACGTCGATATACAGCAGGGAAATATAATATTGCGAGATGCCAAAGACATTCAGCAGCGCGGGTGAGGCCACAAAAATAATCAATATGGCGATACTCTGAATCTTGATTATCTCAAAAATTCCCTGACGAGCGATGCTGACCATTTCATCGCGCATTTCGTGTATGTAATCCAGCGTGCCGCCTTCGCGCACCGCGTCGTAAAATTTCTGGTAATACTCAACGAAGTCTGTTTCCATGCGCACCAGGAAAACCGCCATGCCCGGAATAATGGAGAGATAGGCCAGAAAAATCGGCAAGTCATAAATGAGTGACGCGTTGAACGGGCCGATCACGGAGACACCGGTGGAGTTGGTGTACCAAAAAATATATTTATCGACCCACACCCCCAGATTAAAGAAAAAACCTGTCCATATCAAAGACATGAACATGCGTTTTTTGCGCAGAAAATCGAATTCAATAAAGCGGTTAGAGGGGTATGAGCGGATGATCAGCATCATCATGCCCACCAGCAGTGTGAAGTGCCCCATTAAAAAACCGAGCAGCAGGCCATTGAGTCCGGATTCGTGCAGCACAATCGCGGAAAAAACCGCAATGCTGTAGCCGAGGGCAAAGAGCACAAGAATAGCCTTGTAGTTTTTCATGCCCGATAAAAATATGGTGGCAATCCAGATGTTGCAGAGCACCACAAAATTTGCAATCAGCAGGAGGCGAAAAACGGCATCCATTTTCTGGAAAGCAAACAAAGCCAGTGCCATGCCGAACAGGCCGGCAACCAGCGTGGTCACGAAGATGGAGCCAATAAAATTCGGCAGGATCGCATCGATATCCTTTTCAAACAGGCGATCGGCAATATAGCGTGTAAATCCCAGCTGCAAAAAGCCGGTCAGTATCAGGCTCATGGCCATCAGGTGCGTGATCGTCACCTGAAACTGCGTGATCATCGCATGCGGCACCACCAGCGCAACACTCATCAGGCCGATAAGCAGTACACCAAGTATTGACAATATCCACGGGCCCGAGCCGATAATGCCGGCATAGGCATAGGCGGTAAAAATCGACAGGTAACTTTCCCGCTTCAGAATTTTTTTAATTTCAAAACCAATACCTGCCATTATTTTTCCTTCAGTGCTTCCTGATAAACCTGCTTGAATTCATCAAACATCAGTGTTTGCGTGTAGTAACGTTCTACCCGTGCAATCGCGGCATCGCGCGCCGGGAACCAGTTTTCCGGCTGCAGTAATTCGATGGCGGCAGCGGCCATCGCCTGCGGATCGGCAATGCGCACCACCGCACCGGAGGCGCCCAGCGCCTGGTCTTCGGGTGTCAGTCCGTAAATTAGCTGGCGGCATGAGCCCACGTCGGTGGATAAAGACGGCACGCCGGCAGCATAGCCCTCCAGCATCACCAGCGGCAGGGCTTCGCTAATGGAGGAGAGCACGACCAGCCCGACTTTTTCCAGTACCACTTCAACTTTCTGAAAGCCCAGAAACTTGACCTTGTCGGTCAGCCCCAGACTCGCCGTCAGTTTGTGGCACTCGTCCGCATAGCCGGGATCTTCATCCTCCGGGCCGGCAATCCAGCCTTCGGCTTCGGGTATGCGGTTGACGACGCTGCGCATCATGCGGATAAATGTTTTAACGTCCTTGATCGACACCACCCGGCCTATCAGGCACAAAACGGGCGGCGGCATCTCCGGGCGTTTGGCGCGAACCGGCTGGAAGCGTGCCAGGTCGATGCCATTGGGTATCACGCGGGTGCGTTCAGCGGGCGCACCGTCGCTAATCTGACGCTGGCGATTGGCCTCATAGAGCGAGGTAATAATGTCGGAATGGTGGTAGCAAAGGCGGCCCAGCGTGGTATAAAAACGCATCCACAGGTCGCGGAAATAGCTGACCTCGGTGGGGTCCTTTTCAAAGGTGTTGCGGTTATCGCGTATCCACGAGCTTTGGTATAGATCGATTTTTCGTTCCTTGGTGTATATACCGTGCTCCGACAGAATGAGCGGCTTGCCGGTATGCATTTTCAGGATGCTGCCGAGGAAGCCGGCATAGCCGGTTGAGATGGTATGGAAAGCGCGCACAGGAATAAGGTTGGCGGCAATTTTGGCCATCACCCAGATGGGTTCGTGCATCGCGCGTACCGTCCAGAAGTAATCGACAAAAGAAGGATCGGTGCAATGCTCCTGATAGTTTGCCGTAATGAACTCCCATGACTTCTGGCTGTAAAGGAAAAACTCTTCATTGATCTCGCCCTGCTTGAGCAGGTTGGCCATTTGCGCAAATGCACATTCGATATTGCCCTGGCCATGCCGGAAAGATTGATGCAGTTCCGCCACCTTGCCTATGGTGGCGGAATCACCGGCTTTGGCCTGTACCAGGGGCGGCGTGTGTGTGCCGTGCAGATAATGTGTTTCGAGGTGAACCACATTATCCGGCAGCTTGTATTTCATCTCGCCATAGTCCTGCGGTCGGCTGCCAAGAAAGACAATGGCGAAGCGGTATTCAGGGTAGGCGCGGATAATCTGGTTGACCCAGCTGGATACGCCGCCGCTCACATACGGAAAGGTGCCTTCCAGCAACAGGGCGATATCCGCATCTTTTGCAGTGGGGAAGGTCATATGCTCAGTCCCAGCCAGAATCGCTGCAGATTGGCAATTTGCGGCGATTGACTGTTAAAGGGGATTAACTGCAAATGTGCACGCACTGCCTGGTAGTCTTGGCGCTGATATGCCAGCTCGGCGAGATAGGGTTGAATTCTCATGGCGGGCATGCCCAGTTTGATTGCATGTCTGAAGGCATCGTCAACGTCCTCGTGTTTTTGCTGCTTGATCAATATTTGCGCTAGCAGCACCCACAGGTCGCCATCCGGCCTGGTTGCGAGCGCTGCTCGTGCATAGTGTTCCGCTTGTGCAAGCATGTAAGCCAGCATGTCGCCCTCGGCCAGATGTTCATAGGCAAATGCCCAGTAGATTTCGGCCAGTTGTTTCTGGTAAAGCTGGCACAAATCGGGCACCTCACAGGTGCCGAGTTTTTTCAAAAGGTCATCAATCAGCGCATTCAGGGTTTTCTCGCGGTTGTCCAGCATGCCGTAAGCGAGCAGGCGCAAGTCATCGGCCTCGTCACCCAGTAATTCCTTCAGCATCGGCACGGAAAATCGCGGTGACATTGCGTGTGCCGAGAGCAGCGCTTTCATGCGCACTTCGGTTGGCAAACTTGAAGTGTTCAGGCGCGTGCGTATCGCCCCCTCACCCATTGAATTGCGTACACCGGCGCTGCCCAAGGTAAAGGCCGGCAGTTCAACTTTAAGGAAGGGATGGTAAACAACAGGCTTGGAGAAAAAGCGCGCGGTGATCACAACGGCGGAGATGAAGATATACGAAAGCAGCGGCACGAAAAAAGACCCCAGAAAGAACAGGCCGTATACCGCCCATTTCGGATGGCGATAATGCTTCGGTAAAAACATCACGCCCATTTGTGCGGCATCAACCGATGCGGCTGCATGCAGGATAAAGAATCCTGTCAGTTGCTTTTCAATACTGATGTCCTGAAACAAAACAGAAAATGCGCCAATTTCAAGGATAAAGCCAAGCAGTATCAGTTTGTTGTCGAGGATTTGCTTAATTTTTAGCATGGACTTCGGTCAATTCGACAATAAAATTATCCAGCTTTGTACTGATCGGGTCCTGGTCCAGCGTAATCGAGTGCGTGTATATGCCGGCTTGCCCGGGTTTCAAGCCGAAGCGCTCGACGAAATTGCGTTCAATCCGGTCCAGATAGCCGCCCAACGAACTGTCTCCGGACAGGGGCAGCAGCACCAGGCAAATGCGCCAGTCGCCGCGTTCCAGCGTCCAGGTTTCATCCAGTCCGCGCACCGCGTTGGTGATGGATTTTATCTGCTCGCTGCTTTCGTGATTGTTGCGCACCGCAAAACCAACCATCATGCTGCTGATTTGCATGTCGCGCTGCAGGCGTCTGAGCGTATGCATCGCCTTGAAGAAATCAATCGGGCAATCCTTGAGCTTGTCTGTGAGGGAAGACGTGAATTCGCTGGCCATGATGGTGTCGGCGTAATAACTGCTGAGCACGGCCAGGGTCAGCATATTTTCCGACTGCAATGCAAAGAAAGGCATTTTTTCAACGGCCATAATTGCGACGATGCGCCCATCGGAGGTTTTAGCGGGGACCGCAACCAGATAGCGACTGGCAAGCTCGGTCAGGTTTTCCGCGGTATTGATGTGTACCAGTTCGCCGCTTTTAAGGCAATGCGCTATGAGAGGGTCATGTTCATGAATGGGTGTAAATGCGCCTATGCTGGCCTCCGGCTCCGCTTTGATTTTTCCATTTTTGACCGCGTGCAAACCGGCGACACTCAAGTTGCATTGCCGCACCACCAGGGCAAGGTAAAGATCCGCACCCGGCAAGCCGTCTTCCCCGGGGAGAATGCGGTTGAGCACCTTCAAGCCTTCACGCAGGCTGGCTGGGCGGCCAATCAGATCCTGTTCCATGCGGTCATGGGAAAGGCTCAGCAAGTACAGTCGTCTGGTCAGCATTTCCAGGCGCTGCTCTGTGTAATGCTGTAATTCCTCAACCCGACGTATGCGGGAAATCCAAACGCCGCCAAACTCGCCGCAGATCATTACCAGCAGCGTGCCGCCCAGAAACGTCAGGCGTGGAAATGATGCATCACTGATATTCTGCCCGCTTGACCACACCAGCCAGCCGACCAAAAATATCAGCACCGACACGATTCCCATGAGTACGCCGTAGCGAAGCGCTATCAGCACCGGAGCTATCCATATCCACGGATAAATTTGGGTATTGAGAGGGTCTTCCGGCAGGATGAAATATGACAGGAGAAATGCGCCAAGGCTGATGGCAAAGGTTTCACCCCAGTGCCAGTATTGCCTGGTGCCATGGGGCAGCAGATGCTGGTAAAACTTCATTTCAATTTGATCCCGTCGGCAAGATCTTCCAGTAATTTCTGTGCAACCGCACTCACGGCTTCACGCCCCCATCCTGTGCGCGCCCCGGCCGCATCCCAGATCACCTGGCGGTTTTGCAAGTCGATGATCTTGAGCGTGACACCCACAGCAGGCTCGCCATCAACGCCTGTTTTATATCGCCATTCATTTACCGTTCCGGTAACGGCATAACGTGCGCCGGACTGCTTTGCCCACGCAATGGCAGTCTCAACCGTTTTGGCATCGGCAGGCTCGAAGAGTCCGCCCTGTGTCAGGTTGGCAGGATATTTTTCCAGCGGCAGCGCACCTTTAATGCGCAGGATGGTTTCGGTGATCGCTTCCATGCGAAAACCTGCCTGCGGTGTTTCGGTATTGTTTTCCATCGGCAGCAGCGCCCATTTAACATTTTTTTCCAGTGCGGGTGTACCGGTACGGTTTGCCGTGGCACAACCGGCAAGCAGGAACAATCCCAGACAAGCAATTAGTAAGCGTTTCATCTCGATCCTTTCAAAAATTAATAAACCAATAAATAAGTTACCCCAATCCCAAGGCTGGAAAAATCCTGCCCGCCTGGCGACTGGTCAAAACGAATGAACATGTTTAGCCGGTCTGCACCGATGACACGCCCTGCAAGCCCGGCACTGGCTCGCCAGCCTGTGCCGCTGGCAGGATTATCGAATACGCCAATTTCACCCACATACTCCAGGCTGCGCGCCGGCAACTTGCTGTCTGTTGCATCACCAATATTGATATAGGCGGCAATTTCACTGACATCTTCGGGCATAAAATAAGCGGCAGTTCTAGGCGCCTCCCCGGCAGGAATCAGCGATTCTGCCCAACCGAGCAAATAGGTATCTTCTGCCTGAAACCTGTTCCAGGTACCGGTCAATCGTGTGCGCATTGCAGGATGTACTCCGGTGACCTCATGGCTTAGCGTACTGGTCAGCAGGTTGCCTGTGCCTAGCGCTTGCCCATCAATGCTGTGGTATTGATTATGTCCGCCCCCTACTATCCACTGCTTGTTGCTATCAATACTGTACGTGCTTTCAAACGAAATTTGATTGCTGCGCCCGATGATGCGCAAGGCCGCATTTTCCGTAGCCATTTGATTATAAGCCAGCAAGGTATCAAACTTCAGACGTGATCCGATTTGGCGCTGATGCCTGATGCTCATGCCATTCTGGGTATCAAATGCCTGACTGGTTTGCAGCGCGAGGGTATTCAAATAACTATCTCCCCGCTGGTGAAACGCAAGTTCGCCGCCACGTTCATTTGAGAGATTGGCGAGCTGTGTCATATCGTGGCTATTGCGCAATTCCTGATGGAAACTGAAATCAAGTTTCAATCTTCCGACAGCATGCCCTGCGGTTGAAACTTCCGTGGTCACGCTTTTGTAGCTGTCAAAATCCTGGAACATCGTCATTACCCCTGAGGTGCGGGCACTGGCGAATAAAATTGGGGCGGCCTGCGCATAGAGTGACTCATCCAGGCTGGAGCGCTCCATTAAAATAAATGCAATATCCGCGGCCTCATTCATGCGCCCTGCCAATACCAGGAGATTCATTCTGTCATTTAGCGTAACGCGCTCATGATCCAGAATATCGACCGCAGCTTCACGATCCTGGCGTGTCAACGCATCAGAAATTCGCGCCCCCAGCGGGGTATTGGGACGTTGTGCACTGAGCCGTGCATCACAGCCCGTTTCTTCACAATTCTGACTGGTTGCAACAGCTGTGCTCTCCAACGCAGACTTTTTATCCTGCGATTTTGCGCTTGCAGGAGATTGCGGGACAAGCTCTTGTGTGTAAGCAGGTGCGGCAAACAGCAGCATCCCAATAAACGATAATTTCAGCATCATATTTCTTGGGTCATGAAAATTTTTCGACATTAAAGTGACCCGATCATTGCGAGGTATTCAGCTTGCGTGCATATTGCCGTATAAGCCATGCGCGACTGGCGTCGTTCTGACCATTATCGTTAAGCCACACGGTAGCAAGCTCCACAAACTGGCTGTTCTGTTTAAGCTCGGCAGAGCCGTCGCGCAGCAGTTTCCATAATATGCCCTGCCCAAGGGCCGGATCATTCAACAACAGCATGCGTAAGGCTTCAATGTCGTTTGCGTTGGCGCCTGTATTCAGCCAATTACTATTGCCTGGTCTGTTGCGGCGCTTTTGCCAGATTTGCGCGCGAATTGATGTGGCTTTTTTGACTTGCCCGCCAGCTTCCAGTGTGGAGGCATAATTGATGAGCCAGAGTTCATCGTTGGAGTGTGACTTGGCCATGCGGTCATACAGGATAAGCGCCTGGCTGGGACGACCCAGAATCTGGTGCCCTGCGGCATAGGCACTCCATAAGTTCGGCGAGCTTGGCAACAGCTTTGTCCAGCGCTGCATTAACACATCAAGTTGATTGAGTTTCTGCGTATCAATCAGCAGCCACAGGTAAGATTCCTTAACGGCCAAGTCGCCGGGATAACGCGATGCAAGCAATCGATAATCGTGTTCGGCAGCGGCAAAATTGCCAAAGTGTTTGTGCATCTCTGCTCGTATCGAGACAAATCTCAAATTGTTATCATAATCACGCCATTTGGGCTCATCCGTCAGCCTGTACAGGCGCTGCACAGCTTGCCAGTCATTGAGCACCGCATAGGTCTCGACAGCGTTCATGAACAATTCAATGCGTCCATTTTTCAGCCAGTACTCCTCTGCAGTCCTGGCGGCCAATCGTGCATTATTTTGCTTGATTGCCTGAAACAACCGAACCTGCTGGTTCAGTTCGGCATCGGGCGCATCGCTCAGGATGCGGAAAGCAACAATAGCGTCATCGTAGCGCTTCAATATCCATGCAACCTCGCCCAAACTGAGCCAGAATTTTTTGTCCGCAGGCTGCGCCTGTGGGCGGCTGCGCAGAAGCACATCGAGCGCCTCCTGGTAAAGTCCGGCGCGCTGCAGCAGCGCAGCAATAGTGACTGCAAGATCAGGGCTCGCCACATGCCGTTTTAAATAACGGCGATAGCGTATGCTTGCATCTGCTTCGCGGCCCATATTGGTCAACAACTCGGCGGATAGCAACAACAATTCCGGATGTCGAGTTTCATCTCCATTTTTATCCAGCCATGTCAGCGCATCTGCAGGCTGACCCAGATATTCATATAGCTGAATGATTTTTCGCGCATATTTTTCACTTCTGCCGTGCAACCTCCAATCGCGTTCAAGACCGATGACTTGCGCATCGTAGTCAAACAGGGCTGCGGCCAGACGCATCCATGCCTGCCAGTCGGCATCACTGTTGCGGTGGGTTGCCAGCCAGCGCCAATGCACCATCGCCAATTGGGGCTGATTCGACCATTCGGCAACATTTGCCAGACGCTCTCGCCAGATAATGTTTTCAGGCTCACGCCTGACCGCGGTTTGCGCCAATATCAAGGCACTCGGCAAATCGCTAATACCTAAAAATGCGGTGTAAGCCAGTTCATAATGAGCCGAGTTAAAACGTAATAAACCCGTCGAAGAGGCATCCAGAGCAATCAGCCTGTTGGCAAAATCAGCAGCCAAAACAGGCCGGTTTGACGCAAGCGCAAGCTTTGTAATACTGAAAAGCACCTCTGCACTTTGCCATTCCGCTTCGGGTAATTTCTGAACCCACTCAAGCCCGATATGCCCCATACGACCCGACTCAAGCGTGGACAAGGCCAGTTTAAGGTAAATTATTTTCTGCGCGGCATCGCTGGCAAGCTGGCGTGAACGCCAGGTATATTGCGCGCTTTCCAGATAGCGTCCATTGGCGAGAGCAATTCTTGCAGCGGCATCCAAATCCTGCAAAGTTGCCCCGGCCAGTATAAGGCGCAACACAATGCGCTCGGCGACCTGCAGCTCACCGCCCAATTCAGCAAGCCTGGCAAGCTGGCGCAAGCTACCCGGGTCGGTAAATTGCACTTCGTTTGCGCGTAATTCCTGGAGGAACTGCTCCATTTTCAGTTTCCGCTCCGGACTGCCATGCGTTTCTGCAAATGCGAAATTCAGCAATATCCCCAGTTTGACCAGCATGGCTTCTTCACGCCAGCGTGTGTTTGTACTTGCATACAGAGGCTGCAGCGTGGCAAACGCATTTTCATACTGTCCAATAGACACATATGCCTTTGCCAATTGCAATCTGAGCTCTTCATTATCCGGATCGGTGGCAAGCAGATTTTTAATGTACTGCAGTGAAATTTCATCCACCTTGGCGTCAGACTTGATTTGTTCAGCCAGGCGCTGTTTCGGATGGAGCAAGACCAGCACGATAACAACAGCCAGCGTCAATCCGGCAAGACTCAAGGGAGAAATTAAACGCGGACGCAGCATGCTTAGCGGGCAGAGTTGCAGTTAAGCCGAAAGGAGGCACGCCCCGATGTCTGGGTTTGATAGTGATACTGATTTTTGGCACGCCGATCCGTGCGAACGGTGCGCCCCTGCTCGTCATATAACATGCAATTAGCCGCATGATTAAGCGTGAAATCCAGTTTGACATGCGCATTAAAAATCATTCTGGTTGTTTTGTCTTGCTGTTGCCACTCCAGTAAAGCGCCATTCGCATCGACCAGATAAGGTGAATTACCTGATTTTGAGGCCAGCGAAATACGATTCACAGGAGATTTTATGAGGTGCAGGTAACGGTCATCATTAAAACTGTTGTAGCCTGCCACACTGCTGTTCTTGCCGGGATAGCCCAGTTTCTCATTGATGCGCAGCGTGTCTATCCAGCCATCACCATAAAACAGCCAGTCATTGTCTTCACGCGCAATAACGCTACGATTGAAATCCATCACGCGGCGGATATAGTCAGAAGGATAAACGGGATGATTCGGCTGTTTGATTGCCCATGCATAGACTTCATCCAGCGCCTTTAATGATGAGGGCTTGGAGGCGGCATAAGTATGGTAATAAATATCCACCGGTTTGAGGCGGCGTGGCTTGTCGGTCAATTTGAAGGATTCAATAACGCGGTGAAATCCATAAAATGGCCCTGTCCAGTCGTTGGTATATACGTTCTCATTCTGATTGGGTGCATAGATTTGATAATACCCCTCGCGTAACACACCCAGTGGCGCAACGACTGTCAGAGTGGGCATGCTGTTAGTGATGACCGTATCTCCGCCATTCATGTTAAGCAATCCGAGAGAGTCTGTGGTCGCAAGACCATCCGCTCCCGGATTACAGTCACCCGTCCATAAAAAAATCATGCATTTTTTCCCGGGTGGCGCTAACCGTTCATTAATATATTTGACACTGCCAGCGGTTTCCCTATGTAAACTAAACTTGTAACCTGGCAATTGAAGATTGTAGCCTTTGCTTTCCGCATCTTTGCTCAACTGCTGCCAATTAAACGGATGTGAATACGAGTGACTGGCAATTTCCACATGCGGCAGCAAAAAAGTTTCCCGCGCTATTTTTTCCATTTCTGGCGACTTTTCGGGATACAGGCCCCAAGGTGCGGTTTCTGCTTCAATCACAGATACAGCGGTGGGAATGGGATATTTCTTGAGAATTTTTTCAAGCAACACACTTGCAGCCAGAGGAGAACCGGGGAATTCGGCATTGCTGGCGTAACCATCACCATCCATATGCGCCATTAACAAACGCCTTCCCGTTGAAGTAGTAACATCCGGCGTGGGCATATCCGGCAGATCAAGTGCGCGCCTGAAAAATTCGAATGGATTGATGATCCAGCGTAAACCTTGCTTGGGTGGAATCTCATAGAGCACATAGGGTGACAAAACATAACCACCCCATGGCATATAGGCTGCCGCGTCGGTAAATTGTCCCGCGACATTAAGCCGTAATATCGGGGTGCTGTCTTTTCCGGCATCGATGATATCAAAGGTATCCGGGTAGGCCTGTGCCGGGTGTTCAAAACCGATCATCGGATCCTGCACGACAATTTTCACATTGTCGGCAGGAATGCTATTTTTAACGTTCAATCCAAACGGCTGCAAATTATCCTCTGAACGGCCAAAGCCAAATTCACTGACAACGGCCAAACGCATACCCTGATTGATTTGCTTAAGTAGCCATGGTTTTAGGTGAGGCACATTATTTTGCGGTGTATTGGCCCATAGAATAATGCCGGCATACTGCCCTGCCAATTGATTATCCGGTAACGGTTTGGAGAAGTCGATATATTCAGGGATGAAACCCATATACTGGACTGGCATTGCCGCAAACAGATGCGCATCGCTGAAAACCACATCCTCTGTATCGTTGCTGTTATAGAGCATCAGGATGCGTCTGGGCTGAATTTCGGGATAGCCGACACCTATCATGTCGAGTTCGGGATTGGTGACCCAAGGTATAAATCCGGCAGTGCGAATTTTTTTCTGGAGATCTCGCGCCTGTTCGCGGTTTTGCGGTGGCACGTAGTCGATAACAATGACAGGCAGCTTATAGTTGTTTTTGATGTGATTAAGTCTGTTCAGCAACCATTGCCTGTCTTGCTCCTTAACCTGCACATAGGAACGCGTGGCATTATCCCAGCCCTGAAATAGCGACTCGGCAGCGACGGCAGTCACCATATCGTGCACCTGCGGCAATATTTCGAAACCCCGATTCAGAATGATGCTCAGATCCGGAAAGCGCCTGCGCATTTGCCGCAAAGTTTCGACCATGCCGGCCTCCTGCTTCACGCGCTCTTGCGGTGAGATTGCGGCAAGCTTGTCGGAACCCACCCTATCGATAAATACTCCGCGGAAGCCGCGTAGCCATAATGGGGCGATGAGCTGTTCAATAAAAACTTCACGCCAGACAGGGGTGGATTGATCCATGACATCGCTGGACCAAGCAGGGTT
>Ga0105091_10000618_pt1 | contig 15013 bp, 13 predicted proteins | sample PPLLak1March2015_FD_87022 | JGI IMG/M metagenome (GOLD analysis project Ga0105091, IMG submission 87022) | Freshwater sediment microbial communities from Prairie Pothole Lake near Jamestown, North Dakota, USA - PPLs Lake P7 Core (1) Depth... | ecosystem: Environmental > Aquatic > Freshwater >... | reverse complement strand
TGTGATTTGAATATTAGACTATGATTGAGATTGTTGGATGGTCGTGATAAATGTCTAAAATCTTCATCCTTGTTATTCAATTTCCATTGAACTACCAACCCATTTTCATCAGAAACTACGTTACCACATCTACTGCAGATTATTTCATTAGTTTCATAATCTGTAATTAATGACTTTTCATCCAGCTTGTCATTACAGAGAAGGCATACTAATCTCTCGCTAGAGACATCCTGTTGATATGAACCGAGATGTTGATGTGACACGAACAACAAGTGTTTTGCATCGGCCTAATATCAGATATACGAAATACGCAGAATAATATCCATAAATGCAAATACTGCTTGATTGATCTCTCAGAATAATATCATTTACTCTAGTGTAATATTTCTATTCGTTTCGTTAGGCTTCGAATTAATTCAGTTCATTAACATACAGAGATTTAGAATGCTTATTAAATAGTTGGTACTATAATATATACGCAGAAACTGCATGTTTCATATCTATTGATTCGAATTTGTGTATTATATATGCAAATATTGCATATATACCGAAAATATTGCATAGATTTTAGATAGGTTTATATACATAATACTATGATACTACTTCTACAATGAATTCAATAACTCTTCAAAATCCAAAATATCAATAATGCATAGACTCGTGTAGTAACTGTGCTGAAGCATGTGAAGCCTGTTGTACAGCTTGTCTTAATGATTCCAGTAACGTTGGAATGATGACAAGATGTATCATGATGTGTAGAGACTGTGCTGATATGTGCAGGATGGCATCATGCATGATGGCTAGAGGAAGTGAATATGCAAAACAATGTTGTAACATGTGCGCTGATGTTTGTGAAGCATGTGCAATGGAATGTGATAAAATGGCCGGCAAGATGGAACAATGCAAAGAATGTGCTGACATGTGTAGAGCATGTGCTCAAGAATGTCGTAACATGATGCGTTAGAAGTAGTAAACTAGCAAATAAAAATTACTGTATGAGTATAATTCGCTAGTGACCTTCACCATTTTTTTAATTGTTTGATTTCTGACCATTTAGTCAAGTTAGTTAGTATAGCCTTCCAAATAATTAGAAGGCTTATTATCGGTCAACTTATTAAAACTGTTATAATCCATAAATTTGATTTTTTAATCCAATAAGCGGATAGGGAAAAACCCTTAATACATTACGTCAATCCTCGATATTATAAACTCGATTACAAAAATATGAGAGTTTAGATTTATGGTTTACCTGTGTTGTGCTCGACCCTTCAAGCTTTGAAACTCATTGACTTGCCTTCACTAGGGTTCAAGTAGCGGACCAATTGCCATTGCCTGTTGAGTTAGACGAACCACTTGTTGAATTATTTGCGCCTGTCAGTGTCGAACTTGTTGTGTTAATTGGAGCAGCAGCAGAATCGTTTGTTGTTCCTTGGGAATATGCTGGACTGGCGAACGGTACTACGAATATGGCAGCTAATGCTATAGCCACCACTACAACTACAATCGAGCTGATTCCTAATTGTTTAGATATCATTGAATTGAAATGTTATACAACAACATATTACTGCTCTCATAGACGCAAAATACTTTTGTTATATGCAATTCTCTTCACATGCAAAATATTCAGACACAATCTCTTTCATCATTATCGAAAGATTTAAAGATCTAATTTCAAATATATGATATTCTTTATTCCAAATTACAGACGAAGATAACTGCATTGTGAATTTTACACATTCTTTGCCAATATACGTACTTGAGTGAGGTTATATTGCGTTGATTAGATAACAACATGAATGTCATTACCAGCAGCTATAGAAGGAAAACTGCAGATATCCGAATTCCATACTAGGAAATCATGCACAACTAAGATAGAGCAGTCTGAAAGCGGCCACATCAAGATTGCGAAGAGAGAATTCAAAAACTTTATGATGTGCGAATCTTGTTTTTTGGTGCGCCTCATCTTATTCATTCTTCAAAGAGGAGCATGATATACCAAAGTCAATATCACTACAAGATACTGTCATTACGCAATATGCAAAGTGTCCAGCGTGTCGAAGTGAAAAATCAGTCGAATCACTTCCTATTTCATCCGATGAATCTTATAAGTTTGATCATAATCCAGTTACAGGTGTGATCTTGGAATTTTTCAGGTAGTCATGATGACAATTATTTATCTTTCACTGTAATATAATAATAGTAAACGGGGCGCTCAAGTTCTGATGTTGAAATTTGAACCAAGCATACATCGATAATCATGAAGTGCCAGACGACACGAACGTAGTAAGACAAATCCTAAATAGAATCTGTAATTAGCTGGAATGAACTTGGATTATGGGTAATAACTCAGACATCTGGTTATACAGATTTAGATAGTATAGTCCTTTGGCCGTTGCCTTGTATGTTTGATCAATCTCATTATAACTGATTAGATTACTCAGGATTAAGAGATTCACATATTCTTTCGCTTTCCCATATTTGAGGCCGGATTTCGAATGATTTCATTTCGTGTCGTCGGTTGACCATTCAGCAGCTCTAATATTAAGGGAATTGACTGTGATCTATCTTTTCTACTTTTTTTATGAATTCTTAGTTGCTGCAGCTGCAGCTGTCGCCGTTGAACTAGAACATTTAAGAGAGACATAGTAACGTTACTCATAAAATTCCGAACCTAGGTATGCTTTACTTGCAAGTTTTGAAAATGAATGATATCTTATTTTTACCGCAATCCTCCAATCTATTGACCACTGAAAGAATTACACTATCCTTTTGAGTTTTCCTGTTTTGACATCGTATGTAAATCCATAAACAGGTATCTCATCTGGAAGAAATGGTGTCGATTTTATCTTTTTTATTTGGTTTCTGACATTATCTTCAAGGTTTGGAAATGAATGAAATCTAAGTCTACTTGCATCTAAATTGTACTTTTGTGCAAGCAACTGTTGCAAATCTTGATCAGTAAAAGTTAGCATGCCACAGTCTGTGTGGTTTATTACCAAAAACTCTTCAGTGCCTAAAAGCTCATGCGAAATAAGGAAGGAACGTATGTAATCATCTGTTGCTATTCCTTCTGCATTTCTTATTATGTGAGCATCTCCTGTACTTAACCCTAAAACATTTTCGACAGTCAACCTTGCATCCATACACGCAATTATTGCAAGCTTCTTAGAAGGTGGGATCGCAAGATCGCCATGTTCAAAGTCTTTCGAGTACGCTTCGTTGGCAGTTAACAGTTTATCTAATACGCTCATCTATAATTCCGTATTTGTTCTAGTAATTAGTAATATGATTGCTATGTTATATGCAGATTAGCACAGTAATACGCAAATCAAAGTGACAAAAGGCTTAAGACAATGAGCTTGTCTATGGTTATTAAAATAAGTGAAACTGGTTAGTCTACATACACAGAATAGTAAATTGTAACACGGCTAAAAAATGCTAATTGCTTTTTGTTGTAACACTAGTAGTAGTGGCTATGCTATTTCTTGCCGCTGAACCTGATTTATCAACACGCTTCAATTTTGAAATTCTCTGCACCTCGTGTAAATATACTCCATATCTCTCATCAAATCCATTACCCTCACTATCAAAATAGACGTTTATATTATTAGGTTCCGAGATCAGGGCAAGCTCGGCTAGTAATTGTCTTATATCGCTATCCTCACTCAAGTCGCAATTTGTAGTTGATGCTGATGATTGCAATTCTTGTGATGACGCTCTACAGTCATTTATTAATAGTGATAATAACAAAGCAAGTCTTTTATGTAATCCTAGAAGATGAAATGAATGGCTTAGATAGAGCCGTGCATCTTTTTTATCATCTACCAATGCAGCTAAACAAAAATCAAACAAGAGATTCTTTAATGGCAGCCCAGATCCGCTATTTTGTACCTGTCTATAACGATTCTTATTATCAAGTATCTCTTCTATCTTTGCATCTTTAAGAAATTTGTTTAAAAGCTTGACTATATCTCTTATACATACGGTATTTCTTCCTGGTTCAATTACCCCCAGTCTTGTGGCAACACCGTCTACATCCTTAAAGTAGTATTGCGAGTCGATGGTAACGCCGTGGGCGAGCCTACCACCTCCAAAGTACATAAAGTCGTTGCCATTTTCAATAGGGATATATTCTATTAGTCTTTCTATTTCTTCAAATATTCCAAATGTCAATTTGAGATATATGTGCTCTTTTTAGTACTAGATATAATTTACAAGTATATTATTGATGCCATATATGCAAGAGAAGAAGATTATACGCAAATTATCATATACTAACGTAACATAATTGTGACTACGTACATGGATAAACGCTTAACAAACATTTAGTCTTTAGAGTAATGCATTAACAATACATTATCGCTTAGCGATAGATATTCTTATAGGTGAAGCATATCTGAGAAAGACGACAGTTTTCTGTAACATTAATAGATCAGAAATATCAGGTCAAATATAGGAATAGAAATAAAAATAAAAAATTGGGGTATTCTAACCTGTCATATCATCTCACAGTTCTACTCCTATGCTATGCTATGCTATGTTATGTTATGTTATGCTACATCGGTCAATCCCTGAGTCTGGTTTGTAGTGTTACTAGTGGATAGTGGTTGTGCTCCTCCCGTGTCTTCTATTGTAGGTAACCCTTTTTCGCCTAATACCTGATCAAGTAATGTAAGATCGTATATTCCAGTTAGATCAGGACGATCCTTTCCTTTTGCTAGAAATCCTAAGTCATAGGCATCATTAGCGGATTGAAAGAGGGATATCTTAATTGGGTCATTCGTAAACTCCAGCCTTGTGAGTGCCTCAGTGAGTGTGTCCTCTGGTATGGTCTGACCTGTGAGCTTTTTAAGTTCCGTATTGAAAACTTTTGGAACCTCGTCTTTATGTTCATTAATCCATTGTGTCTCGTTAACGTGAGCTGTTAACAGTCTTTTGATCACATCTGGATTTTCCTGTAGATATTCGGGGCTCACAATTAGGTGTGCTGTAACAAATTTCCCTTCTGGTGGCCATAAGTCACGTTCATCCACAAGTATTTTCCCACCAGCCTCATTTACTAGTCGTGTTGCCCATGGTTCAGGAACCCACGCTCCATCTAATTCCTTTTTCAGAAATGTAGTAAGTATATCTGCGTTAGCTATTGGTAGAACTGTGACATTTCCTCCATTCTCTACTGTGTTAAATCCATTGTCACTCAAGTACTTTCTTAATGCTATATCCTGTGTGTTACCGAGCTGGGGAGAAGCAAACTTTTTATCGCCTAAATCCTTTGCGGAATTAATGCCCGAATCATTTCTGACTACAAATGATGCACCTCCACTTGTGGCACCAGCAATTACTCTATCAGCTTGTCCGTTAGAAACTACATATCCATTAATTGCTGGATTTGGTCCAATATATGTTGCATCAAGTCTTCCTGCAAGTAAAGATTCGATTGCTGAGGGTCCTGCATTGAATACGAAAGTCTCCAGAGTAACGTTATCTCCTAACGTTTTCTGAAAGCTTCCATCTCCTATTCCAATTACTCCCTGTGCATGATTTATGTTCGGGAAGTATCCTAGTCTTAGGGTCTTTTGTTGTGCAAATGCAGTATGAGCAATGCTTGCGTTAAGAAGCATTACAATTACTACTAATACAACTGATACAGTTAGCAATGGATTACCCATTGCATGGTTTCTTGTTTTTGTTGACATATTTAGTATTCACACATTGCTATGGGGGACATATTACTGCTATTAAACGTGCACTCTACTACGTTTATACGCAGAAATGGAATAGATATGCCATAAAGAAGACGTTTCAATAGCATAGATTTATAGAGGTACTCAAATATGTATTAGAGGATTAAATCCCACTTATTATGATAGTATTTTCGATGTTTGAATACCATTGAGACAACAACTCGAGTAGTTATCGGAGTATTAGTATGTGGCTATTATTATGCAATAAATCTGATTTACCTGCATAGACTTGATACATCTGATTTTTTCTGCGTATGTCATAACTTCAATATATGTACATTCTGCATACTTCAGAAGAGTAATATTGCTTCATAACTCTATCAAAGAACGAGTAGATAACGTAAAGCCTAGAAAAGAAGGGCTAACCTATACTATAGATAAATTACAAGTATTAGATAGAGAAAACTTTGAGATCATATCGCCGTTTATTGATGTTGTCAAGATTTATGGCGCACTTCCACTATTAATATCTGATACCACTCTTGCAAAAAAAATCAAATTCTATCATGATAACGGGATACTAGTGTCAACGGGAAGTACAATTACTGAATATTCCCTTACAGAAAGGCTTTTCGAAAGCTTCATTATAGAAGCTGCTAGGATTGGTTTTGATATCATTGAGATAGGTGAAAATAATGTTGATCTCAAAATAGAGGAAAAGGAAAAGATTGTTGAAACTGTAAGATCAACAGGTCTGAGACTACACTGGAAGATTGGTAAGAAGGATCCTAGACACCAATTAGGAACTGATAAGATATTAGAAAAGATTGAAGAAACGATAAGGGTAACTAAACCAAGGATCAATGCACTGATAAATGGTAATGGTAATAGCATCGACAGTCGGAATACAGCAACAGCAGTCTTTGACGATCCTAAAATAGTAATCGAAGCAAATGAAGGAATAGGTGTTGGTATATACGATGAAAAAGGTGCTGTCAAATGGGGATTGGTTGGAGCTATTACATCCAAATATCCGCCTAACAGATTCATTTTCGAAGCACCTTTAGAGACACAACAGTCTGCATTAATAGCAGAATTTGGTCAACGTGTAAATTTAGCAGAAATCCATCCCAACTTTGTATCGTCTGTTGAATTGCAGCGAAGAGGTATAGTGTCAAAAGCAGCTTATAGTATCTCGTATCTCCGTAAAGCACCAGAAGGAGGCCCTGCTTCCAAATTTATTCATTATATAATTAAAACAGATCACCCAATAGAACAGAGTGATTTAGTTTCCTTAACTCATCTTCCAAGAAGAACAGTACAAAGTGCGATAGAAGATCTAAAGGAACAGGGTTTGATAATAGAAAAGAACAGTCTGGAAGATACGAGAAGAAAAGTATATCTGCCAGTTCAATCAGAGTGGCTATAAAAGGTATAATTCAGTGAAGAATACGTGAATACCTCCAGGATACTAATATGTTTGTCAAAATATTCGCATTGTTATAACCATTTTATAATTATGTGACTAGGTAAAATGGGTATGAATTAATGACCGCAATATCTGCATGCTTTCTTCATTTATTGCATATTTGATGTCAATTATATGATACAATTACACCCTAAATATGATTAATCAAAATGTCATCAGTTAATTCAGTAGGCGAAGAGGTCGCAAGGAAGAATGAAGGTGGTACCGATATGGGTACAACCGTAAGTACGAGTACGAATAGAAATTCAGAAATAGAGATGGTAATGCTAGAAAATATTTCTAAAGTATACTACGGAAATAAGATAAATGGAAATAACAGTAAGGTCAATAGTAGCAGAAATAGTAGTACAGTCTTACTTGAACACATCGTTTTAGATAATCTGAATCTGAGGATTACAAAAGGGGAGTTCGTCACCATTGTAGGACCGTCAGGATGCGGCAAAAGTACACTCCTCAATATTCTAGCAGGCATCGACACATCATATACAGGAAGGATATTAATCGATGGAGCACCCATTGAAAAATCTCCAGATACAGATCGCATAATAATTTTCCAAGAGGGTGCATTATTTCCGTGGCTAACAGTTTACGAGAATATTGATTTTGGGCTAAAGATTGCAAAAATCTCAAAAGAAAAAAGAAGAGAAATCGTAATGCATTATATAGATATGGTTCAGTTAACTTGTTTTGCACATGCATTTGTTCATCAACTATCTGGAGGTATGAAACAAAGAGTAGCGATTGCAAGAGCACTAGTCTTAAATCCAAAAATTCTACTTATGGATGAACCATTTGCAGCCCTTGATGTACAGACAAGAAGAATGCTTTATGATCAGCTCGTAAGAATACATGAAAAAACTAACAAGACAATTATATTCGTTACCCATAACATTAACGAAGCGGTAGCATTAGGAGATAGAGCTATTGTAATGTCTGCAAAAATTGCAGGCATAAAGAAAGAATTCATAATAGACTTACCTAGGCCACGCCAACTAGATCATCCATTAATAAACTCGATAACGAGTGCGATTATAGAAGAATCAAAAGAGATGTACATCTCAGATTCATCCTTTACTCGTAATAACATTAATTATAGGGATGATAGACCAGAATTAGAATTGGGATCTCTAAGGCCACAACTGGCATGAACTAACTAACTAGCTCAACTAACTCAAATTGCAAAAAATTCAAGATAATAACCAACTACGATCTTCGCTCAAAGAAGCCAAATCGAATGGAAAGAAGAGGATATCTCTTCATGATCTTGCAAATATAACATTATTCATTGCTGTTTTCATTGGAATTTGGCAGCTAGTATATGTACTACATATTTGGCCAGAGGTATCACTGCCATCTCCGGTGAAAGTTGGTGAATCTTTTGTTGACATGCTTGAGAATCTTACTCTGATTACATCCATCGGAATGACAATGTATAGACTTGTTATTGGATTTGGTATCTCAATTGTCATCGGCGTAGTCGTAGGGTTAAGTATGGTCAAATTCCCGGGTTTTGGAAAGACAATGAGCTCCTTCGCTGTAGGACTGCAATCATTTCCAAGTGTGGCATGGGTACCATTTGCCATACTGTTAATAGGACTTAATGATGCAGGAATCCTATTTGTTGTAATAATGAGCTCTGTTTTCTCTGTAATAATATCAACTTATAGTGGAATTCAAAATATTTCACCACTATATATTAGAGCGGCAAAAAATATGGGTGCTAAAGGAATTTCACTATTTAGATTTGTAATGATTCCAGCATCTACTCCGTCGATGCTCGTAGGAATAAAGCAGGCATGGTCATTTGCATGGCATGCCCTAATAGGTGCAGAAATACTCATAGCAGCCTCAATAGGATTAGGGCATGTCTTGTTGGTTGGTAGGGAATTTCAACTTATGGATCAGGTTATAGCATCAATGATTACCATATTTGCAATCGGTTTATTATTCGATAGAGTGTTATTCTCCAAATTAGAAGAGCGAGTAAGAGAAAGATGGGGATTGGATCAAGGCATTGAGCGTTAGTGAGTTTTCATAACAAGAGTGAACTGTCAATAATATCAGTGAACTATGAAAAGAGGAATTAGAAATGACTGCTATTAACAGAAAAATCTTGTATTATGCCTACCTCATTTGTTGACTTTAATACAATATAAACACTGTTCAATAAGGTAGACTAGTGCTAACCAGCTTTTTATCATAAATCCTGAATACTTCTAAATTGATGCACGTTGAAATAAGCCTAGTTAGGCACTAGTAAAAAATTATGGATAATTGTTATAAGTAACAAATCGTCAATTAAATTATGAGTGAAAGCAAAGTGTCTGAACAGCAGAAAATGGCTACCCCAGTGGCCAGACTTATTGGGACAGCTTTTCGATAGATTGACTGGAAAGGAAGCAGTTATCACATATAGCTTTAGAAGTTTAGAAGTAGAAATTCCACGCGCAGCTGGACCAGAAGGACAGAGTTTAGGCAGTGCAAAGTGGGTGTTTAATGGTGATCTAGTGATTAGGGCTCAATCGCATTCTCAAGCACATGAAATAGAGAGATAGTATCAATAAAGACTATCAGCAAATTAAATTTTGTCTAATCAAAGAATTCAGGAGACAAGAGCTCAATGTAACATAAGTGAATATTTTGCTGGACTTGTTTCCTGTCTTAGAAGTGGCATGATACAGATCGGTATGACAAACCAATCAGTGTTAAAAATTAGAGCTGAAAATAGTATTGTATTAAATTTATTCACCTCAAAAGAACATTGTTGACGTTAATGGTAAAAAGAATAATGAGAATGCTGCCAAATTAAGTCTAAGGAAAAAGATCTCAGAAGCAAAAGATTTTGCAAAGTACCTTAGAAATAATGAACTGACTATATCAATGTGTTATGATGTTAAGGATTATAGTTTTAGGAGAAAAGGCTAAACCTAAGTTTTCAAAATTAATAATAGGTAGTAATGATATACAGATAAAAAACATGAGACTGCTTGTGAGATTAGATAATGAATTGTTTAATGCATGATCGTTAGAGGGATTGAGCAACGAAAAATCCTTATTCATATTTAGACGGGATTTACGCCTTGAAGATAATACCGGACTTCATCATCGTTTAGCTCTAAATACCTGGCTAAGTCGTGCAGGTACATCTCATAAGGATGGGGAGTCTGGGCTTGAACAACTCACTATTCATTTTACTGACAAAGCATCTTACAAGCGTCTTTTACTAAGGATTCCAAAGTCATCGTTGCAAACAGCAATAAATAAGGTCATGGTCACGGATCCAGATGGAATAAAAATGGCGCTTGTCTGCGATGACCAATAATAGATTCCGAATTTTCCAGGGTTTTGCCTTCCCATGCTCTACACAAATCATTTCGGCCTATTCTAAGTAATACGTCACAATAGAATGGTTTGCTAATAGTGTAAGGATGTTATTATTATCATGCCAATTGTTTTATAGTTTATGAATATATAATTCTTGTGGCATCGTATAAGAATACAAAACCCAAATTGAGAAATGTTTCATTAATTGCAGTGTTTGGACTAGTATTATTCTCAGCGGTTCCAACATCTCTTGATAGTGCTACTACTAACATACGATTAGTAATTGCACAACCGGAAGATCCGTTCCCTGTAACTGGCAACGAAACATTGACTCCTGCCCAGAGCGCTGCTCGCGAACAGCTCTTACAACAGGAAGGTTTCTCTGTTAGTGCGATAGCAAGAAACCTAAGTGCGCCTTTAAATATTCTTTATGGGTCTGACAACACACTCTGGATCACAGAACGGGTAGGAAAGGATATTGTAAGGATGGATCCAACTAATGGTACAAAGCTTAGCACTATGTCTATCCCTAACGCTAACCAATCTAAAGGCCAGGATGGTGTTCTGGGAATGGCATTTGACCCCGACTTTAATAATACCCATCATATTTACGTTGCCTATACCTATGAGGAAGATTCTGCTGAAGGAATACCTGAGCATAAAACCAAAATTACTCGGTTCACATACGATGCAGCTACCAATAACATTAGCGAGCCACTAGATCTAATTAATGGTCTATCAGGAAGCGGTGATCATAACTCTGGTCGTATGACATTTGGTCCTGATGGCAAGCTATATTATACTATAGGCGATCAGGGCAAAAACCAACTGGCATTGGCATGTTTGAATAACCAGGCGCAGCATCTCCCAACTGCAGACCAAGTTGTTGCCAAGAATTGGACTACATACGAAGGTAAGGTGCTCCGCCTGAATCCAGATGGCTCCATCCCTGAAGACAATCCTGAGATCAACGGAGTCAAAAGCCACGTCTATACGTATGGTCACCGCAATGCTCAAGGTATAGCAGTTGGTCCTACAGGCGATATTTACGTTGCAGAGCATGGTGATAATTCTGACGACGAACTTAACCGTCTAATAGCAGGTGGTAACTATGGATGGCCCTATGTCTCAGGCTACATTGACGACAAAGCATATCAGTACTATAACTGGTCTGCTGCAGAGAATTGTAGTGAGCTAACAATTAATGATGTTGCACCTGCACCTGCTGGTGTGACTGTAATGAATGAAAGTCAATTCAATGCAACAAATTTCGTGCCCCCAATCCAAACTTTTTACACTGTAGATAAAGATTTTAATTTTACAGAGCAGCCACCTCATGCGGAGAAATGACCTCTACCTGTTATCCAACCGTTGCACCGTCAAGCTTGCGCCTTTACACATCAGATGTTATTCCAGGATGGGAGAATAACTTACTGATGACAACTCTAAAGGCTGGTAGGATCTTCCAAATAGCATTAAACGAAAATAGCACAGCGCTTGCACGTGAGCCTGTGGAACTTTTCCGCTCAGAGAACCGCTATCGTGACATTGCCTTTGATCCGGATGGCCGTACTATCTACGTGATCACTGACGTGATGGGTCCGGTGCAAGCTATGAAGGAAGGTCCAATTACTCCAACCACAGCTCTCTGGAGTCCTGGCTCGCTACTTGTGTTTAGATATGAGCGATAGTTTTGCTGGGGCATTAGCCATATTCACAGCACATCTTTGCAAGTAATCGGGTCACTCAACTGCTATGTCCTTTGGTGCATTAATAAGAAGCAAAGAAAATAAGAGAAAAGCCAATAACTGATTATAGTACTTAGCTACTGCGCTTCTGAATTTATTAATATTATTAATTTGCGCATTGACTAAATTCCCTTTTTATATTTGAAATTGCAGATCTAGCCCCTGTTGCTATGACAAGAGAATCATAATTAAATACCATCAGATTATTGGAATAGCTATCTTTGGGGTTAATCTTAACAGCGCGAGTATTTTCAATGATATCAATATTGTAATCGTGTTCAAATTTCTCTGCTGGTCATGCAATAAGCTTACTGAAACCACCAATTAGTCCTTCGATAACGTAGGGGATGCCACAGACCCCATAGGAAACTACAGCTTTCCAAGTTTTCTATTTCTAATACTGATTTGTTAGCATTAGTCATGGTTTAGCTCGCACTACCCTAAGGCTATTGTCACCCTCTACAAACATCGCGAAGGTTTCACCTTCTACGATATTCAGCTTGTCAATTATTGCCTTAGGAATAGGTACCATTAGAGTTGGTGTAATGCCTGGCCTAGCTGCACGAATCCTCACATAAACTACCCGCACTTTCCTTTCTCTTACCATGTTCGCTCCATGTTTGGGAAGTCTCGTTGTTAAATATATTGCACAAGGCGAGTAGCGCGAGTTCCCGCTGGTCTGGGTTGTCTTCGACGACAAGAATAACGATATCTGTCAGGGCTTGTGGGGCCCATCCTACGGTATAGTCGCCGTTGTCCATGCCCGCGATAGCCAAAGACCCGAATCCCTATTACGTATGGGTTGATGGCTCGGCTCGTCCTGTTGCCTAGACGCCGCCCTTGGGATGCGTGGGATCGACCCACAGCACCTGCTCCGGCTTTTCTACAGGCTTGATGTCCAGGTTTACCGCGACCGCCTCGCCATCACTGCGGCACAGCACGCACTCCAGCACTTCGGTCGGGCTGGCGTTGATTTCCTGGTGCGGAACGTAGGGGGGACGTAGATGAAGTCGCCCGTCCCGGCCTCCGCTGCGAACTCCAGATGGCCGCCCCAGCGCATGCGTGCACGGCCCTTTACGATGTAGATCACGCTCTCCAGATGGCCGTGATGGTGCGCCCCGGTTTTGGCGTTGGCGTGGATGGTCACGGTGCCGGCCCACAGCTTTTGAGCGCCCACGCGGGCAAAGTTGATCGCGGCCTTCCGTTCCATGCCCGGTGTCTGGGCCGTGTGGGCGTCGAGCCGGTTGCCCGGAATCACCCGGACGCCATTGTGCTTCCAGGGTGGGGGTGGCGGGCCGGCGCCGTGCTCGTGCGACTCTCCATCGGGATGTTCGCGCCAGTGGCCCGAATGCTCTTGCGTGCTCATGTCTTCTTCAATCCAATATTTATCATTCATTCTTTAGAAGATATAATTAGTTCCCACACTGTTTTGGATAAAAGCATTAGGCATATCCCGGGCTATTTTAGTCACAGCTTTCAAACCCGAACAATGACAAGGAATAATTAATCTAGGCTTCATTTGTTCTAGTTCATCGATTGTTCTGGGGATTAATGGTTCAAATACTCCACCTGTTAGATGCATTCCTCCAATTATAGCGTAGATCCTGTCCTCTCTACTTAACTCCTTTGCGTATTTTATAATATTTATTACTCCAGCATGTGCACAACCCGTGATAACTACAAGCCCCTTGTCTTTAATATTCAAAATAATAGCTTGATCATCTTTGATTAATGGATCATTTTCCATTTTCCCATCTATCTCCGAATAGTGATTTGGAAACCCTCTTTCAAAATCATTGGTTCTAGGTATTTCCCCCGTAACAAGAATTCTGTCTTCGATCCACAAGCTGGGGGATTGTTTTTCCACTAAATTGTATCCAGCCTCAATTAAATCAGCTCTGTTGGGCGCCGGCAAACTTATGTGTCTACCATCTTGGAACTTTACCAATCTGTTTTTAAATGCATCCTTGTGAAGAACTAGCGGTAGCTTTTGCTCTTGTTTTTGTTTTAGTTTTTGCTTTTCCTTTTCTTCATTGATTTTCCTTTTGATATTAAGTAATCCACCTGCATGGTCAATGTGACCATGGCTTGAAATTACTAGTTCACAGTTAGACAAGTCGAAACCCAATACTCCTGCATTGTGACTAGCTGCCAGTGGATCTAAACCTGAATCAAACAATAGTCTATGTTCAGTTCCATTTACTTGTAGTTTTATAGCTGCACAAAAGCCATGCTCTGCTATAAGTGGATGTACAAACCAATTTTCATTTAGAGAAGGACGGAATGCAACTTTGGTATTCGGTAATAGTATGTCTACACTATTATCAACCAAGCATGTAATTTCTGCGCTTTCGATCTCTTTCAGGGGCATTTCTTTAATGCTAACATCTTAGGGTCTAGCTTCAAAAACCAAATTGAATGGCGTTTGAGTAGCACGACGAAACCTTGAAAAACCTGCTGATTTCACTGTTTCTGCTATATTGGCTTCACCTGCTTGGGCTCCCAGTGCAGGTCCATTTTCATTTAAAGACGCAGGAACACATACGACGGAAGATACGGAGTAAAATACCCTTCCAAGCGGATTTAAATTGTCCTCCAATTTATCATTTGCAAATGGTTCTACAAACATACAGGTACCATCTTTTTTCTTCAACGTTTGCAGTACGTGTCTTGCAGCCCCAACTGGATCGCCCATGTCGTGGAAACAATCAAAGAACGCAACCAAATCGTAATCCTCGCCAGGGTAATCTGTCGACTTTGCAACTTCA
>Ga0105091_10000617_pt1 | contig 15024 bp, 17 predicted proteins | sample PPLLak1March2015_FD_87022 | JGI IMG/M metagenome (GOLD analysis project Ga0105091, IMG submission 87022) | Freshwater sediment microbial communities from Prairie Pothole Lake near Jamestown, North Dakota, USA - PPLs Lake P7 Core (1) Depth... | ecosystem: Environmental > Aquatic > Freshwater >... | reverse complement strand
TGATCGCAAACTTTTAGAAAAAGTTTGATCAAAACCGGAAAACGACGTGAAAACGGCGTGATCAACCGGCGCAACGGTTGTGCTTGAGAAATACTTATAATCCCCAAGCCCTATCCGGCGTGATCACAACCCTTTTAAAAAAGGCTTGACCGAAAAAGGCTTGAGCGAAAACGACGTGAAAGCGGCGTGATCAACCGGCGCAACGGTTGCGGCCCAACGGTTGTGCTTGAGATTAGATTATTCCGAATTGCATGAACAGGGCAACGGTTATCAGTATGAGTCCTGTTGTCAGTCTGATTTCTACTCTCCAGCTTTCCCTGAATTCGGTGACTTTATTCGGGCTGAGTCCGAAGGCGAGGAGGAGGCCGAGAGCTATTACGGGGAGCAGGAGGCCGAGATTGTAAAGGCCCATGTATACTGTTCCTCTGGCGATGTCGGTTTTCGTTGCCAGGATGCTCAGGAGTGAGAGGTAAATCGCTCCTACGCAGGGAGCTTTGACCAGGGAAAACATGCTACCTGAGAGGAAGGACAACAACAGAAGGTTGTTCTTGTCCATTTTGCCCATAAATTTTTTCAGGGGTTCGGGAGTCCTGAAAGTGGATTTCGCATGCTTTTTCAGCCAGTAGGCATCGAAAATGTGCCAGAAACCGAGAAGGGCAATGAGCAGGATTGAAATTTCTATAAAACTCCCCTGGATTTCAGGCAGGAAATTAACAATGCCGAGAATGCCCATTCCTGCAAGCATATACATGGTAAAGATTCCTGCCGAAAAACCGAGCGTGATTTCGAGCATTTCTTTTCTTCTTCCGTGCTGGGCAAGGGTAACTGAGGCGAGAAAAGCCATTACCGCAAGGAGGCAGGGATTGAAACCTGCGAGAACGCCTGCTGTCAGGAGTAAGAGGGGGTTGATTTTTTCAAGGTGTTTGTTTTTTCCTACCCGGTTCCCTGTCAGGGGAAACGAAAAGTCCTGGGCAAGAAACAAAGGAGATATCTGGGTTTCTGTCAGAAAAACTCCGGCCTGGCTTCTGTACGCTCCGTAAAGGCAGCCTGTTAGTCGGCTTTCAGATGCTGGGGCCGAACCGGAAGCAGGGCTAAGTAACAAAAAAATACAGGTCAGTGCAAAAATCCCTTTAGTTACAAACAGCCTACGCATATATCGCTTTTTCATATGTTTTTCCATAACCATTTTTATGAAGATATTATAGATTTTCAGAGCCAACCGGTACATGATTTTTGATAAGATCCGGACTTTTACCGGTTTTCGAATTCTCTTTATCGATGGAAAGGGACTTTATCCAGATTGAGTTTTCATTCTTTTAATTTTCCCATTTTTATAGTGAAAAAAATTACGTACTGATAGCAGTTATCTCTTTCGATTTTGTTAATTAATGTGATATTTTTAGCCTTAATTTGTGTATCGGTATATATTTTACAGAGCATTATAAGTTTTATATAGGCCTGCCTGAGCTGATCGAGAACAAGTACGGATTAGGACATTTCTAATTAAATTAGTAATTCATACACTTCCAGCTGAATCAGGTGAGATACTGCTTCGGAGGGCGGCTAAATCTGGAGAAAGATAACCCTTTTGACAGGTCGGCCGTGTCAAGCATGGGATAAAAACGAAAAAAAGATCGATAAAAGGAAAAAAACAGAGAAAAAGTATTTCCTTTGAAGGGATCTCTTAGTACTCCTTATTACTTTCTGTGTAATCTTTATTTATTCTTTGAGTATCTCTTGAGCATTTTTTATCTGGTTTTTTGAGCTTTTTGAGCTTTTTAAGTGTTTTTGAGTGTTTTGAATATTTTTTAATATTTCTCAGAGTACTTTTTCCATAATGCTCAGGGCTCTTTCGATATCTTTCATCGAAGCCGCGTAGGAAATTCTGATGTAGCCGTCACCTTCGCTCCCGAAAGCCGTGCCGGGAACGACAATAATGCCATTTGAGATCAGTTTCGATGCGACCTCTGCGGAATTCGAGACTTTCGGGAAGGCATAGAAAGCGCCTCTCGGAAGGGCACATTCCATCCCGAGCTCGTTCAGGCCTTTTACGAGCACATCCCTGCGCTTTCTGAACTCCTCCCGCATGGCATTGACAGAATCTTTAGGCCCTGTCACGGCGGCATAAGCAGCTTTCTGAGCGATTGAGTTGGCGCAGGCCTGAATGTACTGGTGAACCTTCAACATCTGGCCGGTGTAATCTTTTCTGGCTGCCACGTACCCGAGCCTCCAGCCAGTCATGGCATAGCTCTTTGAGGTAGCGTTTACCGTAATCACATTGTCCGAGTAGCTGGCAGGGCTTACGTGCTCTCCTTCATAAATAAAATACTCATAAACTTCATCTGAAATAATTGTTATATTGTGGTCGTCTGCAATCTCGGCCAGGGCTTTTATATCTGCCCTGCTTGCGACTGCGCCTGTGGGATTTGATGGGGAATTAAGGATGATAGCCCGGGTCTTCGGGGTAATTTTCTCAAGCACGGCCTCAGGCTTCATTGTAAGGTCTTCGGCAAGGGGGACACTTACAGCTTTACCGCTCAGGATCTCGGTCAGCGCATTGTAAGAAACGAAGCCAGGGTTTGAGATAAGGACTTCGTCCCCATTGTTTAGAAGGGCTGCAAGGGCAATGGCAAGCGCTTCCGATGCTCCCGAGGTGACAATTATTTCCTCCGGGGAAACCGAAAACCCGTTTTCCTCCCTGAATTTGCAACTCAGGGCTTCTCTTAACTCCGGGATTCCAGTACCTACGGTATAACCCGTAAAACCTTCGTTTATGGCTTTTATTGCGGCTGCCTTTATATGCTCCGGGGTATCAAAATCCGGCTGCCCGAGCCCAAGGTTGATTGCATCCGACCCTGCGGCTTCGAAAATTTTTCTAATCCCCGACGTGTCTATTCTGGCAACGTTCTCAGAAAACTTTATTTCCTTCAAATTGAGCCCTCCTGTATCCCTGCAAATAATTGTTCTGAATATACCCACTGCTTTCTGGCGATTTTCAGGTCTTTATTCGATGTTGGTATGCCTTGACTTAAGTTCGGCTTCCGATGCGCCTGTAAGCGTAATCAGCTGCGCGATTATTGAATCAAGGAAAATCAGCGAGGTAATTTCGAAAGATGTGCCCAGAGGAGGCACGTTTCTGTAATCTCCCCGCATGTTTCTTTCAAGGTAGCCGCCTGCATCAAGGTCGTTTTTGGTCTTGCTCGGAAGGATCATAGCAATATCCGAAATTCTACCGAGCGTAGATTCCTTTTTGGAAGTAACCGTTATGAGGGTTGAGCCAATATCTTTTACTATTTTTCCGAGGTCCGCTATAGAACGGGTCTCTCCTGACCCTGAGATGGCAATCACAACATCCTGCGGCTGGACAGCAGGGGTTGTAGTTTCGCCGACCACATACACGCTGAACCCAAGGTGCATAAGCCTCATTGCAAAAGCTTTGGCAACAAGCCCGGACCTTCCGGCTCCCATCAAAAAAACTCTTTCGCCTTCCAGGATTTTCTGGATCATCGCCTTTATGGCCTCTCTGTCAAGTACCTCAATTACCTCATTGAGGTTTTTTGCAATCATTCTCATTGATAATAATACGTCTTCGCAGTCGTTTACCTGAGTTTTTTTCATATGAGTTCTCCAAAAAACATTGGGTTAAATGCTAATTCCCTATAACAATCAATTGATTAAAATTTTATTTACCTGCCTGTATCAATAATTCAAGCCTGCTTCAATAACTGAAAACAACTCCTGAAATGCTTTTTCAAAATCCTTTTCCACTCCCTTTAAGCTTGTGATAAGGATTTCATGGCAAATTTTCGGAAGCTTTCTTTTGTACCCTGCCGCAGTGCCAGCAGTCCAGGTTTTTACCTGTTTGACTGCGGTTCGGTCTTATAATTAATAGTTTTCAGCTCCCAATTTTCTATGTTGTTTTTAAATTCGTGATAGAGTCTCTGGATATCGCAGTCACTCCCGTTCCAGTAAAAGTCCTTACGCGCTTCTCCCTTTCGGAGTTCTTCGAGTATAAATTTTGATAGGTGGAAAAGGGCTTTTTTATTGGAAAAGGGAATACTATAGTTTACGCGGTAACCGCCGGCTGTTTTTCCATAGGACACGAGTGTGTACCCTTTACTCTCATATTCCGTGATCTCATCAAAGTTGCAGATTATTTCAAACTCATGAACCGTAGACTGGTCGACTTTTGAAATTCCTATAAGTACCTGCGCTATAATGTAATCAGGAACTTTCCGTCCAAACCATACGGCGATTTTCCCGTAGGTACAGATTACATTGACGTCATTCCTGCCCATCTCAAAGGAGCCGAGGGACTGGGGAGGGGAGATTATAGCTTCCACGTCTTGGGTCTTCTGGGCACACATTGCTTCCACTTCGTTTACTTACTTGCAGAGACAAGTGCACTGATGAGATTCCGATCTTTCTTAAGGGTTTTGAGCTGGTTTGCAGGCCCTATTACTGTAAGTCTCTTATTGCTCTGTTTTTTGAAAAATTTTCCCAGCAACGAACCATCGGAATTTGCAGGATAACTTTGCATCTCGATACCTGAAAACACATCAGGCTGGATTGCTGACATTGTCATTTCTATGAGTTTTGCTTCCTCCATCGGGTTCAGGCCCTTTTCAAGCACCAGGATTTTACCTTTTCGTACCTCATCGATTATGTATCGGACTTTTTCCATTGAAGCCATCTGAGAAATTCTGGCTTCGGATATCAAATCAAGCTGAATTCCCTGCATGTAGATCACCCGAACTGTTTTGCCAGAGCTTCATAAAACGAATCCATTCCCACTCCTTCAAGTGCCGAAACTGGCACCATGGGGTGCTGAGGAAAGGCTTCCTTTATGACGGCCGGGTCGGCTTCAGGAAGGTCTACCTTGTTTGCTACGATAAGAAGCGGAAGGTTTCTGGCTTCCATATTCCCTATTACCGTTACATTGACCTGAGTATAGGGATTTTCGGTGGAATCCATAACCAGTATGACCCCGTCGAGGTCATCCAGCCATTTGACAGCTTCGATTACCCCTTCAGTTGCTTCTTTGGATCGTTTCTTGGACTCGGAATCACTCATTCCCTGCTCCATGAAGTCGTGGAAATCAATTTTTGTGGCAAGCCCGGGCGTGTCTACGATATCAAGGCTGATTGTATGCCCGTTTGTCTCGATACTTATTGCGTTCCTTCTCTTGGCGTGCCTGGTCTCGTGGGCGATATGAGAAACAGAACCCATTGTTTCCTCGCCTCCGACCCAATCCTTGAGGATGCGATTGCTAAGGGTCGTCTTGCCGGCGTTTGGGGGACCGTAAATTCCGATGCATGCTCCTTTTTTCTTGAAGAGCTTGTTGAACATTTTTGAAAAGCTTACCTTAAATCGTTTTATCATATTCATAGCTTCCCTCCTTTGGGAAAAGCATAGCACCTAAGGATTTCTCGGATTGCTTTCCTTTATGGGTTGGTATTTATGTAAATTTTTAATCTATTGATCCATGCATATAAGTAATTTCTATTTGTTGTATTGAGGGAATCGGGGAAAATTAAAATATTCTTATTCCTTTCCGATATATCTGGGAATAAATAGGAAATTTCGGGCCCTTTCTACGGTAAAATAGAAAGTGCCTCCGTGGAAATAACACCAGAATATAAATAAATTGCTTTTATCGCCTGATTCCCTCACCACATATAATAAAAAGCCTTTTTATCCAGAAATAAAAAGCTTTTTATCCAGAAGACTTTAAGTTCTCCCGAACTCTTTTTGTTTATATTAAAATTTTATATGTGCACTGATGTTCTGCACTTTCCTTTATATTTTTTCCTATTTTTATTCATTCAATCTTAAAAATATAAATCGTTTTTATCAGGATATCTTCTGTTATCCTTCTCACTCAATTCTCGTTTATAGTTTCTACAGCTCAGTTTTCCTCTATATATTTCAAGGTATCTTTAAAACTTCAGGGTATCCTTTATAAATTTCAAGATCTCTTTTGAATAGCTCAGGGCATTGAAAAGTAACCTGTTATCTCGGATTTAAGACCCTAGCTATATATTTAATTTTTTTATTGCTCATGGGGTATTTTACTTGAAAACGGAGGTTATTTTACCTTTTCAGGTTGGGAAGCGTTTCCGGTTTCTCCGGCAGAGTTTTGCTCATCGGTTCCGGATTGCCGTGTTTATGGCAACTTCGGCTATATTGGAGCTAAGGTCTCCTATTCTGGCCAGGCTGTCTACAACGGTCCCCAATAAAATCATGGTCTCATGTGACTCCAATTTCAAAATAGATGCATGCAGTTCCTCTACCCGTGTGCGCATATTGTCAACACTATCTATTACCTGATTGGCAAGAGCGGTATCGGCATTGAAGAGGGCCTCAACTGACAGCTTCACCAGTTCCATGTAAGCGCTGTTGAGTTTTTCGAGCTCTTCCGCTACCTTATCATTAACAGGCTGTTGCAGTTTTGAGGCGACATTTGCTATTTTCTGTGCATGGTCGGCTATTCTTTCCAGCGGGCTTGCCGCCATTCTAAACTCATGGTATTCTTCTATGTTGGTTTCTGCGGAATCCGGCATTCTCCCTCCGCAGAGAATAGAGCGGAACTGCTTGGAGATCAGGAGATATAGCCTGTCAACCTCATCATCTCTCTGGCTTACATCAAGTGCAAGGTCGTAATCAATAGTTTTAAGGGCCCTTACTGCATCCTTTTGCATGGACCCTGCAATAAGGAACATCCTCTGTACACCTTTTTTAATAGGAAGTTCATTCGGGTTAAGGAGATCCTGGATAACCACACAGTTCGAGCTTTCTTCAGTAATTTCCGGGCCTATGAGTTTGTAGCAGACCCTCCGAATTGTTTGCTTCTGTTCGGCGAGTATTCTTTTCGAGGAAAGTTCGATCCTGTCATATCCATGGAGATATGCAGCGATAATATCTCGCTCCAGAGCTTTAACTCCGCAGCCTGTCACATCGATTTTTTTGGTTTTGACCGCCCGCCCTTCAAGAATTGGGTTTATCAGTAGTTTTCCGTCCGGCTGTGCCTGGAGGGAAACCCTCATGCCTGTTTCGATTCCCACTTTTTCAGCCCATTGTTTTGGAAGGGAAATAATGTAAGTGGATCCGCCTGTCTGCTGTACTTTCCTGGTCTCGATATTGATTCCCCGTTTTTGGTTAAATCTGCTAAATCTGAAATTAGGAATATTTATTCATAATTTTATAGTAGTGCCTGATAATACTTAGAACTATTTTTTCTATATACGTCATTCAATTTTACTATTTATATTTGTGGATTCCGGCTTTTTTATGAATCTATTGCTAAGCCATGCATTTCAGGGACAGTTTAGATCCTGTGACAAAACGCAGCAAAAAATATTAAAGAACAGCGCATTCTGGGCTTGATGACACTTGAAGGACGCGCCTGCGCGTCGGGAGCAGGAACCATAATAAATGCAATAGCTACCTGGAAGGGTGCTGCATTCGGAATAGATTTAATGACCTTTGCAAAGGTCGAACTTTCAGAAGGTGAGACCGCAGTTTCAGGTTTCATCGAAGAGATGCCTGAAGGAGATGCCCGTCTTATTGAGCGATGCGTTGAAATGACCCTTGAGCGGTTCGGGCTTAAGCTGGGCGGTACAGTAAGCACAAGAAGCGAAATCCCCCTAGCAGGCGGGCTCAAGAGTAGCAGTGCCGCAGCAAATGCCTCAGTGCTTGCAACTCTGCGTGCGATTGGTGAGACCCTCCCGCCTCTTGAGATCGTAAAACTCGGGGTGAAGGCTGCAAAAGAAGTAGGAGTTACCATAACAGGCGCTTTTGATGATGCGTGTGCTTCTTTTCTCGGAGGGATTGCAGTTACCGATAACCGGGAAATGAAACTTCTCAGGCGCGAGGAACTCGATTCAAAAGTCCTGATATTTGCGCCTGCCAGGAAAGCTTTCAGTGCGGATACGGATGTAAAACGTTCAAGACTTATAGCTCCGTACGTGGAAATTGCTTACGAACTTGCTCTCGAAGGTGATTATGAACAAGCCATGACGCTCAATGGTTTCCTCTACTGCGGGGCCCTTGGCTTTGATACGGAACACATGCTTCGAGCGCTTGAATGCGGGGTAAAAGGAGTGAGCCTGTCCGGAACAGGCCCTTCGTATGCGGCGCTCGTGCAAGCCGAGCAGGTAAAAGAACTGAGGTCGGCCTGGGAAAGCTGTGGGATAGAAGGCAGGGTTATAGAAACCTCTATAAATAACAGAGATGCAATGTCTTTATAAAGCGAGGGGTTCACTTGAGCGAACTTGAGACTGTCCGCAAAGAAATCGAAGAAATTGATAGGGAAATTCTTGCCCTCATTAATAGAAGAGTAAGTCTGGCTGAAAGAATACTTGAATCAAAAAGAATAAATGGAACTTCGATAAATGACCAGAAGCAGAATGAGGTTGTAATCAACAGAGCTTTAAATGCCGCAACCGAACTCAACCTTGATTTGGGATCTATAAAAGCTATTTTTGAGATTCTTATCAGGATGAGTATTGAACGCCAGAACGAGTTGAGTGGCAAGGGACGCCTGCCCTGACTGCCCAGGAGAACGTAAAATGGTTGATATCTCAGTAATTATGGGTTCTGAATCCGATAGGCCGATCGCCAACCGTGCGATATCCGTGCTAGAAAAGAGCAAATACACGTATGAAGTTATGGTTATTTCCGCTCACAGGAACCCCTACGAACTTGACAGCTACATCTCAAGCACTGATGCAAAGGTCTTTATTACAATTGCAGGCTTATCGGCAGCCCTTCCAGGGGTTGTGGCTTCCAAGACAAAAAGACCTGTGGTAGGAGTCCCTGTAAGCGCAAAACTCGGCGGACTGGATGCCCTGCTCTCTATTGCCCAGATGCCTCCAGGAGTGCCTGTAGGAAGCGTAGGGATCGATAATGGTGCAAACGGTGCATATCTTGCCCTGAGAATGCTGGATTTGATTGATATCGTTAAACCCTAAGGTCTGTTAAAAAATTAAAAGCCGTCACTTCAGGCTTAAAATACATTAATCAATATATTCGGTGGGCTTACCCCGAAAACCTTTTTTAAACCAACTTAAAATTTTTTTTAAACCATCTTAATTATTCACCCTGGCTTACTGCTCAGTTCTGTCTATCGCTTCTCAGCCTTGCATTATTGAGATTATTCTTTCTTTCTCAGCCTATTTTTCTTTTCAGGCAGAGCTATTTATTAGGAAACAAAAACAGAATCAGGCTGAGCTGAATAAAGAGTGTTATTAAAAAGCAACGTTGGGAAAACAATACCGGAAAAGCAATAGTTAGAAAACCTATGTTAGAAAAAGGTACTAAAAAATAGTATTGGGGATAGGGCATCTGAGTGTTGGGAGTGTGGGGAGTTGGGGGGTAAAAGTGTTGGCTGAGGTTTACAACAGAAAAAGATTTTTCTCAGATGCCCCACTTATAAATATGCAATATATTATATAAAAATAAAGATATACTGCTATTTAATGTAAGTTTTCCCCAGTACTCATACTTTTCTAGCCATTGTTTTAAAATCAGAACTCACATGGCAAATCCGGATTCAAGCTTTAAAAACTATGTGAGTGATAAACTTGAAAAACCATATGAATGACAGAGAAGTTAAAAATAAAAGAATATGAAGTAAGAACACGTTGTTTTGAAGAATTACAGGGTTTCTAAACCATGAAATAAATAAAACCTGTTTCTGAGAGCTCACATTTTCTCAGGAAGCCTTTTTGATAATCAATTCTTGTCAACGAGTTTTGCTTCCAGGATCTTTAAGGAGCCAGCATCACCCTGCCATTCAATCTCGCTTTTTACAATCTCGATGCGCTTCTTAAAGAAGGGGGCGTCAAGCACAACAGTCTCGTATTCCCCGCCTTCCCCGGCCATGTGGACCATGTACCGTTTGTTCAGGGCTTTGAGATGTTCGATCGAATTTACGTTTATAGGGCGGCCCAGCCAGGATTTGTCTAGGCCGTCAGCTGCGACCCTGACGATCCGGATGTCGAGCACTTTTGCCATCTCGTGGAGCAATTCTTCAGGGTCCCTGTGCCAGAGAGGGGTGTAGACCTTGAGTCCCAGGGAGTCGCAGATCTTCTTCACTCTACCTGCCTGGTACTGAGATTCGATCGCGCCTACGGATACCCCATCTACATCCACTTTCTTGAGGGCAAGGGTCAGGTCATCCAGTTCGAGTTCCTTTATTCCGCTGGACTCTTGCTGGATCAATGGGATTTCACAGGCGGCAGAGATCAGTTCTACCATGTGGAGGTTGATGGAATGGTACATGTAGGAATCGTCCCTTGCGGGAATTATATTAATCAGGTGGGTGACTTCATGCCCTTCCTGAAGGGCTTTATATATGGCAAAAATCGAGTCCTTGCCACCGGAAACCAGTGCTGCGAGTTTCATCTGCATCCCTTTTTGTTTTACTATCTTTTTCGTACGTCGGGGGGTTATAATGCGTGGATCATTAAGTAATATTTTATATACTTTTTGACTTTTCATCATAATATCTTCGGTATTCGCAATTTCAGCACTCTTTCTCAAGCTTTCCGAAATTGGCCTCATAGCGGATTATCATCTCTTCCCAGGTGGGAAGGCCTGTCTGGCAGCCCCGAATCTGTACGGCAAAAGAGGCTACGGTCGATCCTATTTTTCCGCATGTGGAAAGCGAGTACCCTCTGGTGAGAGCCAGCAGGAAACCCGCCCTGTAAGCGTCTCCTGCGCCTGTGGGATCTACAGCTCTGACAGAAATCACAGGAATTGAGAATTCTTCTTTACCTGTATAGATCTTGCTGCCCTCGGCATCGTATGTCACAACGATAATGCCAATCATGGCCTTGAGTTCAGAGAAACTTTTTCCTGTCATCTCCGAAACTCGCCTGATTTCGTGCCGGTTCGCAAAAAGGATATCAGTATGGGCAAGTATGAGCTCAAGGTTTTCTTTTGAATAGGTAATAAGATCCTGCCCCGGATCAAAGGATACAAAGCCGGCAATTAGTGCTAGCTTTGCATTATAGACTGAATCTGCGGTTGCAAGATGGACAAAATCTGCAGGTTCGGGTTCCAATTCTTTGAATTTTGAAGAGGCTCCCCAGTAAAAATAGGTTGTCTGGTTGTTTTCCCTGTCCGTAAAAATAAATGCCTTGGAAATTTTCCGATCCTCAAGCCTGTAAAGCCTGGAGAGGTCAACACGGGCCTCTGTAAGGAGTTTTTCATATCCTGAGCTTGCAAAATCCGTGCCTACGGGGGAAATCAGCTGGCTCTTTCCTCCAAGCTTTGCAATGGCAACCGCAATATTGGCAGCTCCTCCGCCAGGATATTCTTCGTAGTCAATAACAGGGGACGATTCGTTTTTTCCTGCGATTTTTTCAACATCTACGATGTAATCAAGGGCAGTATGCCCTACAATGGAAATTACTCTGTCCATGTAGTGTCCTCTTTTTTCGTGGGCTGTAAAATAAGCCCGGGTCTTTGAGCTCGATACGACTTTAAAGTCAAGCCTGCCGGAAAGATAAAACTTGCTTTTTGATGGCTTCTATTAAATGATAAGCACTCTTTTCTCACCGAAGGCCTATTTTTAGCCGTGCATCTCTTCAAGTCAGGCCTGAACAAAAACCAGAGGCATAACTAGCCGCAGCATAATCTCTTTTTCTATTCCTGACAGGCTCTGGGGAAAAAACTGTTTATTTGCCTGTTTTACTCTTCTGCTGCTGTTCGCCCTTCTCGGCTGACCTTTCGAATTCGGTCACTTCAACAACTGTCAACGGAATGTCCCTGAGAGATTTCCCTATAACGGATTTTGCGATCCTTTCCGCGTGTTCGGCAGACTCGGCGTCAAAAACCTTCATCTCAAAAATAAGGCCTACAAGAGCGGTGTTTGCTGCTATGAAAACACTGCTGAAAGGCTCACCGCACACCGGGCAGGACGTAGTTCCCACGTCAACCTCTACAAAATCCAGTTTAGGGTTCAGGCGTTTTCCAGCCTCCGAAATCGCGACCCCTATAGCATCATCAGCCGTCTTTACATCTCTAACCAACCAAGCTGCTTCAAGTACCACATGGAAGTTCTTCATTATCGTCCACCATAATTATTCAGTTATATGCATTTTTCAAGAAGATTTCCCGATCAGGGAAAGTTTTTTACAGAACCTAAAGAATAGAATAAAGTATATAAATTGTTTCTGCTTCAAATAGAATAGTATTATATTTACTTTTATATGGTTTTTCAGTTAAGTTTTTAATTTTTAGCTCTGCAACTTTAATCCTTCCGATTGAGGTCTGTACACCTTCTCCCTGGTATCAGAGTTCGGGTATTTTTGATCTTTTTTCTACTTTATCTTGTTTTCCTGTTTTATATAGTAAAAAGCGTTTCGTCATCGACTGCAAAAACCCCGAGTTTTGCTCCCGCATCAAGCCAGGCGTGACCATAGCTGAAAGAGGCCAGGGCATTTACAGGGTCTTTATTCTCCAGAAAATATACCCCGTCTTTATAATAGGCTTCTGCCATCGTATAATAATCCTTTGCAACTGCATACATATGGGATCCCTGGATTGGAGCATATTTAGCTTTCTGGAGTGCTCTTTCTAACATGTCTTCGTATCTTTTGACTTTTTCATCCAGATCGGCAGGCATTTTGATCACCGGAAATATCTTAGCAATATTATTCTCTCTTTACTCTACCTCTTCATAGTTTACTCCACTTCTTTCATAAATCCGATTGGGCCTGCTGCAAGTTTCACAAGCGCTTCAGCCTCAAGAAAGTGCAGTTTTCCGGGGATTACAAGGATGTGGAGAGGTCTTCCAAAATCGAAGTCTTTTAATTTTTCTGCATAGTCCGCTTTTACGATCGGTTTTTCCGAGCCTGCCCTGGCTATTCCTACTGCAGCAGCTCCGTGCATAACCCCTTCTCCCCTTTTTTTCTCAACCTCCAGGAGAAGTTCAAGTGCAGTATTTACAGTCATGTAGCCTTTTTCCTGATCTATATCCAGAAAGACCAGAGTATGCAGACCAAGTTCCGAGTTTTGCTTTATAATATCGTAAGGAGTTTCCGAGATCACTCTTGTGCCTCTCCTGCTTTCATAGGGGTGAGGAATGCTTGCAGATTTCCCGAAACGATAGTTTTGCAGTCCTGTAAGCCCTGAAACAGCCGAAGCAATGGAAGCCCCATGAATCAGGCGGGTCTCGATTCCCAGCTTTTCAGCTCTCAGGCGCAAATCTACATGGGTTGTGGAGACCATTGTATCTCCCCCAGTCAGGAAGCAGAGCTTCCTGTCCCTTGCCTCGTAGAGCCAGTCAGGATGCTGCTCCACATCCTCTCTTGAAAGCAAAAAGACTTTCTTTCCGTAGAGCTTCTCCATTTTTTCAAGGTTCGTACCCATAAGACAGGATGTATAGAACTCCACATAAACCAGGTCAGCTTCCCTGACAGCCTCAAGTCCCTTTAAAGAAATGTCATATTCGTCAAAAAGGCCCAGGCCTATAAATGTAAGCATAGCCCGCTTTAAGAGCCCTCCTGGCTTAAACTTTTTGTTCGGATAAATCCGGGTAATAATAAGTCTTTATTTTCTTAATTTACGGGCACGCTTAACTTATTTATATCTGGAAATTAATACTACAATGGCTTATGACTGCAGTTTTTAGAGGGGTTTTATCATGGTTAAAGTTATGCTTATTCACGCCAGCTGGTGTACTGTCTGTCCGGCAACTCGTAGACTCTGGAAAGATTTGAAATCCGAGTATGACTTTGAATACGAGGAAATAGATGTGGAAACTCCGGAGGGCCAGGCACTGATAGATAAATACGGCATAGTAGGGGTTCCTACGACTATTATTGATGGGGAGTTAGCTTTTACAGGCCTTCCGAAAAAAGCCGAAGCTATAGCCCGTGTTAGCTGAGTTAATTCCAAAAATGTTCATTTTTCCGGGACTGTTTTTCTCAGGAGGCAAGTATGTACGACCTGATTATCATAGGAGGAGGGCCTGGAGGGCTCGCAGCCGGCATCTATGCCGTACGTTTCGGACTTAACACTCTGATTCTTGAAAGAAGCGAAATTAGCGGCCAGATTGCGCTTGCAGATGTAGTGGAAAATTACCCTGGCTTTCCAGCGATCTCAGGGCTTGAGTTGATGGAAAAATATAAAAGCCATGCTCAGGAAGCCGGGGTAGAAACAAAGATAACCGAAGTCCTTTCTGTTCACGCTGAAGGGAATAAAAAAATAATCTCTACGGACAGTGGAGACCTTGAATCAAAAGCTGTCATAATTGCTACAGGCGCAAATCCCAAACATCTGAACGTGCCTGGAGAAAAAGAGTTCATCAGTAAAGGGGTTTCCTACTGCGCCATCTGTGACGGGCCTTTTTTTAGAAATAAAACCGTTGTAGTGGTCGGAGGCGGCAACTCGGCAATTACGGATGCCCTTCTCCTTTCAAAGATTGCCCGGAAGGTGTATATTATTCACAGGAGAGACCGGTTGAGAGCTGTAAAAATTCTTCAAGATAGGGCTTTTGAGACTCCGAATATTGAATTCATTTTCAATTCATGTATCCTGGAAATCCTGGGGAGCAGCGGAAATATTCGAAGAGTTGAAAAAGTAATCTTTAAGGATCTCAAAACCGAAGAACGTCGCGAACTGGCTACGGACGGTGTTTTCATTTACGTGGGCATCCATCCGAACACTGAAATTATTGATGTGGAAAAGGATGAAGGAGGTTTTATCAGGACGGATCGCTTCCTTGAAACCTCGCAGAAAGGGATTTATGCTGTGGGGGACTGCCGCGACACACCTATCTGGCAGCTTGTGGCAGCCGTTAGAGATGGGGCACTCGCAGCTACTGCTGCAAATGAGTACATAGAAAGCTTCAAAAAAGAGACTACATGAAAACTATCCGAATCAAGGTTTTTCGGCTGAAATTGCCTTAAAATTTAATTTTTCGTAAATTTTAAAAGACGGGACAGTAAACCTGTTCTGCCCCTTATTTTCTATTTTTTTCGCGCTCCTGTTTCCGCAGGCTTATTCCAGCAT
>Ga0105091_10000616_pt1 | contig 15035 bp, 14 predicted proteins | sample PPLLak1March2015_FD_87022 | JGI IMG/M metagenome (GOLD analysis project Ga0105091, IMG submission 87022) | Freshwater sediment microbial communities from Prairie Pothole Lake near Jamestown, North Dakota, USA - PPLs Lake P7 Core (1) Depth... | ecosystem: Environmental > Aquatic > Freshwater >... | reverse complement strand
TCGGCGCTGGTCACTTCGGTCTCTGCCACCGCAGGCTGCGGGTCGACCAGGTCCGCCCACCAGTGGTCACGGCCAGCCTGCATTTCGACCAGGATGTCCGCGCGGTTCAGCACGACCATGTGCTTGAGCGTCGGAACATGCGCAGCGGCTTCATCTGCAACATGTTTCATTTCGACTGGTTTTCCGCGCCGGAAGAAACCGTCGGCTGTGAAGAGCGCTTTGGCATCCGCATCCAAGAGACGAGTGATGACCGCACCCGCGCCATAGCCGGAGAAAAGCGGCAGGATGATGCCGCCGATCTTGGCAACCGCCAGCATTGCAACCACGATTTCGGGTGTCATCGGCATGAACAGGCCGATGGCGTCGTCTTTACCCAATCCCAGCGAGCGCAAGGCGTTGGCTGCTTTGTTCACTTGTTCATAAAGTTCGCGATACGTTAGTGTTTTCGTCTCCCCTTCTTCCCCCTCCCAAACGACCGCTGGCTGATCTCTGATGGTAGTCCGCTGATATTTATCAACACAATTATGGACGATGTTCATCTTCCCGCCCACGCACCATTTCGGGAACTGGATGCCGTCGCTCAGATCCACAACCTGTGAATAAGGCTCGTAGAACTGGATATCCAGGAACTTCAAAACTGCATCGGTGAACCAGGCTACGTCTTCCGTGGAACGGCGCATCAGCTCCTCGAAATCCTTGATTTCGTGCTGGCGCATGAAGCGCGTCAGATTGGCGTGCTCAATGTATTCGGACGTTGGTTCCCAAACGATATTCCCCCCGAATTCAAAAGAATCAGGCATTGTACCTCCTCGTACCGCAACCGGTCGAATTTGATAATGGTATTTCTTCTGTTCTCTTTGGATCCAGAATACCTATTATCTGTCTGAGAGTCGCGGTGCTCCTTTGGCAAGGAAAGAAATAGATGCCATATTATACGAGAAGAACGCCACTCTTGCCTTTGCCTGGAATATATAATAAACTTCACAATCCACTTGAAAAACCTTCCCAATATCACAGAAGATCTCTCCATAACTGAAAGGAATCGAATGACTGCTCTGTCGTATTTTGCTCAGTACGGGGCAATGACTGATCCCCATACATATGCCAAGCTCTATTCCGACCTGCCTGCTGACGTCCCCACGCTTGTGCAAGTGGTACAGGGACTGATCGTACACGTCTTCTGGGCGGAGCGCTATGGCTTGAAGCTGCCCGCAGAGCGCCAGGCGGAAGTCCAGCTACGCAGCATGGAACGCCGCCTCGCCCGCACGCTCGAGCTTGATCCCGCTCCCCTGAGCGTGGCGCGCCCGTTAGAGAAGAAAACAGTCGGCAACTGCCGCGATTTCTCTCTCACCCTGGCTTCGATGCTGCAATCCAGGGGCATCCCTGCCCGTCCGCGGTGCGGGTTTGCAGCGTACTTCATGCCTGACCACTACGAGGATCACTGGGTGTGCGAATACTGGAACGCTTCCGAAAGACGCTGGGTGTTGGTGGATGCGCAACTGGATGATCAGCAACGGGAAGTTCTAGGTACATCTTTCGACACCCTGGACGTCCCCCGCGACCAGTTTATCGTCGGCGGTGCGGCCTGGGAGTTGTGCCGCAGTGGACAGGCCGACCCGAACCAGTTCGGCATCTTCGATATGCTTGGGATCGATTTCGTGAAAGGGAACCTGGTGCGTGATTTGGCCGCGCTCAACAAGGTCGAATTGCTGCCCTGGGATTGCTGGGGTCTGATCCTGACCGAAACCGCCTCGCTCCCGCCCGATGACCTGTCCCTGCTCGACCGGCTGGCCGATCTGACCAGGGGCGATGTCCCTGACTTCGATGCTGTACGCCAACTCTATGAAAGCGACCCGCGCCTGCATGTCGGGGAGAGCATCCAAAGTTTCGTGAACGGCAAGATGGAACTGGTAACCATCTAACACAATCGGCTTAAACCACGGAGCCACAGAGTTTTTACTCTCTGTGGCTCCGCCCGCCCCGGCGCTGCCGTGCGAGCCGGGGTGTCTCTGTGGCAAATTTTCTCAATTACCGTAAATGGGGATTTTCTCAAATCTGAAGGTGGAAATGATCAATCCAAAATCAACTTGCTGCGCTGGAACAGGCGCATGGCGACCGTCAGCAAAACGGATTGGATCACCAGCAAGGCTACCGCTGCCCAGACCGCGATCTGCTGCGGGTCAGCATTGGTCAATGCGTTGCCAACGGATTCCAGCAAGGCTTTCGGAATAAACTGGATCAGCATCAGCGGCAGGAAGAGGATCAACATCCCAAAGCTCATCCATTGCTGGGCCTGGCGTACACTGCCCGCTCGTAACGAGACCACCACACCGATGCTGGCAGACAGCCCGGAAATCAAAATGCTGAACACCAACGCGCCGGCCGTCATCAATGGCGAAAAGAGCAATAATCCAGCTCCACGTACGGCCACGTTAACCGTCACCAGGCTGACCAGCAAGATGGCCCAGGTCAATGTGAAGCCGTAGGCCAATGCAGCCAACAGCTTGCCAAACAGGATTGCCCGGTCAGAGAGACGGGTGGCAAGCAAGGCTTCGAGCGTATGCCGTTCGCGTTCCCCGGCAAAAGAATCGGCTACCACGCTGTAGACCCACATGTAGGGCATCCAGGCCCAAACCATGGCACTGATCGGCGAAGCGACCCACTCACGCCCGTTCTGCAAAGGGATGACCACGCCAAAGATCAGCAGCAGTACTACTAAACTCAGTTTGCTGCGCCCGCGCGAATCGCCGAACATGAGCATTTCGCGCAGTTCTTTCCAGGTAACTGTCAAAATATCCGCGATCATCCTTCACCTCGATCTTCTTCTTCCACCAGCCGCAAGAAGACATCTTCCAAATCGGCCTTCTCCTTGCGCACCTCGTCAATTTGTACGCCAGCGCCGATCAGTTGTGTCACAATTTCGTGCGAGCGCGAGAGGTCCGTCAAATCCATAACTACCTGTCCATTGCTTTGCCGCATACTGCTGACCAGCGTGTTCGCACGCAAACTCTCGATCATCTGGGATGTGAATCCCTGCCCGCTGACGTACAGCCGAGGTGCGGACGTGCGCGAGCGTAAATCCGCGGGGCTGCCGAGGACCAGTAACTGCCCGTGGTTGATAACCGCCACCTGATTGCACAACTTCTCGGCTTCGGCCAGGTTGTGCGTAGTCAGGAAGATGGTCACGCCTTCCTGCTCAGCCAGCATCGCCAGGTCTTCGCGCAGGGCCGCCGAAGCGACCGGGTCCAACCCGGCGGTCGGCTCGTCCAGAAAGACCAGTTCAGGGTGGTGTATGAGCGTGCGCGCCACGGCCAGCTTCTGCTTCATGCCTCGGCTCCAGCGCCCAATAGGTTCGTCCCGGCGCTCGTACAGGCCCAACGGTTCCAGCAACTCACGGATGCGCGACTCGCGCTCCGTTTTGGACATATGCCAGATGCGCCCGTAATAGTCCAGGTTTTCAGCCGCGGACAGGCGCTCGTACAAACCGTGGTGCTCGAGCAAGGCCCCGCTTCTTGAGCGGACCTGGTCAGCCTGCTCCCGTGTATCGTAACCGAGCACTTCGGCCCGTCCCGCATCCGCGTCCAGCAGGCCGAGCAGCAGGCGGATGGTAGTCGTTTTGCCCGATCCGTTTGGGCCGAGGAAACCGAAAACCGTCCCACGTGGCACTTCCAAGGTTAAACGGTCGACAGCTTTCAGGTTCCCGAACGAACGACTGAGTTGGTAGGTCTGAATTGCGTTCATGCTCTCCTTATCCCGTCTTCGCTATGAAATTCTGCATCTGCTGACGGTATCCGACAAAAGCCTGTTGCCCGCTTTCGGTCAATTTGCAGACCGTTAAGGGCAGCTTGCCTTTGAAAGTCTTTTCGATATTAACATACCCGGCTTCCTCCAGCTTGCTGAGATGGGCAGAAAGGTTGCCCTTCGTCAGATCTGTCTCGCGCTGCAGGAAGAGGAAATCCGCGCTCTCGACAGTGGACAGGATGGTGACGATCAGCAAGCGCGCCGGTTCGTGGATCAGGCGATCCAGTTCGGTCAGGCTGCGCAGATCGTCACTCATTGCCGGTCTCCATAGGCATAGGATTCTCGTTCAGGTAACGGCGCAAAACCAGCGCGCCGGAAACCAGGATGGCAATGCCGAGCAGCCCATAGAACAGGGCCAGAGAATAAGCCTGGATCAGATTGCTGAATGCCAGACCAACACCCAAAACGATGGCTAGCCCGCCTAGTGCATAGAAGCGCCTCAAGCCAGACGATTTGCCGCGCAGTGCAATAAAGATGACACCCACCAACAACCCGGTGACCAAAACCATCGAGTCCAGACCGCGGATAGTATCCACCAGCAGGATGGACGCGATAGCCACAATCATTCCCACCCCGGCGACCACATAACGGCGCACTTTCGCATCGCGCTCGTTCACACGGTATTCTACGTAACCCGTGCGCGGATAGGTCAGGCGTGCCTTCAAAGTATTGACCAGCCAGCGCACGCCGAATGCGCCGGCGATCATCAGCAGCGCCAGGCTGACCTGCAGGATCACACTGACCAGTGACGCCTCCCCAAAATAGCCCTGAAGCCCAAAGTACAGCCCCATCAGGATAAACATCCCGCCGCTTGCCAGTTCGGCAATCCCGTCAGTATACCAGTAGCGCTTCACGCGCTGTTCGACTTCTATAATTTCATTGTTTTCCATGATATTCTCCTTGTAAACTAGTTTGTGTTGCAAACCAGTTTACAGAGATTATATCGAGATTCCAACGTGTGTCAAGCTAAAAGCCTGGCCTTAAGACCAGTTTTTTCCAATACCAGAGAACTATTTTTGATCGTTAGCGGAGCGCCTGTCCCCCGCAGGGGGAAAGCGCAGTCGAAGGATAATTTTGCATTTGTGCTTCGATTATTTCTGCAAACAGGCGATTACCTCATGAATTGCTCCCTGCGGTTGGCTATCCACAAGCGCAAGTACCGGCACATCCGGGATGGTGTACACGAAACGCGAATCCCCTACCTTCCAGTGGCGCGGCAGGATACCGACGGTGTCTGGCTCATTATTCAACACATCGGACATGTGTTGTGGACTGATCACCAGTCTCGCCAACGATGTAACGCTTCGTCCCTGCATCACGGCCTGCTCGAAGACTCCCTGCACATCCTCCCCCGCAGCATAGACCCACACCTGCACCGACGGGTCTCCCTGCCCGGCAAACAACTCACGGACTTCTCCTACCGTCATATTCTGCACGGGACTCTGGCGATGGGTCACGACCAGCACTTCTTCGCTATCGATCTGAAAAGCAGGCGTGGTCAACAAATCCGGCTCGCCGAGGCGCAGGGAGATATCTGCGTTTGCAAGCGAATCAGCCACGCGGATGACTGTCGCAGGTGGTGCGCAGGCGAATATGTCCGCGAGCCAGGGTTGGGTGGCGGGGGTGGCATAAACGCTGATTAATTGGGTTTCAACCGCGGGAGTGATCGCCGGAACGCAGGCTGTGGTTAAGAAAATTAGCGAAATGATAAAGCGTTTAGAAACCAAAGAATTTAACCGGGGATAAGGTGAATTTATATTATCGAACCCCCTCCAAAGATACTATAAATACCGGACATGGAATACAAAGAACGCATATCACCATTCGCGAAGCAATAATGCCAGCAGCTTGGCGCGTTCCTGCAGACTATCTGCAAAAATGAATTCCCGCTCCGAGTGATAGCCCTCGCCCACCGCGCCGAGCCCATCCAGCACGGGGATGCCGAGCGGCGCGACGAAGTTGGCATCCGAGCCGCCGCCGGAACCGCCGGCTTTAAGTTCGATACCATTACTCTCTGCAATCGACCTGGCCTTTACGAAGGTTGTTTGGGCACGGTCGTCGAAAGGCATGGGCGGGCGGTTGAGTCCGCCTTTGACTTCGAGCGAGGTGCCGTCCAGCACAGGCTGGAGCGCGCGCATCTCAGCTTCGATACGTTCCCACTCACCGGGCTGCATGATACGCACGTCGATCTGCGCGATAGCTTCTTCGGGCACCACATTCGAGACCGTGCCGCCGTGGATCACGCCCACGTTCAGGGTAGTCTGCCTTGAATAGTTGGTCAACTTTTGAACGGCCAGCACGTGATGCGCCATCTCTTCGATGGCATTGCGACCCTCTTCGTGGGCGCCGCCTGCGTGGGCAGCGCGTCCTTTCACCTTGATCCAGAACTCGCCCACACCCTTGCGCCAGGTCTTGAGCGAGCCGTCCAGCAAGGCGGATTCCAACACCAGCACCAGCTCGGATTCCCTGGCCAGGGTTTCGATCAGGGTTTGGGAACTCAAGCTGCCAAGTTCCTCGTCAGAGGTGCACAGGAGCGTCACCGGGCGATTCAAACTACCGGTATTTTGTAACTCTTCGATGGCCGCCAGGCTGATGACGATGCCTGATTTCATATCCAGCACACCCGGGCCGAAGATTTTGCTGTCTGCTTCGCGGTAGGGCATTTTTTCCAGCGTGCCGAGCGGGAAGACAGTGTCCATGTGGCAGAGCAGGAGAATATTATCCCCCCTCACCCCTACCCCCTTAGCATCCCCGAAGGGGGCTCCCTGCTGGGGGGAGGGAAAAAAACGCGCGATAACGTGATCACCGGCATCTTTAACGGGAACAATTTCGATGTCTGCGCCGAGGCGGCGGGCTTCATCCGCAACAATCGCGCCGACGCGGTTCACAGCAGCTTTATCGGTCGAGGGCGATTCGGTCTCGACCAGTTGTTTGAGCAGAGATTTCATGTCCATTGTTTGGATTTAGAGAGCAAAGTGAAAGATAAGAACGATCACGCCAATCACCGCGCAATAAGCGGAGAAGGCGTAAAGCGAATGACCCGCCAGATAGCGCAACAACCAGCGCACCGCCAGCCAGCCGACGATTGCCGCCGCTATAAATCCGACCGTCAGGACCGGCAGGAACTCCGTCAATCCCGGCATGCGGACGACGTCCAGCATCTCGTAGGCCCCTGCCGCGAGCATGACCGGAACTGACATCAGGAACGCAAAGCGCGCCGCAGACGGGCGGTCGAAGCCGCGGAACATGCCGCCGGAGATGGTCGAGCCGGAACGCGAGGCGCCGGGAAAGACAGAGATAATCTGGAACAAGCCAACCACCAGCGCATCCAGCCAGTTCATCGAATCAAGCTGGCGGTCTTTTCTGGTCAACGATTCAGCAAGAAATAGCAAAACGGCTGCAGCAAACAGGCGGATGGCTGCTTGCAACAGAGGAAGCCTGAACAGGGCTTCGACGGCATCCTTCAGCAAGTATCCTGCCAGCAAAGCCGGGACCGTGGCGATGAGGATATACCAGCCCATTTTTGCGTTTTCAGGCAATGACTTGAAATTGCGCAGACTGCCCAGGTTTTTAAGCGTTTCTACGAGGATGGATAACAGGTCTTTCCAAAAGTAGATGAGCAGGGAAACGATTGTCCCGATCTGGACCAGCACCAGAAATGAGAACATGGCGTCATCTGCAGGCAGACCAAGCAAAGCTTGACCGATCAGCAAATGCGCAGTGGACGAGACCGGGATGAATTCGGTCAGGCCTTGAATGATACCGAGCAGAAAGGCGTGAACAACAGTCATGTTCCTCCAATGTTATTTAAGCGTCTGCCAACCGTCCAGATATCTGAATTTGCTTTCAAAGCTCTTGGTCATTCCAAATTGGCCAAAATAAATGACCGTATACATCAAGCTTTCCCCTATAAAACTCTCCGGAAGGATATTCCCTTTTGTTTCTTCCACATTTGCTATGATACATTCGCGCCTGGCTAGCACATCGATGATCGAGAGCAGGCAGGCTTTGGGTGCGTTGTCCTCATCGGTCTCTATCCATTCCTGAACGGCAAGGAAGCGTGATTCTGGAGACCACAAACAAACCTTCCCAAAAACCCGCTCTCCAAATGAATATGGGAATCCATCGATTGACAAAGAGTAATAGTCCTGATCTGTCTGGATTTCACCGATATATGTCAGGACGGCTTTATATTTTTTGTTCGGAGATGGGAGCACAACTTGGTTTGACATTGATCCTCTATCCTATCATCCATTCGAATCATGCGAGTTATGCGCTGGACAAAACCGGGATGATTCAGTCAGTCCTTGAGGGATGGCGCTTTGCATTATTTGACCACTTTTCCAAAAGCAGCGGAACTTGCTCTTCATACGTGTCTTCAGTGATATAGCCGCGAATATCTTCCACCAGTCGTATCAACGCCCGCAAATTGTGAATGGACAGCAGCGTCCCGGCCAGCAACTCCTTCGCCACGATCAGATGCCGGATATAGGCGCGCGTGAAAGTTTTGCAGGTGTAGCAATCGCAGGATGCGTCAATCGGACGCTCATCGCGTGCAAAGGTCGCGTTCATCACGTTCAAGCGACCTTCGGGGGAGAAAGCGGAGTGATGGCGGGCCAAGCGGGTCGGCAACACGCAGTCGAAGATGTCGATGCCGCGCGCGATGCCATCGATGATGTCTTCAGGCGTGCCAACGCCCATCAGGTAGCGGGGCTTGCCTTCGGGCAGCAAGGGCGTGACCACGTCCAGCATGGCGTGCATCTCATCCTTGGTCTCACCCACGGACAGGCCGCCGATAGCGATGCCGGGCGTATCGAGCGAGGCGATGAATTCAGCGGAGGATGCGCGCAGGTCCGGGTCGATGCCGCCCTGCACGATGCCGAAGAGCGCCTGGTCGGCGCGGCGCTTGGCCTTCAGACTTCGCTCGGCCCAGCGATGCGTGCGTTCCATGGCCTGTTTGATGTATTCGTGGTCGTTCGGATCGGCGCACTCGTCGAAAGCCATGATGATGTCTGCGCCCAGGTTTTCTTGAATACGGATGGATCTTTCCGGCGTGAACCAGTGCGTGGAGCCGTCGATGTGACTCTTAAAGGTCACGCCCTCATCGTCCACTACCCGCGTGTCGGAGAGCGAGAAAACCTGGAAGCCGCCGGAATCGGTCAACATAGGACGAGGCCAGCGCATAAAGCGGTGCAGGCCGCCCAGCTCGGCTACCAGGTCGTCGCCGGGTCGCAGGTAGAGGTGGTAGGTGTTGGAGAGCACCAGCGATGCACCCAGGTCGGCTACCTGCGCCGGGGTGAGCGTCTTGACGGCCGCCTGCGTACCGACCGGCGCGAAGACCGGCGTTTTCAATACGCCATGTGGAGTAGTGAAGGTCCCTGCCCGGGCGCGATTGTTTTTGGCTGTAATCTGAAATTCAAACATCGGGCTGATTATAAGGGAGAATAAACGAAACCGCAGGCTCAACACCTGCGGTTCATTCCTGAAGCGGAACCAACTCCGTCGTCGTATCCCGTGATGGCTTGCGCGACATATCTTCCACGTAGTGCACCGATCCCGGTGTGTTGTACTTTTCCTTGTAAGCCGCGCTGACCAGGTCCTTCAGGCGCTCGCTGCGCGTCTGCACCGCGCGGATGGGGATCTCGCGCTCGCCAACGAAGATGCTGCCATGCGGGTCTTCGAGAAAGGTCCGCCACCAACTGCGCGGTTTGAGACTCCATGAGCGCACGAAGACACGTCCCTCCACGACGACAACCCAAATCCCGATGATGCGGTGGATCGAGTCCACCCCGGCGCGGATGCCGAAGATTTTTTCTTTTTGGATCGAGACCAGAATGTCTTCTGGAAAACGTTTCTTCCTAATAGTTTCCTCAAATCCCAAAACTAACCTGTCTTGGGTTGACTAACAACATCGGCGTGTGAATGACAGGAATCTGCGATAGGAACGGGCTGGTGATCTCCGCCTCGTATACTGAAAGCCAGGTCATGTGTGAGACCTCCAGACCGGTGGCAAAATCTGCACGGGTGGAGAGACGGATTTTTCCCTTCAACAAGAATTCACCCAAAATCAAACTTACATCTACTAAGGTGCGATCGCTCGCATCCGGGTTGTAGTCCAATTGCTCGATAGCGGGCGGCGCAAGGTGAAAAGCGATGATCCGTTCGATGGGGAAATAGTACTCGTTGAATGTCAATGATTTTGGAGCGGAGCCATCGAAAAATAATATTTTTGCATTCAACAAGTGAATGTAATTTGGCAGGTCTTGCATACGCAACCAAATGCTGACACGCGCATTTTCTATCGTAACCAGGTCACCCTGGATTAGCTTATTGCGTGCATAGACGACAACCGGTGTTGATTTTTCATTTGGACCAAGTGAATACATAATGGCCTCCAGTCTCTAATTAAATATAGGCACTTGCTCCCAATCCTATCACCGTTTATACTCATCCAACCAACATAATGTCAAAAGCGGATAAGCCCCTATTTCCTCTTTCACGAGTTGACATTTTGTTCGCCGTCCTCGTCGGAGCCTTGAGCTTGGCGCTATACGTCCGCACGCTGGCGCCCTCGCTTCTGTACGGGGACATCGCCGAGTTCCAGACACTCTCTTACACGCTCGGCATGACACATCCCAGCGGCTACCCCACACAAATCATATTTGGCAAGTTGTTCACTTTTTTGCCGTTCGGGGATATCGCTTATCGCGTCAACCTGATGTCGGCCTTCTTCGGCGCGCTGGCTGCCGCGAACGTCTACCTGATCGTGCGGCTGCTGGGCGGATGGTGGATGGCGGGACTCGTGGCCTCGTCCGCGCTGGCGACCATCGTTTTCTTCTGGCGGCGGACGATCATCGCCGAATCGTATGCGCCCGCCGCCGGGATGCTGACGGTCGTGTGGCTGTCCGTGCTGCTCTGGCGGCGCACGGACAAATGGGGCTGGCTCTTCGTAGCAGGACTGGCAGGCGGGTTGAGCCTGGGCATCCACAGCACGGTCATGATGACGGGCGTTTCTGTCTTGATCTACATGTTGCTAACAGCCCGCAAGCGCAACGCATGGATAGGTGCTGCCGCGGGCGCCGCCCTCGGGCTGGTGTTGACCATTGCCTTCTTCCTTTATCTCGACTACAACGACCCGCCTTCGAGCATCTACAACACTACCTACCGCACCAATCTGGCCGAGCGCGGGCTGACACCTGAAGAATTCGATTCCCCCACCGACCGCCTTCTGGCGATATTCCCTTCTCAGAGCTTTTGGTCTTATTACTTTAGTGCGATGCCCGAGGAAATCCTGCGGCGGCTGGGAGAATACGTCAACTCGTTCTCGGGCTGGCAGTTTGCGGCCATCCTGCTTGGCGCGTTGGCTTTATTCATCATTCCAGAGATCGGCCAACGCCGCTGGCGCGAGGGGTTGTATGCGCTGGTCGCGTTTGCCTTGATCTGGGGGTTTGCTGTCTCGGTGGAATTTTCGGTCTACCAGGAGTTTTACGTGCCTGCTGCGGTTATCGTGCATGTCTGGATGGGGGTGGGCGTCAGCGCCCTGCTCGATGGCGCAGAATGGCTATTTAAACGATGGCAGGTCATCGGCGGCGTTCTGAGCGTGTCGAAGGGTCCGGAACGAAGCGGGGTTATTGTCAGCCTGTTGGGATTGGCGCTGGTTGGACTGTCCGTATGGAACGCGCGTACCGACTTGCGTCTGGCCGTCAGAGAAGGCACGACGGCATTTATCCAGGATGAAAAAATCTACCCGCGCGACCCCGAGCGCGCCACGAAAGAGGGACAGCGCATCCTGAGCCAGGTGGAAGATAACGCCATCCTGTTCGCCAATTGGGACCGGCTGTATTCGTATGTGTACACCGCGCACATTTTAGAAGGTCGCACGGGGATCGCGCTGCACGAGCTGCTCACGGTTCCCCAGCCTGGGACGACCACGATGGCTTATATCGATGCGAACATCGCTACGCGCCCGATCTATTTCACTGTTTGGGTTGCAGAACTGGAAAAATACTATCAGGTTGAACAAATAGACGAAGAACTCTGGCGCCTCAGGCGGAAATAACGGCCTGCTTCCGATCCTGTGCCATCCCGACTCCGGTCATTCTTGGAGGTCGATCCCTAAATTTTCACCTCTGAGACACCCCGGCCCGACCGGCAGTGCCGGAGCGGGCAGAGTCACGGAGATTTAATTCTCGGTGTCTCAGCGGTTGATATCTGCTGATAGTGCCTTCAAAATTGGGCGGGGAAACTACCTGACATTATTCATGACACAACAAGAAGTTCACAGTGTCGATCATCTCCTGGGTGAGTTGTGGGTTTCCACGATAATATTCTAAAAATATACTACACACCTGTTTTTCCAGGGCCTCATCTTTTTTGATATCCCTGGCGATCTTTGTAACCGTTTCAAAATCATCATCAAGCACGTAAGTGAGCAGGAATGGCATCCATTCCACCGGGTCCCTGGGGGATAGGCCTGCGGCAAGCGCTTCATTTGCAAGAGAAAGCGCTGATTCACGGTTCCCACCTTGAACTGCAAGGTCCAACTTTTCATAGTAATAACACCAGCCATGGTCAGGTTCCTGTCCAAAAACCGCTGACGGTGGATGGTCAGGGGAATTCAGAATAAGATTATCCGGTCTGGAAAAAGGCGCTACCATACCTATCTCGGATGTATCATTAGACGAGAGGATAGGTATATTCCCATCCAGAACGCGCACGCAAGCTCCCTCGACTGGTTGGCTGAGTACTACGATCTGATCCACGTTATACCGAAAATAATGCGTCCTGTAACCGGCCCTTTGCTCGCCCTTCGAAATAACGTTTTCCAGTTCAGGTCCGCTCAAAGGCAAGGCTGCCAGTTTGTACTCGACAGGAATATCCTGTCGACCCTGATCAGGGTAATAGAGCAGGTTGGCTGGTCCCCAAACATTGTCGATCTGATCGTCAAACCCAAGAGCCGGATAGTCAACGATCAAGGTTGTGCCCTCGCGGATCCCGGGCGCACGCCAGTACACCTGCCACCAGAAAGAATTAATGATGTTGATTTCTCGGACCACGGATATTGCTGCCGTGTAATGGGTTAACGCTGCAGTCCCAACAACGAGGGATATGAACGCCAATTGCATCTTTCCCGGCGAGATAAACGCGACCAGGCCGGCAAGAAAAAGTGCGCCAGCCAGTGAAGCGGGCAAGGAATAATGCGAGTAAAAACCGAAATCCACGTACCGGTTGGCAATTACAACAGGAATCACGCCAACAAAACAAGACAAAATGCCTACTATCAATGGTTCATATTTTTCATTTTCGATTGAAGACTCACTTGGTAAGTGGCTCACAGCAAATACAAAACCGATTAGCAACCCCGCAAAAATAAAACCGATGATGATTTCGTTCAGGCTTAAATTCCAAAAAGACTGGCTGAACGGTTCGATCCAGGCCAGCACGGAGACGGTCAAACCGTCGCGCACAATACCCACCAGCCAGAGTTTCAAAGCCTGGATCGGTGCATCGATAAAGGGCGCAAGCTGGGTACCAAGGTCAGTGACTTTCCGCTCGCTTGTGAAAAGGAAAATCTTCCAGAATAAAAAACCGGCGGGGATTAAGAAAGATGAAAAGAACCAAACTTTAATAGTCTGAATTCCTTTGTGTAGGAAAGAAATATTATTCTCCCGGTTTACCAGCACAAAGAGGATCGCCAGGCGGAAAAATTCCATCCCAATGGCATAATCGACCAGCGCCAGGTAACCCCATCCGGTGAGGATACTCCCAAGCACCAGAATAACTTTTTGAAGCAAATTCTTTGTGAGAATAGCTTTGACCGTCAGGGCAATCGAAAAAACCTGTAAGAACAGGCTCACCACCATCGGCTGGTACTCGATTCCCGAAGTCCACCACAAATAACCGGGGTAGATCAGAAAAAATAAAGCCGCGAAAAACGCCTGGCGAGTCTGGCGCGGCCAGACTATGCGGAACAGCCATAATGCTGCCAGTGCTGCCGATACGCGCCAGAAATAATGTCCCAAATGATAAGGGAGCGGATTCGCACCAAACAGCGAAAAATATGCCTGAAAAAATGGGCCGCGGGCGGGGCGGTCGATGGCAAACATCTCATTGAAAACAGCCGGGCCGCCATACAAACCGTCCAAGACGTAATACCAATCGTCCTTGTAGTATTGCAGCTGCCCGATCCTGGGGAGATAAACAGCAGCGGAAATAACGATTAACAAAACGATCTGAAGAAGGATTTCCTTGTTCGAAATTAACCGTTTCATACTTTCAATTCGCCTCGGAATATTTGATACAATATTACCCTTCTATTGCCTGACCCAGTATAAGCGTTTATACTCAATCGATTATACATGATGGAAAACTTAGAACTTAATGCATAACAAACGCTGGCTGATCCCCCCTACCCTTACCCCCGAAGCTGATAAAGCGCTGGTTGCTTTCCCACCTGTGCTGCGGCAAATCCTGTTCAACCGCGGCTACGCCACCGACGCCGAGGCGCGCACCTTCTTGAAGGCCGAGCCCGCTTTCAATACCGACCCTTTCCAGATGACCGGCATGCGGGATGCCGTCGAGCGCATCTGCTCCGCGCTGGAGCACAATGAGCCAATCGCTATCTACGGCGATTATGACGTGGACGGCGTGACAGCAACCGCGCTCCTCGTAGATACGCTTAACGCGCTTGGGGCGCAAGTTCGCGGTTATATCCCCAACCGCTTCGACGAGGGTTATGGTCTCAATAACGACGCGCTGTCCCAGTTAAAGGATGATGGCGTCAAACTGGTCATCAGCGTGGACTGCGGCATCCGATCGCCGGACGAAGCGCTTCACGCCCGGGCCATCGGCCTGGATCTGATTATCACAGACCATCACCACCCTTCGGAGGGATCCTTGCCCTCTGCTCTGGCTGTCATCAACCCCAAACAGCCCGGGGATACTTACTCCGATAAAGACCTGGCAGGCGTGGGGATTGCGTACAAACTGGCGGAAGCGCTGGTAAGCGAAATACAGCCAGCAGTGGGCTTTCATCTTTCGAATTTGCTGGATCTTGTTGCACTTGGAACTGTCGCTGACCTGGCTCCCCTGGTTGGTGAGAACCGTTTCCTTGTCCGCCGGGGCCTGCGCCAGATCCGCGAAACAACCCGGCAGGGATTATTTTCGCTAGCTGCCGTTGCCGAGATTAAGTTACCCAAAGTCAATGCGACCGACATCGGTTTCCGTCTCGGTCC
>Ga0105091_10000615_pt1 | contig 15038 bp, 7 predicted proteins | sample PPLLak1March2015_FD_87022 | JGI IMG/M metagenome (GOLD analysis project Ga0105091, IMG submission 87022) | Freshwater sediment microbial communities from Prairie Pothole Lake near Jamestown, North Dakota, USA - PPLs Lake P7 Core (1) Depth... | ecosystem: Environmental > Aquatic > Freshwater >... | reverse complement strand
TTTTTGACAATTCCATTAAGAGCTTCTCTTTTAATTTGGTCAACAGCTAAAACAAATTATAGTTGGGAAGTTATGCAGAAGGACAGGATTCCTAAATGGGGACATAAGCATCCGTTTACTTTATGGATTTGGGAAATATTTAATATTGGATTAATTGCTCTGATTTCTACAATTGCATTATGGAGTATTTTCAAATATCTTGCAGATATTGAAGAATGGCAAATCCTTAGAAAAGATTCAATAGGTTTAATTAATTCATGCACTCTTATTTTATTGTTAACCATTCCTTCAATAATTATAATTTTTATAGGTGGATTGTTACGCCCCATTAATGTACATTGGTATGGCATTGGGAGTGGTGTTATTGTTAGTATAGGGATTGGAATATTTTCCTATATTTCAATGTGGACGGTGAATCCTTTTATGATATTTCTACCTATTGCTGGAGGTTTATTTAGCGAAATACTTGTATCTTTTCTTAGGAAAGCAAATATTCGCGAGCCATAACATTATTTTAGAATAATTGAATTAAATAGGAACTAGTTGAAAAAGTCACATAAATTTTACAGCTAAAATTTTTTGTCCCTCAATTTTCCCCGCAATACTTAACTGAAGTTGTGATAATTTGTGATTAAAAATTGTCTGCGATCTCTGCGGTACAAAAATTAAACTCCTCGCCCAAAATAATTTTCAGCGTCCTCAGCGTCTAAAAAAAAATCTCCTGATCACCTGATAACCTGATTTCCTGATATCCTCTTGCAGCCCTGCCCTCCTCTGTCATCTGTCATGAGCTTAGTTCCGAGCCACAAGTCACTAGCCACAAGCCACGTGTTCGTACCGGTATCGTATAGGGTCCGTTTAGGGATCGTTTAGGGTACGTTAGGGATACGTTATGAGTCACCAGTCACGCGCCACGAGTCAAGTTTTACACGTTTCGCGCCTCCCCATAGCGGTTTTTGAGCTAAAAATGAGGGTGCGCTTCACAATTATGGCCCAAAAATATGCGTTTTTACGCTAATAATGCAGTTTTCAGCATCCAAAAATATGCCTTTTTTACGCTAAAAATAATGGTCAATTTTTACAATTTAAACCAAAATCAATTTCGTTGACTTAAGCCGTTTAATAAGATAAAATGAAATTACCATACCCGATGCGATTTCTGCGGGAGAACTTTATTCATTAGTTGTCCCGCAGGATTTCGATTTTTTGGAGGAGTGATGAAGGCACTGACTTCTATAGTGCTGATGTTGGTTCTATTGTTTTCGTTCAGCATTACCGCATTCGCAGCAAACATAATTGTTGCATACAATATAAATCCGGATTTAAACCGAACCCCCATAAGCAAATACGTTTACGGCTCAAACTGGGGAAGCGGCACCGATTATACTATCAGAAGAAGCGGCGGAAACCGTCTAACCGCTTACAACTGGGAAAATAACTTCTCTAACGCCGGCTCTGACTACGGACCTTATCATAATGATGATTATATGTCATCCAGTCAAGTTCCAGGCATAGCAATAACCAACTTTCACAATGCCGCCCTTTCACAGGGACAGGCCTCAATCGTAACGCTCCAAATGGCTGGTTATGTTTCGGCTGATGAAAACGGCAATGTGCTTTTACCATCCCAGGCAGCACCTTCATCAAGATTTAAGCAGGTTGTCTTTGCCAAAGGAGCTGCTTTCTGCAGCCCGCCGGGAAGCCCGAATAAAAATGATGGCAATGTCTATATGGATGAATTTGTAAATTTCCTCGTTTACACATACGGTCCTGCCGGTTCCGCAAACGGCGTTAAATTCTACAATCTGGATAATGAACCCGATATCTGGTCCAACGGCGCATGGGGAGCTACCCACCCCGAAGTTCATCCTGCCGACCCTTGCTGCCTTGAGGTTAAAGATAAAGGTGTCGCCCTTTCCACTGCGGTCAAAAATGTCGACCCGAATGCACAGATACTTGGGCCTGTCAGCTACGGATTTTCAGGCTATTTAGACTTTCAAGGCGCAAGCGACTGGAACACTGTGAAAGGAAGTCGTCCCTGGTTTATAAGCTATTATTTGGATGAAATGAGAATTGCCTCAATCGCGGCTGAAAAACGGCTTTTAGATGTTCTCGATGTGCATTGGTATCCAGAGGCCCAGGATGGAGCCGGTCACAGGATTTTGGAAAATATAAACACAAATGAAATGTATAATGCTCGAATGCAGGCGCCGAGGACTCTTTGGGACTCGAGTTACGTGGGGAATTACCCTAATGGTGAAATAAGCTGGATTAATCAGTCTTACAGCAGTTATCTGCCGCTTATTCCAAGGTTAAAGGCCGACATAGCCCAGTACTATCCCGATACCAATATTGCAATTACTGAATATGCTTACGGACCTGACAGTCCTTCCCATTGGTCAACTGGTATTGCGACAGCAGATGTCCTTGGCATCTTTGGAAAATACGGTGTTTATATCGCGACCTACTGGGGAGGCAATACATACGTGGACGCGGCGATTAAAATTTACAGAAATTATGATGGGAACCATTCGACATTCGGAGATGTGAATGTCTTTGCGTCGACGATTAACAGGGTTGACACCTCGATTTATGCATCGATATTTGACGACTCTACTTGTGAGCTTCACCTAATAGTAATTAATAAGAATATCACTACAGCAATTAACGGGGCATTCTTTATAGCGGGTTCACAAAAATATAATTCTGGAAGGGTCTGGAGATTTAATAACAGCAGCGCAACAATTACGGAGACAACGGCTATAAGCAATATAACAAATAATCAGTTTATATATACTATTCCTGCTACAACCGTTTGCCATATGGTTCTTGAGGTTGGGCCATTGGATTCAGATTTAAACGGTGATTGTGATGTAAACATTTACGACTTAGATATCTTTGCTAATGACTGGCTAAATGGCTATGACTTCACTGCTTTTGCAGTTCTCGGCAGTGAATGGGGAAACTAAGCATTTTAGCTATTTTGATATATTGTGATTTACGGAGTTAAAACTGGTATAATTATTATAACCCTTGCAAAAACAACAGATTATACAATTAGAATATTTTTGTGCTTTTATGTTTTTTATTGTAAAATCGTAAACTATTGCAAATAAAGTATTTAGGTAAATAATGACAATGGAAAGTCCTAAAAACCTCGCAAAAATGAGAAATACCTTGATTTTTCAGTATTGCTGTGGTACGATACTTACAAAATACCGTCTGGCGGCGTCCGCCAGACATCATAAAGTTTCATATGTAATGGTCTAAGGTGATAAGGAGGAAAATAATGTTTAGGAAAAGTATCTTTTTAATGCTCTTTGTATGTCTTTTAAGTTCAAGCAGTTATGCGTTCAATTGGGGCCCCGCCACAACCTGGCACGGGGATGCAGATGCCAACTGGTTTAACCCTGCAAACTGGTATGTCTCGGAAACAGATCCAAATGCCGTGCCGGACATCAATTACCATGCGATTATGGAACCTAAGTGGGCGAACCCAATAATCGAAGGCGATGCAGCATGCGGCTATCTGAACATAATGCCCTGGTCATGGTCATTTGCAACTGGAGAGAACGGTGAATGGGGCGTCGATATGGTATCAGGAACCTTCGATTGCAATTACGGCATCTCAATCGGTGCCTGGGGTGTTTATGGCAACCAGTTAGACACCACTTACGGCATACCTCGTTTCAGAGTTTATGACGGAACAGTAAGACAGACAAATGGAACGGCTGCACCGGATGGGATACTTATCGGCGGCGGCGACTCGGGGTTCCGCGACTTAATGGGTAAGCTGTATATGTATGGCGGAACCATGTATGCTCGCAGACTCGAACTGAGATTCGGCGAAATTAATCTTTTTGGCGGAACTCTTGAATGCAACGATGTAAACTTTATCTTCTACCAGAACAGACCTCAAAACAAGATTAATGTCAATGGCGGAACTCTCAAAGTAGAAGGCGATCACACAGCCGAATTTAACGGCTATATTGCAAGCAAACGTATGGTTGCGATGCGCGGCGGCGAAATTGGGTCACCGGTTTATAGCGGCGGATACACAACCATTACAGGCACTGGTAACATGAATGTCGCATGGAATCCGGTTCCGGAAATGAATGGAACTAACGTTCATTACAGAGACACAGTTAATGATGTTAATATTGCCATTGTTCTCAGCTGGAGCCCGGGTGACGGCAATGTAGAAGAACATGATGTTTATTTCGGCACAAGTTTTGCCGATGTCAACACAGCAACAAAAGTATCTTCACAATTTATGGGAACAGTAGGCCAAGAAGTTAATGAACCCTGTTTCATGGCTATAACCTACAACTTTAAGATTGGCACAACTTATTACTGGAGAGTTGACGAAGAAGTTAACAATGTTGATGAAGCCGGCGTTAGCACATGGACTTCATACAAAGGCAAGGTTTGGAAATTCACAACTCATGATGGCAAGGCCTACAATACAAAACCGGGTTACAATGCTCAGGCTTTGACTCAACCATTTGCCTTAACCTGGACGGCAGGCGATTTTGCAGCAGATACTATGGGACACAAAGTTTATTTCGCCAGCGCTTCGGGTCAACTTAATCCATTGTTCCCGAGGCCTACTGACAGCAGATACAGAGGTCAGCAGACAGGCACTTCTTATCCGCTAACAAGCCTTTCAGGCGCCTACACATTGGTTCCCGGCAATACATATTACTGGGCTGTTGATGAAATAGCCAGTGATGGAACTACATATAAAGGACCTGAGTTGAAGTTTACAGTTGCCGCATATATTAATATCGATGACTTCGAAGATTACAACTCAATCGAGGATTTGAATGCCAACTGGTTAACAAACTATACTACCTGCCCAATCGAGGGTATGGGTGAACTTACCGACATCGGCGCCGACCGCGCGTTCATCTATGATGGAAGCGGAAAGTACATGAGATTCACGTATACCAATTTAGTTAATAGATATTTCTCAGAAAACAAAATCAATTACGGGACAGGGACTTCATTTACAGGCTCTCCAGTTCTGAGTCCTGCACTTGCGGCCATAGCAGTGACTTTCCGAGGTTTCGAGACTAACCCAGTAGAGCCGGATTATGACAGAATGTATATGGCTCTCGAAGATACCGCAGGTAATGTCGGTGTTGTTTACAATCCAGATCCAAATGCACAGCGTCAGGGTCTGTGGACTCAATGGTTTGTTGCTATCGATGAATTTACAGATCTAGGTGTTAATGTATCATCGGTGAAGAACTTCTTCTTAGGTATGGGCCAGCGCTGCAATTGGTACATGTCTGGCGGCGGCGACGGAAACGTGATGTTTGACAATATCAGATTATATGCTCAAACATGCAATCCGGGTTTTGCACATTCAGAAGGACTCACTGCCGACTTTGACAGCGATTGCGATGTCGATGTCAATGATTTGGATGTATTCGCAACTTACTGGCTGCAGCATGCCGATGATTTAACCTATTCTCCAATAACGGCGCCAAAGGCACCGGTTCTATGGTACCAATTTAATGACAACCCTGTCTTGGAAACATGTGCCGATTCTTCAGGAAATGGCTTCACAGGCACGGTTCAAAACTGGGTTCCCGCAAACTGGGATACTACGGGCGACCGCAGCGGCGGGGCTTGTTTCTTCATTCCAGTAACAAACCCGACCGGACCAACGGCCGATCAGAGTTATATCATAGCTCCTGCGACAGCACTCAGCTTTATGGATGACGCAAACCATTCTACCAATGGCGGCGGCATAACTTTCTCGGTTTGGGCAAATGCAAGCCTCAGCGGTGACTTCCTCTATCAGTGGCCTGGTATATTTGGCGTTTGGGATGCTGACGGTGAACAACTGGAAGTTCATTGTCCATCCCGTCTTAGTGACTCAGGTCCAGGCTTGGGTAATGTGGACTTCATTATGAAATCCAGGCCCGCTGGATCTGAACTACGAGATAGTAATTCTCTGCCGTTAATTAATTTTGGCGGACGTTGGAACCACTGGGCATTCGTCAAGGCAGCCAGCAACCAATACGGTCCCTATGGCAGTCTGAAGGCATACTGCAACGGAAAAATCGTTGCACAAAGAGATGCAAATGGTATGCCCGGCGATCCGAACGCTCTTGCTACAGGACCGCTTCTCACAACGGCGGCTACCGAGATACGTATCGGCACACGCGGAGGTAACTGGGGCATGTGGTCAGGCAGACTTGACGATTTCAAGATTTATGATGCTGCACTGACAGATGCTGAAGTTCAATATCTCGCGACAGACGGCACTGGACATCTCGTTTTGCCGCTGAGTATTCCCGAGAATCTTGAGACTTCCGGGACGGCAGGAACGCAGAAGATTGACTTGAAAGATATGTCAAAGATGTGCGATCAGTGGCATCAGATGATATTGTGGCCGTAATTACCACAATTAGTTAAGCAGTTTGTATTTACATGGGGCCTGCGATATCGCAGGCCCTTTTATTTTAAATAAAGAAGATTTTTAAAGTGCTTGATAGAAAGAACTGGGATGCTAAAATAATTCTTTTAATTGAAAAATATTAAAGGAAAATAGATGAAAAGAATTATCCTCTTGCTAATATGCATGCCGCTGCTGAATATTTTTATTTTTCATGATTCTAAAGCGGCGGAAGTAAACCAGCCTTCGAAATTTACGCATACATACTCACCGACAGGTTTTATAAAGGGACATAGCTGGGGCTGGCCTGGAATAAAAGGTCAATATCTCGGTGATGCACCTGCGGACTCAATGAGCAAACTTGCCCAGACAGGGGCCAACTGGGTTTGTATCGCTTTTGCCGCGGAAATGAATAAGGCAAACGAACCGAATATTCACTGGGGCGAAGATGACCCCTGTATGGTTACAGATGATGAGATACGCAGGGCAATTGAACTGGCCCGCAAGAATAATTTAAAAGTAATACTTAAGCCGACGGTTAACATAAAAGACGGGACATGGCGCGGACACATTCAATTTAAAAAATCCGATGGCAAGACAATAGACCCTGGTTTATGGTCACAATGGTGGGCTGATTTTAACCGTTTCCTTTTTCATTATGCAAAAATTGCCAATGAGACAAATTGTGAAATGCTGTGCCTCGGCTGCGAGATGGCAACCACGGAACCTTTTGTCAACCGCTGGCGTGATTTAATTTCCCAGATGCGGAAAGTTTATCCGGGTGTTATCACGTATAATGCAAATCACGGGGACGAGACAAAGATAAGATGGTGGGATGCCGTAGACGTAATAGGTATCAGCGCATATTACCCGATAGGAACAGATGATATTGGGAAAGTTATGTATGACCTGAGCAAGGTTCAGCCGTCTGACACGACATTAGAGGCCCTTAAAAAAAGAATCATGCCGATAAAAGAAAATATCCGAAAGGTAAGTGAAAAATTCAACCGGCCTATATTTTTTATTGAGCTTGGGTTATGCAGCGCTAAAGGCGCAAGCGGCGCACCATGGACTCACAATGACGCCAATACCATGATTTACGATGGTGATGAACAGGCAAGATTTTATAAGGTGATGCTGGAAAGCTTTTGGGATGAGCAGTGGTTTATAGGGTACGCATGGTGGGACTGGCACACAGAACTTTATTCTATCGAAGAGGCTAAAACCGATACTACTTTCTGTATATATGGCAAACCGGCGGAAAAAATTGTGAAAGAGTGGTATAGCAAGCCCAAATAAAGAGAAATCTCAATGACTGATAACCAATGGCTCACATTACTAAATACTATTGAAGGTAAAAATGAGGGGACTTTGCCTATTGGTTTTATTATCGATAGTCCGTGGCTGCCCGGTTGGGCGGGGATATCAATAATAGATTATTACAGCAGTGAGCAGATGTGGCTTGACGCGAACTTGAAGGCAATTAAAACATTTCCTGAAGCAATATTTTTACCTGGCTTTTGGTCAGAATACGGAATGTGCACGGAGCCATCGGCATTCGGATCCAAATGCTCATGGCAGGTAAATGAATTGCCCTTCGCCGGCCCGATTATTACATCTTTCGAACAGGTTGACTCAATTGTAAGACCTGACCCGTCTAAAGATGGTTTGCTACCTTTTACATTGAACCGGCTGAAATTAACTCAGAAAAAAGTTGAACAAGAAGGACATAAAATAAAATTTGCGGTTTCGCGGGGGCCTTTAAATATTGCCTCTTTTCTTTGCGGCACAACTGAATTTCTAATGGGGATTCGCACAAATCCAGAAGAAGCAAACCGTTTACTCGATATGATTACTGACTTTATTGTTGACTGGATATCTTTGCAGATGGAGACATTCCCAACAATTGAAGGAATTTTCATTCTTGATGATATTGTCGGATTTTTAGGAGAACAGGATTTTGTCAAAGTTGCAAAGCCGCGGCTGCAAAAAATTTACAACTGCAAAGATGTCAAAATTAAATTTTTTCATAATGATGCGCCAGGTTTAATCTGTGCCCCTCATTTAGCTGAAATAGGAATCAATCTTTTTAATTTCAGCAGTGACCATGGACTGACACAAATGCGAAAGCTGACAGGCGATAAAGTAACATTGGTTGGTAATATCCCTCCCAGAGATGTTTTAGGTGCGGCAACACCGGATGAGGTTACACAAGCTGTTAAAACTATGGTGGAAGGTGTAAAAGATAGAAGCCGAATTATTGCATCCTGCGGGGGAGGCATGCCGCCAAATGTTTCGACTGAAAATATTATCGCTTTTATTAATTCTATAAGGACTAACTAAAACAAACAGGCGTCCCTTAGGACGCCTGTTTTCATTTTTTTATTTATTCAATTTGCATTACGGAATCCAGTCGGCACAGGTGACTACATTAGCACCAGAGTTATACGTCAACGAACCAGTAACATTTGTAACACAGAAATGGATACTGGTAACGGCAGACTTTTGATATGAAGCATAGGTATCAATTGTAGCTGTTCCGGATGCATTGGTCGTCCCGCTTCTTGTTTCGTTAAATGAACCGGTGAACGTTCCTGTTACTGTTGCGTTGGAAACAGGATTGCCATTATTGTCTTTGATAACGACAATAGCCCTGCCTTTTAGCTTAGCGCCTTGTGGAGCCGTTGTCACAGTGATTGAATCAACATGCATGCTTGTGGGGCCCCCGCCTCCGCTGCTCGGAGTTGCGGCTACCTGGCCGCTGTAAGCACTTTCATAATTGCCTGTATTAACGGCCGTAACCACATAATAATAAGTCGATCCATTAATGACAGTGCTATCGGTGTAAGCAGAGGAAGCCAGCAGTGAGCTGTTAACTTTGATATAACCTCCGCCTGATGTTGCTGAACGATACACGTTGTAGCCCGCAAGATCGGATTCGCTATTGTTGTTCCAATCCAGCGAGACAGTTCCGTTTCCCGCCACGGCATTCAGCCCCGTCGGGGCGGCAGGCGCCTGAGATTGTCCTGCCGATTCAAGGACAACGGCTCCACCGTCCGGAACCACATCAAACATAACATAATTGACCATATTGATTACGACGATAGACGAATTAACGGGAGAGCCATTTTGTGTGACAGCGGCAGATGCCCAGCCGGCCGGGAGAGGTCTGCGTATGGATACCGGATAATTGTAAATCATATTGTCGAGGGTGTCTGTTACAGCTAAAGTGATGCTGTCGCCTGTGTTTTCTGTTTCTGCAACCGATACAACATCCCGTTCTTTTATGTAGCGCACAATATTTAAATAAGTCGCCACCCAGAATATGTTTCTATTGTCATCAAGATATGCCAGGCTGTCATTGAGTATCGCCGAAGAAAGCGGCGAATAACCGCCGTCATTGTCAATGCCGTGCAGTAGAAGCACCAGCCAGCCGCCTGCTGTCTGGACGCTGTTGAATCTTGTTATGAAGTCGGCCAATGTCTTAACCGAACCGCGGCTGCCGCAAATGTACGAGTTGATTTCGAACCAGTTCGCCGGAGTGGGTGAATTATTGGCGCCCGAACAGTTGCGGCCGGAAATATAGTATTGAGCCAAAATATCATAGTCACCATTACCACAGTTGGGATACGCAATAGTGAGGCATTGATTGCCAGGAATATTGGTGTTGATGATGTTCTGAGATGTCGAATACTGGTAAATTTGGTCCGCATCTGATAAACTGCCCAAACGAACATGGTCCACCGTGTGACTGGCAATTTCATGCCCTTGAGATGCGGCTGCTTGATAGCCGCTCCAGCTTGAAACCCAGCTTGTTACAACAAAAAGTGTCGCGTCAAAGTTGTATTGATTGAAAATGGGAATAGCTACAGGAAGCTGATTGGAAGTGCCATCATCAAAAGTGTAGCTCACTGCCGCCGGCTTAAACCCCTGCCATGTGCCCACCTCGTATGGAGGTGCAATCGTTCGTGAATATCCAACATTACACAAAATAAGAAAGACAGCGCTAAATAACAAAACTACTTTTGCCCTTTTCATTGTTGTTACCTCCTAAATAGTCAAATGTATTTTAAACCTGCTTCAGCAGGCTTTATTCTTTAGGAAATCTCATTAAAAGGGGTGTGCATGTGTCGATTGTTAAAGAGCGAAGCTACAAATCTATTAAAATTTATATATATAATTATGTTATCTGCAGCCAGTTTTCTGCAAGAGCGGCGGATTCGTAAAAATCAATTAAGCAATCGCCATCCAGGTCTACCCCAGCAGTTTCGGCATAATCATTCGCAAGCCAGTAATCAAAAAAAGATGAAAGGTCATCCATTTCTACAATTCCATTTTCATTTAAATCTCCATATAGAGATTTTGTAAGAACAACATCTCCTCCATCCGGCACCACATCAAAAAGAATATATTTAACTGAATTGATAATTGTAAAACGTGCTGCTGCGGGAGAACCATTTTGTAAAACTTTTGCTGCCGTCCAGCCTGCAGGAAGAGGTCTTCTGATGGTAACAGGATAATTATAAATTGTATTATCGAGGCTGTCTGTTACCTGCAAAGTTATATTATCAGCTGAATTAGCTGTTTCTATAACGGATACCGCGTTGCGTTCTCTTATATAACGAACAACGTTTCCGAAAGTGGAGACCCAATAACTGCTACGGCGGCTATCAAGATACTGCAGGCTCGACCTGAGGACCGCAGAGGAAAGGGGTGAATATCCTCCATCACCATCGATTCCGTTAATGAGAAAAACACACCAGCCTTTAGTGCTTGCAACGCTTACAAACCTTGAATTAAAATCTGCGGCCGTTTTTACAGAGCCCTGGTCTCCGCAGATTACCGAGCTTATTGAATAGAAATTAGATGGTGTATTTGATTCAATAACGCCCTGACAGTGCCTTGCGGCAATGTAATATGAAGCTGTAAGGGCCTGATTGCTGGGGTCACAATAAGGATAGGCAAGTGTGACACACTGCTGGCCGGTTATATTGGAATTGATAATGCTTTGAGAATTTGCCAGTTCTGTTGTCTGATTCGCGATTGTCATTGAGCCAAGGTGAGGATGAGTAATAGTATGACTTGCGACTTCATGGCCCTGATTGGCGGCATTTCTCAGATTTGTCCAGTTGGGGCCCCAGCCTGTGACAGTGAACAAGGTCAATTTATAATTAAATTCATTGAACATTGGAATAGCTACAGCAAACTGATTTGAAGAGCCGTCATCATATGTATAAGTTACGGCCGCTGTGCGGAATCCGGGCCAGTTTCCGACTTCGTAAGGCGCATCCACCTGCGAATAAGCAATAGATGAAATAATGAGAATTATAAAAAAAATTAAGTATGTTTTTTTCATATTCCCACCTCATTATTATTTTAAAAATATTATTCCTGGGTTTTAAACGGTGAAGCCGGTAAATTTTCCTTATTATACAAATTAGCTCCTTCGGGATTGTCGGCCCAGGCGTATCGAACGGATAATGGATTTGGAACACTATCACTCCACACAACAACATTGTTGTTTTCAATTTTTGCATTCGCCCAGACAAATTTTTTGTCAGCCCCTGCTATAGCAAAATATTTCAGCTCGCCTACTCCTTTAGCCATTAAGCCGGTGCCAATATTTGTAAAGGAAAGAATAATCTTGTTTCCTTCGATCTTCATTGATTTATAAATCGGGCCTGAATAGACAATCTTTTCATCTCCATATGCAATCTTTTGAGCCGCCAATGCAAGGCGTTTGCCGACATCCTCCTTATTTAAAGGATGCACATCATTCCATTCACCTAAGTCAATGGTAATGGCCATTGCTGTATTGGAAACTGAAAGTGTTTTAAGCTGTTCATATCGAAGCTCGGCCCAGCCGCTTTCGGAAGGCTGACTTTTAGGCTCCATAAAATTAGCTAATTGGACATAAAGGAATGGAAAATCGCCTTGATTCCATTTTTGCCGCCAGTCAGATATCAATGCAGAAAGCAATTTTTGGTATTCCTGCGGCTTACCAGTATTTGATTCTCCCTGATACCAAATCACTCCTTTAATTTTATAATTCACGAGTGGAGCAATCATTGCATTATATAAACCTTCGGGCTGCCACTCGATAAAGGTCTTGCCCGGTAAAGGCTCCATCTTAGCGCCTAATTTAAATTGCCATTTGCCTTTTAAATCAAACGTCTGGCCCCCTGCCAAAAGATGATAAGGCTTATCAGCAACAAAACCACCACTTCCAGAATTGTTAATTACTCTTACAGATATGATATTTTTACCTGCTTTGAGCAGACCTGAAGGGATATCATAAATTCTCGGAGGATACTTGTACGAAACAGAACCTACCTGCTTTCCATTAACATAAGTAAAATCACCATCGACAATTCTGCCAAGCCATAGTTTGCCTGATTGGCCGGCAATAGAAGCAGGGACATCAATTTGTTTTCTAAACCATACAACTCCATTAATATTGCCGAGATTAGTATCTGCCCAGTAACCCGGCACATCCATTGTTTCCCAGTTTGAAGAATCATAATTTACATCGAACCATTGCGTTTGGCCTTTTTCCAAACCTTTATCAAGCTGCTGAATTTTGGCATACCAGCTATCACTTACAGCTTTATCTTTTTCTACGATTTGGTTAATGTAATTTGGATCTTTAAACCTTTGGGCCGTTTGCAGATATCCAGGAAACGCTTTCAGTGCATCCTCGCTCAACCATGCCTGAGCGGGAGAGCCGCCCAAAGCCGAATTTATCAAACCTATCGTGACATGATATTTTTCATACAATTGTTTTGCGAAAAAATAACCTACTGCTGAAAATTCGAGAACAGCTTTGGGATTTGCCGCAATCCAGCTTCCTGATTTTAAATCTTCTTTTGGTTCTGTGAAATCATATGTATGTGGAACATAAAATTGCCGTATATTGGGATTTTCGCAATTGGCGATTACATCAGGGTAGCGGTATTTGACCCTGTTCATGGGCAGTTCCATATTGGATTGTCCCGAACATACCCATACATCGCCGACGAGGACATTTGTTATGGTAATATGATTAGACGCATTGATATCGATTGTGTACGGGCCGCCGGCTTTTAAATTGGAAAAAATTACCTCCCATTTGCCATCTGCGCCGGCTGCCGTATCGTAAGTTTTATTATTAAAGCTTATTGTTATTTTCTCATTCGGATCAGCCCATCCCCAGATTTTTACATCTGTATCTCTCTGTAAAACCATATTATCGCTTACGAGCTTTGGAAGCTTGACCGCGGAAAAAGCAGATTGAGAAATTAAAAGAATAAAGATTATTGCTGAAACGAATAATCGTGACTTTAATTTCATAAAATTTTAATAAGAATTATATTCAAACCAATCAAAATCAGCAGGAGCTGCGGATTTTTGCCCATTACCCGCTGCATACATCCCAAAATACGCGCCTGTAAAGCACATTCCATCTTCAAAGCCGATTTCTTCTACTGATATATCTTTTGTCAGAGCTGTGCCTAAAATATGCACATCACCATTTGCTGTTTTGCAGGAAAATTCGTAAGTTAGCAGAGCTGCTTTCACAGACAAGATAACGGGACCATCTGAAATATTAATATATTTTACAGATTCCACGATTTTGCCTTTTAGAACTTTTCTAAATAAAACATGGCGTTTGCCGTCCTTTGAAGTTATGGCCATTTCATAATGATGTTTGTCATTGCCCCGGACTGTCAGACCTGCTTCTTCATTTTCATTTTTCGGATTGAAATCGAGCAATGCCGAAGCTATGCAGTTAAAATCAGTCTGCCTTCTTCCTGCAAAAGCTGGAGAATCCTTATCATTTAGAGTTATCGCTGAACCATAAAGCCGCAGGAAACCGGTACGCTCATTTAATGAATAATCTTCAGGATATGGATTACGTAAATAATTCCATTGCAATCCCAAAGTTTTATCATTGAAATTATCTCTGGCAGGCAGCTTCGAGTAAATGTACTGCTGCAATTTCGGAGCAGTCATTACTGGTTCAATACCGCCATTTCCATTAACTATTGGCCAGCCATTATCATCAAAGACAAGAGGTGTAAGGAATGTCTCGCGTCCCATATGATGGAACTTGCCCCCCTGCGGCCTTATCCCAAGGCAAACCATCCACCAGCGATCGGGCGTCTCGACCATATCAGCATGACCAATGGCCTGAAAGGGACTATCAGGTTTATTTCGATGAGTAAGGATAGGGTTATTGGGGCAGGATTTAAATGGCCCCCAAGGCGAATCACTGCGAGCGATTGTTACACTATGTTCGTAGCTCGTGCCGCCCTCTGAAATCATCAGGTAATACTTGCCTTTGATTTTATACATATGGGGCCCTTCCGCCCAGACACCGCCGGTGCCGTCCCAAATTTTCTTCAAAGGGCCTTCGAACTTGCCTGTTTCGATGTTAATAACTCTTTGTGCAATATAGCCATTTTCCTGCCCTTCATGGCGGATGTAATATACCTTGCCGTCATCATCAAAAAACAATGAAGGGTCAAAACCGTCTTTATCCAGCCAGACAGGTTCGCTCCATGGTCCTGCCGGATTTTTCGCGGTTACATAAAAATTGCCGCCCCCTTCTATATTTGTAGTCACCATATAAAATGTGCCGTTATGATAT
>Ga0105091_10000614_pt1 | contig 15050 bp, 15 predicted proteins | sample PPLLak1March2015_FD_87022 | JGI IMG/M metagenome (GOLD analysis project Ga0105091, IMG submission 87022) | Freshwater sediment microbial communities from Prairie Pothole Lake near Jamestown, North Dakota, USA - PPLs Lake P7 Core (1) Depth... | ecosystem: Environmental > Aquatic > Freshwater >... | reverse complement strand
GGTCATCGGGACGCCGAGCTTCACGCTGCACGTGCATGGGACGGGGTTTTTGACCGGGTCCGTGATCGTCTTCAACGGCTTCGACGAGCCGACGACGGTGGTCTCGACGACCGAGGTGACGACGGGCGTGAACATGGCCGTCTGGGCCGGGCCGTCCGAGCCGCTGCCGGTGATGGTGCGGAACGGGGCGGTCGTCAGCAACGCGCTGCCGTTCACGTTCACCGCGCCGGAGACGCCGGGGCTGCGCCTGTCCGGTGCGCCGCCAAGACTGCGCGGCGCGCCGAGACCGGTCGATACGGGCGCGTGAGCCATGACACGGAGCGGCCTCCAGGTCATCACCGACAGCCTGAAGCTGCTCGGCGTCGTCGCGGGCCATGAGGTCCCGACGGCCGCCGAGCAGCAGGACAGCTTCGCGCGCCTAAACGAGTTGATCGACAGCTGGGGCACGCACGCGCAGACGCTGCTCGTCTCGCGGCGGGATGTGATCCCGCTCCCCCCGAACATCCAGACGTATCAGGTTGGCCCCGGCCTCGACGTGGACCTGCCGACGCCGATGGCGATCGACAGTGCCGCGTATGTCATCGCCTCCGCGCCGGAGACGGAAGTGTTCCTCGATGTCGGCACGGACCAGTATGCGGTGGCGCTGCCGCAGAAGCTCCTGACGGGCGCGCCGCCGCAGGTCGTGAACTACAGCCGCACGCACGGCTACGGCGAGCTCTGGGTGTGGCCGGTGCCGACGGTCGCGACGGATCTGGTCGTCTACTGGCAGCAGCCACTCGCGGCGTTTCCGGACCTCGTGACGCCCGTCAGTCTCGCGCCCGGCTACGCGCGCGCGCTGCGGACGAACCTCGCGCTCGAGCTCGCGCCGGAGTTCGGGCGGCAGGTCGACGGGTTGATCGTCGCGCAGGCGCGCGAGAGTCTTGCCGACATCAAGCGCCAGAACTTCCCGATGGTCGAAATCGGCATCGACGTCGCGCTGACCGGCGCGGGCGCCTACAACATCCTGACGGACACCTAGCGCGATGGCTGGCGAGAGAAAGCCCGCACCGCGCTCGCTCAAGACGCTCGGGACGTTCACGGTCCCAACCGTCCCCCCTGTGCCCGCGCTCGACACGCGCGTCCCCTACGGCCCGGCGCTGCCGCCGCCGCCCGCGCCGCTCGCGTTCCTCGCGCCGTGGCTGGAGGGCGCGGTCGACGTCGTGCGCGGGGGACTGTGGGGCTCAGAGGGCGCGGGCGATACGGCCGCCGCGAAGACGGCGGAACTGCTCAGCGCGGGCCTGCCGCTGCTGCCGCTGAAGGCGCTCGGGTTCTTCTCGCGCGTCGATAAGGCCGTAGATCTGATCCCCGCGAAGGGCGCGCACCCGAACAAGGTCGCGAAGCTGCTGAAAGACAACGCGAGCGCGGAGGAGATCGCGTATCGCAATGTGCCGCAGTTTCTCGCGGGCAAGGGCAACGCGACGGTGACGCGCGCCGAGTTGGCTAAACATCTCGCGGCGCATCCGGCGCCGGTGCCGGTGGTGAAAACGCGCGGATCGTCGACCGATCCCGCGCATGTCTACGCGGCGCGCGACCTATTAGAGCACGGGGCGACTCCTGAGGAAGCGATGACGGCGCTGCGGAAGTCCTACAAAGCGGCGACGCCGGGTGAGTTGAGTGATGCGCTGTTTGCCGCGCGCAATCCCGAGTATCCCGTCGGCCCGACGAAATTTGGGACCTACACCGTCCCCGGCGGCGAGGCCTACCGCGAGACGCTCGTCACCCTGCCGCCACCACCGAAGCCGAATCAGGCGGCCTTGGAGGCGCAAATTCAGGCGGGCCAAGCGCGGCTGCAAGAACTCTATCAACAAGCGGAAGGGCTGAGGCGTCGTGGTCCAGACGCGCTCAAGCCCGTCTGGGCAGAGATCGAAGATCTCCAAACGCATCATCGCGACCTGATGCGCGAGCTGTCGGCCGACCCGCCGGGGCAGTTCCGCAGCGGCCACTTCGAGGAGCCCAACATCCTCGTCCACACGCGCGCCAACGAGCGCACGCTGCCGACCGGCGAGCGCGGGCGGTTTGTCGAAGAAGTGCAGAGCGACTGGCACCAGAAGGGTGAGCGAGAGGGGTATGCGCTCGCGTCTGGCTCGCCGGAACGGATGCGGCTGGAAGCCGAACGCGCCGCCGCGAGCGCCGCGCATACGGCAACGGCCGATGCGCTCAGTGAAGCGAAAAATCGCTGGAAGTACGGCACGGGCAATCCAGAACGCGAAGCGCTGGACCGGCAGTTATACGGGGCGAAGGCGCGGCCCTTATCAGGATCTGAGGCGCTGGAGGCCAAAACGCGGCAGGACGTGTTACGCGCGGAAGACCTGCGCCGGGTCGAGGCGGCCGAGCAAGCGAATAACGCGGCGTGGCAGACCTATAAAGCGCTCGATGACCAATTACGGGCTGGCGTCCCAGACGCGCCGTTCAAGGAGACGTGGCCCGACCTCGGCCTCAAGCAGCAGGTACTGGAGACCGCCGCCGACCCGAACGCGGAATGGATCGGCTTCACGGGCGGCGCCACGCAGGCCGCGCGCTATGACCTGAGCAAGCAGGTGAGCCACATCGACTATCGGCGCACGAAGGACGGCCTCTTTGAACTCGGCGCGGTCGGGATCGATGGTGACCCCGTATCCCTGCCGAAATCAGCGTTTCGCGCGGAGGAACTCCCGGCCGTCGTCGGTAAGGAGCTCGCTGAGAAGGTCGTCGCGGGACAGGGGCAGCCCGGCGGCGGGCGCATGACGCTGCGCGGCGTCGATCTACAGGTCGGCGGCGAAGGGATGGAGCACTTCTATGACCGGCTCCTCCCGAAGCGGTTAGAGAAGATTCTCAAGCCGTTCGGCGGCGGCCCCGTGGAGCGCACAAACGTCGCGATGCAGCCCGCATGGTTCGCGAAGCTGACGCCCGAAATGAAAGCGCGCATCCTCAAGGAAGGCTTGCCGCTGATGAGCCTCCTCCCGCTCGGCGTGCTCGGGCAGTATGGGCAGGCCCCGCCGCCGGAGGATCTGCGCTGATGGCTGCGTACCCCGGCTTCATAGGAGCGACGGATCGGGTCTCCGCGCGCACGGTGAACGCGGAGCGCACGATCAACTGGTACCCGGAGATCGCGACCGGCACGCCGAAGGCGAAGACCTGGCTCGCGCCGACGCCGGGCTGCGCGGCGTTTGTCATCCTCGGCGCCGGGCCCATACGGGCCCTGTATTCGGAGGAAGACCGCTGCTGGGCCGTCGGCGGCTCAAGTTTCTTCGAGCTCTTCGCCGGCGGGACGTTCACCTACGTCGGCGAGGTGGGCCTCGACGACTACAGCGCGACGATCAGTAGTAACGGCACCGACGGCAACCAGCTCTTCATCACGAGCGCGGGGAACGGGTTTATCTTCGACCTGCTCGCGAACACGCTGACGCCGATTACGGACCCCGGCTTCCCCACGCCCGTCTCGATGGGCGCGTTCGTCGACGGCTACTTCCTCGCGCTGCAAGCCAACACCGACCGCTTCCAACTGAGCGCGCTCGAGAACGGCCTGCTCTGGGACCCGCTCGACGTCGCGCTCGTGAGTCAGACGACCGGCATCATCCGCGCGCTCGTGCCCGTGCATCGCGAGGTGTGGCTCCTCGGCACGGCGATGACGACCGTCTGGGCGGACATCGGCGATCCCGACTTCCCCTTCGCGCCGATCCCGGGGGCCTACATCGAGCAAGGCCTCGGCTCGCGGTTCGGGTGGACGCAGGTCGACAACGCGCTGTTCTGGCACGGCAACAACGAGGACGGCGGGCGCGTGGCGTATCGCGCGCAGGGCTACACGCCGCAGCGCATCTCGACGCACGCGGTCGAGCAGGCGTGGGCCGAGGTGTCGACGATGACCGACACGATCGCCTGGTCGTATCAAGAGCGCGGGCACGCCTTCGCGTGCTTCTACATCCCGAGCGCCGAGACGAGTTGGTGCTACGACGTCGCGACGCAGAGCTGGCACGAGCGCGCGCTCTGGAACCCGGCGCAGCTCGCGTGGGAGCCGCATCTCGCGCGCTGCCATACGTGGGTCTGGGAGAAGCATCTGGTCGGCGACCGGCAGAGTCCGGCGGTCTATCACCTCGACGCGGCGACGTTCACCGACGGGCGCATCGTGGAGCTCGCGCTGTAATGGCTGCGCCGCCCAACACGACCGCCGCGGCTGCGACCGTGATGACGTTTCCCTTCTCGGCGACGGTCGACGTGATCGACGCCGCGCCGCCGCACTATGAGGTCTGGTACACCTACGTCCCCGACGCGGCGGACATCGAGCTCGGATGGTGGGCGATGAGCGATCCCGTCTACGGCTATCACCCGCGCACGGCCGTCTTCACGGGGACGGTGGGGAGCCTCGTGCCGTGGCTCGGGATCACGGCCGCCGCCAACCCGATCCAGATCCCGATCGCGCCGCCGACGCAGTATTTCTTTCGCGTCCGGCATGACGGCGTGGGGACGCCAGCGATCGCCCTGCTGTCGGTCAGTACCGTGCGCGCGCAGAATGTCAGCGTGCCCGTCGGCGGCCTCGCCATCAATGACGACGTCGACGGGTTCCCGCTCGTCATCTACACAGCGGGCGATGGCACGGTCAGCCAGGTGCGGCCCGACTTTCCCTCTGGGGAGACGGGCGACGCGCTCCCGAACGGGATCTCGCTCTGGCAGGACCGCGCCGCGGGCGTGCTGCGGCTCTACGATGCGACGTTCACGCTCGTGACGACGCCCGCGTGGACCTATAGCGGCGGCGACCCGCCGATCAGCAGCAATCGCGTCAACCGCTTCTATGTCGGGTCCCGCAGCGGGGGCAGCGGGGGGCAGGCGCTCGTGTCGACGATCAGCCAGACCGGGGTCGTCGGGCCGACGACGTGGACGCTGCCGGAATACGCGCTGGAAGCGATCGCGCCGAACCTCGCGGAGACGGTGCTCTATTACTACGGCCCGATTTCGGCGGGGATCTCGGAGATCCGCCGCTGGGATCTCGTGAACGACGTGGCGCTGGCCTCGCTGGCCGCGTCCATCAGCGGCTATCTGGCGTGCAAGCCGATTCTGGACCTCGCCGATGACACGGTCATCGTCGGGTATTACAACAGCGCGAGCGGCGCGCTCGACAGTCTGATCCGGCACTACGCGGCTGACGGCACCGTCCTCCACACCTACCCGCTCGGCCGGATTCAACTCAACAAGCTCACGCACGCGGTCGACGATCCGCTGTCGTTCTGGACGTGGAGCTTTGTGATCGAAGCGGCGCCCGGCGTCACGCCCACGGGCGTATCCCGGTTCAGCCAGCTCCGCGTCAGTGACGGGGCGGTGGTCGCGACCTTCGACGCGCCGATGTTCCGATCCGGGGAGTCGGCCGCCGATGGTAGCGCCGTCCGGTTCGGCCATTCGAACTCGTGCCCGTTCATCACGCTGAAAGCCTCGCTGCCGCCGTGGTACCCGCCTGGCACGCCGCCCGGCACGCTGGAGCCGCCGCACGTCGCGCCCGCGACCGCGACGGATCAGCGGTATCTGCGTCGTCTGCGCCGCGCGCCGCACGTGAACAGCGAGCACACGCGCGTGTTCTTCCGCACGTTCGAGCTCGACCTCGAACGCGGGCAAGGGCTCGCGACGGGGCAGGGGAGCGATCCGATCGTGCTGCTGCGTCTCTCGCGCGACGGCGGGCAGACCTGGGGTGAGGAGATCCGCATGCACGCGGGCGCGCTCGGCGCGTATACGCAGCGCTGCCTCGCGCGCCGCCTCGGGCAGGCGCGCGATACGGTGTTCGAGGTGACGGTGAGCGATCCGATCGCGTGGTCGCTGGTCGGCGCGTGGCTGGACCTCGAGGGAGGCACGAGCTGATGGCGCATGTGCCGGCCTACCCGCCGTATGCGCAGCCGATCGTCAGCCGCGAGGGGCGCGTCTCGACGGTGTGGCATCGGTTCTTCCTCTCGCTCGTCTCGAGCGCGAGCCTCACCGAGGCGATCGCGACGGCGATCCCGCCGCTCACCGCCGCGGCCGTCAGCGCCATGGGCTACTGGACGCCCATCACGAACGGTGACCCGCTGAGTCCTGAGATTTTGTTCGACGCCGTCGGCGACTGCGTCGTCGGGTGGGTGCCGACGCCATGACGCCGCCCCCGACCGCGACGATCTTCGTGCCGTATCACGCGCTCGACGCGGCGATCGCGGAGACGGCCCTGGGGCAGTGGATCGACGTGCCGTATGATCCTGCGCACTTTGCCGCGAGCCCCGGCATGACGTGGTCCGTCCAGGCGGCCGATGTCATCACGTATGCGTACACCGTCATCGGGAAGACGCTCTTCCTGAATCTGTATCTCGATTTCACGGCGATCAGCGGGACGCCCGGCCCGAAGCTCTATGCGGCGCTGCCGGGGGGCTTTCAGGCCGCCCGCGCGGCGCAATTTCTCGCGCTGGCCTACGACAACGGCTGGGCCGTGACGCAGTTCATGGTGCGCCTCCCGAGTGATCCGGACTACATCGGCGACTACGTGGAACTCGCCCGCCTTGATGGGGCCAACTGGACCCTGACGCCGAATCTCGCGTTCGTGCGGGCCAATCTGTGGGTGTCGGTCGCGTAAGCCATGCCCACGGTCCCCGACATCCATCGGCGCGGCACGCGGGCGGCCCAGGCGACGATCGCCGCGCCGCCGCTCACCGTCGGCACGCTCTACTTCGTCACCGACGAGGGTGTGACGGAACGCTGGACCGGGTCGGTCTGGGAGACCTACAGTGGCGGCCCGGGCACGTTGGGCTTCTACCAGCTCACCGGCGACGTCACGGCCGGGCCCGGTGTCGGCACGCAAGCCGCGACGATCACGGCGGGCGTGGTGACCTACGCGAAACTGCAGGCCGTCACGGCGGCGAGCCGGTTGCTCGGGCGCGGCAGCGCGGCGGGCGCGGGGGCTGTCGAGGAGATCACACTCGGGACGAACCTCACGCTGTCGGGCACCACGCTCAACGCGACGGCCGGCGGCGGCACGCCGAGTGCGCACAAGACGACGCACGAGAACGGCGGCGCGGACGAGATCAGTGTCGTCGGGCTCTCGGGCCTGCTCGCGGATCAGCAGACCCCGCTCGCGCACGCGACCACGCACGACACCGGCGGCAGTGATCCGATCACCGCGCTCAGCGGGAGCGTCATTACGAGCGGGACCGTGCCGAGTGCGCGGCTCCCGGCGCGGATCGGCGCGGTCGGGATCGTCATCGACGGCGGCGGCAGCGTCATCACGACGGGCGTCAAGGGGTTCGTCGAGGTCCCGTTCGCGTGTACCATCACGGCCGTGACGCTGCTCTCGACCGATGCGGCGGCGACGAGCGGCAGTATCGTCGTGGACATCTGGAAGGACACGTACGCGAACTATCCGCCGGTCGTGGGCGACAGCATCACGGCGAGCGCGAAGCCGACGCTCTCGAGCGCGATCAAGAGCCGCGATACGACATTGACGGGCTGGACGACGGCGATCGCGGCGGGCGAGGTGCTGGGATTCTCGGTGACGAGCGCGACGACGGTGACGAAGGTCGCGCTGTCCTTGACGGTGCAGGCGATCTGATGGCGGCCTCCCGCGTCAACTTCGTCGAGAGCGCGATCTGGAACGGAACCAGCGGCACGAGTTACGCGAGCCCGGCCCAGAGTGTCACCGCGGGCAACACGCTCGTCGCGAATATCGGGTTCTTCAATCATCCGGGCACGGTGACCGGCGTCACCGATACGGCGGGGAACAGCTACACCAAGTGCGCGCACGTCTTCAACGCCGGGGACCAGTATCGCGAGGAGGTGTGGCTCGCCGCGTCCATCGTCGGCCATGCTGCGAACATTGTGACCGCCACGTTCTCGATCGCGGTCAGCTTCCGTGGGATCTGTATCGCGCAGTACAGCGGGTTAGGTACCGCGGTCCTGAACGATACGAAACAAACGGTGGTGAATCCGCCCGGTGCCACGCCGACGCTCACGAGTGCGAGCCCCGACGCTGTGCATCTCTTGATGACGCGCTGGGGCTATGGCACGACGGGCTTCCCGGCCGGCTTCACCAAGTTCTCGACGGGCGGCGGGGCGATGCCGGAGGTCGCCGACAAGATGGTCGCGGGCGGTTTCAGCGGCACCTACACGCTCACGTCGGCGAATTGGTTTGCACTCGCCGTCATCATCGGCGCGGGCGCCCCGGCCGCCGTCGCGCGCGCGGACAGTTACGTCTGGGGGCCGGTGTGAGGGAAGGAGATCGCGTATGTGGCCGTTAATCGCGCTCGGCATCGGGCAAGGCCTCGTGAGCTACTTTCAGGGCCGCTCGCAGAAGAAGGCGTCGGAGCAGGCGTCGGCGCAGCTCCAAGAGGGCGTGCGCGAGGCGCGGGACTACGCCGAGCCGAAATACGCGGAGGCGCTGCGGATCGCCGCGGCGCAGCACGCCGCCGGACAGGCGGGACTCGCGCCCTATGCCGCGCAGGGCGGGCAGGGCCTGACCGCGCTCACGGCGCTGCTGGGATTGCCCGCGACCCCGACCGCCGCGCCCGCGAGCGCGACCACGCCCCCGCCGGGGCTGCCGGTCGGCGCGCCGCTCGCCCCGGGTAGCTCGCCGCAGGCGCTCGTCAACGGGCGCGGCGTGCCGCTCTCGATGCTCGACAACCTCACGACGAAACAGATCGCCGAGGCGAACCGCGCGACCGGTGGCGCGTTTCTCGGGGGCGGGGCGCCCGGCGCGACGCCCGCGTCCCAGTCGAGTTATGTCCGGCTCCGCGCCCCGACCGGCGAGGAGCGGCCCGTGCCCGCCGATCAGGTCGGCTTTTATCTGGCGCGCGGCGCCACGAGGGTCTAGTCATGGTAGACGCACAAGCACCCGCAGCGGCCCCGGTGGATTGGTTCGCGCAGCAGGGCGCGCCCGCGCCGTCCGCCACGCCGCCAGCGGGGGGGTATCAGTGGCAGACCAATCCCACGACCGGGTATCAGACCGATCCCAGAACGGGCCAGTACGCGCCCGGGAACCGCATCATGCCCGATGGCTCCTCATGGATTATCGGGATCAGTGCGGCGACCTCGAAGCAACTCAGTCCCCCCGGAACCTTTAATCCGGCGACGGGGCAGCCCGTGGCCGCGCCGGGGACGCCCGCCGCGCGCGATCCGGCGGCGATCCAAACGGCCGCCACGCAGTCGGCCGGCGGCTATAACACCGCCCCGCAGCCCGGCGTCGACCCCTACGCGATCATCCGGCAGACGATGGCGGGGCTGCCGCCGACGGGCGCGTCCCTCGACCCGATCCTCGCCGCGCTCCGCGCGCAGGGGATTAACGCGACCCGCGCCACGCATGGCAGCAGCCGCAACCCGCAGGCGAGCAATGACGCGATCGTCATGCCCGACGGGACGTATGTCGACCTCATCAAGGGCTGGGACGGGCCAAATCCTAAATGGAACAGCGCGAGCGGCCCCTCGGGCAGCTATGACCCGACCCGGCGCGTCGTCGGGCCGGACGGCCAACTCGTCCAGTTATCCGCCTTCCAGCAGCAGCTCGGGCTCCCGGTGTCGGTGTTCCAGCCGGGGCCGACTGGCTCGGGGCAGTTCGGGCGCGGCGGCATGACGTCGCTTGCGAGCATGGGCGGCGCGGCGGGCGCCGAGGCGGCGCTGATGAGTGCGCCGGGGTTCCAGTTTCGCATCGCGGAGGGGCAGAAGGCGCTCGAGCGCAGTGCCGCCGCGCGCGGGACGCTCCTCACCGGCGGGACGCTGAAGGCCATCACGCGCTACGGGCAGGACTTCGCGAGTAACGAGTACAACAACCGCTACAACCAACTCTACGGGCTGAGCAACCTTGGGCTCAACGCGGCCCAGTCGTCCGCGAATCTGGGGTCGAGCTACGCGGCGAACACGGGGAACCTCTACCAGAACCAGGCGAATGCGGGCACCGGGCTGATCACGTCCGGCGCGAACGCGCAGGCGGCGGGGACCGCGGGCGGGGCGAACGCCAACGCCGGGGCGCTGCAGGGCATTACGAAGGGGTTTCAGGATGCGTTGACGCTCTGGTATCTCGGCGGGCAACGCGGCCCCGCGCCGACCCCCAACGCACCCTACACCGGGCAGGCACTCTGAGGTGACGTATGCCGATTGATCCGAGCATCCCGCTCTCGATTCGCCCGCCCGCGCCGCTGTCGTCGGTCCTCGACACCTACGCGCAGATCCAGCAACTGCAGGCGCTCAAGAGCGCGGGTGAGGAGCGGCGCGCCGCCGCCCAGGACGCGCAGGCGAAGCGGCAGCGCGAGGCGCAGATCGACGCGGCCATGCAGGAGGCGATTGTGGTCGACCCCGTGACGCAGCAGCCGACCGTCGACTACGGGAAGCTGCTGGGCGCGAAGGTGCCCGCCACCGCCCTCTTCGAGGTCAAGAAGATCATCGACGCGACCGGCGAGCAGGCGGCCAAACTGCAGGAGACAAACCTGAGCGTCGAGCAAAAGAAAGCCGCGTATCTCGCCGGCATCGCCCGCGCGACCGCGGCCGCCGGCCATGACCCTGACGCCTTCAAGTTTGGGATCGTCGGGGCGAAGAAGGTCGGCGCGCTCTCCCAGGAGGAGACCGATGCGCTCCTCGATGCGGCTGAGCGCGACCCGGCCTCGATTCAGCGCTGGGCGACCGGCGCGATCGCGCGGGCGAGCACGGCGCAGCCGGAGACGGGGTTCACGCTCTCGCCGGGGCAGGTGCGCTATGGGCCGGGGGGGCAGCAGATTGCGGCGGGGCCGCCAAAGGAACCAGAGACCGGCCAGCCGCCCAACGTCGGCAGCTTCGAGGATTATGTTGTGCGGCGTTTTGGCCCGACGCCGACGTTCGAGCAGATCACGCAGGCGCGGAAGGACTACCAGCAAGCCGACGACCGACCGCGCATTACCGTGAACGCCGGCGTCGGGCAGGCTGACGACGTCAAGACCATCGTCCAGGGCATGATCGACGGGACGCTCCCGCCGCAACTCCCCGGCCGCGCGTCCCCGGCGTATAACGCGATCATGGCCGAGGCCCAGCGGCGCGGCTACAACCTCGCGGGCGCGGTGACGGATTGGACGGCGACCCAGAAGCACACGGCGACGATGAACGGCGCGCAGCAACTCCGGCTCAACCAGGCGATCAACGCCCTTCCGGAAATGCTCGACAACGTCGAGACGCTCGCGAAACAGTGGAAGGCGGGGCGCTTTGCGGCGCTCAATAAGATTTCGCTCGCCGCGGCCAAGCACGGCGTGTACGGCCAGCAGGCGGCGACGATCGCGAACCAGCTCGACGCGCAGATTGCGGACGTCGTCGCGGACCTCGGGAACGTCTACATGGGCGGCAACTCGCCGACCGACCACGCGCTTGGGCTCGCAGCCAAGAGTCTCAACGCGGAGTGGAGCGAGAAGGTGCTGGTCGACATGGTCGCGCTGGCGAAGAAGAACGTCCAGATTCGCCGCAACTCGATCAATAGCACGGGGGTCGCGGGGGCGAGCGAGGGCAACCCCTACGCGCCGGCGGCGCCGACCGGCCCGCCCGTCGACACGAGCGGCGGCCGGGGCGCGGGGCCGGGCATGACCTATCAGGATTATCTCCGTCAGCAGGGGAGCCGCTAAGATGCCACGCCGCACCCTGAGCGAGGCCGAGTTCGAGAAAGTAAAGGCCGAGGTGCTCGCCAGTGCCCCGCCGAACCTCGACGAGGCGACGTTCACGCGCTGGATCGGGCCGACCTTCACGGCCGCGATCGCGGAGGCGGAGACCCGCCCCGCGGCGCTCGAGGGGTCAGCGCTCGCGCGGCTCGCGTCGAACGCCTGGGCGCAGGTCAATCCGCTGACGATCGTGAGCGGCCTCGCGCAGGCCGCGCTGAGTCCCGTCGAGACCGTGAAGCACATCGCCGGCGCGTCGATGGCGGAAGGTGCGAAGGCGCGCGCGGCCTTCGGGCAGGGCCACTACCTTGAGGCGGCGGGGCACGCGGCGGGGATGCTCCCACTCATCGGGCCAGCGGCGGTCGCGGCCGGCGAACAGATCGGCCAGGGTGACATCGCGGGCGGCGTCGGGACGGGCCTCGGACTCGTCGCCGGGACGCTCGCGCCCGGCGCGGTCGCGAAACTGCCGGCGCGGCTGCAGCAGGTGCCGATCGTCCCGAGTCTCGCGCGCGCGGCGGCGGACCCTGTCGGCGAGGCGGTCGCGTGGGCGCAACGCCAGCGCATCCCGATCGATCCGGCGACGGCGACCGGCAATCGCTTCCTCCGGGGGACCCAGCGGCTCGCCGAAGAGTCCCTGATTGGGAGTTTTATCGGCGCGCGCGCGCGAGAGGCGCAGGCGGCGGCGCTCCGATCGACGGGGGAACGGCTAGCCGAACAGACCGCGCCGGGTGTGGCGACGACGCCGGAAGTGGCGGGCGAGGCCGTGCGGCAGGGCGTGCGCGGGACCGTGCAGCAACACGCCACGGCGGCGGACGCCGCGTACGCGCAACTCCGGAAGGCCGAAGAGAATCTCATGCACGCCGACTACGTGCCCGAGGATCTTCCGACGCCCGTAAAGGAACGGCTGCGGACTGAGCTCGGCGGCGCGCTGCCGACGTCGGCCGAGATCCAAGAACTGCGGCGCATCTACGAAGAGCTCGACGCGGTGCCGTATCAGCCGGGGAAGCTCCACAAAGAGGCCGGGACGGTCGAGCAGACCTACACGCATCGGGAGGCGGGGGCACCGGTCTACCACGACATTTTGCAGGCGGCGCCCGGCACGTCGAAGATGACCCGCGGCGATGTGCAACGGTCGATTGCGCTCGCGCTACGGACGGGGCGGCTGACGAACGCGGCGCGTGGGGCGTTGGCGGTCGCGAAGAAGCGGCTCTCGGAGGCGGGCTGGCAGTATGAGGGCGTGTCGAGCCCGATCCTGCCGCCCGAGGCCGGGATGACGACCGCCGTGATGAAGCTCCCCGTCGACCTGCGTCCGGCGAAGGCGGCGCTACAGCCGCTCTATGACCAGCTCACGCGCGAGCGGAACCTCACTAATGTCCTCCACGGCGCGAAAGCGCGGACGCTCCTCGCACTCGATACACTGATGACGGCGGGCGATCATGCGCCGCTGTCGGTGGTGGACGCCGCGCTTGGGGATTTAAAGTCGATGGCGCGCGCGGACATCCCCGAGCTCCGGACGGCGGGACAAGGCGCGGCGGCGCGGGCCGTGAAGCATCTCGACGCGCAGGTGCGGAACGCGGCGACGGCGGCGGGGCCGGAGGTGCTGCGCGCGCTTGAGACGGGTCGTGCGGCGACGCGCGCGAAGTATGCGGCGGGGAAGATTCTGGAATCCCTCCGCGAGGAAGGGGTCGGGGTCTTCCGGCAGGCGACCACGGCGAACGATGCCGCGATCGGACTACTACGGAATCTCCAGCGGGACGCCCCGGCGGCCCTCCCGCAGGTCGGCCGGGCGTTTCTCGAGGACCTGCTCCACAAGGCGACGGCCGAGGGCGGCTTTCAGCGGGCGCAGGGGCTGCTGGGGTCCTGGGAGCGGCTCGGTCCCGAGACGAAGCGGCTCCTCTTCCGCGATGCGGGGCACATCAAGGACCTCGATAATTTCTTCCTCATCGCGAAAAAACTCGCGGAGAACCCCAACCCGAGCGGCACGGCGCTGACGCTCGCGAAGGGCGGCGAGCTTGGGGGACTCTTTACGGCGCCGGCCTACGGGGTGCCCTATTCGCTTGGGGCGGGCGTCGTGGCGAAGTTGCTGCTCTCGCCAAAGACGACGCAGCTCCTGCTCCAGGGGCTCCGGTTGCCGGTCGGCGCGAAGGCGGCCCGCGCGGCGTGGGTGGCCTCGCTGGAGCGGGCGATTGCGGAGGCGGGTCCCGACATGGTGCCGGCGGTGACGGAGGAACCCGAACCGGCGAGTCCTTAAGCGCGAGGCCCGCGCGGGAGTACGACGGGCGTGGTCGGGGGCGCAGGCGGCATGAGCCATGGGACGCCAGCGAGGACCGTGATGAGCGTGAGCGCGGCGAGGAGGAGGCAGAGGACCCCGATGGTCGCGCCGACAATCCACATGGCGTACCAGAGGAGCCGGACGCTGAACGCGACGGCATCAACCATCGCGGCGGGGCCGTCTATCAGGAGTCGGCGGGCGGGCATGTGGGAGCGCTCATCGACAAGCATTGTGAGGGATCATGGCTGCGAGTTTATTGCCCTGGATCAAGCCCCAATTCTGCGACGCCGCGGGCGTCCCGGTCGCGAGCGGCCAGCTCTATAGCTTCCTCGCCGGCACCGAGACGCCGCAGCCGACCTATAGCGACCCGGCGCGGACGATCGCGAACGCGAACCCGATCGTGCTGAACGCGGCGGGCATGGCGGCGACCAACATCTATCTGCTCGCGACCGGCTACAAGTTCCGGCTCGACACGGCCGCCGACGTCCCGCTGTGGACGGTCGACGGCGTGCTGACGGCGGACATTGCCTGAAGGAGGCGCGCCATGACGCTCTCAGCGCTCATCTCGCTCATCGTCGTGCTCGTGATCCTTGGGCTCGTGCTCTACCTCATCGAGAATTTTCTGCCACTCAGCCCACCCTTCAAGGTCGTCATCCGGGTCGTCGTCATCCTCGCGCTCGTCCTCTATCTGCTCTCCGTGCTCGGGATTTGGTCGGGGCCGGTAGTGCGCTGAGCGCGCGGCGATGCGGGCATCCTCGGCGGCGATACGGGCCGCGTCCGTACGGTTCTCAAGGATGCCGAGGGCGATGAGACCGAGGAGGACCAGCACACCGCTCGGCGCGCCGACCATGATGGCGAGCGCGCCGAGGGCGATGACAGACTTCATGGTGCCTTACGCGACCTTCCGCTTGCTCTGATAAATCTGTTCCTGCTGGTACGTCCAGTCCCAGAGCTGGCGCACGGCGAGGAATGTCTGAAACAGTTCACGCGCCGGCGGCAGGACCGCGACCTCGAAATCAGGATCGCTGGTGACCTTAGGCAGGCGGATAATGAGCCCGCCGTCGACGCGGTTGCCATCCTGCCGCCCGTGGCCCATCTCGGCGAGCGCGCGTTCGTAGGCGACCGCCTGGAGATGCGCCTCGCCGTAGATCCCCTTGCCG
>Ga0105091_10000613_pt1 | contig 15052 bp, 17 predicted proteins | sample PPLLak1March2015_FD_87022 | JGI IMG/M metagenome (GOLD analysis project Ga0105091, IMG submission 87022) | Freshwater sediment microbial communities from Prairie Pothole Lake near Jamestown, North Dakota, USA - PPLs Lake P7 Core (1) Depth... | ecosystem: Environmental > Aquatic > Freshwater >... | reverse complement strand
CTGGGTGGGTTCAGCCTCCAGTTCATAATCCGGATGCACGCCCACCGAGGCGTAGATGTTGTCATGCTGTTCCGCCAGTGCCAAAATCTGCGGAAATTTCTCCAGATCCACCGACACGCACAGTGCATCGCTCACCTGGTTGGCGCGCATCGTGGCCAAGACCTCGTCAATATTATCAGCCAGCTCGGGAAAATTAATATGGCAATGCGAATCTATAAACATGGGCTTAGGCTGTACGGACGGTCAATAACATCTGTTGATAGGCCAGTAAGATGGATTCAAACAGTAACTTTGGATTCAGGGGGTGGAATGCTTCGCGCTTGGCGATCTGCAATTCCTTGATGAAGCGCAGCAAGGCCTGCTGCGACAGATTTTTTGATAAATTCCCTATTAAATCAATTTGTTCCGGATTATATCTGACCGCGCCCGCCATTTTGTAACTGGCCAGGTCATAACACCATTGCTGCAAGAACTGGATCACCTGCACGGGTGCGGTCTTCTGTAGCTGCTCGGCCAATGCAAGGGCGTCGAATTTTGCTGACTGTTTGACGGCGGCCAGCATCAGCTTGCGCTCTTCGGTGCCGGCACCCTCGCCTGCACTGAGCAAGGCGGATAAGGGCGCAAATCCGGTTTGCGCCAGTGCGGTTTCGGGATCTGCCACGCCCTGTTGTTTAAGCCAGGCGGCGCCTTCTGCGCGTGTCGGCATCGGCACGGCAAAGCTCAGGCTGCGGCTCAAAATGGTCGGCAGAAGCTGCTGCGGCTTGTGCGTAACCAATATAAACAATAACTTGTCGGTTGGCTCTTCCAGCGTCTTGAGCAAGGCATTGGCCGAATTGCTGTTCATCGCTTCCGACGGGTGGATCAACACCACGCGGTAACCGCCGCTATGGGCCGACAAATTGACGAAGCTGGATAAGGCGCGGATCTGGTCGACAGATATCTCGCGCGAGGCTTTCTTGGTACCCTCTTTTTCGGGTGTGTCATCGGCAGCTGACAGTGCATCCGGCTGGATCAGGCGAAAGTCGGGATTGGATTCCTGTGCAAACCAGTGACAGGATGGACAGCTTTGACAGGCCAAACCGGAAGCTTGCGGTGCTTCGCACAGGATGGACTGGGCAAAGTTGAGTGCCAAATCCAGCTTGCCTATACCTTCGGCCCCCTTGAGCAACAAGGCATTGGGCAAGCGTGCACGCAGACCTTGCAGGCGCTGCCATACTTCATTTTGCCAAGGATAAAATTCATTCATATCATATAGATGCGACAATTTTCTCCAGGCTGGCCTTAACTTCACCCGGCGATTTTTCAGCATGAATAATGGCAAAACGTGCCGGATTTTTTTGCGCACGCGCTAGATAGGCATTGCGCACCTTGTTAAAAAAATCACTTTTTTCCTGCTCAAATTTATCCAGCGCAACATTGGTCAAGGCCACATTCTTGGTAAGTCTCTCGCGAGCCACCTCGACCGGAATATCAAACAGTAAAGTCAGATCGGGCTGCAAATCTTCCTGCACCCAGCGCTCAAGTTGTTCCAGTTTCTCTACCGCAACGCCCCTGCCACCTCCCTGATAGGCAAAGCTGGCATCTGTGAAACGGTCTGAAATAACCCAGGTTCCGCGTTCCAGCGCCGGCTTGATCACCTGCGCGAGATGTTCGCGCCGTGCGGCGAACATCAGCAGGGCTTCGGTTTCGGCATGCATGGGTTCATGCAGCAGGATTTCCCGCAACTTTTCTCCCAGGGGTGTACCGCCAGGCTCGCGTGTCACCAGCAAATCGATGCCTCGCGCACGCAAAGTATCGGCAAACCAGTTCAGATGAGTGCTTTTGCCTGCGCCATCCACGCCTTCAAAGGTGATAAATTTGGCCATATTTACTTTTGGTTCAATTGATAGCGCTGCACCGCCTTGTTGTGCTCGAGCAAATTGCTGGAAAATTGCGAATTGCCGTCGCCGCGCGCAACAAAATAAAGCGCATCACTTTTAGCCGGGTGCAAGGCTGCATGCAGGGATTCTTTGCCAGGTAGCGCAATCGGGGTTGGGGTCAAACCATAACGCGTATAGGTATTGTACGCGCTGTCTTTTAACAGATCGCGCTTGCGAATGTTGCCATCATATTTGTCGCCGATACCGTAAATCACCGTTGGATCCGTCTGCAGTTTCATGCCCAAGCGCAAACGATTGATAAAGACAGACGCGATCATCGTGCGATCTTTGGCTTTGCCGGTCTCTTTTTCAACAATCGAAGCCAGAATCAACGCCTCATAGGGGGTATCCAGTGGTAAATTTTTGTCTCTATTGGTCCAATTTACCTGTAAATGTCGCTGCATGGTCTGATAAGCACGCTTCATCAGCGCCAAATCACTAGATCCGGCAGGAAAGTTGTAGGTATCGGGAAAAAACAGGCCTTCCGGATGTTTTTCAGTTGCACCAAGCTTTTGCATGATTTCAGCATCGCTCATGGACAGGCTGTCATGGCGCAATTTGGGTGCTGCGTTCAACGCTTCGCGGAACTGTTTGAAGGTCCAGCCCTCAATAATCGTCAAATCGCTCTGTGCCACACGGCCTTTGCTGACGATTTCCAGCAAGTCATACATCGAAACAGGTTTGCTAATCTGATAATTGCCATGCTTGATTTGTCCGGCCAACCCCATGGCTCTGCCCAGCAAAACAAATGTTTGTGCATCATCCAGCGCACCAGATTGTTTTAGTTGAGATGCAGCGCTTTTCAAGCTGCTGCCCGGTTGCAAGGAAAAATCCAGGGGAAGAACAGGAATATCCAATGGCTGGGTTACATAATAGCCTGCTGTGCCCACAATAATGATTGCGGCAAGTAACAGCCATGCAAACATGCGCTTAATTAGACCCATTGTTCAGCCAATCTTGAATTTGTAGTGAAACCGGAAAATGTTTACCGCTAAAACGGTGAATATCGCGTACTGGCCAAAGACCAATCACACTATTGACTAAAAATATTTCATCTGCGGCCAGCAGATCATCCATCTCTAATTCTGTCACTTTGCATACTATTCTCTGCTGTCTGGCATAGGCTATCACACGATCTCGCTGCAACCCGGCTACACCACATCTGGATAAATCAGGTGTATACAGCTTACCATCCCGCACCAGAAACAGGTTGCTACGCGTCCCCTCAATGACATGCTCATTCTCATCCAGCATGATGCCTTCGGCAATATTGTGGTCATCCCATTCTGCTGCTGCCAGCACATTTTCCAGACGGTTCAGATGCTTGATGCCAGCCAGCCTGGGCTGATGACCCAGACGCAGTTTGCATATATGCACTTTAATACCCTGAGCAGCATAAGTATCAGGATATTCGGGGATATTGGAGGCACTGAGAATGCGGGTGATTTGTGGTTTGGCCGCGGGCGCATAGCCGCGGCTAGCAGGACCACGAGTAATCACAATCTTGGCAACTGACTCAGGCTGAGACTGGGCTAACTGACCCAGTTCTGACGTGAGCAATTGAACAGACGGGCAGACAATCCCGATGGCATCACAATCATGCTGAAGTTTGTTGTAATGATGTAACCAGTGTAGTGGCTTGCCTTGTCGAATCAGCAGCGTACGAAACACACCGTCGCCATACATCAGGCCACGGTCATTTGCACTGATGGAGTCACCCGGTAAGCCGTTGATTATCATGGCACACCTTGTCGAATAAGGTTAAACCTTGCGAAACACCAAGGTACCGTTGGTACCACCGAAGCCAAAGTTATTGTTTACCGCCACATCGATCTTCATATTACGCGCGGTATTGGCACAGTAATCCAGATCGCATTCAGGATCCTGCTCAATAATATTGATGGTTGGCGGCGCAATCTGGTGATGCACGGCCAGTGCGCAGAATAGTGACTCGATACCGCCCGCGCCACCCAGCAGGTGACCCGTCATGGATTTGGTCGAGCTGACCACCATCTTTTTGGCGTGATCACCCATCGCAAGTTTGATCGCCTCGGTTTCATTCTTGTCACCCAAAGGTGTAGAAGTACCATGGGCGTTCACATAATCAACCTGATCAGGATTCAAACCGGCATTTTTAAGCGCATTCAACATGCTGCGTTTTGGGCCGTCGGTACTGGGGGCGGTCATATGGTAGGCGTCGCCGCTCATGCCATATCCTGCAAGTTCAGCGTAAATTTTCGCGCCACGTGCCTTGGCATGCTCGTATTCTTCCAGCACCAGCACCCCGGCGCCTTCGCCCATGATGAAACCATCGCGATCTTTATCCCACGGACGGCTTGCCGTAGCAGGATCATCATTGCGTGTAGAAAGTGCTTTGGCCGAAGAGAAGCCGCCAATTGCCAATGAACAAATAGTAGCTTCTGAGCCGCCAGCCACCATCATATCGGCGTCGCCGTATTCAATAATGCGCGCAGATTCGCCGATGCAATGTGTACCGGTTGTGCATGCGGATACCATCGCCAGATTCGGGCCCTTTAATCCAAACATAATGGATAAGTTGCCGGAAATCATATTGATGATGGAACCCGGAATAAAGAATGGGGAGATTTTTCTTGGGCCACCGCCAAGGAAATCATTGTGCGTGTCTTCGATCATCGGCAAACCGCCGATACCAGAGCCAATATTCACGCCGATGCGCTCGGCATTTTTTTCTGTTACTTCGATACCGGAGTCTTTGAAAGCTTCCATTCCTGCAACCATGCCGAAATGAATAAATCTGTCCATACGCCTGGCATCTTTGGCTGGCAAAAACTGCGTCACGTCAAAATCCTTAACTTCGCCTGCAATCTGACATGCAAACAAGCTGGGATCAAAATGCGTAATCCGGCCAATGCCGGATTTGCCGTTTACAACACTCTGCCATGCCTGGGTCACACCAACACCTACTGGCGACACAATACCCAAGCCTGTAATAACTACTCTGCGTTTAGCCAAACTTAACTCCGCTTACGAGGAAAAAAAACAATAAGAAATCCATTAACTGAAGATGCCTCTAAAATCTCAAATTTCTTGACGAAGTTTGGATTTTTGAGGCACCTTTTAAAACGGAATTATTACTTTGGATGTGCGTTAACGTAGTCAATCGCTTGCTGTACGGAAGTGATCTTTTCAGCATCTTCATCCGGGATTTCGCAGCCGAATTCTTCTTCCAGCGCCATTACCAGTTCAACCGTATCCAGTGAGTCTGCGCCCAGATCGTTAACAAACGAGGATTCATTCTTGACTTCAGTCTCGTTTACGCCCAGTTGCTCGGCTACGATCTTCTTAACGCGTTTTTCAATATCTGACATCTTTATCTCCCTACTTTAGTTAAAGTTCCAAAACTTCGCCATTCTACCAAACTTGTGCCAAATTCCAAAATGGTACAAATATTTGGATAACCCCTTATTCCATGTGCATGCCGCCGTTTACATGCAGAGTAGCACCTGTAATATAGCCCGCCCCTGCACCAGCAAGGAAAGCAACAGTAGCTGCAATGTCAGAAACCTGTCCCAGACGCTTTAAAGGAACCTGCTCAACCAGCTTGTCGCGCTGCTCCTGTGACAGCTCTTCGGTCATATCTGTAGCAATAAATCCGGGGGCAACGCAGTTAACCGTAATATTGCGGCTACCCACCTCGCGCGCCAGCGATTTGCTGAAACCTATCATACCGGCCTTGGATGCTGCGTAATTGGACTGGCCTGCATTGCCCATGCTACCAACGACCGATGAAATATTGATGATACGACCGTGACGGGCTTTCATCATGCCGCGCATCACACCTTTGCTGAGCTTGAATACCGAGGTCAGATTGGTGGAAATAATGTCATTCCACTCTTCATCGCTCATGCGAGCCAGCAAGTTGTCTTTGGTAATGCCGGCGTTATTCACCAGAATCGTGATCGCCGCGCCATATTGTTTGGCAATGGCATCAAGCACTGCATCGACCTGGGCGCTGTCATTCACATTCAGTGTCATGCCCGAGCCCTTAATGCCCGCAGCAGCGAGATAGCCGCTGATGGCCTGTGCGCCTTTATCAGTTGTCGCGGTACCGACCACGGTTGCGCCCAGCTTGCCCAGCTCAAGCGCGATGGCTTGGCCGATTCCACGGCTGGCACCGGTTACTAATGCGATTTGTCCTTGCAAACTCATATTTCCTCCTACCCTCTCCTCAGCCCCTCGCTTCGCTCTCCTCTCCCATCAACTGAAGAGGAAGCAATCGAATTACTTCACAAATTTCACTTTAACGCAGCCAGCACAGTGTGCAAAGCAGCGCTATCATTCAGCGTCAGTGCTTGCTGGTTGGTATCGATACGTTTGTTCAGTCCCACTAAAACCTTGCCCGGCGCGCATTCCACGTTATGAGTTACACCCTGCTTGCCAAAAGCTTGTACAGTTTCAACCCAGCGCACGGGTGAATACAGCTGGCGTACCAGCGCATCTTTGATAGATGCTGCATCAGTGTAGCTTTTCACATCTGCATTGTGCACAACGGGAACCGCAGGAGATTGCATTTGCACAGTCTCAAGATAAGTGCGCAGTTTATCAGCAGCGCCTTTCAGCAGGCTGCAATGCGATGGCACACTCATCGGAAGCATCAGGGCGCGCTTGGCGCCTTTAGCCTTGGCTAATTCCATACCGCGCTCAACGGCAGCACGATTACCCGCAATCACGATTTGACCGGGCGAGTTGTAGTTTACAGCTTCCAGTACTTCATTCTGAGCAGCTTCTTTGCACACTTCGCGCACAACCTCATCATCCAGGCCAAGAATCGCGGCGATGCCACCCACACCTTCAGGCACGGCAAGCTGCATGCACTCGGCGCGATAACGCACCAGCGGCAAGGCATCGGCAAATTTGAGCGCACCGCTTGCAACCAGTGCGGTATATTCGCCCAGACTGTGGCCGGCCATCATCAGCGGAGCCGGTGCATTCAGGCTTTGCCATGCGCGGTAGACGGCAACACCTGCAGCCAGCATCACGGGCTGGGTGTTTACTGTGGCGTTCAGATCAGCATCAGTGCCCTCGGCCACCAGCTGCCACAAGTCCTGTTTGAGAACATCAGAGGCCTCGGTGAAAGTATCGCGCACCACTGAAAAATCAGCGTAGGCATTCATCATACCGCGCGATTGCGAACCCTGACCGGGAAAAACCAAAGCGTATTTAATCATAATATTATGTGCAGAAAATAAAGATTACCAGCGTATAAGCGCAGCGCCCCAGGTAAAGCCGCCACCAACCGCTTCCATCAGCAAATGTTGCCCGGGCTTGATGCGCCCGTCGCGTACGGCTGTATCGAGTGCCAGCGGAATAGATGCAGCAGAAGTATTGCCATGGGTAGCAACGGTCAGCACAACCTTGTCCATGCCCAGGCCCAGTTTTTTGGCAGTGGCCTCGATAATGCGAATATTGGCCTGATGTGGAATCATCCAGTCGATATCGGAGCCCTGCATCTTGTTTTCAGCCAAAACTTCTTCTGCCACTTCGCTCAAGGATTTGACCGCGAATTTGAATACGCCCTGTCCGTCCATTTTGATAAAGGGCTCACCCACAATTTTACCGTTGCTGATTTGTCCGGTTGCACTCAACATGCAGCGCTGGCTGCCGTCCGCATGGAGTTTTGCCCCCAGAATTCCCGGCTTGTCGCTGCTTTGCAGTACCACTGCACCAGCTCCGTCACCAAACAACACGCAGGTGGTGCGGTCTTCCCAATTCAAAATTCGTGATAATACTTCTGTACCCACAACCAGCACATTTTTCGCCTGGCCACCGCGTATATAAAGGTCAGCCGTATTCAGCGCGAAAATAAAACCACTGCACACAGCCTGTATATCGAAGGCGATTGCGCTTTTGATGCCCAGCTTGTCCTGCAGCACACAGGCGGTACTGGGGAAAATATGATCCGGTGTGGTGGTGGCGACGATGATCAGGTCAATATCATTGGCACTGATACCTGCGGCTTCTATCGCACGGCTGCTTGCCTGCAAAGCCAGATCACTGGACATCTCACCTTCAGCAGCGACATGGCGCTCTACGATACCGCTGCGGCTAAAAATCCAGTCATGGGTCGTATCAACCGTCTTTTCCAAGTCGTAATTTGTGACAACTTTAGCGGGCAGATAGCTGCCTGTGCCGATAATCCTGGAATGTATCAAAGGGTATCCTCTGCTATTTTCTGATTGGCCAAATGGGCCTTTTCTATATGCTCAGTGATGTGGTGCAGCATTCCGCCACGCGCTTCTTCGGCGGCACGTTCTACCGCACACAGGAACGCAAATTGATCTGCGGAACCGTGGCTTTTCAGCACAATGCCTTTAAGGCCCAGGAAACTGGCGCCATTATAACGCCTGCTGTCCACGCGGCGCCTGAAACCATTTATCACCGGCATAGCAATCAAACCGGCCATTTTGGTGAAGATATTTCGCTTGAATTCTTCGGTCAGGAAGCTGCGTATCATATGCGCCAGTCCTTCCGTGGTCTTCAGGGAAACATTTCCCACAAAACCATCGCAAACCACCACATCGGTTACGCCCTTGAAAATATCGTTACCCTCGACGTTGCCGTAAAAATTCAGATCGCTTTTGCGCAACAGCGCGGCCGCTTGCTTGACGACTTCATTGCCCTTGATATCTTCGCTGCCAATATTAAGCAGGCCGATGGTCGGTTTATCTTTGTGTTCGAGCACCGTCACCAGAGCGCTGCCCATCAGCGCAAACTGCAGCAGATGATCAGCCGTGCAATCCACGTTCGCACCCAAATCCAGCATGCACACCTGGCCTTTAACTGTAGGCAGATAAGAAGCAATCGCTGGACGATCAATGCCTGGCAATGTTTTAAGCACATAACGTGCGGTAGCCATCAGAGCGCCGGTATTGCCCGCACTGACACAGGCGCCAGCCTCACCATTTTTGACCAGATTAATCGCCACGCGCATTGATGAATCTTTTTTGCCGCGCAATGCCAACTGGGGTGATTCATCCATCCCCACTACCTCGCTGGCAGCATGAATGCGTAATTGGGAACTCGGCATCTTAAAGGTACCCAACTCGGCTTCAATGGCATCCGCCAGACCCACTAACACAACCGTGTCGTTGGGATTTTTGCGCAGGTAAGCTAGTGCAGCCGGGACAGTCACTTTCGGTCCATGGTCACCGCCCATTGCATCAATGGCTATTGTGATATCCAACGGGGGATCCTTTCCTACCGGAATTTATACCGAAAATCATAAGTAAATGACAACAGAAAAGCGCCCTATCTACATCAAGAAGAATAGGGCGCAATCATTGCGATTCAGAAAAAATTAGTCTGCCTTTGTTTTGACAACTTTTTTGCCGCGATAGTAACCACTCGGGCTGATGTGATGACGCAAATGCATTTCGCCAGTTGAAGGCTCAACAGCCAGTGAAGGAGCTGTCAGGAAATCGTGCGCACGGTGCATGCCGCGCTTGGATGGAGATTTTTTATTCTGTTGAACTGCCATGATGATAACTCCTTAAAACTAATAATAAAATTACTTCTTTAACCCGGCCAATAACGCGAAAGGATTATTTGACCGATCCAAACCTTCCACTGCAATCTCGCACTCGCCCGCACCATGTTTAGGTGCAATCGGCAGACTCAGCAGCAACTCTTCCTCAAGCAAAGCCAATACATCCAGATGTTTATCGGCTGGAATACTATCAACCTCATCATCTTCAATATCGGCGTTATCCGTTTGCGTTTCGGACACAAGTCTCAATTTCGAAACCAGCTTTACCGGATATGTCAGCGCATTCAAACAGCGCTGGCACCGTAAATGACATAAGCCATCCAGGATTAACTCTAACTGCGGGTTGCCGTCCTTGCCTACCAAACCGCGCAGCTCATAAGCGATTTTTCCTTCAAAATCAGCTAGTAAATCAGCCATTCTGGGCAATTCAGCCACCGGCACCTCACCACTCAATTCTCCACCACGGCGGGCAAAGTCCAAGCTATCGATGAAGGGCCGTGTAAACATAAGGCGCGCATCATATAGATTTCACCCCTATATGTCAAAGATTCCCGACTAACAATCAGTGCTATATCACTGAGAAAACTCAACAACTTTGTCCGGCTGCATAAGCTGAAGCCCATGCCCACTGAAAGTTATATCCACCCAGATGGCCGGTCACATCCATTACCTCACCCACAAAGAACAGCCCCGCCACATCATTGGCCTGCATGGTCTTGGACGACAAGGCATGAGTATCCACGCCGCCACAGGTTACCTCAGCCTTAGAGTAACCCAACGTACCGGTGGGAATGATTTGCCAGTCATGCAGCTTATCGGCTAATAACTGCAGGTCTTTTTCAGAATAGTGATTGAGAGGCTTGTTCTCGGCAAAATGATTGCCGATCACCTTCTTTGCGCAAAGTTGCTTAAACCATACCTCAATAAAACGTTTGGGCAGATATTGCGCCAAAAAATTATTAAGCAACATTTGGTTGCCGCGCTGCTCTGCGAATACCGCGTGCATGTCGTGATCCGGCAGCAGATTGATGTGCAGCGGCTGGTCATGTTCCCAATAGGAAGAAATCTGCAGAATAACGGGTCCGCTCAAGCCACGATGGGTAACCAGCAGGTTTTCGCGGAATGCCTGCTTGCCAAAACTCACCACCGCATCCACCGACACGCCTGCCAACTCTGCGTACTCTGCCCATTCATCAGGATGAAAGCTGAGCGGCACCAGGCCAGGCTTGAGCTTGGTGACCGGAATACCGAACTGCTGGGCAGTTTTATAGCCGAAGGGCGTGGCGCCAATTTTGGGAATGGATAGTCCGCCGGTGGCGATCACCAGAGACTGCGCCTGAAACTTGCCGCGGCTGGAGTGAACCTCGAAACCCTGATTATGGACAACCTCCTCGACACTGCAGGGCATCAGAAACTTTACCCCCGCCGCATCACACTCGCGCTTGAGCAGTTCAATGATCGCCTCAGAACCATCATCGCAAAATAACTGGCCTAGTTTTTTTTCATGGTAGCTGATGCCATTTTCATTCAGCCAGTTGATGAAATGCTGCGGAGTATAACGGGCTAAGGCCGAGCGGCAGAAATGCGGTTTGGTGGAAATATAGTTATCCGGCCTGGTATTCAGATTAGTAAAGTTACAACGGCCACCGCCTGAGATGCGGATTTTTTCGGCCAGTTTCGCAGAGTGGTCTATCAGACACACCGAGCGGCCGCGTTTCGCCGCCTGTATCGCGCACATCATCCCTGCCGCTCCGGCACCGACGATGACTACGTCCACCTTGTTCACTGATATGGATTTAGCGGGGCCAGTTGCGCTCATGCCCCCAGTTCCAGTTGCTTCCACAAACAAGAGCCCTTGCTGGCTTTGTCTATATCCAGCAGCTGCTGGGTATGCAACGCTAACTCCTCTTCACTCGCCTGAACGATACGCACGCTCAGGCGTACCTTGTCACCCGCTGACAAATCGGCATGGTCATCGTGGCTTGCGGCTTCCTCGCCCAGCAGGCTTTCCTGACCGCGCGTCATCGCCAGATACACTTCGGCCAGCAGCTCCGTATCCAGCAAAGCGCCGTGCAAGACTCGATGCGAGTTGTCGACCATGTAACGATCGCACAGCGCATTCAAATTATTTTTCTTGCCCGGATGCAGGTCTTTGGCAACCTTTAAAGTATCTATAACCTGATTATCCAGCAGCGGTAAGCCGGCCCTGGCCAATTCAGCATTCAAAAATCCCATATCGAACGGGGCATTGTGAATGATTAACTCTGCACCGCTGATGAATTCCAAAAAGGCGGGCGCAATCTCGGCAAACTTGGGCTCATCCTGCAGGCGATCAAGGGTTAAGCCATGCACACTAGCCGCGCCTTCGTCGATTTCACGTTCAGGATTCAGGTATCGATGAAAACTCCGATCTGACACTTTGCGGTCGCTCAATTCAATCGCCGCTATCTCAACCAGACGATGGCCTTGATTGGGATTAAGGCCGGTGGTTTCCGTGTCCAATACAATTTGTCTCATAGCAACACCCTCAAACGATAGCCTGTCTGTTCATGAATTCTTCAATGCCGCGATTTGCCAATTCATCTGCGCGCTCATTTTCGATATGCCCCGCATGGCCTTTAACCCACAGCCATTCAATTTTATGCAGAGTAGTTGCGGCATCCAGCCTGCGCCACAAATCTTCATTCTTGACTGCCTGCTTCGCGGCCGTTTTCCAGCCGCGTTGTTTCCAGCCGTGTATCCATTCGCTAATGCCCTGCTGCACATACTTGGAGTCGGTATGCAGCCGCACCTGGCAAGGACGTTTCAACGCCTCCAGGGCCGCAATCGCAGCCATCAGCTCCATCCGGTTATTGGTGGTAAGGGCCTCGCCCCCGCACATTTCGCGCTCTTTGCCATTGGTGCGCAACAAGGCTCCCCAGCCGCCCACACCGGGATTTCCCTTGCAGGCGCCATCGGTAAAAATTTCTACAATATCTTTACTCATTTATTTTGTGCATTCATTCCAATGTGTAGCGCGTGATCATTGATCTCGCACCTGCTTATTTAATTTGCTCTTATTCAACTTGGCCGATGCAGGCAATAACTTTCTCACCAGCCGCCCATTCCAGTTCGGTTTAATCAGGCGCATCCCCGGCACTCGCTTTTTAGCCTGCAAAAAATACACGCCACCGATCACCGACCACCAATGGTCACCTTCAGGCTCCAAAAATTGTGAGCGTTCCAGCAATGCAGAGCCGGCAAATGGCGGCACATAGCAGCAAAAGCGCCCGGGACATACTTCAAACCCAAGCAAAGCCAGCCAATCTTTCATGCGTGATAATGAAATGAATTTGCCGCACCAGGGGTATTCTTTCTTCTTCCCAAGCCCGCGCCGCACACCCCACAGGCTGAGCGGATTAAATCCGCTGATGATCACGCTACCCTCGGGCCTCAGCACCCGTTCCACCTCGCGCAATATTTGATGCGGATGCGTGCTGAATTCCAGCACATGTGGCAGCAACACCAGATCGATACTATTCGTCTCAAACGGCAGCTCTTCCGCCTCCAGCCAGACCTGTACACCGGCATCCTTGCCAGCCATGATATGCAAAGGAATACGGCTTTCGCGCAACAGATTATGTTGTGGCAAACCCAGTTGCACAGCATTAAAACCAAAAATATCATTCACCGATTCATCGAAAAAAGCCTGCTCACGCTTCAAGACATATTGTCCCTGCGGTGTGGCAAACCATTCGCTTAATGTGCTGGCAGTTGACATACTGTGGCGTTTCACTCAAATTAACTCAAAATAATTGGCACAAACAAAAACCATGATGAAAATTTTTCCCATACCTGCGTTTGAAGACAACTACATCTGGATAGTTCAAAACGACCAGGAAGCCTTTGTGGTCGATCCGGGCGATGCGGTTCCGGTCATCCAGTATCTGAAAAAAAACAAACTCAAGCTTATCGCCATTCTGGTCACCCATCACCATCGTGATCATATCGGCGGCATCAATAATCTGGTGGAATTATATAACACCCCGGTGTACGGACCGCGACGAGAAAAAATCCCCAACCTCTCCCATCCGCTGGGCGAAGGTGATGTGGTTGAATTTAAGCAGTTAAATTTCAAGGCGAATGTAATCGATATACCGGGGCACACTTTGGGACACATCGCTTACCTGTGGCAGGGCGGCATGTTCTGTGGCGACACGCTGTTTACCTGCGGTTGTGGAAAAATATTTGAGGGTACGCCCGAGCAGCTGCACCACTCCTTGCAACGGCTGGCCAGCCAGCCTGATGACACGCTGGTGTATTGCACCCATGAATACACTGAATACAACACCCCGTTTGCGCAAATTTGCGAGCCAGGAAACTTGGTGCTTAAGCAATGGGTGGAAGATGCCGAAGTCTTGCGCCAGAAAAATCTCCCCACTGTGCCCACCACGCTGCAGCTGGAGAAAGCGACGAATCCATTTTTACGTTGCACGCAGCCAGAAATCATTTACCAGATCGAGCAGCATAACGGTATCAAACTACCTGCAGGGGATGAACAAGCTGCGTTTACTGCGTTGCGTCAGTGGCGCGACATGTTCTAAAATATTCAATATAATCAAGTACTTATAAATATAGCAATAAAGGCTCTAGGCACGTGGAAACACCACCACGTGATCGATCTCCATGCGTATACCGATCTTTTCGCCATACGCATGATTGTGATGGCTAGGCACCAAAGACAGCACTTTCTGGCCGCTGGATAAACGTAAGGTATAAAGAATATCCGCCCCGCGAAATGCCTTGTGTATGACCTCGGCTTGCAAGCGGCTAGCATCATCATGCACGATATCATCCGGGCGCACCAAGACTTCCACCTGACATTCATTGCCACACTCAACGGGTATTGGTCCGTTCAGCATACCCAGTTCGGAATCCACCTGTTGCGGGCCAACAATCACTCCCGGAATCAGTACACCTTCACCAATAAAGTCTGCGACAAAACGGTTGGCTGGCTGGTGATACAAATTGTAGGCACTATCCCATTGCTGCAAGATGCCCTGATGCATTACACCAATTTCATCGGCAATGGCAAAGGCTTCATGCTGATCATGAGTCACAATCAGCGCGGTGGTATTTTGCTGCTTCAGAATCTCGCGCACCTCCAAACCCAATCTCTCGCGCAAGGCTACATCCAGACTGGAAAAGGGTTCATCCAGCAACAGCAACGAGGGCGAAGGGGCCAGCGCACGCGCCAGTGCAACACGTTGCTGCTGGCCGCCCGACAACTCGTGCGGCAACTTACCGCCGCTCTCCGGTAGCCCCACCACCTCGAGCAACTCCGCCACACGCTGTGCACGCATTTTTTTATCCATACCTTGCAGACCAAACGCCACATTCTCGGCAACATTAAGGTGCGGAAACAGCGCGTAATCCTGAAACACCATGCCTATACGTCGTTGCTCTGCGGGCAGCATATAACCGGCACGGCTCACACATTGATGTTGGAGAATAATGGCGCCACCCCTGACCGGCTCAAACCCGGCAACACCGCGCAATACCGTGGTTTTACCGCAACCGGAGGGCCCCAGCAAACAGCCTATACTGCCCTGCGCCAGGCTAAATG
>Ga0105091_10000612_pt1 | contig 15072 bp, 13 predicted proteins | sample PPLLak1March2015_FD_87022 | JGI IMG/M metagenome (GOLD analysis project Ga0105091, IMG submission 87022) | Freshwater sediment microbial communities from Prairie Pothole Lake near Jamestown, North Dakota, USA - PPLs Lake P7 Core (1) Depth... | ecosystem: Environmental > Aquatic > Freshwater >... | reverse complement strand
GGTACTCAATGACATCAATGATTCTTGCCATGACTATCTCCTTATTTGTTTAGCGATCCGAGTTCATTATATCCGATGGATTTTACAGATTCAAGAACCTTTCGATAAATTCTACGTAATCCAACCTGACAGGTTTCTTATCCTTTTGAGATGCTTTGTAAAAAACCTGTCGGATTCTTAAGCTACGCTTTCATTACCTTTCCGGTTCCTCCCCCGCGCAGCATCAGGATCTCCGCCATGATGCTGACCGCGATTTCCTCCGGCGTTTCAGCCTGCAATTCCAGTCCAATCGGGGAATGGACCCTGGCGATTTTCTGCTCGGAAACACCCATTTCTTTGAGCTTGTCGACGGTCATTTTCCAGCGGCGCTTCGAGCCGATCACGCCGATATAGGCCGCATCCGATTCGAGCAACGGAGGCAGGCCGGGGGCATCTACCACCACGCCGCGTGTGGTCAGCACCAGATAAGTGTGGTTGTTGATTTTGAGCTTCTTCGGCAGTTCTTCCATCTTGCATTCGTAAAAGACGTGTGCATCCGGATTTGCTTCTGGAGTGAGGAACTCCGGCCGGTCATCTGTGACTGCCACGCGAAAGTCCAGCCACCTGGCAAGATGCGCCACGGCTTTTCCAACATGCCCGCCGCCGATGACCACCAGCGTGGGAGCGGGAAGGATCGGTTCCACAAACACCTCCACAGTGCCGCCGCATACGCCGGGGTCGCCGCGTTTTGGGTCGGCCATGTTGTACTCCAGCAGGCGCGGCTGGCCGTCGATCAGGGCCTCCATCGCCTCTTCGAAGACGCGGTTTTCCAGCTCCCCGCCGCCGACCGTGCCGATAAAATTGCCATCTTCGTAGACCAGCATCTTGCTGGTGCTGTGCCGTGGCGTGGATCCCTGGCTGCGCACAACGGTGCATAATGCGGCGGGTTCGTTTTTTGTCTCAAGTTCGGAAAGGGCCTGATAAATGCTTTTTGTCATATTATTCTGAAGGTAGTTTGAGAATACTGTCTGTTAGAGGAAAAAAGGCTCTCCAGCCTCCATCATCGATTGAAGCGACGATTCGGATGGCTTTTTGGGGTTCTGAATCCCATAATATCAGAACTTCGAGCTGATAGGAACAGCCATCGGGGGCCTCTTTTTCATAAGAAAGGTTCTCACCTACCCGATCAATAAGCTCCGCATATGACTTGTCTTTGAAATATTCCAGTTCTTCAGTAAGAATTTGCTGTGCTTCTGCAGTTTTCATGTAATTGTAATTCTAGCCTTACCTCTCCAACAACCCCAGCACCACCGGAAGCAACTGTTTCTTCCTCGAAACCACACCTTCAGCGCGGCGCGTGCCATCGGGGAGAGGTGGGTAAGGCAGGTCGCTCAATTCGGGCGGCTCGTCCGTCACCAGCAGGCGGCTGGAGCCGCGCACCACGTCCGTGACAAGCAGCATGGCAAAGTCCAGGGCGCGTTTGTCGCGCAAGGCTTTCAATGCTTTGTTGAGCTTCTCGAGATGTTCTGACAGCTGCACCAGGTCGGTGACTTCGGCCTGGGCGATGGCAAAGCGGTAGTTATCGGCTTCGTAGACCTTCAGGTCTGTGCTGACCACTTCGTCTGGGTCGCGCGAGGTTAGTCCTGCGCCTGCGTCCAAAACTTGCTTGCCATACGATTGGATACTCTCACCTGCCAGCGGGCCATTCTTTACAAAAGCCCAGCGACCGAGCCTGTCAGCGGCTTTTTTATCGCGCTCCGTAGTGGTGGGGGAGGTCAGGATGAGCGTATCGGAAAGCAAGCCTGCCAGCAGCATCCCAGCGATTTTCGTCGGCGCAGACCGACCGGCTTCCTCGATCTGCTCAGAGACCAACGTGCTGGTACTGCCGACAATATCCACCGTGAAGCGGATGGGCATGTGTGTAGATGGGTTGCCCAGGCGATGGTGGTCCAGGATTTCGAGCAGGTCAGCGTCTTCGAGATGGGCCAGCGCCTGGCGTGGTTCGTTATGATCTACCAGTACGATTTTCAAGCGCGGCGGGTTGAGCACATCTCGCTGGCGGCAGACACCTACGTAATGGCCGGATTCATCTACAACCCAGAAATCGTCGCCTTCCTCGCGCAGAATACGGTTCAAGGAATCCCGTATGCGGTTATGGATGGCAAACTTCGGCACTTCGGTGTTGCACACATCTTTGCAGGGCAATTCCAGGATTTCGGAGATGGGGGTTTCCTGACGGCGCGGATGCGGCCCGACCGTTTGACTGAGATAGCGGAAAAGGCTTGAGCCATTCACCAAACCGAAGGGAGTACCATCATCATTTACAACGGGAGCAACCCCCCAGGTCCGCGAGGCGATCGCCCAGGCATCTCGCAGGGGTGAATCAGGCGAAGCAGTATCCAGCCTACGGGTCACGGCTTCGAAGCGCGGCGAGGCGTCGTTCAACAAGATCAGGGCTTCCATTTCCAACTTCTTGAGCACCCAGGAAGTCTGTGGATTGGTAGCTCCGGCGCGTGCGGCTACTGCATCCAGGCCGTCCCGTTCGCGCAGACACCAGGCATAGCCCAGCGCGGCGGCAATGGAATCGGTGTCGGGGTTGACGTGTCCAATAACGTAGGTTTGTTCAGCCATAGGGTGATTATATCTTGCCCTGCTCTACTAAATATAGGAACACTGAAACACACTCTGGATCGAAATATTTCCCCGATTCGGCTATCAAGTATTGGATAGCTTCTTCTTTTGACCAGGCATGGTTATATGGTCGCTCAGACTGGACTGCGTCCCAGACATCAATCACAGCAAAGATGCGGGCTGCAAGCGGAATATCTTGTCCTTTCAATCCGCGCGGGTAGCCGCCCCCATCCCAGTGTTCGTGATGGCAATAAGGAATATCCAGAGCTTTTTCAAGGTATGGAATGCGAGAGAGTAGCTCATAGCTGTGAGTTGGGTGTCGTTCCATGATTTTTCTTTCTTCCACTGTAAATTTTCCGGGTTTGCGTAGAATTTCATCGGGGATTGCCATTTTCCCTATGTCGTGCAAAATGGCACCACGACGGATTTGTATGAGATCATCCCCGATAAATCCCATCATAGAGGCCAATGACATTGTCAATCCAATAACGCGTTCGCTATGGTCTTTGGTCTCTTTATCTCGCATTTCAAGCGCCCTGGCCCAGCCCTCTAAGGTTGTGTCATAAGCGATTGCAAGGTCTTCTTCGGCTTGCTTGCGCTCGGTAATATCGCGCCCCACGGATTGAATTTCTACTACTTTCCCAGCTTCATCACGAACGACTTGTTCGGCCCACTCATGCCAGCCATTACTTCCGTCTGGCTTGATGACGCGGTGTATATCGGTCTCGTTCTCGATCGATCCTGACAGCAATCGAGATATTTTCTCTTCAACAGCAGGTCGATCTCTTTCGTCGACCAGATGTAAAAAGGTTGTTCCAATTGCCTGTTCTGGTGTAGTCCCAAAATAACGACAATAGGCGTCATTTACAAATGTACGCTTGCCGTCCAATTTCCAGCGTACAATGAATTCGGTCTGGTTCTCGACGACTGCACGATACCGTTCAGCACTCTTGCGCAATTCTTTTGTGCGTTCTCGGACTCTTTCTTCCAGTTCTTCATTCAACCTCTGCAAGCCGGTTTGTAATTCTCTACGCTCTGTGATGTCACGGGAAACGAAGACACGCCCTAGGTATCTATGCCATTTGTCTTCCAATATGGTTGATTTGATTTCGTAATAGAATGTTCTCCCGAACGCCTCTACGGAAACCTCACTGGTAAAGTTTTCGATTTCACTGAAGTGCTCCAGGAGTTCAGGCCATTGCGCAAATACCTCTCTTGAGGGTTGTCCTATTACTTGAGCGGGTTTCTGATTGAGAGCGAATAAAGTAGCCGGGTTGGCGTCTACAACATTGCCCTGAGCATCCAGAACAACAACCAGATCCAGCATGTTTTCCACGATAGCATCACGAGCTATGGGGATGATCTCGAATATTCGAAAGCGAATTAATCCCCAGGCGATGATCACATTCCCGAGCGCAGCTGTAAAAGGTGCTCCATCTCGTTGTGGGGCGAATTGTATGTCAGCGAGCGAGAGAATTGATCCGGCGTAAAGGATGAGAAATCCAAAAGTAATGACCGAAATCTGCGAGCGATACAGATCGTGGACCTGGAAGAAGCGGCGCACGAGTAAGGACATTCCCCAGAATGAGACTAGCAAGGCGTAGATTCCATAAGCGTAATCGACAACTGTATAGTCATAGACCAATTCTGGAAAAGGAACGGCTGCCTTCAAGGATGGATTTGGGTATATCCAATGATGGAGGCTGTCGGTCATCAATAGTAAAGCAAAGATTGTAGGCACTAGTAGCGACAGCCAAAATATTCTAGCTGGATGACTGAGTTTAAGTTCTGAATACTGAACGGTAAAAACAGGGAAGGCGATCAGGATGAAGAGAGTAGCCAGCCACTGAAATCCATCCCAAAAAATCTTACCGCTCAAGTCAGGGGAGATCAGTTCAAGAATAAACCCGAATATCCACAGTGTTTGCCCGAGCGCATACCAGGTATAGGCACGTACACCACGCGCAGTGCGATGGTACCAGGCGTAGAACAAGACTCCTGCGGACAATAACAGGGAGCCAGCGTAGGGTAGGACGTATGAGACCTCAACCCGATTCATTCAACTCACGAGGCGTTTAATGCCCTCCACACTTTTTCCGGTGTAATTGGATTATCGTCAATATTTATGCCAACCGCATCCAGCACAGCATTGCCCACCGCAGGAGCAACGCCGTCCATCGGGATCTCGGCCACGGCTTTGACGCCGAACGGGTGGCTCGGCTCGAATGTTTCCACGAAGATCGTGGTCAATTCCGGCATTTCGTCGGCGCGAAAGATGTGGTAACGGTCGAAGTCGCGTTCGATGGCATTGCCCGATTCGTCATAGCGCATCTCCTCACAGACGGCATAACCGAGCGCTTGTGTCATCCCGCCTTCGATCTGACCGCCGGCCGTCAACGGATTGACGATCACACCAGAATCGACCGCCATCACCAACCTGTCCACTGTGACCTGGCCGGTTTCCGTGTCCACGGTCACTTCCGCGAACTGCGCCCCGAACGGCGGCGGCGACGACGGCGAAACGTACGAGCCGATGCCCATGATCTGTTCCTGCTCGTTGCGGTGCAGGGTATCGAGCGCGATCTCGTTCAGCGAAACAGATTTGCCATCCGGCGCGATGGCTTGTTTGCCCATGAGTTTGATGCTCTTGTGGCCATCCACATCCATCATCTTTGCGGCGCGGACCTTGATCCGCTCCGCGGCCTGCTCCGCCGCCTTGACCACTGCCGCGCCCGAGATGTAAGTCGTGGATGACGCGTATGCGCCCTTATCGAAGGGTGTGAAGTCGGTATCTGATGAGTAGCAGATAATGTCATCCAATGGCACGCCCAACACTTCGGCGGCCATTTGCGCCAGCACCGTATCCGAGCCGGTGCCTAGGTCCGTTGCACCGACCAGCAGGTTGAACGAAGCATCATCGTTCATCTTGATGGAGGCGCCGCCCATGTCCAGGTAGGGGATGGCAGTGCCTTGCATGACCATTGCCACGCCGATACCCTTGCGCCTGTGGGGTCGGTTGCCAACCCGCCATTCATCGTTATTGAACTTCTGGTCCCAACCAATCGCCGCCTTGCCTTGCTGCACGCACTGCTCCAGCCCTACGGTGTGGACGATCTCAGGGCGCGGCTCGCGGCCTTCATTCCAGGCGGTGCTGAACGGATGGTACTCGCCTGGGCGGATGGCGTTCTTCAAGCGGAACTCGATCGGGTCGAAGTTCATCGCGCGTGCGATCTTCTCCATGTGACGGTCGAGCGGCCAGTAGCCTTGCGGCACGCCGTAGCCGCGGAAGGCCCCGGCGGGCGGCGTGTTGGTGTATACAATGTCCGCATAAAAGCGGATGTTCGGCGACTTGCGGTATTCGCCATCGCCCACGTACAACGCCATAGACTTATGCCCGGTATTGCCGGTCACGGTCAGGGCATGCGCTCCGTTTGCGCCTGTGTCAGAAAGCGCGTACATCTCGTTGGCTGTGATCGTGCCGTCCTTTTTTACACCGGTCTTCATGCGGACCTTCATCGGGTGGCGCGAGCGCGCCGCAATGAACTCTTCCTCGCGCGTATACTCATAGATCACCGGCCGCCCGGTGGCGATGGTCAGGTGCGCGGCCACGTCTTCCATCAGTACTTCCTGCTTGCCGCCGAACCCGCCGCCGATGCGCGGCTTGATCACGCGGATACGCTTGACGGGCAGCCCCAGCACAGGCGCCAGCATGCGCCGCACGTGGAAAGGCACCTGTGTAGACGTACGGATCACCAGCCGGTCGTCTTCGTCCCAATAGGTCACGCTGACGTGCGGTTCGATGTGCGCCTGTTGCACCTTCGGCACGCTATACTCTCCCTCGAAGATGCGATCAGCTTCGGCAAATCCCTTCTCAACATCGCCGATATCGATGCGGATCTCGGCAGCCAGGTTGCGGGTCGGGTCTGAATCGGCAAAATTGACGTATTCGGGCTCGTCGTGGATCTGGATTGCGCCAGTTTTCATCGAATCTTCTGGGTCCAGGATCGCTTCCAGCGCTTCATACTCGACCTCGATCTTACTGACCGCCAAATCGGCAATTTCTGCCGTTTCGGCCGCTACGAAGGCCACGCGGTCACCCACAAAGCGGACCTTGTTGTCGAGCGAGAAACAGTCCAGCGGCCCGGGGATGGGGTCGGACTGCCCGGCGGTGGAGTAGACCACGCGCGGGATATCTTGCCATGTGAGTACAGCGGCCACGCCGGGGATGGCTTTGGCTTTGCTCGCGTCGATGCTCTTGATGCGTGCGTGCGCGTGCGGACTGTGCAGCACTTTGGCGACCAGCATGCCGCGCTTTTCGATGTCTGCCGTGAAAGCAGGCTTACCCTGCGCCAGCTTAACCGCATCCACCTTCTTTTCGGGCTTGCCGACGGTCTGCCACTCTTTGACTTGCGGTGTGGTGATGATTTTGGGCGTTACGCGTGTTTGTGTTTCCGGGCCTGATGATGGTATGCCGCCCATGTCTTCGCTGCCTGGACCAGCGCTACCAAAATCCAGCAGGCCGCCGATCTCGATGGGTTCCACTGCCTCGCCGCGCATGGCTGCCGCCGCGCGCAACACAGCCTGGACAGGCTTGGTATACCCCGTACAACGGCACAATACACCCGCAATCGCCTCGCGGACCTCCGCCTCGCTAGGATTGGGATTCTTATCAAGCAATGATTTGGCTGCCAAAATCTGGCCAGGCGTGCAATATCCGCACTGGATCGCGCCAGTCTCGATGAAGGCCTGCTGGAGCGGGTGCAAGCCGCCGGTCTTCTTCCAGCCCTGCTCGGGGTGCTCGCCCAGCCCCTCGATCGTGACGACTTTGTGGCCTTCTGCTTGCGCTGCCAGCATCGAACCGGCGTTGACGGGTTTTCCGTCCAGCAGGACAGTGTCTGCCCCGGAGAGCCCTTGCTCGTCTCCGAACTTCACGCCATGGAAGCCCAGTCCGCGCAAGGTGGCGAGCAGTGTTTCACTGGGGGAAATAGTAGTTTCGTGTGTCGTACCGTTGATGGTTATTGTGATGTTCATATATGCTCCTTATTTACCCTCATCCCTGTCCCTTCTCCCTGAAAGGGAGAAGGGGGCTTTTGTCTTACTCCCTCTCCCCAGTGAGGAGAGGGTAGGGTGAGGGGTAATCCTAGATTCAACCCTCACCCCGTCCCTCTCCCTGAAAGGGAGAGGGGGATTCTTCCTCTTGTCAGCCATGTCTTTTCCTTTTCTCTGGTATTTTAGACAGTTCGCGAAGAAGCAGAAACAGCGGCAAAGCTAGCGAAACGCCGACAACCAGGTTTGCAAGAACCGCCAACCACCAGTACTTGATTGGGCGCTTACGAAGTTCGAAATAAATAAATGTCCAAAGCACCGCTGATGAGATCAGTAAGTCTGCGCTGAGGAAGGAGGCTACCTGTGTAGCAAACATCTCCCTGACGAAAAGTGACAGGTCGAGACCGTTATCGACCGCAAACGGCACGAAAAAAGCATAGGGGATGACCGTGCCAAGAACACACAGAACGATATAAACAGTCTTTTTCACGGCAATGTCCTCCCGTAGGGGCGGGGTCACCCCGCTCCTACATAAAAATTACATCACTTTCTTGACTTCCAGAAAGCCCGCTTTTTCCTTGTTTGCTTTTTCGATGGCCTCTGATGAACCCAGCACGACAACTTCGCCAGCTTTGTTGAGTTCAGCCAACACGTGCGCGAATTGCTTGAAGTTATCAGTGGTCGTTCCAAGCACTTCATCGCGGATACGCTGGCGTTCCTCGTCGGTGTAATGGGTCAGGTAGCGCACCATGGACGTCCAGCCCTTGGCGTCGGGGAGCTGGTAGGCGTCCATGTCACCGATGGTGCCGATGATAGTCTTCTTCAACTCGTCGGCGCTCAGATCAAGGTCTCCCAGGAAGCCAACGGTTTTGTCGTAGGTATCGAGGGTGCCCAGGATGTTTGGGTCGCGGTAGGACAGGAAGGTGAACGTCCCGGAGTTGGTGTCGAAGACGCTGAACCCGCCGTAAGCCCCGCCCTGCACGCGGACCTTTTCCCACAACCAGGTGGTGCCCAGGTAGTTGTTGATTACGTTGACCGAACCGTGTGGTTCGTAGCCAAGTTTATACAGGTTGGCGCCTTTGCCCACGTAATTAACCTGCGCCGGGATGGTGAGCGCCTCGTTAACTCGCTTTGAGGTCGTACCGTTACTTTGTTTGAGAGACGAACGGGATAACGAGGCGCCGGGTAACGCACCCATAAAGGAGACAAGCTGAGGGGAGAACGAAGCGAAGGAATTCGCCTCCAGCGTGACGTTGGCGATCATGGCGGCGCGGTTGACCAGCAGCCGGCGCACCGTCTCCAGTTTTGCCAGCACGGAATCCCAATCCTTATTGATCTCTTCGGCCAGCCTGCGCAAGAAGAAGAGATTCTCCAGACCGTTGATCTGTTCGGCGACCCAGTCGGCCTCGCTGAAGCGGGCGCGCAGACGATTGTTAACCACGATGTGCCCGCCCGGGACCAGCCCGGCTTCGGCGCGCGCCTTGTCTTCAAGCACGATCTGCTTGAAGCGCTCGCGGTCGTCGAGTTTGGCGGTCAGCAGCACATCCTTCAGGATATCGAGCAGTTCGCTCGCCTGTGAGGTGACCGCCTTGCCGCGCAAGAAGAACCATAACGCGCTCTCGCTGCTCTCGCGGATGGTGGAGGTGAGCGTAGCCGAGCCGATGCCTCCGGTTTCACGCCCGATACGTTGCGTGAGTTGCACGTAGTTCTGCGTTTTGGTGCCCATTTGCAGCAGCACGCGTCCAAACAATCCCACGAACGGCAGCAGGTCGGCGGGCAGGCTGTGCAGGTCGAAGCCCAGGTCGAGGTAGATGATGCCATTGGTGAACAAATCGTGGAACAGTACCGTGGTCTCTCCCTCGCTCCTGATTTCGAGGGGAATGGACTTGTTGGTCTTCTCGATGTCATCCAGGGACAACGACGGGATGGTCGCCAGTGCTTCGGGGGAATCGGGCGCGTCTTGCAACGCCTTGAGCCTGCCTGCCGTTTCCATAACCTGTTCGATCTGCGAGCGACTCATTCCAGCCTTTGCCCGTGCGAGTCGTTCCGTTTCGACGGCAGCGATGCGCACCCCTTCTTCGGGATCCGGGACCAGTTGCACGGTAGAACGGTGCGGGTTGTCCAGCAGATATTCTTCTATTAAATTCTCGAAGTAACGGCTTCTCGCAGATTCTTCCTTGATGGCGTTCAGTGGCGCTTCAAAAGCCAGCGCGCTGATGGGATCGCCATCATATAGCCATACAGACAGCGCAGAGAGCATCAAGAACAGGCCGCGCGGGTAGCGACCGGTGTTCTGCTCGCGCAGGTGGAATTCAATGGTGTTGAGCGATGCGGCGACTGTGTCAGGGTCGATGCCATTTTTAGCCAACTCAGTGAGCGTGTCGAAAATCAGCTTTTCGACCTTGTCCAGGTTTTCACGCTGAACACCTTTTAGCCCGGCGGAGAAAATGGTCTGGCGCAGGTGGTCCTGGTGACCGCCGGTCACATCTTCGCCGAAACCGGAGTCCAGAAGCGCCTTTTTGAGTGGTGAAGCCGGGGTCGCCAACAGGATGTGCGACAGAATGTCCAGGCTCAGGCCAGTCTGGATGTCTTCGTGCTCGCCCAGCATCCAGTTGACCGTAACGTAGGCCTTGGCGTCTCCTGAGTCGCCCGCATCGTAAGGAATAGTTTTTTGGATCGGTTTTTCAAAGCGCGGCTGCAGTGGAACATGAGAGTCGACTTCTTTCCTGTTGAAGTCGTTCAGCCAGTTATCCAGGATGCGCAGGCGCTCATCTTCGGGGTCATCGCCGCAGAACCAGATGTAGGCGTTGGATGGGTGGTAGTAATTTTCGTGGAATTCTTTGAACTCAGCGTAGGTCAGGTCAGGGATGACAGATGGGTCGCCACCGGAGTCCAGCCCGTATGTTATGTTTGGGAAAAGCGAAGTGCGCGATTTGTCTTCAAGCAAGTCATCAGGCGAGGAGTACGCACCCTTCATCTCATTGAAGACCACACCTTTGTAGGTCAGCGGAGTATCGGGATTGTCGATCTCGTAGTGCCAGCCTTCCTGTTGTAAGGTGTGCTCAGGGATAAGCGGATAAAAGACGGCGTCGAGATAGACATCAATCAGGTTGTAAAAATCCTGCAGGTTCTGGCTGGCGACCGGGTAACAGGTTTTGTCGGGGTAAGTGAAGGCGTTCAGGAAAGTGTTGAGAGAACCTTTGCGAAGCTCGATGAACGGCTCCTTGAGCGGATACTTGCGCGAGCCGCACAGCACGGAATGTTCCATGATGTGGGCTATACCGTTGGATGTTTTGGGCGGCGTACGGAAGGTGATGCCGAAAACTTTATTCTCATCTTCGTTCCTAGCAGACAAGAGGCGCGCCCCGGTCTTGTCGTGGACATAGAGTTTTACAAGGGCATTGATTTCAGGGATATGTTGCTCTTTTTGGAGTGTGAATGTCATTAGTTTTCCTGTATTTCTAAATTTATATGCTTGTTATACAACGATTTGCCAGCATGGCTGCTACGTCAGTGCGATATTCGGCAGAGGCCCATTCATCCGTTGCTTCGTGGAAAGCGTTGCGGGCAGCGGCCTCAACGCCTTCCGCTTCGGTGCCGTCCATCGCCAAGAGGGGGGCTTTGCCGTAGCCGCCCAGCGCCAGGCGCGTCCGCCCGGAAGGCCACTGTACAAGCGCCGCGCAGACGATGGGTTTGTCACCTGGGGTGCGAGCGACGCTTTCAAAGGCCAGTTTGACGTTCATAGGAATTTCGATGCTAACAATTAGCTTGCCTTGCAGATTCTCAGGGCGTAACGGGAGAAAATCACCCACACTAATCACTGACGACTGTCCACTGGTCACTGTTACTTTGGCATCCAATGCCTGCAGGATAGTTACGAAAGTAGAGCGCCCGTCTGCTGCGACGAGCGTGCCTGCCACTGTGGCAGCGTTGCGCATGTTGAGAGGGGCTTCTAGTTTGAGAGCGGTTTTTAGCGCTTTTGTGACAAAATCGCTTTCAAGCAGTTGCTGCAGGGTGACCGTCGCTCCGATTTCCAGGTTGTTTCCCTTTTTTTGGATCGTGTTCAGCCCGAGGGCTTGTAAATCGACCACTTTGACGGGAGCAGGCCCGGGCTTAGAGAGAAGCGTCCCGCCTCCGAGAGGCAGGGTATCCGTCTGGGCAAGTAACTGGATGGCTTCTTCGAGATTTTGAGGTCGGTAATATTCCTTGATCATGGTTTCTCCATGGGGGTATGTATGGCGGTTCAGGAACAATTATACAAGATGCCTGCTCAATAGGTGGGATATAATTGTCCCATAAAAAGGACAGTCTGTACAATTGTATTGTGAATTTATTCACAATTAGTGACATTCGTCTGTCACAGGGGTGACAGTGACTACTTTACACTCATGCGTTCAATTGTTATTATATTCACAAGTATATGTGAATATTCGAATATTGTTACGGAGAGATATGATGAACTCTGATCTTGAAAATGAAGTCCTTCAACTCCATGCAGAAATTTGCGCCGGCCTGGCCGACCCCAGCAGAATTATGATCTTGTATGAACTTTCTTCCGGACCGCGCAACGTTACCGAGCTTTGCACGACCCTGAATATGCCGCAGCCGATGACCTCGCGGCATTTGAAGGTGCTGCGTGAACGTGGCATGGTTACGGCAGAACGGCAGGGGACGGTGATCCAGTATAGCCTGGCAGACCGTCGTTTAATAGAGGCGTTGGATTTGCTGCGGGCAGCGCTGCGCGATATTCTGGCTCACCGCGTCCAGCTGGTTGATGTAATTTAACATGAACATTTTAAGTTTAGAAAAATAACCGAAAAATGGGGTGTGAGCGTGCGTATGCACGCTCACACCCCATTTTTCGGGATTCTTTTGAATATGTGTTATTTGATACATAACCAATTAATACAGGAGCAACGATGAAAACTTTTCTCATCCTTGGTGCCGGGACAGGCGGTACGATGATGGCCAATAAAATGGCTGAAGCGTTGGATCCGCAGGAATGGCGCATCATCATTGTAGATAAAGATGAGAATCACTATTACCAGCCAGGCTTTTTGTTCATTCCATTCGGGATATATTCCCCTGCAGACGTGGTCAAACCGAAACGAAATTTCTTACCTCCAACTGTAGAGGTTGTGTTCGGGGAGATTGAACTGATCGAGCCGGAAAAGAATCGTGTCAAGCTGAGTGGTAATAAGGCGATCAGCTATGATTATCTGGTGGTCGCTACCGGTAGTTATATTTGTCCAGAGCAGACGGATGGGTTGTTGGATGGTGGCGGTTGGCGCGAAAATATTTTTGATTTCTACACCCCTGACGGCGCTGCCGCACTTGCGCGTTATTTGAAGTTCTGGAAGGGTGGGCGCATGGTGTTGAACGTGGCGGAAATGCCGATCAAATGCCCGGTCGCGCCATTGGAATTTCTGTTCCTGGCGGATTGGTTCTTCCACGAGCGCGGCATACGTGACAAGGTGGATATTACCTTCGTCACACCCCTACCGGGCGCGTTTACCAAACCGCGTGCTTCTTCGATTTTAGGCGGCATGCTCGAAGATAAAAATGTCAATCTGGAATCTGAGTTCATGATCATGGAAGTAGACAACAGCTCCCAGGTGATTCGCTCGTACGATGAACGCGAGATCCCCTACGATTTGCTGGTCACCATCCCGACCAATATGGGAGCCAAAGTAATCGGCGTTTCCGGGATGGGCGATGAACTGAACTTTGTCCCGGTCAATAAGCATACCATGCAGAGCGACAAATGGGAAAACATCTGGTTGATCGGTGATGCCAGCAATGTCCCGGCTTCCAAAGCCGGCTCAGTAGCTCATTTCATGCTCGACGTGGTGGTGGAAAACATCCTGCGCTACATGGAAGGGCTGGAACCGTTACCAAAGTTCGATGGTCACGCCAACTGCTTTATCGAATCAGGCTTTGAGAAAGGTGTATTGATCGACTTCAATTACGATGTCGAACCCTTGCCTGGCAAATATCCCTTACCCGGGTTCGGTCCATTCTCGCTCTTGAAAGAGTCGGCTGCCAACCACTGGGGCAAGATGATGTTCAAGTGGACCTACTGGAACGTGCTACTCAAAGGCGGCGAGTTACCCTTCGAGTCGCAAATGTCCATGGCCGGGAAGTGGCAGTAGGAGCTGCAATGGACAACGAACTCGCCCTTATCCACCAAAAACTGGACTATCTGACCGGGCAACTGGAAGCCCAGCGCCAGCAGCAAGCGACGCTCAACGAACTGGTACAGGATGTAATCCCGGTTGTGAATCACATGGTCAAGCTCTCGATCGATGAACTGGCTGAGATCGGCACCGACTTCCAGCTCGAGGACTTAGCTTTCCTGCTCAAGCGTGTCCTACGCGATACCCGCCTGTTGGTGGGACTGCTCGACCAGGTGGAAGCTGTCGCGGACCTGGCTGAAGAAGGCCAGGTAATGGGCAAGCGCATCTTCCACCAGATCACGACGGAACTGGACCGCTTGGAGCGGGGAGGCTATTTCGATTTTGCCCGCGCAGGCTGGAGCGTGGCAGACCGGGCTGTGAAAGAATTCAAGGCTGAAGACCTGGAAGCAGCCGGTGTCCGCATGCTCGAAGCGCTCAAGGAAAAGCCGCCCGAAAACGTCTCACTGTTTGCGCTGTTGCGAGCATTGGCGGATACGAAAGTCCGACGCGGGCTATATCGCTCGATGAATTTACTTAAGGCTATCGGTGACTAAGCTTAGGTCACGTACAAAAAGTTAACGAACCCTTTTAAGGAGAAATAAAATGACTGCTGTACTTGAAAACGTTGCGCTCAACGAGGAAGGCTTCATGACCAACCCGGATGAATGGACCAAGGAAATTGCCGAGGTTATTGCCGTGCAGGAAGGCATCGAAGTGCTGACCGCTGAACACTGGAAGATCATCGACTTCTGCCGCAAACAGGGCGAGGCAACCGGCAAAGCCCCCACGCTGCGCCAGATTACCTCCGGCACCGGGATTTCCACCAAAGACTTGTTTGCTTTGTTCCCCAAAGGTCCGGCCAAGAAAGTTGCCAAGATTGCCGGACTGGGCAAGCCTGAAGGCTGCGTCTAATCGCATCATTCTGAAAATCATATCTGCTTCCGTTCTATAAAGGAGAATCAAAATGACTGAGAAGAACCGACACATCGCCTTCATTTGCTCGAAAGGCAACCTGGATATGGCCTATCCTGCCTTGATCATGGGCTGGGCTGCCCTGGGTGATGGCATAGATGTAACCTTTTTCTTCATCTTCTGAGGTCTTGACCTGGTCAATAAACACCGTGTGGATCATTTGGAAATCCCGCCGCTCGCCAACACCAGCATGAAGATGAATATGATGGGTGTTCCTGGTTACATCGGTATTCCCCAATTCATGGGCGGCCTTCCTGGCATGACGCCT
>Ga0105091_10000611_pt1 | contig 15076 bp, 10 predicted proteins | sample PPLLak1March2015_FD_87022 | JGI IMG/M metagenome (GOLD analysis project Ga0105091, IMG submission 87022) | Freshwater sediment microbial communities from Prairie Pothole Lake near Jamestown, North Dakota, USA - PPLs Lake P7 Core (1) Depth... | ecosystem: Environmental > Aquatic > Freshwater >... | reverse complement strand
CGGTCGACGAACTCCGAATAGACCTTCTTGTGGACAACCAGACGGCTGGATGCGGTGCATCTCTGGCCGCTCGTGCCGAAACCGCCCCACAGGGCTCCTTCAAGGGCCAGATCGAGGCGGGCATCGTCCATGACAATGATGACGTTCTTTCCGCCCATTTCGAGGTTATGCTTCTTGAACGCACTTGCGCACTTGGCCGCCACATCGCGACCGGTGGCCGTTGATCCGGTAAATGACACCACTCGGACATCCTTGTGAGCGACCAGAGGGTCGCCGATTTTCGAGCCGCTGCCGGTGACAAGGTTCACGACCCCCGGTGGAATTCCGGCTGCTTCCAACACCTCGACGAAGTGAACGGCGGTCAAAGGCGTGTCGGTTGCCGGCTTGATCACGCAAGTGTTTCCGCAGATCAGCGCCGGGAAAGTCTTCCAGCTCGGGATGGCGATCGGGAAGTTCCAGGGAGTCACGATGCCGCACACCCCGACCGGAGCCCGCATGCTCATGTTGAACTTGTCCCGCAGCTCGGACGGCGTCGTATACCCGTGGAGCCGCCGGCCTTCCCCCGCCATCCAGTAGGCCATGTCGATCGCCTCCTGGACGTCGCCGCGAGTCTCCAGCAGGATTTTTCCCATCTCCCGGGTCATGTCCCGCGCAATTTCTTCTTTGCGAGCCTGCAAAAGCTCCCCGACCCGGTACAGGATTTCCCCGCGCTTCGGTGCCGGAGTCAATCGCCACGGGTCGAAGGCTTCGACCGCCGCCCCTACCGCCCGGTCGACATCGGCAGCGGAGGAATCCGGGAACAGTCCCACGAGCTCGCGCGCATCTGCAGGATTTCGATTTTCGTACGTTTGTCCGCTTGCCGCAGGCACCCACCGGCCGCCAATGAAGTTGTTGTATATGTTCGGGTTGGCCATGGCCCCATTCTAGAGACAAGGAGAGGGGGAGACAAGGAGACTAGGAGACAAGGCTATTTCGGAATGCGGATTGCGGGATGCGGAATAGAAGCCAGGGAAAACGGGCACGGATAAGGGAAGTGGTACAGAGACGATCGGCTTCTCAGCGGCACGGAGCGCAAGCGAGCGGGTCGCCGCAATTTTACAGAACCGCAAACGGAGCGCCTATTGCGAAGTGCGCGGATTGTCTTCGTGAGCGACGCCAAGCTCGGAACTCTTTTGCTTTCGGCTACAATCCGCGCACTGCGCAAAAAACGCTCCGTTTGCGGTTCTGTTCCGCCCGGCAGGCCGCCACCGAGCCAGGGAGGGGGGCGAGGGAGAAACCGAGACGGGGAGACGGGAGAGCCAGTCGGGAGTTAAGGACTCTATCTCCTTGTCTCCTTGTCTCCTTGTCTCCCCGTCTGTCTTACTACGGTTTCACGAACGATGTGTACGCGATGGCCGGCGGTCCGGGCTGTCGGTTCTCGTTGAACGGCACCGCCACGATGCGCAGGACAACGCCCTTCCCTGAAGGCATGGCCTTGATCTTGTCGTAGAACTCCTGGCTTCGCCGCACCGGAGTCCCATTGACATGAGTGATGACCATATTCTCGTCGAGGCCCGCCTCGTCGGCGAGACTACCAGGAGCAACCGCCAGGATTCGGACGCCGCGTTCCTCCTTCAGGCCGAGACGTTCGGCGTCCCGGTCGGACAGAGTTCCGAACTCCAGCCCGATTTCCTTCGGTTTCTCGGGCTCTTCCCGATCGTCCAAGGACAAGCTCTCTCGCTCCGACGCATCCAGCTGTTCCAAGGTCCGCTCGGCCAACGTCACCTTCAGATTCACTACCTGCCCCTTGCGAACGACCACGACCGGGACGGTCTGGCCTGGCGGGGTGTTGGCTACTGCGGAACGCAGGTCGTAAACCGATTCGATCTCCCGACTCCCGAACTTGACGATCACGTCCTCCGGACGAACGCCGGCCTTGTATGCGGGGCCCGTCTGAGCGGCGTCGCCCTTTTCGTCGATCAACTGGGTGATCACGACACCGTCACCGTCTCGAACGCCGCCGGCGTCAGTTCCGGCAACACCGAAGTACTGAGCCAGTTCCTCCGTCATGTCGTACTGATTCATGGTGACGCCCAGCCAGCCGCGCTCAATCTTCCCCTTGGATACGAGTTGATTGTACGAATTAACAAAAACTGCCGACGGGATTGCGAAACCGACTCCCTCAGAGCCTCCGCTTTTGGTCGAGATAAACGTGTTGATTCCGACGATCTCTCCTCGGGTGTTGACCAGAGCGCCACCGCTGTTGCCGGGATTGATGGCCGCGTCCGTCTGCAGGTAGTCACCAAAAGCACCCGGGGTAAACGGGATGATCCGTCCGCTGGCGCTTGAGAAACCGATACGTCCGGTCGCGGAGACGATTCCGGCCGTGACTGTCTGCTCGAGACCAAACGGGCTTCCGATGGCCAGCACCCAATCACCAACGCGGACAGCGCTGGCATCGCCCACTTTCGCGAAAGGCAGGGACTTCGTCGACTCGATCTTGAGCACCGCCAGATCGTTTTCGCGATCCTCGCCTACAATCCGCGCAATATAGGTTTCACCGCTCGACAACTTCACGTTGATCTTATCGGCTGAGGAGACGACGTGATCATTCGTCAGGATGTAACCCTTGCTGTCGACGATAACGCCCGATCCCAGACTGTTCACCTTGCGGTCGCCAGGGACACCCGGGCCAAAGAACCGTTCGAAGAAGTCATTGCCGAAGAAGTCATGGAAGGGATCTCCCTCTTCTCCGGGGCCCTGCGGAGGGCTGTTCCGACGGGTTACCCGCTGCTTGATAATCGCCGTGCTGCTGATATTCACTACTGCCGGCCCGACTGTCTTGGCGACCCGCGCAAAACCCTCCGCGAGATTGACGTCGCGCTCGAGCACCAGCGGAGTTCCCGTCCCTTGGATTTTCAACTCGGCGACCTGATCGCGCTGCTCGGCGCTGAAGACGCCGTCACTGACGATCGTGCCGATGCCGATACCGATTACAAGAGTCAGCAAAAGTGCCAGGAAGGTGAGTCCCTTTTTCGACTTTAGGAACTGCCTGAAATCTGCCATTTGTTCCTCCAACTTATCTTTCAATCTGCCTCGAATTACGCGGGGTCACCGTCAACCGCGGAATTCAGGTAATGCCACAGCTTTTACAACTGCTGTCAAGGACTTATACGACCATTTCAGCCCGCGGTTCCTGTTTTCGATCTTAGCACAGAAAGCTCCCCCACGATGACGCCGGCGACGACCAGGAAACCGCCCAGCCACTCGAGCGAACTCAAACGTTCTCCATAGAATAGAGTAGATGCAATGGCGGCGAAAACGGGTTCAAGGGAAAAGATGAGCGCCGCTCGCGCCGCGCTCACATGCTTCTGCGCATGGATCTGCACAAAAAAGGCAAGCGCAGTGCAAAACGCCGCCAGGTACCCGATCGCGAGAGACAATTGCCAACCTGAGCCGAGCAGCACCGGACCTTGGTGAAGAGCCGCCAGCGGAACGGTCCAGGCGGCAGTACCCGCCAACTGCAGAACCGTGAGCAGCGAGGTGGGCAGTTGGCGGGAATACCGTTCGACCAGCAGAATCTGCACCGCGAAGACAACGGCGCACAAAAGCGTCAGGACGTCGCCCCGGTTGATCCGATCCAAGTCGTCGGGTCGAGTCAGAAGAAAGATGCCTACAAAAGCCGTCGAGACGCCCAGGACGACGTCCAGGGTGACTCGGCTCCGGAAAACGAAGATCCCGAACAAGGGGACCAGTATGACGTTGACGCCGGTGATGAAGGCCGATTTGGCAGGCGTCGTGTATTCCAGCCCGGTTGTCTGGAACAGGAACCCGAGGTAGAGAACGAACCCAAGCAAGAGCCCCTTCCATGCCATCGACCTGTCGATATTTGCGAGTGACCTCCGGAAGATCAGGAGAACGAGCGCCGTCGCTGCCGAGAAGCGCAGGAGGAGAAGCCAGTAGGGGTTCGTAAGGCTCAGCGTATCCTTTACGACGAGGAAGGAGGTACCCCACACGCACGTGATCAGAACCAGAGATATTTCGGCCTTGGTGGTCGTCTGCACGTTGCCTCATTCGCCGGCCGGCCGCCTGTAAAGCTTCGAGTGATGCCTGCTGTATGAGAAATAGATGATCAAACCGATTGCGAGCCAGACAACGAACCGAACCCAGGTGGTCCAAGGCAGAGAGACCATCAGGTACCCGCAGGTTCCGATGCCAAGGATCGGAATAAGCGGCACGAGGGGCGTGCGAAACGGGCGTCGCAGCCCGGGCTGGTTGTAGCGCAAAACGATGACCCCCCCGCTGACCAGCACGAAGGCAAACAACGTCCCGATACTGCTCAGATTCGCGGCTTCGGCGATGTCCATGAAGGCCGCAAAGAAAGCGACGAACACGCCCGAAAGGATCGTCGTCACGTGCGGGGTCCGAAACCGGGGATGCACGGTGGAGAACCACTTGGGCAGAAGCCCGTCGCGCGACATGGAAAAGAAAATCCGGGGCTGTCCAAGCTGAAAGACTAGCAGCACCGCGGTGGTTGCGATCACTGCCCCGAAAGCAACGATCCCGGCCGCCCAGTCCATCTTGAGGTAACTGAAGGCCAGAGAGAGCGGCTCCGGTACGTTCAACATGTGGTAAGGAATGATGCCCGTCAGCACCGCCGCGACCGCCACGTAGAGAACCGTGCAGACCGCGAGCGAGGCGATCATGGCAATCGGAAGGCTTCGTTGAGGATCGCGGGTCTCTTCCGCAGCGGTCGAAATCGCGTCGAATCCGATGTAGGCGAAGAAAATCACTGCAGCGCTCGTCATTATGGGCTGCCACCCATTGGGCGCAAACGGAACCCAGTTTTCCGGCTTCACGTAGAAGGCGCCCACTCCGATGAAAAACAGCAGGACGACCAGCTTGATGACCACCATGATGCTGTTGAAGACGGAGCTTTCCTTGATGCCAATGACCAGAACAGTGGTCACCAGGCCGACGATGAAAACGGCCGGCAGGTTAACGAGTACCGGAAGCCCGAAGAGGTGAGGGGCGCTGTCAATCAACTCCGGAGTCAGCCCGGGAGCGTTGTAGTTGGTCGTCATCCAAAATGGCAGGTTGACTCCGAAACCGCGCAACAGCTGATTCATATAACCGGACCACGAGATGGCAACCGCTATGTTTCCGACCGCGTACTCCAGGATGAGGTCCCACCCGATAATCCAGGCGACCAGTTCGCCCAAGGTGAAATAACTATACGTGTAGGCGCTTCCGGAAATCGGCACGACCGAGGCGAATTCCGCGTAGCAGAGAGCTGAAAGCGCACAGGCGAAGGCGGTGATCACGAACGCCGCCATGATGGCCGGTCCCGAGCCAAGCCGTTCGGGCGGGCTGCCCGCCGCGGCAGTTCCGACCAGAGCGAAAATGCCCGCCCCGATAATGGCGCCGATCCCCAAAAGCGTCAGTTCCACCGGACCGAGTGCCCGCTTTAGAGTATGGGTGCTGTCTTCAGCGGAACGCAGGATTTCTCCCAAGTTTTTGGTTCTCAGCAGTTGTGATGGCAATTGTTCTCTCCCCCCGAACGTAGTTGCAGGAATCGTCGGCGACAACTCGCCAACCGGGCCGTAAAGCGGCGGATTCTGAACAGCGAATCCGTGCCTTAGATTCCCTCTTCCGCTAGATCAGCCTCAGCTTGGCATAGCTTTGAAGCATTTTTTTGATACCCAGTCCGGGGAACTGAACCGTGATCTTGAGGTCATCGCCGGCTTCCTGTACTTCGAGGATCCGGCCTCTCCCGAACTGCTCGTGGTAGATTGCGGCTCCGGTCTTGAATCCGGACTTACTGCCGCCCTTCTGATCCTTTTTTCGGTCGAGAAAACCGCGGATGCTTTCGACCGAGTTGTACGTCTGAATCGAGAGCCCTCCCGGGGAACGCCGGGAAGCGAACTGCTGGAAAGCACTGGGCACCTGCTCGACCAGGCGCGCCGGGATCTCGGACAGGAATCGACTGGGCTTGTTCATTTCCTCGGAGTCCCCGCCATAGAACCTTCTTCGTCGGCAATAACTCAGATGGACCTTCTTTTCGGCCCGGGTCAGGCCGACGTAGCACAGTCGTCTTTCCTCCTCCAGGTCGTCCTGCGAGGTGGAGCGGCTGTGGGGCAGAACTCCTTCTTCGCAGCCGGCGAGAAACACGATGGGAAACTCCAAACCCTTGGCGTTATGGAGGGTCATCAGTGTGACCGGGGCATTCGGGTCGTAGTCGTCGGAATCTGCATGCAGCGCGGTCGAGTCGAGGAAGTCCTGGAGCGGCTGCCCGCGCCGGCTGTATTCTTCGGCAACCGTCACCAGTTCCCGCAGGTTCAACATTCGGTCCTCGGCTTCCTCCGTCGCTTCTTCTTTCAGAGCCGCGATGTAGCCGCTCGCCTCGAGAATCGACTCCAGGGCCACATGGACAGGGAACTCCTTGAGAGCCGCGGCTTCCCGCATGATTTTTGCGAAGCGTTCAAGGGCCAGATGCATCCGCCCGGGGAATAGCTGGCTTGCCAGCGCGTCTTCGAGCGCCTGCCAGAGATTCAGCTTGCTCGTCCGTGCGTGATCGATCAACCGGTCGACGGACGTCCTTCCGATGCCCCGCGGCGGCTCGTTGATGACTCTCAACAACGAAACCGGGTCGTCCGGATTGTTTAGCAGCCGCAGGTAAGCCAACGCGTCCTTGATTTCCTTGCGGCTGTAGAAGCTGACCGATCCGACGAGGCGATAAGGCACCTGGAATCGCCGAAGGACTTCTTCGAACTGGCGGGACTGGAAGTTGGTCCGGTACAGGACGGCGATGCGGGACTCCCCGCCGGCAAGGTACTCACGCATTCGACGGGTGGCGTATTCGGCTTCCTCGGTCGCGTCATTGGCAATGAACAACTCGAGCGCCTCCCCGCCCACTTTATCGGTCCACAGGACCTTGCCTTTCCGCTTGAGGTTGTTGGACACCACGGCGCCCGCGGCATCCAGAATGTTCTGCGTGGACCGGTAATTCTGCTCCAACTTGACGATCACCGCGCCTGGAAAGTCGCGTTCAAACCGAAGGATGTTGTTGATGTCCGCGCCACGGAAGCGGTAGATGGACTGATCCTCGTCGCCGACGGCTGTTATGTTGTGATGGATGCTGGCCAGGTGCCGGGCCATCTCGAACTGTGGCAGGTTGGTGTCCTGATACTCGTCGATCAGGACATGGGTGAACCGTCGGGCATAAAGCTCACGAACTTCCGGGAAACGAGAAAACAGCTCCACGGTCTTGAGGAGCAGGTCGTCAAAATCGAACCCGTTGGACTCCTTCAGATACCGTTCATAGCGCTGATAGACCCGGTAGATGAGGGCCGCATCGAAGTCCTCGGACTTCTGCATGTACTGATCGGGGTCCCAGGCCTTGTTCTTTGCCGAGCCGATCGTGCTCTGCGACTTCCTGATCGGGACCTCTGCGTCATCCAGGTGAAGCTCCTCGTAGATCCGCTTGAGGATCGACTTCTGATCGTCCTCGTCGAAGATGCTGAAGTCGCGACGCCACCCCAACCGATCGGCGTGCCGGCGCAGCACTCGCACTGCGAAGGAATGAAAGGTGGATACGAGAGGAAGAGATTCGACAGGGGGGAGAAGCCGCTCGATGCGGCTTCTCATTTCCTCGGCTGCCTTGTTGGTGAAGGTAACAGCCAGAATGTTTTCCGACCGACAGATCCCTTGCGCAATCAGGTGAACGACCTTATAGGTGATCGTTCGGGTCTTGCCGCTCCCCGCTCCCGCGAGTATCAGCAATGGACCCTCTGTGTGGGTGACAGCGAAACGCTGCTGGTCGTTCAGTTCGTTGAGGTAGTCGCCTCCGCTCATCCGTGTCGGGCTCTCGTGAGTCCTCGCTCTGAACGCTTCCCTTGCCCAGGCGCGAGTGTTTCACCATAGCACGAGAGCCTGACCGAGGAGAAGAAACGTCTCAGGACGACTTACCGCAAGTCGACAGTGTCTGCTCCAGGTACTCATCCAAGCCGGCGAGCGTGTCACCATGGCCATACCTGTACAGGTATTCCAGCTGGTCGCGGCAGGGCTTCTGGTGAGGTGCGCCCTTTTGCGCCTGGCCGCACGCAAAGCTCTTCATGGCCGCCTCGGCGTTCTGCATCTTCACGTGAACCATGCCGATGTGGTAGAAGGCCTCGGCGTTGAGTCCCGGCAGCTTCCTATAGGTCTTAAGCGCTGACTGGTAGTTGGCGAGCGCAGCCTGCAAGTTGTTTCCCTCGTACGCGTGACGGCCCATGGCGGAGTAGGCGATCGCCTTCTCTCGCGCAACGTAGTCGTCCCATTCGGCTTGGGAAATGGCCGCTGGCTTGGCCACCTGGTCGAGGGCGGCCATCGTCTTCTTGGCATGTTCGGCGGCCTTGGCCCACAACTTCCCGTCAAGCGCAACGCGGGTCAACTGAGTCAGGATCTGGTAGCAATCCTTCGGCTCGAAACTGGCGCAAGCGATCTCACCGTACTTGACCACTTTGTCGTCATTCCCAAGTGCCGAGTGGGACACGGCGAGCATAAAGGCGATCTTGGGATCGGGCTCCTTCTGATACGCTTTTTCCAGTGGCCCAACTGCCTTCTGGTGCTGCTGCGTCTGGAAGTAGCCAACGCCGGTCCTGTAGACGATAGGCATTTCGTCGGGACGGAGAGCGAGCATTTTTTCTCCGGCCACCACCAGCTTCTGCATGTTCCCCTCGCTCATATACTGCTGCATCAGCTCCAGGTAGCTACTGATCCCATAGTTCACGAGAGAAGACTTGGGGTTGGCCTTGATGAACGCGATGATCGCGTCTTCGCGCGTGGCAGGATCGGGCTCCTTGACCGCCTTGTCGTATACAGCGTACTCCTCGGGAGTGTATATCACGTCCGGAGGGGGTTCACTCTCCTGGGCCTGTTGCTGCTGTTCCTGGCCGGCGGGTGCAGGCTGCGCCGGAGTCGGTTGTTGGGTCTGCTGAGCCTGTTGCTCCTGAGCCAAAACCAAGGCCGACACAGGGAAGACCAAGAGAACCAGCAGGAGTAGCTTAGCTTCAGCGGATCTGGCGATCGACACGGTGAGTACCTCCTTAATATTCTACCGTTAGTAAAAGAACTGCTCACTAACGAGTAAAGCCCGATGAATTAAACCGTCCAAAAGTGCGAGCGAACTTACCATAAATGCATCACCCATTCAACGCGCACAACTCATTGGATGTTTTTTTTGTACCAAGGTTGCTTCTCAACCGAAGAGTCGCGTGCATCGTCCGGTTCCTTCCCCGAACCCGACCCGGCGAATCTCCCGAAAAGAACCCGTGGATGATCGCCTCTAATCAACACTGTATATCGAATTCACCGCTGTGGTAAAACGCGTTATGCTTAGCCGCTTTGACAGACTTGAGGTGCTGGGTGCCTCGCAACTGGATCTCGGCGATCGTACCTATGCGATCACACCGCCCTGGTTCCCTTTGGAACAGCTTTCCACATCGATAAGGAAGACTGGAATTATCAACCCGTTACACGTCGAGCCGGTCAACGGGGGTCAGCATAGGATCATCTGCGGTTTCCGCAGGGCTCAGGCCGCCATTGATGCCGGACTCGAGGACCTGCCCTGCTGGGTAAGGAGGAAGTGCGGCCGTTCAGACCTGTTCGTCGAATCCATCCTCGATAACGTCGGTTCTCGACCGCTTCACGAGCTGGAGAAGGCGTCGGCTGTCGCCAAGCTTATCGAGGATTTCGGAATATCACGCCAGAAGGTCCTGGAGGAATATCTGCCACTGCTTGGAATCCGCCCTACTGCCTTCCACCTCCAGCGATACTTGGATATTGATCAGCTTCCGGAGCAGCTGAAGCGGGCGATGGTTGATTCGCGACTCGAGCTCGACACGGCACTCGTCATCGCACACTGGACACAGGCCGAACAACAGACCTTTCTCGGACTTCAGTCCCACTTCAAGCTGAACGTGAATACGCAGAAGAAGCTGACCGAGCTTTTGGACGAGCTGCGACGCAAGACCGGACTGTCCGCGACGCAGATTTGGGAACAAGCCATCGGCGAGGGCGATCCTGGGTCCAGTAAGAGCCCAAGCGCCGCACTGGAGCAAGCGCTTCATTCTCTGCTCCGGCTTAGAATGCCCACACTGTCGGAGCTTGAAGACCAGTATCGGGAATTGAAGGTAGCATTGCGATTACCACCGGAGGTTCGACTTCGGCCCCCTGCTTATTTCGAGGGAGACCGTCTGACTGTGTCTTTTTCGGCGGCCAGTGCCGGGGAATTCCGGGAAGCGGCCGAGCGGCTTCGGGCGGCTGCAAACACGAAAGAGATGGAAGAAATTTTTGGCCTGCTTTGATTGCAGCCGAGACCAACGCGTATGAAGCGATATCGACCGGAAAGAATCTTCATCGAGGAATCGGTTCGGGAATCCCCGATCACGCGCAAAACCTTGCGGGAGCTGCCGGACGTCCCCCTCGAATCGATCGACTCCCTGGCGGTGCTGCTGCGTGAGACGGGGTCGCTCTCGACCGGCAGCGCCAAGCGTTACCTGGTGCTGGCAGCACAGAGGGGCCCGTTCTTCGAAGCATGCCCCGGAGGGCGTGGGCGACTTGGCATCCAGAACGTCTGCTGCAATTACTCCGTCATCAACATCGGCACGAATTGCGGCATGGACTGCACCTACTGTTTCCTGCAGTCCTATCTCACCAATCCGTTCCTGATCATTTATGCCAATTGCGAAGCCCTATTCGGCGAGCTTGATAGGGTCTTTTCGGCAAACCCGCGTGGGTTTTTCCGAGTCGGAACAGGGCAGCTGGCCGATTCGCTCGCTCTAGACGCTGTGACCGGGTACGGACCGCTCCTGGTCGAATTCTTCGCCTCACGCACGAATGCGGTCCTGGAATTGAAGACCAAGACGGACCAGGTGGACGGGCTGCTGGGTTTGGATCATCAAGGGAAGACAGTCCTCGCCTGGTCCTTGAACCCGCGTTCGATTCAGAAGACCGAAGAGCTCAATACGGCCTCTATCGACGCGCGATTGAGCGCGGCTTTCAGATCCGTTACGGCTGGCTATCGCGTCGCCTTCCATTTCGATCCGATCGTGGAGTATCCCGGCTGGGCCGACGAATACGCCGCGCTTGTCGCCGAGATTTTCCGAACCGTCCCCGCCCGGTCCGTCGCCTGGATCTCGCTCGGCGGCTTGAGGATGACCCGGGATTTGAAAGCCGTCATGCAGACGCGGTTTCCGAAATCGATTCTGCCGCTGGGGGAGCTGGTGCCGGGTGAAGACGGCAAGCTGCGCTATGTAAAGCCCTTAAGGGTAGAGATTTACAGGCGAATGGTGAGGTGGATCCATGAGAGTGCAGGTGACCATGTGCCGGTGTATCTGTGCATGGAAAAGCCCGACGTCTGGGCGAAGGTCTTCGGCTGCCCGGCGCCTTCGGAAAAAGAGCTTCAGGGGATGATTTGCCGGGGGCTGTAGGGAGCCAAGGACAACAAGGACAAAAGTAACACTCTTCGTCCTTGTTGTCCTTGAGGTCCTTGTGGTCCATATGGTCGTTGTGGTCGTTTGGTCCCTTATAATCACCACATGAACTGTCGCAGTCTCAGCATCGCCGGGCTGGTTGCTTTTGCCCTTTCCGTGGTCGTGCGCGCAGACAACGAAGTATCTGGCAAACTTATCGTTTTCAACGACAACGGTGGGTGGTGCTGGTTTCAGGACGAGCGAGTCATCGTCCGGGACGGAGCATTGTTGATTGGTTCGGTGGCTGACGCCTCGGGAAGCGGCGGTTCTCAGAGAGACGGCAACATCGAGCTCGCCGTTTTCGACATCACACGGGGCGTCGGCTCCATTCACGTCCTCGCGCCGGGCCTGCGACCTGCCGACGACCACAACTCCCCCGCTCTGCTCGCCCTGCCTGATGGGAGAACGCTCGCCGTATATTCGCAGCACGGAGAAGACCGCCTGATGCGCTGGCGGATCGCGGCCGCGGGCGATCCGGCCAACTGGGGACCCGAGTACACGGCCGACCTGGGAGCCGGCGTGACTTACTCGAACGTGTTCCGCCTGGCTGCGGAAAGCGGCCGTCTCTACGACTTTCATCGCGGACGCGGTTACGACCCGAACATTGCCGTCTCCACGGATGGGGGGAATACCTGGAGGTACTTCGCTCAATTGCTGAAAAACCCCAACGATCCGGAGAACCGTATCCGCCCATATCTGAAGTACGCATCCAACGGTCGCGACGCAATTCACTTTATCGCCAGCGAGGCTCATCCTCAGCAATCCGTGACCACAAGCCTGTTTCACGGCATTCTGCGGGAAGGCACCGTCCACCGGACCGATGGATCCACAGTAAGAGAATTGAAGGCCGGCCCGGCCGATCCAGCCTCGCTGACTCGTGTCTTCGCCGGCGATGCCGGCCACAGGGCGTGGCCGAGCGACCTCCAGCTCGACGAGACGGGCAACCCCGTTGCCGTCTACTCCGTTCACCTGAGTGACGAGGACCACCGATACCGCTATGCCCGCTGGGATGGGAAGCGGTGGAGCGACAACCAGATGGCCTTCGCGGGAACCCGTCTCTACAGAGGCGAGGAGCATTACACCGGCCTAGCCTCCATCGATCCCAATCGCCAAAACATTGTCTATATTTCGGCCGATGTGGACCCGGCAACCGGTAGGCCGCTGGCCAGTGCCGGTGACGGCAAACGACACTACGAGGTTTTCAAAGGGATAACCCGCAACGGAGGCATCTCCTGGAGGTGGACCCCGATCACCCGGGATTCAACCGTTGACAACATCCGGCCAACCGTCCCCGCTTGGGACGGCAAGCGGACAGCTGTCCTGTGGTTGCGGGGAACGTACACGAGCTACACCGACTACGACCTGGATGTGGTTGGCTTGATTGAAGGTGTCGCGCCCCGATGAATGCTGGTCACCGCATGTGCAGTCGGGCTACTATTCCGTCAGGAGGACAGCCGTGACGCGTTCAATTCTGTTCGGGTCCATGGTGCTCATCTGCATGTCGACCCTGATTCTGGCGGAAAGGGTTCGGATCGAAGTCAAAGATGCGGAGACGGGCCAGGCGGTTGCCGCCAGGGCTTACCTGCGCTGCGACGGCAAGGCGGTTTTCCCGCCCGGGGCACTTGCCTACCGCCGCGGTGCCGAAGAGCATTTCCTGCTGACCGGGAACGATTCCTTTGATCTGACGCCATCACAGTGTGAGATCGAAGTCGTTCGCGGGCTCGAGTATGAGCCGACTCGGCTCGCATTTAAGGCGGAGGAGGGGAGGACTGTTTCGGTTTCGCTGCGCCGGTGGGCATCGATGAACCAGGCGGGCTGGTACTCCGCGGACATGCACGTGCACCGGGACCCGAAGGAACTGGGTCAGATTCTCCTCGCTGAAGACCTGAACTTCGCTCCGACAATCACGTACCACGTCTGGAGCACGACGGCGTCCCAGCAGTATCCCAACGCAGGTCAGTTCCCGGTCATGGTTGATTCATCTCATTTCTTCACCGCGAACTCCGAAGAGGTAGAAAGGATCCAAGGCGGACCGGGGGCGGTCATCCTCATGGCACGCGACCTCCCGATACCTTTCCAGGGAGACGAGTTTTATCCTCCTGCCGCGCACTACACGCGGCTGACTCACAAGCAAGGCGGCTACGTCGGAGGGGACAAGCTGTTCTGGCTCGATACGTTCGTGAATGTCGCGCTGGGCGAGTTGGATTTCATCGAAATCAACTGCAACCATTTTCTCCCGCACGACGTGGACACTGACCTGATCCCGTGGTCGCATTGGCCGGTTGAGATGGGATACATCGGCGATCTCGAATTCGCCCACTGGATGATGGATACCTACTACCAGATTCTCAACTGCGGCTTGGAGCTGCCGCTCTCCGGGGGGTCGGCTAGCGGGGTGAAGGCTACCCCCGTCGGCTACGACAGGGTGTACGTCCACCTGGACAGGCAACCGCTCACATACGACAACTTCATGCGCGCTCTGAAGCAGGGCCGCAGTTTCTCGACCAACGGGCCCCTGATTGATTTCCAGGTCAACGGGCAGGTCGGCCCAGGCAGTAAGACCGAATTGCGGACCGGAGACAGTGCCCAAATTGCGGCAGTAGTCCGCTCACGGAAAGCGCTGCGGCGGGTCGACGTGATCGTCAACGGCCTGGTTTGGCGGACTTACGACGCGCAAGGCAAGACGGATTTCAAGCTGAGCGAGAAGCTCGAACCGAAAGTCTCTTCGTGGGTCGCCATCAGAAGCTTCGAAGCGACCGACGGGAATGTCGTCTTCGCGCACACCAGCCCGGCCTATTTGACGCTGGACGGCAAACCTGTTCAGTTCGCGGCCGACGCCCGAGCACTTCTCGAAAAGATCGACCGGTTGATCCGTTACACAGAAACCAAGGGTGTCTTTCGGAAGCCGGAAGACAAGGCGGAAACTCTGGCGCTCTACCGGCAGGCAAGGGCCGTTTACGAGCGCATCAGCCGGTAAGGCGGAAGGTCATTATCCGGCGGCCCGACAGGAGAGTAGCGTTTTTCCGAGCCGCGCACGAAAGAGGCTGTCGAGAAAGTTCTTCAGGCCTGAAAGGCCGGCACATATTAGCCCAGGGCGAAGCGCTTTGTGCGCAGCCCTGGGTCTAAGGTAGAGGCGGAGACAAGCCCTGAAAGGGCGCAAGAACGAACATTATCAGGACCTTACGCCCTTACAGGGCTTCGCGGTCGAGACCGTGTTGACCTAGGGCTACGCGAAAAGCACGCTTCGCCCTGGGCTAATATGTGCCCGCCTTTCAGGCCTTAAGAACTTAGAGTCAACATTTTCAACACCCTCACTGCCGTTCGCTTTCGTGCGCGGCTCCATTCGATCTCGCCTCCGCACGACATCAGCCCATGGCAAGTCCGTCAGTCTCTGTGGGCCGAACGCACTTCTCCGACCTTACGCAACACCCGCGCTGCATGCGCGGCTCAGAAAAGGCAGTGCTTCGTGCGCGGCTCCGAAAAACTCCAGCGGCGGCCCCGCGACCCCTTTTGTCCTATTTCTCCGCCACCGTCTTGATTGTGGCGCTTCCCGCCGTCAACCTTTCCGATTTCGCGGTCAGCTT